>Ga0129333_10005903_pt1 | contig 11544 bp, 24 predicted proteins | sample CPB6_08_DNA_FD_94474 | JGI IMG/M metagenome (GOLD analysis project Ga0129333, IMG submission 94474) | Freshwater to marine salinity gradient microbial communities from Chesapeake Bay, USA - CPBay_Sum_0.6_0.8_DNA | ecosystem: Environmental > Aquatic > Marine > Coastal | place: USA: Chesapeake...
GAAGCATATGCACTCATTTCTGGATGACTATGAACAGAGCCAACAATCATAACATCTTCTGGCTTAAGCTCAGCAATGCTATCAGCATCATACTTACAATGAGCTGGAGTGTTTGTTTGATCTGGAACAAGAACACCCCAGCCTTCTGGTCCAGTTGCATTCATATTATAGGTAAGGATAACGATTGATTCTGTACCGTGTTGACTATGAACGAGCCTAAAAAATTGATCAAGCTTATCAATAATTACATTAGGAATTGGCGGCATGCTGTATTCACAAGATTCCTGAATAGATAAAAAATCATCTGGCAAGGGATCATTGGTAATAGATATAGATCTTCCAACAAAATTGTTAACTACTTTAAATAATTTTGTACTCTTTGTAATAATTGGTTCTGGAGGATTTGCTGGAGTGTTGTATGTATATGTAGTTGCACCATATCCATATGATTTAGTTTGATGAGTAGTATTGGGTGTTGGCTTAGTTTCTTTAATGTCATTAGCTAAAAGATAATAGATTTGAAAACCCATACCCTCTACTACATCGCAGATGTCTGAACGATCTGCAATAAAGCACGGAACACCAGAGGGCATCCAAAAATGCTTTAACTGATCCATAGTTATTTGAGACATTATATTCCTTTCATATTAAAATTAAATAAATTATTAAGAAACTCTATATTTAGATTTTAAAGAATTAAAATGGACCTTCGTCATCTTCATCGTGATCTTCATCTGGTTCATCTTGTTCGTACTCGGGCTCAATATCATAAACATTATGAACATTTTGTTCTCTAACTTTAAGACTATCAGAAAATATATCTAAACCAGTATAAGTAGTTTTTGCAGTAACAAAAGCTCTTGTAAACCAATTGGTAATTAATTTAATTCCAGAAGAAAATTCATTACGTTCAATTGCATTAATTGGTTTTGGAATATATTTATCTGAATAATAAGCTTGATAGTTTCCAAAAATAGCCATCTTAAGAGTAAGATGTTGTCCTTTTGGATTATGTTTAGATTGGGAATCAATTCCATCAACAAGAATTGGAATCCAAAGATCTGCATATAAAGTCCAAGTAAATCCTTCTTCAGAAGTCTTTTTTTCCCATTCAGATGGATTCCACAAATATTCATAATCACTATCATTTTTATAATGTTCACAATAAAATCTTGGTCCATCTGTTTCACTCATATTGGAATCATTATAAGCTTCTGTTCCAGAACAACGATCAATGGCCTTCATTAATCTTTCATTAAATGGAAGAGAAGACCAATCTTCATTGTGATACAAGCATATCCAACCAACAGCATTTCCTCGATAACCTTTGCAATTTATATTAGGAAGATTAACATGATACAAAGGAGTATCTGGATGAGTAGCCGGAATTGGAGAATAAAAAGTTCTTGCACCTAAAAGATTATCATTAAGAAAATCTATAATGACAATTCTATAAGGTTGAGCAAGATAATACTTTTTAGCGTTAACATCTTTTTCGTAACCTCCCCAATTAACATAATAAGTACCAGGTTTATGCTGATATATTACCTGAGTATGATCTCCTGCTTTGCGAATACCAAGAAGACCTGTTCCATCTAGTGGCAATAAACCAGTATCCATCATAGAATACTTAGAAAAGTTAAAATAAAAAGATGCTAAATCTTTATCAGTAACATGATCAAGATCAAATGATTTTACTTTAGAACGAAAAACAATAGATTCATTTTCTTGAACAAATGTATAATCAGCTTTAGTGTTCACTATATTGTAACCTTTCAATATATTAATTGGTATTAAAAAATCTTTCTATATCCTGATCAATTTCTTTTTCAAAATCACCAAATGCTAAAGCAAACCAATTTGGATCTGATTCCGCTGCTTTAACAACAGAAAGCTTTGTCATAAGACCTTCATAAACTTGCACTATATCAGCCAAGCGATCTAAGGCTTTAGACAATTTTTTTAAGTCATCTCTATTGGGCTCCATATTAAGAATAAATCTCAATATAGGTGTATCGTTTATTGTGAAATGATCAACAATTTTATCAATTCTTTGTTTTAAAACAGAAGCTTCATCTTCCAATTGTTTTTTTACTTTAGAAGCCATTTCAAATGAAAAATGAAACTTATCAATATTAGACATTACAATCCTTTCGATATCTTTCTGTTGGATATAAAATCTCTAAATTCAATTATAGACCACCATATAGAAGCAGTTCCTATGGCTATTTTTGTTAAAATTCTAGCAAGCTGAACTTCAGCAGCAGAAGATAATGAAGATGAAGAAGATATTCCTTGAATGTCAAAACAACAATCATCAAGGTATTCAGATATTGTATTGCGAAGTTCTTGTTCATTTTTCATTGTTAGATCTTTCTGTGAGATAAGTGTGGGATATGATAATATATCAAGCAGCAAACACTATATCTTTTTCAGCTTGACGGTACTTTTTTCCGTCAGAACCAAAGTAGTTAAACAAGACTTCAAACAATGCTATAATTAAAATTAAAGTTGGAGCTATGAAAGGAATTGTAAAAGATAATAATAAGATTAATATAGCAGTAAATACACCGGTAGTAGGACCAGACAAAAGTATTGACTTTCTAACCTGTGGATCTAGTTTTTTAAAATTTTTAATTCTTGTTATTCCTATTCCAAAGAAAGGAAAAGGTATAATGTAAGGAATATCTGCTTTTGCACCATTCATCATGGCAGCAAAATAATGTCCTAATTCATGAGCAATGAGTACAGCTGTGATAATAAATACTGTTGGCGAATGAACAATAGTATAATTTACCGCAGCGAGAGCTGAAGCTGTAGCTATTAACATGAAGATAGACTTAAATTTTGAATTCATATAGATCTAATTTTAAAATTAATATTAGATAAACTAATGTTATTAAGTTTATCCAAAAAGGATTGATCAGAATTATGAATAAATTGACCTTGAATAATTTTCTCTTGTTGGTCAGTAACAGTAAATTTACTCAAGGCAATGACTTCTTCAAAATCTGGATTATCTTGAGAAACTAAAGGATTAGAAGGAAGTTGAAGTCTTTCGGCTAAAGAAAGATACATTGCTCTTTCCCGAACAAGAATGTGATTTGATATTCTAACTAATGTTCCTACATAAGTAGAAAGATAAGGACCATCATACGAGATGCCTATCTTTGTCAAAAATTGTTTTAGTGTATCTTTATTGTCATCATTTTTAACAATGAAAGATTCGCCTATCAAAGTGTTGATATTAATGCGGCGAAGTATCTTTTGTTCTATAGTGTTATAAAAATACATAACGCTAAAACGACCATTGGTAAGTTCGTCAAGCATTGTATTTAAAGTACTAAAGTAAGCTACAGAACTAGCATTGTTAATCCATTTATCATAAGAACCAAGAATTGCTTCTGCAAGTTTTACTCTTATCTCGGTATTACCATCAAAAGTTTGATCGTCGTTATTCTTTATATTCCGAGACAAATCACTAAGAAGTGTGTTATCAGATTTTACATCTGAAACTGGATTATACAGTGGTTCCTTTTGTTTTTCAGTAGAAGGATCATAATCAAAAAGATCATCATCGTTTTGAGAGTACAAATTCTCGTCCATAAACGTACATCCTTGTTAAGGTAGGTCTAGTACTTTGAATTAGATTTAAGATCTTATTATTGAATTTAAAATATATTTAGCTTCTTTTAAAGTAACAACTTTATACTCACCGTTATAATAATTATTTACGATATTTCTTCTTTGGTGTTCTGTTGTGCCAGCCCATATACCATAAACGTTGTTGCTAATTGCATCTTGAAAACATTCAACTTTAACAGGACAACTAGAACATATTTCTTTAGCTTCTTTTATAGAAGAATCATTATAATTATTTGGAAAAAATACATCTGGAGAAAGATCTTTACAAGCTGCTCTTTGGTGCCAGCTAAAATCTTGTTGATTTTGATTTAACATTAAAAATTATTTGGTTTCTTTTTCTATGAGGTTAAATAGATCTTGATTCAATCTATTAATATCTCTAATTATAGCAGAAAGAAGTTCATAAACCTGTAATGTATTATTATCATCAAAATCTTTATTAACAAACATGGAACAAAGATTATCTTTTAACGTAGAATATTTTGAGGTAGTGTCTTTTATTTCCATGATAATAGACTGTATCTCTATTACTTTGTCATTTATTTGATCATTATAAGAAGAATATTCTTCTTCAAACAATTTATCAATTTGACTTTTCTTCATAAAATTCTTTCTAGTAGGGCGGGTGGGGATTGAACCCACGTGGACCAACTAACCTTTCAGCACCTTATAAGAGTGAGGGTATACCGCCCCGTGTCTTATATGCTACCTATTCGATTAATTGTCACTGTTATATTCCTTCTAAATTTAATGGATTTTTTTCTAACAAATTTTTTAAAGCAAAAGAAAAAAATTGATTAATATCCATATTATAATATTCTGCTGATTGTTTAATCAAATCAAATTCTTTTTTAGAAAATTTTATTGTGTCAATAACTTTACCAGTAGAATCAGATATTAATATTATTTTTATAGTTCTTTTAAAGAACATATTAATCCTATTCTACCATCAAAAAAACTCAATTGTAGTACTATGAAAAAAATAAAAGACAGCAGTGATGCCAAGAGAATATGTGTCTCACGTGTTTATTGCATCATTGGGTTCGCCCACGGTTAAGTAGGACACGCTACTGTCTTAGAGCCCAGTCTCAGGATTGAACTGAGGACCTTCCGCTTACAAGGCGGATGCACTACCACTGTGCTAACTGGGCGTCAGTTAGGAAGAATATTATCTCTAGTTATAAATCTTCTTCTAATATGTGGATTATATCTGATATATAGATTCTGCATTGAATTTTTATAATTTACAAGAGCATCTATGTAACCTATTGTTTTAACTTGTTGTTGATAACGTTCTAATATTTTATCCATAAAATGGATTGGAGGAACTGTAAGAATTGATTTGTCTACCATATATTAAATCCACCGGAACAAACAAGAAACTTAGAAAATTCTTGAACGTTCTCAACAGAAAATGGATAATTGGTAGAAAAATCTTTAGTTTTACCAGCACCTTGACAAGAATTACATTCACGATAAAAATCTTTGTCAGTATCATTGCCGATGCTATTAGCCGGCCAAAATCTTTGGCCAGTAGTATTACAATAAGTACAATCAATAAGGGGTAATGATTCTAAATATTCTTTATATTCTTTCTCATACTGAGCTACAACTCCAGAATCTATATCATGTTGAAGTCTTTTGCCCAATTCATATGCATTTTTTGCATCTAATCCATCTCCAGAATTGCTATGACCATTTTCTGCAACTTCTTGAGTTAAGTCTGGATGTTGAGTTATGCAATAATTCCAAAGTGGCCGCCACCACCAAACATTATTTCTAAAATAAGATCCAACTTCACTGATTGGTTCTCTTCCATAGACATCCATGCCCATAGTCAATCTCCTTATAAATTATTATTTTTAAAACCTACTCTAGTATTTGGTAGAGCAATATAAACAGCATGATCTGTATATAACTCATGCCATCCTTCTGGATTATAATTAATATGATTTACAAGAACTGCTGTAGCAGTGCGCGAAGGACCAATATAAATATAAGTTCCAGGAGTAAGATTCTCTACAGTAGAACTTTGTCCATAATAAGATTCAGGATTAAGCGGAAGTTCTATAGCTGGTAAAGTTGTCATAATATCTCTTTCTTAATAATGTTAATAAATTAAAAACAAGTATCGCATGTACAGTGATTATAACCGCCTGATTGGCACCTAGGAGACGCTGTGTGAGGCGGAAAAAAGCCAGTAGGCTTGTCATACTCTAAATCACAATATGAGCATTCTCCTCTTGGTAATTGTTGTACAAAAATATATGGTTCTGTTTTTTTAATTGGTTCGTTCATTAAAGACTCTCAATGCAAGAAACAAGTAATGAAGTCAGAAAAAAAAGATATATAGCAGACATGGTAACATAGACTGCAATTTTAAATTTATTATTATTAATCACTAGGTTGTCCTTCTAAATGAAATAAAGCATAATTTAAAGCAGCTTCGTAACCATCCCAAAAAGCCCAATCATCACCAAGAGTATCTTCATAAAGCTTTTTAGTTTCAGTGGCATCAACGAGTGCTTCTTTTATTTTTTCTAAATTCATAGTAATCAAATTCCTAATTGTTCAAAAGCATTAAGAAGTTTTTTAATATTCTTAAGTTCCTCTTCTTTAGATGGACCGGGGCCACCAGGACAATACCTAGTTACCTTATCATAAGAACATAAAATATGTTCAGATATTAATTTGCCACAAGAAGTACAATTTCTATCTTTCATATTATCTCCTTATTTCTTAGCAATGGGCGTGAGGTATATCACCTAAAGTATTTATCATTCGTTTATAAGCAGAGGAGCTTTTAGGACCCCATATCCCATCTATAGGTCCTGAATAATATCCGTATAACATCATTTGAAATTGAAGATACTTTAATTCAGATATGGTATAACCGTCTCCATGACTAATGCAATAAGCCATTGGGGCATAGGGGACAATGGGACGATAAGAATAATTACGATGATAATGATAAGTTCCTGCACAACTACCGACATAACAGTTGTGGCCACCATTTCCATCTAGTCCACCACCGTGAGCGTTAGTTGGATTATAAGTAGCAAATAAACTTGTTAAAACAATAGAAATGATAATAAATAATTTTTTCATATTATCTCCTTTTTATAGTGGGCCGTGTAGGGATCGAACCTACGGCCAAGGCATTATGAGTGCCCTGCTCTAACCGCTGAGCTAACGGCCCTCTTATTATTTTATTGCATTCCACCAATTTTCTTCAAGATCATATAAAGCTTCAACGGCAGAAGATTCAGGTTTTGAAGAATCATTATAACTAGGAACTAAATCAATAGCACAATCCAACGCTGCAAGATAACCTTCCCAGTAATAATACTCACTAGTACCATCAGCTTCTGCTAGGTCTTTACTTTGTTCTGCCATTAAAGCTTTTTGAGAAATTACTTTTACATAATCATGAATAGAATCAGATTTATTTTGAGTACTTTTATTAATAGCTATTCTTTCGCGAACTCTATCATATAAACCATCGCTAATATCTTCATAAACTTCTTGAGCGTACTCAATTTTGCCAAGATCTATTGCTAAAGCTTCTGCTGTTTTTTTCCAATCTTGAGCAACTTTATACCAATCTTCTGATGAATAAAAATCTCCACAAGGTACAGTATCCATGTTAAATATAATCCTCATCGTGAGAATGCTGCCAAGGCAAGGTATCATTTGAAGGCATATAAGCATTGTGCTTAACTATGGTATATTTACTATAGGCTTCAGATTTAGAAGTCCACTGAGGATTTAAAGTTTTATAATAACCAGTTGAAGACTTCATAAGAAGTCCGGGCAAACCGGTAGCTTCACACGTACAACTGGAAAGAGATTCGTATTTACTTATTATAGAAACCATCTTTAAATAATTTTGTTCATTATAAGGTTGAGATGATTTATGATAATAACGAAGAGTACCAAATTTTTCTTTGATTTGATATATTTGATAATCAGGATCTATCTCAGAAAGTTCTTTATCACAATCAATAACAATTTGATACCAACCTTCGTCAACATCAATTATTTTAGGCCAATCTTGAACAAACTTATTTTTAAGATTTTCTATTTGTAATTGTAAATCATTCATTAACAATACCCTTTGCTTTCTTTTTTGCATTAGAAGCGACTTGAAAAGGAACAACAGAACCTAAAGGTGTAATAGAATAATGATCTATATTATTTATTTTTTTCTTAACAATAAAATTAGAATCAACTAAACGAATAAGTGAATTAGAAAGGTTGCCAGTTTTTTTTGTGTTACTTGTAAACTTGTGAGGAAAAAAATCTGCGATGGCCTTAAAAGTAGTCCATTCTTGTTTATTTCTTTTTCTCATACCAAGGTAATTTAATATAAGTATAGTAGAACTACCTGGTTTTATAGTATTAATCTTCATACTCTAGATTTTCACTTTCATCAATAAAATCTTCATATTCATCATCTGGAAGTACACTGACAATAGATTCTAATGCGGTGATATAACCATCCCAATAACGAATAGAAGAAATATTATCTGGATCTTTATTTAATAAAGACTGTTTTCTAAAATTTGCTTTATCTATATTTCTGCTAACTGCTTGTTTTAAATTATGCATTGTTCATTTCTTTAGCTTTAAAATAACTTTGTAAAGCAGCATAAACAGACTGCCAATCAGGATCAATATTAGCGGTAAAGGTTTCAATTTCAAGCATTAACTTATCTTTAAGTCCCATTTGAGAAAGTTCATAAAAAGCTTCATAAAAAGCTGGGTCTGTAACAGAATATAATTTATCTAAACCAGTAATAGGATTACGTAAACGAATATGTTCTGCTCTATACATTGGAGTACACAAATTATAAGTAGAAGTTCTAGCAGAATCTATAGCAATTTCTTCAGAAGAACGCTTGTCTTCTGCTCTTTTTTGTTTGTTACCAAATGGTGGCATGTGTGCTCCTAATGTTGTTATATTTAAAAAAAGCTAGAAAGACATATCACTGTATGTTATTATTTCTAGTCTGGTGCGCCCTCCGAGGATCGAACTCGGGACCAACGGATTAAAAGTCCGGTGCTCTACCAGCTGAGCTAAAGGCGCAACAAGGTCATTGTTTTTTGTTAAAATTATTTAACTAAAACAAATGTACTATATTGGCCAATTGTACCATCGTAAGCTACTGCAGCCATTCTGCATGAGCGAATGGAAACAGTAGAAATTTTAATAAAATAATTATTATAATTTTTATTACGATCTGAAATTGTTTTAATGGAGGTTGGCAAACCTGTGTATCTACATTCTAAGATAAAAGAAGATAGTTTAGTTTCGTTGTATCTATAAACAAAATCCAAATACATATAAGATGTATTAGGTTTATATTTCTTTAAAGATACAATATAAGGAATTGACAAACCAAACTCAACTTCTTCATCTGTAGGAGGTAAAGTGGTGGTGGTGGTTGTAGTGGTTGCCCCAGGTAAAGTTGTTGTTGTTGTAGTAGATGGAATTGTTGTAGTGGGAGAAGGTAACCCATTGTTAAACAAAGATTTAAAATCTATACGTTTTGTAACTAAAGTAGTGTAATCGTCTTTGGCATCAATGCCAGTAGTTCTGAAGTCAGAAGTAACTTTATCAACTGGTTGAATACCAAATTTAGATCTATAAACTGCGTAAGATCCAGCAACCATTGGTGCTGCCATGGATGTACCTGAAGCTACACGATAGCTTGAAAATGAATCAGAAGAATATATTGCATTACCAGGTGCAGAAAGATCTGTATCTTCATGAACATTAGAAAAGTTAGTAACAAGATCTCTGTCTGGATAAGTTGCTGCCACACTAACTGTGTCAGTAATGCATGCGGGAGAACTCATGCCATATGCATAACCGTTTCCAGCAGCAACAACTGTAGCAATATTTTTTGATTTAAGTGTAGAAATAATAGATGTAAGTGCTGGAATATAATTATTGCAGGAAGTCTTAAATACTTGAGAAGTACCTAAAGACATATTCACTGCTGCAATATTATATTCAGAAGATATTGAATCAACCCAAGTAAGTGCATCAATGATATGACTATCATATGTTGAGCCATAAATATTAAAAATATTAATAGCAATAATTTTTGCTTCTGGTGCAACACCATGCATATTTGCATTTGAACCAGCAACAATTCCAGCTACGTGAGTACCATGCCAATGAACTGGTTTAGCAGCACCTAGTCCAATCTGCTTAGATGTACCATTAGGACAAATTGGGGCAAAGCATGCTTCAAGAGCAACTTTGCCGGCAAGAAATGGATGATCAGATTGAACACCAGAATCAATAACCACTACATAAGTGTCTTTGCCTTTATAACCTGAATCATAAGGAATGTTTGCAGAAATATAAGGAATAGCTTTAGTTAAATTTAATTTAAACTGTACTGGACCAGTAGCTTGCATTACGTCAATTGATGTTTTAGCACTGACTTGAGGATTGTTTATAAAAAATAAAGTTCCCATCAAAGATGCGGAAACAATCCAGGAGATAGCCCTTCTCATATTACTCCTTATGTTATATTATATTATTATAATTCCCAATCACTATCAAAATCATCTTTAAAATAATCCCAATACTTAATAAGTATAATAGTTATTGAAATAATTATAATTAATAATGTACCGATGATTGGTCTAAAATCTGCTTCATAAAAAGCAGGATTTAATATAGAAGAAATCATTAATTTTGTTTTCTCTTATGTGGTTGTTCATGAGCTCTACAATAAGGACTAAACCTTAAAGCTATACGCTTACAGGGAGTTCTATTGCTTGTAAGAGATGAACATTTTCTTAATAAGGCATTCATTGATTAGACTTAACGAGTTCTTCGTCCAATAAAATTTGAAGTCTTATATCTAATAAGATATCTGTCATTTCTGAAGCAGAAAGTAATTCTCTGCCAGAAATTAATTTTATTGCATCATCTATCATTTGAGTTGTTTTTTTTGTCATAGCTGGCAAGGCAGGGTTCGAACCTGCGACCCAGGGATTAACAGTCCCTTGCTCTGCCAACTGAGCTACTTGCCAATAGTTAAACTAATTCCAATCTATTGTAGATGTATAAAAATATTTAGCGGTGTTATTATCTACAGTGTATACTACTCTGTACACACCAGACTCAAGTATCTCTTGAATGCACCAAGCACATGGACGAGCAAGTGCTAATGTATCAGTAGAACTAAGTCTAGATATATACAAAGTAGCATCTTGTGTTTGTGATGCAACTTTTAAAGCTGCAATCTCAGCATGTGTTGAAAATCTATTGGGTGGTGTACTTGGTGAACGCTTAGTGATATTGGCGCTTCCGCCAAACACTCGACCAGACTTCACTACAAGTGCACCAACCCTAAATCTATTGTCAGATGTAGCAGCTAACTTAGTAGCAACAGCTAAAAAAGAATTATCATTTTTAGAAACATTTAAATAATCAATAGATTTATAATCTAGATATGGATCTATTACAAATCGAGAATAAAATCTATTAAACATTTTTAATTATTTTTTACCAAATACATTCTGAGACTTAATATTTAAAGCTGTAAATATACGCACTAATGTATCAAGATTAGGTGAAAAATGTCCGTTTTCTATGCGATTAATTGTTTTGCGATCTACGCCAATATTATTGGCTAAAGACTCTTGAGTTACACCAAGTGATGTGCGGCGATCATAAATGACCTGTGCAAGATTCTGCTTTACACTATTCACTTGCGTCTTGGTGGGTTTGGGTAACTTGTTCATTTTTATCCTTCTTAATTGATTTTAATCTGTTAGAATAACTTTTCAAAGCTCTAGAGTGTACGCTTGGAATTTTTTCTGGAGGAGCAGATAAGTATCTATCGTACTCGTTTTCTCCAGCCCAATAACCAA
>Ga0129333_10005904_pt1 | contig 11544 bp, 8 predicted proteins | sample CPB6_08_DNA_FD_94474 | JGI IMG/M metagenome (GOLD analysis project Ga0129333, IMG submission 94474) | Freshwater to marine salinity gradient microbial communities from Chesapeake Bay, USA - CPBay_Sum_0.6_0.8_DNA | ecosystem: Environmental > Aquatic > Marine > Coastal | place: USA: Chesapeake Bay...
GGCGTTGTGCGAGCGCCTTCGGCGTTTTCAATAACTTTAGGGCTCGATCCTTCCATTACGGCCACGCAGGAATTTGTCGTGCCAAGGTCGATGCCAATAATTTTACCCATAATCTTTTCCCTTTCGCGCGCGAATTTTAGGCCCCGAAGCGGCCCTGTTTGGCGAATGTGGCCGGCGGCTCGCGAGAGCCCGCCGCGCGATCCACATTGCTGCTTGTCCTCAAGATTGTGTCCATGCCCTCTTCTCGCAAGGGCTGTCTACCCCAATCGAGGGGAATCTTTCATTGCCGTAGTCGGGCCGCCGCGGCAATGAAAATATTGCCCTGCAAAATTAGATTTGCTCGAGATCTTGACGCGGCTGTGGAGCGATGACTAACGCTCTTGTCTCGCACTTAGTCCCGCCACAGGTCTAAGGCGTTTGGATGGCGCTATGAAAACCAATATTGTATACATACGGCGTCGCCTTCCATGCGCCTGGGCGCTGATCGGCTTCGCTTTTCTCGCCAGTTTGAGCGTCTCGGGGTGCGGGAAGTCAAAAAATGACGCGGATACGGAAGCTGATCGTCCTGTTCTTGTTGAGCCGGCGCATCTTGCCGCTCAGGGACAGCTTCGCGATTTTGTTGCAACCGTCAGACCAAGAGTGGAGTCGGATCTAGGCTTTCGCGTCACAGGCAAAGTTGTGAAGCGCTATGTTCAGGCAGGACAGCGCGTCAAATTGGGAGACGCGCTGGCGCTATTGGACGAAAAGGACTTGCGTCTGCAAAAAGAACAGGCGGAAGCGGAACATGCGGCGGCTAAAATGGCTCTCGCCCAGGCGGCGGGCGACGAACAGCGGACGCTGACTTTACATAAGGATGGATGGACTGCGCAGGCGGCGGTTGATCGCGTGCGCGCCGCTGCGCAGGAAGCCCGCGGTCGTCTTCAGCGCGCTGAGCGAGCGCTCGACCTTTCTGGCAATTCACTCGATTACGCGACCCTGCGCGCCGATCATGATGGCGTTGTGACGGCGACGCTTGTTGAGCCTGGCCAAGTAGTTGGAGCAGGACAAACGGCAATTCGCGTTGCGCATATGGATGAATTGGAAGCGGCGGTATCTTTGCCGGAAGATTTTTCACAGCAGGCGGATAAGGGCGTTGCGACGCTGACGCTATGGTCAAATAAGACGAAACATTACAAAGCGAAATTACGCGAGCTCAGTCCAACAGCGGATACGCAAACGCGCACCTTTGCAGCCCGTTACTCAATCCTTGATCCCGATAGCGCCATTGCGCTCGGCATGAGTGCGACGCTGGAAATTGCGATGCCGGGCGCGCAACAAATTGCGCGCGTGCCTTTGTCTGCCTTGTTTAATCAAGGCGGCGGCCCAGCGCTTTGGAAAGTTGACGCAGATAATCGGGTGCAGCTGCTTCCTGTTAAGGTCGTGCGGTATGAGGCCGATAGCGTTCTAGTGACGGGCGTTGCAGAGGGCGATCAGATTGTTTTGCTTGGCGTGCATAAGCTAGAAGCAGGTCGAAAAGTGCGGTTAATTGGTCGACCGATTTAGGAGCGCTTTTTCTTGTCTGGATTGAATCTTTCAGAATGGGCGGTCAGGCGACCGACATTGATGCTATTTCTGATGATTGCAATCGCTATCGCTGGGACGATGTCCTATTTCAAATTAGGTCGCGCGGAAGATCCTTCTTTTACGATTAAAATTGCTGTTGTTACGGCCTACTGGCCCGGCGCGACATCGAAGGATATGCGCGATCAACTTGAAGAGGTTCTTGAAAAAAAGATCCAGGAATTACCGTTTCTAGATAAAATAGAAACCTATGTTAAGCCGGGTTTTTTGGCGATGCAGATCGTCTTGAAAGATTTCACGCCGGCAAAAGAAGTCCCGACGCTTTTTTATCAGCTGCGAAAAAAACTTTATGATGTGAAGCCTGCGCTCCCTCAAGGCGTAATTGGTCCTAATGTTAATGATGAATATGGCGATGTTGATACAGTCTTATACGCAATAAGCGGTCCAGGCGTTGATTACCAAATGCTCGATAAGGTTGTTGAGCGCATGCGGCAAAAGCTGCTTGAGGTTCCGGACGCAACAAAAATTGATGTGGTCGGTAAGCAACCGCGACGTATTTATGTAGAATTCAGCGAAGCAAAAATCGCAAATCTAGGCATTGAGCCGCAAGCGATCTTCGACTCGCTCGCCAAACAAAATACGGTCTCGGACGCGGGCGTTTTTGAAACGCCCTCAAGCCGCGTTCGCGTGATCGTGACTGAGGAGCTTAAGGGCGATAACGCCATCGCGGCGGTGCCGATTCAGGCCAATGGCAAAGTGATCCGTCTTGGAGATGTCGCCAATATTTATTCTGGTTTTGAAGATCCCCCGCAATTCCTCGCGCGCTATAACGGCTTGCCGGCGATGGTTGTCGGCGTTGTTATGGCCAAAGGGGCAAATGTTTTGCGTTTTGGCGAAAATATCAAAGCAGCAATAGACGAGGTGCGCGCGCAAACGCCTCTTGGCATCGATATTGACCAAATCGCTGATCAACCGAAGGTTGTTGAGGCGGCTGTTAAAGAATTCGTGCAGTCTTTCCTTGAGGCCTTGGTGATTGTGCTAGGCGTGAGTTTCATTTCGCTCGGATTTCGCACCGGCATTGTCGTTGCGCTCTCTGTGCCGCTCGTCTTAGCGATTGTTTTTATTTTCATGAATGTGATGGGTATTGACTTACAGCGCATCTCTCTCGGCGCTCTGATTATCGCCTTGGGCTTACTTGTTGACGACGCCATCATCGCTGTTGAAATGATGATGGTGAAAATGGAGCAAGGGTTTAGTCGGATCAAGGCTGCAACTTATGCGTGGAAATCGACAGCCTTTCCCATGTTAACGGGAACCTTGATTACGGCGGCTGGCTTTATGCCAGTGGGCTTTGCAAGTTCTGGCGTTGGCGAATACACCGGCTCGATGTTTTGGGTCTTATTTGTCGCTCTTGTTGCGTCTTGGTTCGTCGCTGTTCTTTTTACCCCTTACATTGGCGTAGCGCTGCTTCCAGATTTTGCTTCTGATAAATTGCGTCATGACCCTGAAGATGTCTATCGTACGCCTGGCTATCTACGGTTGCGTGAAGTGGTGACGTGGGCTGTTGATCATCGCGCACGCGTCATTGGGGGAACCATTGGCGTTTTCCTTGTTGCCTGTGGCGGTTTTTTCGTCGTTCAAAAACAATTCTTTCCCTATGCGGAGCGACTTGAACTCTTTTTCCAATTGCAATTGCCAGAGGGATCTTCAATTTTCGCCTCGCTCGATGCAGCGAAACAAGCCGAACTTTTAGTCAAGGATGATCCTGACGCGAATTTCTATACAACCTATGTCGGCCAGGGGCCCCCGCGGTTTTGGCTTGGTCTGAATCCTCAATTGCCCAATGAAGCTTACGCAGAGCTTGTGATCATCGCTAAGAGCGTAGAGGCGCGTGAGCGACTTAAGAAAAAACTTGAACAAGCGTTAGCACTAGGCGCAGTGCCGCAGGCGCGTGGTCGCGTTGAACGCTTTAGTTACGGCCCTCCCGTTGGTCTGCCTATTCAATTTAGAATTATTGGTCCAGACCCGCTCAAGGTGCGCGAAATCGCTTATCAAGTGCGTGATATTATGCGTCAAGATCGAGGCGCGCTGGATCCTCATCTGCAATGGAATGAGCAAACGCCGAGCGTGCGATTGGTCATTGATCAAGATCGCGCCCGACTTCTAGGCGTCACGCCGCAAGAAGTGTCTAATCGACTGCAGATGTCGATTTCAGGCGTCACAGTGACAACCTTACGCGATGGGATTGATCCTGTCGCAGTTGTCGTGCGCGCTGTAGCGCGCGAGCGCAAGGATCTTGGAAAATTAGGTGATATTGTCGTTTATGCGCGCGATGGCAAACCTGTTACCGTTTCTCAAGTCGCCAAAATTGTATATGATCATGAAGAACCAATTATCTGGCGGCGCAATCGCAATATGATGATTTCTGTGCGCAGCGGCGTCAGAGATGGCGTGCAGGCGCCAGATGTGTCCACTCGTATTTGGACGCAATTAACCCAAATTCGTGAAAACCTACCGCCTGGCTATCGCTTAGAAATGGGCGGAGCAATTGAAGAATCCGGTAAGGGTCAAGGCTCAATCTTTAGTCTTTTCCCGCTTGTCGTTCTCTTAATGCTCACCATTGTCATGTTGCAGCTGCAAGATTTCACGCGCGCTGGATTGGTAATGATGAGTGCGCCGCTTGGCGTTATTGGCGCATCTTTGGCGCTCAATCTTGCCCATGCGCCTTTTGGTTTTGTCGCTCTGCTCGGCCTGTTCGCGCTTTCGGGCATGGATATGCGCAACTCAATTATTTTAGTCGATCAGGTTCGACAAGACCTTGAGGATGGAGCGACCTATCGAGAGGCGATTATTGGCGCGACGGTACGGCGTGTGCGGCCTGTCGCACTAACCGCTATGGCGGCTATTTTAGCGATGTTGCCGCTGTCTCTGTCAGCCTTTTGGGGTCCCATGGCGCTGACGATTATGGGCGGTCTCTTTGTTGCGACATTTTTAACTGTCCTGTTCTTGCCTGCGCTTTATGCGACCTGGTTTCATCGGCGGCTTGATCAAAACTTACCCCCGCAAGCGGCGTTCAACTGAGCGCTTTGATCTTTGGTTGCGCAAAGTGTAAAAAGTCGCAAAGATATCTTGAGCTTCAGGGCAAATGGAAAGTAAGGCACGTCGATGAAAGTTACGCTCGTTCAGATGAATTCGATTAGCGATAAGGCGGTCAATCTCGCCAATGCGCGTGCGCTGATCGAACAGGCTGTGGCTCAAGAGCGTCCAGACTGGATCTGCTTGCCAGAGGTTTTCGATTTTATGGGCGGCTCTCGGGCGGAGAAAGTCGCGGCGGCTGAGGAATTGCCTGGCGGGCCCGCTTATGAAATGTGCAAAGAACTCGCGCGTAAGCACAAGGTCTTTATTCACGCCGGCTCAATCCTAGAAAAGATCCCGACTGAGGATCGTTTGCATAACACGAGCGTCGCCTTCAACCGGGAGGGAAAAGAAGTCGCCCGCTATCGTAAGATTCATATGTTCGACATCACGGCGCCCGATGGCGCCAAATATCATGAGAGCGCGGCTTTTAAAGCCGGCGACTCCATCGTGACTTATGATGTTGAAGGGGTGAAAATTGGGTGCGCGATCTGTTACGACTTGCGCTTTCCCTATCTTTTCCAAGCGCTCGCCGAACAGGCCGTTGACATTGTCGCGCTGCCCGCAGCCTTCACCCTGGTAACGGGTAAGGATCACTGGGAGGTGTTGTGTCGCGCCCGCGCCATTGAAATGCAGGCCTATGTCTGCGCGCCCGGTCAAACGGGATCGCATAAGGCAGGGCATGAAACTCGCTTTACTTATGGCAATTCGCTCATCGCAGATCCTTGGGGCCATGTTGTCGCTAAGGCGTCGGAAGGCTCGGGCCTTGTCTCAACGCATGTTGACCTTGATCGTATACGCAAGGTGCGTGCGATGATCCCAGTTGCGCAGCATCGGGTGAAATTGGCGGTCTAAGCGCGTCACATAGCGCGGCGCGTGTTGACTAAAGCCGGGCGATTATGACGAAAAACCCGCAAATTCAATGGGCCGGAAGGGAGATGCGGCCTTGCATCCGGCTAAATTATGCGCAACTATGCCGCGTTCCCTTCATTATGTGCGCATGAATTATGATCACCTCTTTTCTCTTGAGATCATTAAGAGTTTAACCAAAGCGGTTTGATTATTCGTCGTGCCACGACAAGAGATTGTAGCGTTCATTGACCATGGTTAGAAAAAGCGCTCCTGGAAACACGTTGACGCGCGCAGCGTTGCGCGAAGCGGTTTATGCCTGCTGTCCGTCCTTATCGCGCTCAGAAGCGCGTAAAATACTTGATGCGACATTTGAAGAGATCAGCGAAGCTTTGTTGCGCGGAGAGTCCGTTAAGCTTCGTTCTTTTGGCACATTTAATGTGCGCTCTAAGCGAGAGCGCATTGGACGCAATCCAAAGACTGGCGTCGAGGCGACCATTACGCCGCGTCGGGTGTTAACCTTCAAGGCGTCGCCCGTTCTAGTCGCGCATGTCAACGGCGACCCGATCATTCCCGAGGAAGACTGACGCATTCGCGTCCATTGGTGGTTGAAGCTGCAGACAAGGAGGACAATATGTCTTCCAGGTCCTGCTCCTTTTCGCCACATCGCGATTAATGTAAATTAACGCCAATAGATTTAGGAACCTAAATGCGCAAGTTAAGCGCGGCCGTCGCCGTCTTTGCTATTTTTTCAACAATCGTTGGTGTCCATAAGTCGGATGTAGATTTTTTCATTTTAGCGCTTGCCTGCGCGCTCTGCGCCTTCACCACTTTGCGTGGCGCAAGCATGTCGAGTTTTATGAAAATATTCGCCTGCATCTTTGCAACTGAAACGATAATCTTTGGTTTTATTCGCCTCCTTCAAGCAGAAGGACTCTGGCCGCAGGCATTAGTCAATTTTACGCCGCCTGAAAATATGGCGCTAACGGTGGCGGTATTTTCCGTCATTGTTTATGCGGTATCGAATATTGGCGTCGTGCGCGAAATGACGCGGATAGCCGATCTCTATTTTGACGCCCCGGATCATGGAGAGGGTCGCATTTGGCCTTTTCCCGCCTTTCGCGCGCGCGAACGATCTATTGCAATTGCAATGATCATTGTTCTGGTTTTGATTAATCAGGGCCAAGTCGGCATTTCTGTGCGCTTGTCTTTTTTTAATCGAGACTGGTTTAATGCAATTCAGGAAAAGAATGCCGCAGAGTTTTGGTGGCAGCTCCTTTATGTCTTTACGCCCTGGGCTTTTGTCTATGTCGCCATCGCTGTAGTAGAATTTGTCGTTCAATCTATGTTGATCATTCGCTGGCGTCGGTGGCTCACGCAGCACTATATTAGTCGGTGGCTTGGCCGTCATACGCATTATGTGATGGCGCTTGCGGATGGTGAAGCGGATAATCCAGATCAGCGTATTGCTGAAGACGTCAATCGTTTTATTAGCGGCGGCGAAGATGGCTATGGAATCTATTCCTATTCAATTCTCTTAATCTCGACTGTGAGTTCTCTGGTTTCTTTCTCATATGTCTTGTGGGATCTTTCCGGTAATTACCCGTTGCCTGGCACTAATATTCACGTACCGGGCTTCTTATTTTGGGTTGTTCTTCTTTACGCCGCCTTAGGCACGCTGATTACCCATCTCATCGGGCGCTCCCTCACAAAGCTGTATTTTGACCGTCAACGTCGTGAAGCGGATTTTCGTTTTTCATTGGCGCGCTTGCGAGAATATAGCGAACAAATTGCCTTGCTGTCTGGGGAAAACTCTGAACGAACCACTTTGTATCACCGCTTCAGAGAAATTGTGGTGAATTACCTTTTGATCGTCACTAAGCGTAAACAGCTGATGGCCTTTACTGCCTCTTATGGCCAATTATCGCCAATTATTCCATACGTTATAACTGCTCCCTTTTATTTCGCTGGGCGCATTCAATTAGGCGTAATGACGCAGACGGCAAGCGCATTTGGACGCGTCGAAGGTGCGCTAACGTTCTTTATTAATTATTATACTTCCCTGGCGAATTTTAAATCTGTTCTTGATCGACTAAGTTCCTTCGACTTGGCGATTGATCATGCGCAGGCGCAAGCAAACAGCGCGCAGATTATTTCGCCAAGCGTTGATTCTGAGATTGAACTGCGTGATCTTGCTCTATTGCTGCCGGACCGGCGCAAAATTGTCAGTGTTGCGAAACTCAACCTCAGTCCAGGCCCGGCTGTTTTGTTAACGGGTCCCTCCGGATCGGGTAAATCAACCTTATTCCGCGCCATTGCCGGCATATGGCCGCATCTTACCGGCGCGATTTTTATACCTGATACTGCGCGCGTCATGCTTGCGCCTCAGCGGCCGTATATCCCAATGGGCACATTGGCTGAGGCTATTGTTTATCCAGGAGAGTCCGGACGCTACTCGCGTAGCGAAATCGAAGAAGCGCTGCATGCTGCTAAATTATCGCCCTTCATCGCGCGCCTTGAGGAGGAAAACCATTGGGGTCAGCGACTCTCGGGCGGCGAACAACAGCGTGTTGCAATTGCCCGCGCTTTATTGGCTAAGCCTAATTGGCTGTTTTTGGATGAAGCCACGTCAGCTCTGGATGAAAATCTTGAAGCGGAAATTTATAAAATGCTTCGAGCGCGCCTGCCCGATACGACAATTATTTCTATTGGGCATCGATCTACATTGCAGGCTTATCACGACCGACATATTGAAATGACGCGCGAGGCAGATGGCTTATTTACCCCAAAAGATAAGGCGCGCGCGTGACCTCTGGCGATAAAAGCTCCGGTCGAGAGGGCGGACGCTCGCTAAAGACACGCGTTAAAACAGCGCGCAAACGAAGTTTATCCTCAACCCTATGGCTTGAACGCCAATTAAATGATCCCTACGTCGCTCGCGCAAAAAGAGAAGGTTACCGCTCACGTGCGGCTTATAAGCTTTTAGAAATGGACGAGCGGTTTCATTTATTTAAGCCTGGTGGACGTATCATTGACTTAGGCGCCGCGCCGGGCGGCTGGTCGCAAATTGCCGCTGACCGCGTCAAATCGAAAGAAGGACGCGGTAAAGTCGTCGGTGTTGATCTTTTGGATATGGAGCCAATTCCAGGCGTCTCTTTCGCCGTCAAGGATTTTAATGATGACGATGCGCCGGCGCTGATCAAGGAAATGTTGGGTGGTCAAGCAGATGGCGTCATGTCTGATATGGCTGCAAATGCGACGGGGCATAAACAAACGGATCATTTGCGCATTGTTGCGCTTGCCGAACTTGCCTTTGAGTTTGCTTTTGACGTCCTTGCGCCCGGAGGATTTTTCGTCGCTAAAGTTTTACAAGGCGGCACAGAAGGTCAGGTTCTTGCGCGATTAAAAAAAGAATTCGCCAGCGTGCGTCACGTAAAGCCCGCGGCTAGTCGGGCGGACTCAGCTGAACTTTATGTGCTCGCAACAGGTTTTCGCGGTAAGGGCGCTTAATGATGATTATGTCGGGTGATGAGCGTGTCGCCTGCGTCCTTTTGAAGACGCCAAAAAACAAAGGCTGAGCAAGCCGAAATCAGCGCAACAATAAAAAAGGCAGGCGCAAAATCCTCGACAGTGAGCGTGCCGCCTTTATGAAATGAGCGCATGAGTTCTAAGACAGCGGCGCTGATTGCAACTCCTGTTGCAAGGGAGAGCTGCTGCCCCACGGCTGTGAAACTTGTTGCGTTACTCATGTCTTTTTGCGCTATGTCAGCAAAAGCAAGGGCGTTGAGGGAAGTAAATTCGAGCGAACGGAAGAAGCCGCCAATAAGGATGATCGCCATGATCAGTAGATGCGGCGTGGAAGTTGTATAAAAGGCGCTAGCGAGAATAAAGGCCGAAGAGAGCAGAGCGTTAAAGATTAAAACGCGTCGAAAGCCAAATCGATTAAGAATAGGCTGCGCAGTGGTCTTCATCACCATAGCGCCGATAGCTCCAACAAATGTGATCATACCAGATTGAGAAGCGCTCAGATTAAATCCTTTTTGTAGGAGAAGGGGGATTAGAAAAGGCGTTGCGCCTACCCCAATCCGAAACAGAAATCCGCCGTAGATTGCGGCATGAAAGGTCGGCGTGCGCAAAAGCTTTAAATCAAGAATTGGATGGGGCGCTTCACGCGCGTGGCGAATATAAGCGCCGCAGGCAAGAAGGCCGGTTGTAATGATCAGCGCGTCAATAAGCGGCGGCGCGAAACCCCGGCCAGCGATTGTGAAGCCAAAGACCAAGCATGAGAGCCCGAGGGCCGATAATATCGTGCCTTTAATATCGAGAGGTCTGACATCTAATTCTTTGATCTGCGGAATAAAAAAACTAGCGAGGATTACCCCAAGCAATCCTATCGGCGCATTGATCCAAAAAATATATCGCCAGTCAAAATAGGTTGCGAGAAAGCCGCCCAGTGGCGGTCCGACGATTGGTCCAATGAGCGCAGGCATCGCTAACCAAGCCATGGCGCGCACTAATTCATGTCGTGGCGCAGTGCGCACAAGCACTAAGCGGCCAACAGGCGTCATCATTGCGCCGCCCATGCCTTGGATACTGCGCGCAGCGATAATTGTTAGGAGTGAATTAGAGAAGCCGCAAAGAATAGAGCCAAGCGTAAAGACAATAATGGCGCTGCGAAAGACATGGCGTGCGCCAAATTTATCTGCAACCCAACCAGAAAGCGGAATAAAAACGGCAAGAGAGAGAAAATAAGACGTCAGCGCGAGTTTCAGCGCGACAGGATCTTCATGTAGATCCGCCGCCATTACGGGCAGAGCAGTCGCTAATATGGTTCCATCGAGCTGCTCCATGAACAGCGCCGTAGCGACGATAAGCGGTGTGATCATTAAGGCAGACAAGAGGCGTCATTCTGAGCTATCGGGCAAAGCCTCGCTGGGGGTGCGGAAAGATATGGATAAAAAGTCGTCAGCTTGCGCTACTGGGATTATCTCTCCCTTGCGGAGAGCTTGTGAAAATTTCCACGCCTGTTTCCGTTACGCCAATTGAGTGCTCAAACTGCGCAGAGAGAGAGCGGTCTCGCGTGACGGCTGTCCAGCCGTCGGAAAGTACTTTCACTTGAGGTTTTCCAAGATTAATCATTGGCTCAATCGTAAAAAACATTCCTGGACGGAGTTCGACGCCCTGTCCCTGAACGCCATAATGCAAAATATTCGGCTCATCATGAAAGACGCGTCCCAAACCGTGGCCGCAAAAGTCTCGAACAACCGAACAACGCTCGCTCTCCGCATATTGTTGAATGGCCGCGCCAATATCGCCCGTTGTTGCGCCAGGTTTAACCGCAGCGATGCCGCGGAGCAGAGACTCATAAGTGACATCAATTAGGCGCTGGGCTTTGCGTGGAATTTCGCCAACAGCGAACATGCGACTTGCATCGCCATGCCAGCCATCAAGAATAAAGGTAACGTCAATATTGACGATATCGCCCTCGCGCAGGGGTTTATGATCGGGCACGCCGTGACAGACGACATGGTTCACGGATGTGCAAATGGATTTGCGATATCCCCGATAATCTAAAGGAGCCGGATAGGCTCCGCGCGCAAGCGAAAATTCATAAATGACTTCGTCAAGCGCCTGTGTCGTGACCCCTGGTTTTACCATAGGGATCAGCATATCCAGCGCTTCGCCTGCAAGACGGCCAACGCGGCGCATCGCTTCAAATTCTTCTGGACTATGGAGTTTGATCTGTCCGCTTTTGCGGCTGGCTGGGGCGAGGTGCGAATCGATAAAGCTCATAGGACGTTCATTGATGTGAGAAGGCTGAATGTTGAGGTCAAAGTAATGATTTAAGGCGCCAGTGCAAGTCATGCGAGCTCTGAAGAGGCGCTAAGCGGCTAAATTTCGCCTCAGCCGCGCTATTGGGTCGATTTTATCCCGTCAAATGGCTCGGACCTCTTGCCAGCCTCTCTCCTGCTTGGCGACAGGGGGCCCTTCAAGAGAGCA
>Ga0129333_10005905_pt1 | contig 11543 bp, 8 predicted proteins | sample CPB6_08_DNA_FD_94474 | JGI IMG/M metagenome (GOLD analysis project Ga0129333, IMG submission 94474) | Freshwater to marine salinity gradient microbial communities from Chesapeake Bay, USA - CPBay_Sum_0.6_0.8_DNA | ecosystem: Environmental > Aquatic > Marine > Coastal | place: USA: Chesapeake Bay...
AGCAAGCTGGTGAAGGCGACGGGAATTACGGTGGATTGAGTTTGCGGCAATCGGCCTTCGGCCTTGCGCCGTGCATTTGCACTGACACTTGGTCTGATTGCGTGGTGCGGTGCCGGCTTGATGCCTTCTGTCAGCGGTTTCGCTGAAGGAGGGGATGTGAAAAAAGGGGGAGCCGATGGCTCCCCCTGTTACACAGGTTCAGCTAACGGGTGATGTTCAGTCCCCGTTGTATTCTTCCCAAGAGAAGACGGAGATGACGTTGGCGACGTCGGAGAAGACGTCCCACGCCTCTGCGGTAATCGGAATCCCGGCAGCCTTCAGTACCGGCTCGGCCAGTATGCCCGGCACGATGCCCATCATGCCGGTGACTTCACGCAGGCGATCGATATCGGAAGCTTTTGCCCAGTTCTCCGGCGTAAAGGCATTTCCTTTTTTCATGGCCTTGGCCATCATGTACATGCCTTTATAAGTCTCCTGGCTAGCGAAGACTTTACCCATGGTGCCCATGGCCTTCGAGGCGCGTTGGCCTTTGGCAAGCGCGCGTCCCATGTCGTCGATGCTCTTCATCATCGGTTGTGTTGCTTGGAACAGCGCCACAAAACCTTTCATGAAATCATCCAGTGCGGAGGTCGGCGGAATTTTCATTTCCTTGAGCGCTTTTTCCACGGCTTCCCGACCGATTTTGTTGCCGAGCTGGGCGGCTTTGGTCAGTGACCGGGTCTTCAGGGCGTAGGCATCCAGGGCAAGAAAGCCGACAGCCGTAACCTGATTGGCAATCACCATGGCGCAGGTGCCGTTGTTCTTCGATTGCTTGGCAAAACCCAGACCGCAGATGACGTAGCCGGGAGGCGCATCGCCCCAGCATACCGGACCCACCCCGTGATAACCGGAGCGGCAGCGGTCGTAGCACAGGCCGGCATCGAGCACTTTGTCGCCGGTGCAATGCAGCTTCATCGCCTGTCCGGCACCGCGACCGTACGACAGCGGCTTCTCATACCAGCACACCGGACCACGGCCTTTGTAGCCGTCTCGACAGGGGCGATAGCACAGTCCGTCCTGAATCTTTTTGCCGTCGTGGCAGTACTGGCGTGTTCTCAGTTGGCTGTCGGTCTTGACGTAGGGCACTGTACCGGCGCCGCGGCCATAGCTTTCTTCGACTTTGTCTTTGAGCCAGCAGACCGGGCCGACGCCGTTGTATTCATCGCGGCATTTGTCATAGCAAAGACCGGCGTCGGTGATTTTGTCGGCATCACATTGCAGTACGCCGGGGGTGCCGACGCCGCGGCCGTAGCTTTTGCCGATCCAGTAGAAATCATCGGTAGGTTTGGCTACCGACGCATGCGAAACAACAAGCAAAAACGCAGCGGCCAGCAGTTTGAACGCGCTAACGCAGAACTTCGCCAATTTGGGCTCCTAGTGAAGTGTGAGGACGTGAATCGTTCCGCTTTGTGCGGGTGGCCTTCTGTGCATCCACCTGCCCTGTCTGAGAGGGCTTGCGCCACTGAATTCCGGTTCGATTCGGGGTCGCATAATAGTGAAATAAATACTTAAATAGTTTCAGATTTCCATATTCAGTGAAAATTTAAGTATTAGTAAATTAAGCGCAACAAATCACGATGTTTTTCCGAAAAATCTTAAATACATAAATTAATCAGTAATAAACGCTTAAAACTAATATTTCGACGAGATTAAGTTAGATACTATTCTGATAGACTCTAGCCGCTATTAACCTATTAATTTAATACATCTTTCATTTGCTGCAGTATGCGATTCCACCGACGGTTTCGGGCGCAGGTTCCGGCGCCCGTAATGCCGCGTCCCGGCGTGATCTCTCTTGGCGTTGAGGTTTGAGTGGCTGTGTGCGCAGCAAAATTTTTACCTCCGGACATGATGAATAGGATTCGAGTCTGTCGTGGTCGCACTACGCGATTCGCGAAGTGCATGATTGTCAGTTCATGGGTCTTGGCGATCGCTGCGATCCAACCCGCAGCCGCCGCAGATGCGGCAAATCCCTTTGCCGGCGGTGGTAACCCGTTTGCCGGTGCGGCTGCCGCGCCGTCAGCAGCCATGTTCGGTGCCCCGGCGGGTACGGCCACGCAGGCGCCAGCGGATGATCCGGGTCAGTGGAATCGTTTAGAGGAAATTCCGAATCTGGACGAGCCGCAGATTCGCCTGTTCATTACGGACCTCGCGGCTGAGTTGAACCTCACCAAGGGCTACAAACGTGTGGCGCCCCAGGAGTTGAAACTCCCGGCGCTTCCGGAAAAGGTGACGCATGTGCTCACCCTGGCGCGCCGTGCCCCATCAGCCGATCGTCAGGAGGTGCTGCGTTTCGGTTTCCTGATGATGCCGCGTCGTTTGCCGCGTCTGTGGATTTACAGCGCCAGCCTTGGCGCCGGTGCGCCGCAACCGAATGCCGATGGTGGTCCGTCGGTACTGAATCCCCTGTTGAGCAAGCTGTATGGTGAGCGCATCAAACTGCTGAGCAAGCTGCCGGTATCGCGACTGAAGTCGCGTGTGATCAAGCTGTCGTATACCGACGCGGACGGTGCATTGGTAGCCTTGCGTGCAATGGGCTTTTCGGCGATCACCGAGGATATCGGGCCGGCGAAGGACGACAGCTACAAAGGCGAAGACACGCCGCTGTTTGCCGGTGCAGCGCAGGCGGCGTCAGCGGCTGCTTCTCCGGCCGCGGCGGCCGCGGCGGCACAGGCCAATGCCGGCGGAAATCCCTTCGGTGGCGGTAACCCCTTTGGCGGAGGCGGCAGCAGTCCTTTTGGCGGCGGATCGTCGGGCAGTAGTCCCTTCGGCGGTGGCAGCAGCAGTCCTTTCGGGGGTGGCGGTAGCAGTCCCTTTGGCGGTGGCGGCAGTGGGTTTGGTAGCGGCGGTAGTCCCGGCGGTGCGGCGCCCGGCGCACCACGGCGTTTTATGAACATACCGAATTCGGTGAGCTATGACCAGTTGCCGCTGGTGCTGAAGATGCCGATGCCGCAGACGCAGGAGATGGGGCTTGTGGGTGCCGATCCGCAGGGCTCGATGCAGGCATCTCAGAACGCTATGGGTCTGACGCAGTCGCCCTCGGGCGCCTCTCAACTCGGCCAGACCAATGCGTCCGGCGCGCAGCAGTTGCTGGTGTTGTACGACCCTGACAACGTCGAGCAGTTTGCCAAGGTCCGCCGGATTCTCAACGACACCATCGATAAGCCGGCGCGCCAGGTGTCTGTCGAAGGCCTGGTGCTGGAAATCAGCAAGCAGGGGATACGCGAGCTCGGCATACGCTGGCAGAAAAACAGCAGCACCTCTTCCATCCAACTGGGAGCGTTGACGCAGCTGACGCCGGGCACCGGTCAGAGCGCGATGAGCTATTCCAAGGACGAAACCGGCAAGTTCAATCCGCTGGGTTTTCTCGCTAAGGTGAATGCGCTGGTTGATCGCAACATGGCCGAGATACTGTCGCGACCGAGCGTGCTGACGCTGGATAACCGGCAAGCAACCATTCGCGTCGGGCGTGATATCCCGATCGCCACCAGCAAGGATTCCGGCACCGGTGTTCAGGGTGGACGGGTGTCGTTCAGCTTCAATTACCTGCCGACAGGCATTCAATTGAATGTGCGTCCCCGGATCAATGAAGAGGGCAACGAGATCAGTATGTTGGTCGATGCCACGGTGTCGTCTACCGTGCCGGGGGCTGATCTGCGCGTGGTTGATCCGACCAACGGATTTCTCCTGGCGTCGGCGCCGACGATCTCCCAGCGGCGGGTCCAAACCTATGCACGCATCGTTAACAACACGCCTTTGATCATCGGCGGTCTGGTGACCAGGGACCTGGTCAACCAGGAGGACAAGGTCCCGGGCTTGGGCGATGTCCCTCTCCTGGGCAAGCTGTTCGGTTTCGAGTCGAAGCTTGATGGTCAGCGTGAGGTGATCATCGTCCTGACACCGTCGGTGTTGACTGAGGAGTTCAGGGCGACGAAGCCGCAAATCCCGCGTGACGATGATCATTTCGACTCCGGCGACACCACGCTTTTCAGAACGGCGTATCGCATTCGTGCTGAGGACCTGATCGACAGTCAATATATCCGTGCGAATCAGCGCCTGCTGACCTACCGCAAGATTGCCAATGAGGTGATCGCCCGTGATCCCAATCTCGCGGCGGTGCAGCCGTTCAGTCAGTTCCGCGGACAGCGGGTTCCGGGAGAGTTCATTTTTGTCTCCGGGATGATGTCGCGGATGCTGGCGCGTTTGAAGGTGGCTGATGCGGTCAACATCGACCGGCTTGCGTTTTTCCAGGGCGTGCAGGGCGCTGCGTTCAATAAGGAGACGGTCGGCGGTTTGATGAAGCAGTTGGGCGACGGAAAAACCGCAGAAAGTTTCTTTGAAAAGAACCCGGGCAAGGCACTCACGCTGAAATTCCGCAATACGCGATCCTCGATGAAGCCGGGCGAATGGGTGTCCGAGCCGCAGGCGGAGGTTGCTGTGGTTGATTGTCCCGACCGCAAGCGCTGGCGCGAGCTGCTCTGGGAAATGAATCAGCGTGAGGATGGCATTCGCAAGCATTACACCATCGTCATTCACGACAAAACCGACCTGGATCGCTTGCGTCTGGCCATTGCGCTGAAGAACACTATACTGAATAACGGCAATGTGGCCGGGACCATATTCGATAACTTCCTTCCCGGCCGGATGCTGGCCATGCAGGAGATCGCACCCGAATGGGAGCGGATTCTGGAGGCCTCGGTGGCGCGGTATTTCTACATTGGCGAGCTGTTTTACCCGGCTTTCTTTCAGGCGCACGAGCGTGCGCTGAAGGAGCTTGACACGGCCTTGCGCAAGCCGGAGATGGCGGCGTTGGTCGAGGGAATAAAGCTGCCATGACGCACTGCTGTGTAGTTGTGCCGGTCGGTGCGGTGTTGTCCTCGTGAACAAGTTTTCGTTGTCGTTGCGGATAGTGCTGCCGGTAGTGGCGATCGCATCTTTCGCGATTGTCTTCAATGGCTACCTGAGTTACGCCAAGTTCGAGAAGCATCTGTCGCAGGTGGAGCTGTCGCGGATGCGGTTCTCGGTTGATGAAATGAAAAACAATCTAGAAACCGGTTTGCGTCTCGGTCTCCAGATTCGTGCTCTGTCCAATGCGCAGGAAATAGTGACCTCGTCGGCGCAGAAGGATCGGGGCGTGCTGTCAATTGAGGTTATCGACCACGAGGGTAAGGTGATTTTCCGTTCCGGGGCGCCAGTCACGGAAAAGACGTATCCACGGGGTTGGCGGACCGCCGTATTGGGCCGGCAGAAGCCGCTGGAAACGCTTTCTTCGGATGCCTTTTTTCTGATGATCCCGTTGGTGGGAATGACCGAGGATTCTTCCGGCGCCCTGGCTTTCCGGTACTCGCGTGATGGGCATGACCGGACGATGCAGGGAGTTCTACGCGCATTGTTCCCGCTGAATGCGATCGCGATTGCTCTATCCGTAGTAATCGGGATGGTTGGTGTGTTTTGGTTGATGCGTGGTGCTCTGCGTCGGATCCACGGCGTCGAACAGTATATCGATAAGGTTGTCGCCGGCACGGTAACCACTTCCGGACACGACGCCTTGCTCGAAGTGGACGCGGCTGTGGCGGCGGCGCGAGAAGTGGCGCGGGTGGCCGGCACACCGCTCAATCAGTCGCCGGCGGGTGGCGTATGAGGCGGCAGCTCTATGTGGCTTCTGCCAAAGGATTTTTTGTCTTTACGCTGCTGCTGATGTTGTTTTCGCAGATTGCTTTGTCGATAGCAAGTTGGCCGGCGATCAAGGGACAACTGGTGCCGGAACTGGATCAGAAGTCGTCGACAGTGGCGAAGTCGGTCGCTCTCAAGATCGGGAGAGCCCTGGATTACGGCATTCCACTGGATGGCTTGACGGGAATCGACGAATTTTTCGGCGAGATACTGGCCCAGACCGAAGGTATTTCCTACCTGGCATTGACCCGTCTGGACGGCACAGTGATGGTCAGCCGGGGAATCGAGGGGGCGCGTTTGCAGGGGCCGCTTCAATCACTGTTTCCGGGCATTCGCGAGCAAACCGGGAAGCCCATGAGTCTGACGGTTCCGGTGGCGGACCGCAACGCGGATCAGAGGACCTACCGGAATACCGCCGCTCTGGTCCTGCAAAACGACGAAATCGAGGCTGCTGTTATTCACGTTGGTTTTGATCCCGTGTATGCGGAGAGAAAAGTCGGTGACCTGCGTTATGACGTGGTCATCGTGCTTTTTGCCAGCCTGTTGATTGGTTTTGAGATTTTGCTCGCGACATTGACGCAAAACTTCATCGGGCCGTTACGTGCGCTTGCTGACTGGGTCGACCGTATGGCGCGCGGGGATTTTCGCTCCCCCGGTCCGTCAGAGTCGGCGCTGGCGAAGGGGATACATGCCCGGTTGTCTGCATTGGCTGCGGGGGTGCGCGCGGCACTGGACGGTGGCCTCGGCAACTCGCCAGCCGCAGGGATGACAGAATTGCGTGCGAGTCCTCTGGTCAAGGACGTGATCATGATCCGCATCCTGACATTCCTCTTCATGTTCGCGTCGATGCTGTCACGTCCGTTCCTGCCCGTATATCTCAAAGGCTTTGCGGACGACGGACTGGGGCTGTCCCCGGAATTGGCCGCCAGTCTCCCGATCACCGTGTACCTGGGTGTCATGGCGATGAGCATGCCGTACGTCGGACGCTGGTCGGACAGTCACGGTCGCCAGGCGGGTTTCGTATTGGGCGCGATATTGATGGCTTCGGGTTTTTGCGGCACGGCACTGGCTGAGAACTTCTGGCTGCTCGTGCTGTCACGCGCGGTCGAGGGCGTGGGTTATGCCAGTCTATTCATGTCCTGTCAGGGCTATGTGGTTGACAACACCAACCCCGAAAACCGGAGCCGCGGCGTAGCGACTTTTGTCAGTGCGATTATGGTGTCGGAGGTTTCTGCACCTGCGGTGGGGGGGGTACTGGCAGATTCGCTGGGTTTCAGGGGCGTGTTTATCGTCGCTGCAGCCCTGGCGCTGATCTCGGTGCCGGTGGCCTACCGGATTCTCGGTGCGGGCTCGGCACCGCGGCATCCGGCATCCGCGAAGGCGGCCCGCGGGCAGCCTGAAGGCCTTGGCGCGCTGATGCGGAATGCCCGGTTCGTATTGATTGCGCTGTTTGCGGCGATCCCGGCAAAGTTGCTTCATAGCGGTTTTCTGATTTTTCTGACGCCGGTGATTTTGTCCAAATTCGGCAGTTCGCCGTCGGAAATCGGCCGGTTCGCGATCGTGTATGGCATCGTGGCACTGCTCGCAATGCCGGTTTTTTCCAACCTCGCAGACCGATACCGCTGTCATTTTGCGTTTGTCGTGACCGGCGGCGTCATAGCCGGTGCCGGGATGCTCCCTGTTCTGTTGTCACCGCAGCCGGCGACCGTGCTGCTCGGCATACTGGCATTGGGATTAGGACAGGCGATGAGTATTTCGCCTCAGTTGACGCTGATTACCCGGGCGATTCAGACGGGATCGCCGGATACCGGTTCCGGCAGTGCGCTGGGTGTCTTCCGCTTGATTGAGCGTGTCGGCGGTGCGCTTGGACCTCTTTTGGCAGGTGTGTTGACGCTGAAGCTCGGACCGGTGACGGCAATGGCCGGCTTGGGCATGGTTATGCTCGTGAGCATACTGGTCTGTGCCGTGGTGATTTCAACGCAACCACGCGAGAAAGGCGGCCTGCATGCGGCTTGATCGACGTCGCTGGCTGATCGCGGGCCTTGCCGGTGTGACGACGGGGGCGTGGGCTCAGACGAAGAGTGCTGTGGCGCCCACACGCGGTCCCTACAAGATATTCATGATCCTGTTTCGCGGCGAAACGCCGGTGGAACAGGGTTTCATGGAGTATTTCCGGGTTCGTAATATTCCGGTGGAATTTATCGTTCGCAATGTCGACAGGGACGTCAAGCGTGTGCCGGGACTGATCGACGAGGCGAGGCGGTTACGCGTTGATCTACTCTACGTGTGGGGCACCCCCGTGACGGTGGCAGTTTGCGGGAAGACAGGGAAGATCGACCCCCGCAAGCACGTTACAGACATTCCGGTGGTCTTCACCATGGTGTCCTCTCCGGAGGGGGCGGGGTTGATAAAGCGCCGTAGTTCGTCTGAACGCAACATCACCGGCGTTTCTCATGTCGTGCCGATCGACCAGCAGATCAGTGCGATCAAGGCCTACCGCCCCTTTCAGAGGCTTGCAGTGATGTTTAATCCTGCCGAGTCGAATTCGGCGCAGAGCGTTGCCGAATTGCGCGAGATCAGCCTGAAGTCCGGATTCACGCTGATGGAATTTCCGGTGCCGCTGGATGACCGGAAGGCGCCGCTGGCGTCGGCAATTCCGGACGTGATTGATCGCATTGCCGCGGCAAAACCCGATTACCTCTATATCGGTGCAGACAGTTTCCTTGCGGCGAACCGCAAGGAGGTCACTGAAACGGCGATGGCGCGTCGCTTGCCGGTGTATTCGGCAACGGAGGTCATGCTTCGTGACGGAAAAGCGCTGTTCGGTCTGGTTTCGCCTTACAAGAGCGTGGGGCAACTGGCGGCGTCGAAGGCGTCATTGATTCTTCAGGGCAAGAGCCGGCCTCAGGACATTCCGGTAGAAACGCTGCCGTCGTTCTCCTATATCGTCAATATGAGCGTGGCATCGCGCATCAACTTTTATCCCTCCATAAAAGTGGCGAACTTTGCTGAGGTGCTGAGCTGATGGAGATCGCCTCTATTCCCGGTTTGTCCTTTCGCCTTCTGTCATCGGCGGATGTGGATTTGGCGCTGGCAATTCATGAATCGGCGGCGGGCAGGTTAACCAACGACATAGTGCGGCGCGAAAGCCGTGAAGACATCCAGAAGCAGATCGATGATGGTTTTGTGGTCGGTGCGATATCAGGAGAAGGCGTTCTCGCGGCCTATGCCGTGCTTTCCGTGTTGCGCGAGGAGACTGATGATCTGTCGACCGTGCTGGATCTGGATGATCGTGAGCGTTCGCGTTTTTGCGTGCTTGATGGTGTTGCGGTACTGCCGGAGTGGCAGCGCAAAGGAGTGCATGAACTACTGATCCGTGAGCGCCTGTGTTACGCGCGGGATCTGGGGCGGGATCTGATCGGCGTTACAGTATCGCCGCGCAATACGCGCAGTCTGCAGAATTTGCTGTCGTCGGGATTCCGTATCGCTCGCGGCGCTATGCTTTACGGTGGTTTTGAGCGGCTGATTCTGGTTCGGGATATGCGCTGGATGCCCCTTCCGTTTGTCGGTGTGCAATCTGCCATCGCTGATAACTTCAAGCAGAGTCTTGATGCCATCCGTAAGGGGCTCTTCGGATTTTCGCTCACTTGGAATGATCACGGCGAGGCCGTCATTCAATACGGCAGGGAGCAACAGCCCGGTTAATCGTGACCGGAATACGGCGGAACTCCCGGGGGCCTGGGCCCCGGGGAATTGGCGGTGTGTTGTTACGGCCGTTACATCAGTGATGCAAGTTTCGACAGCTTGTCTTTGGTTTGTCCGCTGACCGGCAGTAGTGACACCAGTTGGTCTTTCAGTTTGTTCATGGCATTTTGCTTCGCTGAATCTGCCATTTCGCCAAGGCTTTGCATGACGCCGAAGGGTGCCGGTATGCTGACAACGGGCGTGCACAGAGACTTGTTGCGGTCATAGGCGCGAAACTTGGCGCCAAAGCGCATCGGAATGGTGTCGCCGACCGCTGAAAGGCCCGGATCAATGCCAATACAGACAGACGCTGAGGCGCTGCCGCCCCGTATCAAGGGAATGCAGGTGTCCGGACATTTGTTCGGCGAGTCACCGGCATTGCGGATGGTCTGAAGAATATTCAAGGGTTCGCGGTCCTTGTCGCTCCACTTGAACCAGGTTTCGTAGTTCAGTGAGTCGCCTTTTCCGCCATCCGATCCGGTGTAACCGGCCTGTGTACCGGTGGGCTGGTTATTGCTGTCGAGTGCTTTGGCGCCACCGCAGTAGAACAAAACACCGCCGCCGACCGAGGCGTGGCGGTGATGATTGCCCGGGAAATGAAATTCCTCGGTTTTTTCCCACTTCGACAGATATACGCCGTCTTTCTGGCAGGCTTCCCAGTTGGTCTTGACGCTTTGGGCTTTGGACCAGCGGAAACTCAGTTGGGCAAAGTTGTAGATGCCGGTACACAGATTATCCCTGCCCTGTATGAAGGTGTCATAGGCGCGTGCGCCTTCGGTCGGCGAGGCTTTCAGGAACATGGCGCGTAACTGTGCATCCGAGATGTTTACGGAACGTCCGCCGACGGTCAGCGTCAGAGGGCGTCCTGCCCCGATGGTTTGCGGTTTCCCGAACGGTAATTTGACGGTTTTCCCTGGGCAATTCATTCCCGGGAGGTTGGGAAACTGCGTCGATACCAGATAATTTTCGGCGTCCAGTTGCGACATGTAGGGCAATGCTTGAATGCCAAGCCGGGTGCCCGGCAGCGGGGATTTGCTGACCTGGGTGAATTCATACACGGTCCGCCAGGTGTGATTCTGGAATTGTTGCCTGACTTCGCTGATCGCAGCGGCAGCAGGATTCTGGGTGAGCGCATTGAGTGCCTGAGTGACCTCCGTCCAGGCTTGCAGCACTTCCTGTTGGGTGGCTGCCAGAGCCGGCGTCGTGAACCACGCGACTACGGCGGCGATGACTATTTGCGATTTGGATTTCATGGAACTCTCTTTTTCAAACTGTTCATGGTGTGCGGGTGACGTTTCGGCAAAAAAACGGCCGCACGCCCATGAAGGGGGTGCGGCCGGACAGCAGTTTCATGTCTATGCAGCAGCGATCAGTTCTGCGTGTAGACCGTTACCTTCTTGCCGCCTTGCATCGTTGTGCTGACGAAGTAGCCTTTGCCTTTGGCGCCCATGTTGTCGCACATGTCTTTTGACTTGTATTTACCGTCATCGACAAACTTCTCACCCAGGCTTTCACATTTGGTGCCGTGACCGACTTTTTGCCAGGTCATGGATTTCAGCATTGTCAGTTTGGCTTTGGTTTGCTGGTCCAGCTTCGGATCTGCCGGATTCATGCCGACGATGGTTCCGGCAATCGCGTCAATGAACCCGTTGCATTGCTGTTTATCAGAAACGTCTTTTTCGCGGGACTCGTAGACGAAAGCAAAATTGCCCATCTGGTTCGTGGCGAACCAACCGCAAACGCGGGAGCCCGGCTGGGCGTAAGCCTGACTAGCAGCGAGGAGGGTGGTGGCGCCAATGACGGCGGCTTTCAAAAGTTTGCTCATGATTTCCTGATTAATATATGTGATTGGAAAAAAAATATTCAATAAAATGGTTTTGCGATCGTAATAATAGCGAAAATTATCATTAATAGACATGTTTTATGTCGCATATAATTGATTTTATTGAAAATTCTGAGGAGGGGCAGGGGCCTTGGAGTCGAGGGGATACATTTAGCGCGTAATTGGTCAGATGACCCCTTGTATCGCTGCCCTCGCTTCCCAGGCTTAACCGCGGTAAGCGACAACCATTGATTGTTTCCAACCA
>Ga0129333_10005906_pt1 | contig 11543 bp, 11 predicted proteins | sample CPB6_08_DNA_FD_94474 | JGI IMG/M metagenome (GOLD analysis project Ga0129333, IMG submission 94474) | Freshwater to marine salinity gradient microbial communities from Chesapeake Bay, USA - CPBay_Sum_0.6_0.8_DNA | ecosystem: Environmental > Aquatic > Marine > Coastal | place: USA: Chesapeake...
CCGGGGACGTCTTCGCCCGCTACGGGGTCCCGTATCAACCGGCCTGGGTCTTCATCGAGGCGAATGGTTCGGTGACCAAGGTGCAGGGGAGCCTGGATCGGGAGTCGCTCGAGCCGTTGATCGATGACCTGATCGCGAACTCCTGATCAGTCGAGCCGCGGCCGGATCGATCCGATGGCCCGCAGGGTCTCGGAGAATCGTGCGTCGAGAGACGGATCCTCGGGCGGTTGAATCAACAGCCCGTCGACCAGACCGCCGTACCAGCCCTCGAGGATGTCGGGAAGTTGGTCCCAGGTTCCCGTGGGCAGAACGGTGTCGAGAACCTCGTCGGTCATGAGCGCGCCGAGCGACGCCCAGTCACCGTTGCGCGTCATGGTTCGCAGTCGCGGACCCAGTTCGGGCCACCCGAACAGCTCGAGCGTTCGCTGGTACGCGGGGGTGGAGTAGAGGAACGCCAGCACCGCGCGTTGAACGTGGCGACTTCGGTCGACGGCGTCCACGTCGGGACCGGTGATCAGCGGAGAGGCGGTGATGATGCGCGGCCGGTCGGCACGTCGAGTCTGTTCGACACCGCTGTCGAGGGCCGGCATCGCCAACTCGCGCACGAATCGCGGATGCGAATTGGTCGGATGTGTCACGAACCAGTCGGCGCAGCGACCGGCCAACTCGATCGCGCCGCGGTTCACGCCGCCGAGGAGGATCGTCGGCGGGTCGTGTGCCAGCGGGCCGGGATCGAAAAAAGGTTGCAAACGATCGAGGGTGTACGACGCGGTGGTCACGTTCAGGGGAGAACCTTCGGTGAACGATCTCCAGACGGCGCGCACGACCGTGACGTAATCCTCCATGCGTCGCAGCGGATCACTCCACGGAACGCCGAACCGACCCTCGATGTTCTGTCGAATTTGCGTGGCCAGACCCAGATCGAAGCGACCCGCGCCGGTGGCCGACGCGTCCCACGCTTGGAGGGCCAACAGCATCGGGCTACGGGGGAAGGCCAACGTGAGGCTGGTCTGGACCCGCAGCCGATCGGTGGCCATGAGCGCCAACAACGACACCGCCATCGAGTCGTGAATGGTCTCGGGTACGTGCAGGATGTCGAAGCCCATCGCCTCGACTCGCTTGGCGTACGCCCCCACCTCGGACAGGGGAACGCGGTCGCTCATCCCCGAGATCAAAAGCATGGTGCAATTCTGACCGACGCCATCCGCTAGACAGGTATCAGGTGCAGGAGGTGGCCGATGACCGATCAGAAGATTGACCCCGCTGGTGGTTCTCCCGTTCACGTACCGACGAGAGGAACCCTTCCTGCTCGTATCGGCGGCAACGTGAAGAGTCTTCCCGAGTTCGGACCGAGCGTGATGGACGCCAGCGTGTACCGCGACCAGGTTCGTTACGAACTGGAACGCGAGCGGGTGCTGGGTCGCCATTGGATGATCGGCGGCCGCACCGAGCAGGTGGCCAAGCCCGGAGACTGGATCTCCTACGAGGGTCACGACGAGACCATCGTGATGGTGCGTCAGAGCGACGGAACGATGGCCGGTTTCCACAACGTGTGCAGCCATCGCGGCCCCTCGTTCGTCACCGAGAAGTCCGGCTGTGGTGCCCGGCGTTTCACCTGTCCGTATCACGGTTGGGTGTACGACACCCGGGGTCGCTTGGTCGGCGTGCCCGAGCGCGAGGACTTCGACCCGGTCGTGTTGGCCTCGGCGCACTCGCCGGCGGTGGCCGTGGAGGAGTGGGGTGGTTGGGTCTGGTTCAATCTCGCCGGACCCGAGCGCGCCGTGCCCCTGGCCGACTCCATCGGACCCGAGATCACCGCCGACCTCGGCGCCTACCACATGCAGGACATGGTCGTTCACGAGGTCGTCGAATGGGACGTTCCCGTGAACTACAAGGCCATCATCGACGGGTTCAACGAGGTGTACCACGTCACCGAACTTCATCACGTGCCCGCCGAGTTCACCAAGGCAGCTCGGTGTTCGTCGTTCCACGTGGTCGGCGACAACTTCATGTGTTTCGTGCCCCGTCCCACCCACCTCGACAAGTTGCCCGACGAGGACTTCGACCACCACCGCAACGCGATCTGCCATTACGTGGTCTTCCCGAACACGGTCTTCAACTGCAATCCCGAGCACATTCAGGTGTTCCAACCCATTCCGCTGGGTGTCGATCGCACGCGATTCTTGTGCTGGGAAATCGTGTACCCGGGCGATCAGTCGGATCCCGCCTACGCGGAGTATTGGTCGCGCACCATGGCCCACTGGAACGAGTTGAAGCGGGTGGTGGGCGAGGACATCAGCATCTACACACAGATGGCACGGTCCAAGAAGTCGAGTGCCTTCTCGCGCCAGATCCTCTCCGAACGCGAGTTCAAGATCGCCTTGTATCACCAGAACATGGATCGCAAGATTCGCGATTGATCGAAACCCGATCATTCGTGAACATCGTGGTCACGAGGTGAAAACGAGGTTCTCCGCGATTTTTTCGTAAAGGTCCGACGATGGGGGGACGATACCCCTCTTCGTGAAACGGAGGATGACCAAACTCGGACGCACGGCCTTGATGTCGTTGTCGGCCGCGATCGCACTCGGTGTCGTCGGTGTGCCCGGCGCCCTCGCTCAGGGCAACAACGTGTCCTCGTCGTCCTCGTCATCGGCCTCCTCCTCGCTCGGTCTCACCTACGTCGTGGCGAAGAACGATTCCCTCAGTCGCATCGCTTCTCGGGTCAACGTTCCGATGTCCGACCTGCTGGTCGTCAACGGCTTCACCCGAACGAGCGTCATCCTCCCCGGTCAGGTCATCAAGCTGCCGGACACCGCCTCGGCCACACCCGTTGCAACTCCCGTCGTTTCGAAGAATCCGAGTGTGTCGGTGACGAATTCGTCGAACGGGCCGACCTATGTGGTGCAACGCAACGACTCGTTGTCGAAGATCGCGTCCACGGCGAAGGTGTCGTTGAGTGCTCTGTTGACCGCGAACAACTTCACCCGTACGAGCGTCATCGTCCCCGGACAGGTCATCAAACTGCCCGCCGGTGCCGCGACGCCGGCGAACGTCACGGCCACGACGCCGGTGAGTGTCACGGTTGCGACGCCGGCGAATGTCACGGTCGCGACGCCGGCGAATGTCACGGTCGCGACGCCCACCAAGTTGCAGCAGGTTCTGGACTTCGCCCACGCCCAGGTCGGAAAGCCGTACAAGTTCGCCACGGCCGGACCGTCCACCTACGACTGCTCGGGCCTCACGTTGGCCAGTTACGCCGTGGCGGGAGTGAAGTTGCCGCACCAGAGCCTCGCGCAGTCCAAGCTCGGCGTCGTCGTCGACTGGAAGACGACACCCATTCAGGCCGGCGATCTGATCTTCACCTACTCCAGTGTCGACTCGACGCAGATCAGTCACGTGGGAATCGCCGTCAGTTCCACCCATTGGATCGAGGCGCCCAACACCGGTTCGGTCGTGCGAATCTCCAAGCTGCCGTCGGCCACCCGCATCCAGGCCGTTCGACGATTCCTCTGATTGACTTCGGGGAATGAGTTCGCACGATTCCTCGCCACGGTCCACGCCCCCGAACCTCGAGTGTCTCACGTGGTCGGAGTCGGGTGCGGTGGGTCGCATCACCCTCGATCGCCCCAAGAAACTGAACGCACTGTCGGCGGTCCTTCTGTCCGAGATCATCGAGATCTGCGGATGGTTGCATCAGCGATCCGACATTCGGGTCGTCATCGTCGATGGTGCCGGACGGGCCTTCTCCGCGGGCTTCGATTTGGGTGATTTCGCCGCTCCGGCATCGGGGAACCCCCGTGACGGAGCCGACCTCGGGCGTCTGGCGACCAACGCTCTCACCGACGTTCCCCAGTTGACTGTCGCGGCCGTGCACGGTCGTTGCGTCGGTGGTGGCGCAGTGCTGGTGGCGGCCTGCGACCTCCGGGTCGCGTCGGACGACGCATTGTTCTCGATTCCCGAGGTCGACCTCGGCATCCCCCTGGCGTGGGGAGGTATCCCGCGTCTCGTTCGTGAACTGGGCCCGGCCGTCACCAAGGAATTGGTGCTCACCTGCCGTCCCTTCACCGCCTCCGAGGCCCTGTCGCTTCGTTGGATCAACACGGTGGTCACGCGGGAGGAATTGGCCGCTCACGTCGCTGCCCTGGCGACGTCGCTGGCGGCCAAGCCGTCGTACGCGTTGCGCGCGACCAAGGCCCTTGTCAACGCCGTCGCCGAGGAGATGGCCGGTACCGGTCGATCGGTCCAGGACGCCGACTCGTTGGTGTACGCCATGCGGGACCCCGAGAGTCGGGAAGCCTCGATGAAGTATCTGGCGGCGCGCCGGAAATAAGGTGGGAGAGCGGTCGGGGGACCGCGTTGTGAGGGGGAGCCATGCTCGATTACGTGATCACGGGTGGAACCATCGTCGACGGCACCGGTTCGACACCTCGTCGAGGTGACGTCGGGGTGCGCGACGGACTGATCGTGGCGGTGGGTGACGTCGACGAACCGGCGCGCGAGAAGATCGACGCCGACGGTGCCGTGGTGACGCCCGGTTGGGTCGACGTTCACACGCACTACGACGGGCAGGTCAGTTGGGATGAGGTCATGGATCCGTCGGCCGGCAACGGTGCCACGACCGTCGTGATGGGCAACTGCGGTGTGGGTTTCGCGCCGGTCCGTCCCGGCAGCGAGAAAACCCTCATCGAATTGATGGAGGGCGTCGAGGACATTCCCGGCACGGCCCTGTACGAGGGCATCGAATGGGGACGGTGGGAGTCCTTCCCCGAATACATGGATTACATCGCCAGTCGAAAGTATTCGCTCGACATCGGTGCCCAAGTGGCGCACGGGGCGTTGCGTTACTACGTCATGGGTGAGCGGGGTGCGCGCAACGAGGACGCCACCGCGGACGACCTTCGCGAGATGTCACGTTTGGTGGTGGACGCACTTCGCGCCGGAGCGGCCGGCTTCAGCACGTCGCGCACCATCGGCCATCGCGCCCTCGATGGCTCGCCGGTGCCCGGCACCTTCGCTCCCGACGTCGAAATCGACGCGTTGTCGTCGGCGATGCGCGAAGCCGGTTGTGGTGTCTTCGAGATGATCCCGGCCGGCACGGTGGGCAAGCTCGAAGGATTGGGTGGTGAGCGCTTCACCCCCGAGAGCGAGTTGGCGTTGATGGCCGAGTTCTCGCGGCGCAGCGGCCGACCGGTGACGTTCACGCTCGTGAAGTCGCCGGACTACGCCCCCGACACGTGGGAACGCCTGCTGGCCATGGTGGTCGACGCGAATCAGAGTGGTGCTCGTCTGTTCCCGCAGGTGTCGTCGCGACCGATCGGATTGGCCTCGGGTCTGTCGGGTTACCACGCGTTCCAGCGTCGTCCCACTTATATGGCATTGGCGCACCTTCCCCTGACCGAGCGCGCGCGAGAGATGGCCCGCCCGGAGGTGAAGGCCGCGATCATGTCCGAGGCCGACGTCCCCGTGGATCAGCCGGGGTCCATGGCGAACATGTACAACCTGTTCCAGATGGCGGCTCCGATGCTGTATCCGTTGGCCGATCCGGTGGATTACGAACCGGACCCGTCCCAGATGCTCGGTGCCCGCGCGGCCGGCACGGGCGAACCGATCCTGAGCGTGTTGTACGACTTCCTGCTCGAGCAGAACGGTGCGGCCATGTGCGCTCTCATGGGTGGTCCGGACGTGCACGAGAACCAGGAAGTGTTGCGCAAGATGTTGACGCACCCCGAGACCGTGACGGGTTTGAGCGACGCGGGGGCGCACGTCACCCTGATCTGCGATGCCACGATGCCCACGACACAACTGACGTTCTGGGCCCGTGATCGTCATCGGGGCGAGCGCATTCCCCTGGAGTATCTGGTGGCCAAGCAGACGTCGCGCAACGCCGATTTGTACGGCTACACCGATCGTGGTCGATTGATGCCCGGCTTGCGCGCCGACATCAACGTCATCGACTTCGAGAATCTGACCGTGTCACCACCGAAAGCCTTCCACGATCTGCCCGCGGGTGGAACGCGCTTGATCCAGCCGGTGAAGGGGTATCTGGCCACCATGGTGCGCGGCGAGGTGACGCGACGTTTCGACGCCGACACCGGCGCACGACCGGGAACCTTGGCTCGTCCGGTGAGGTCGTGATGGAGTCCGCGATCACGCCGGCGGTCGACGACTTCGCCAAGCGATTCTTGTCCGGCATCGTCGGCCAGGAGACGAGCCTCGACCGGATCGTCGACGCTCCGAGCGGTCTGAGTGTTCCCGAGATGTTGTCAGCCTTGGGTCATCCTTCCCTCGGTCGCTTGGGCATCCAGATGATGGCCGACTTCATGCACCCCACGAACTCGCGCTACTTCGACGCCATCTACGGGTCGTTCTTCGGGCAGAAGGACATCCGCAACTGGTTGGTGCCGACGATGGCGCAGATCGAATTCATCGACTTCGTACCGACACAACCGCCGGCGTTCCTGGACGACGGCGAGGGTGTCACCTCGGTCGACGAGTGGCAGATGTTCGCGAACCTGGCCGCCATCGGTGCCGGCGAGGGAACGGTGCCGATGTCGAAGGGCGTGAGCGTGCGCCGATATCGCGACGGCTGGATCACCTGGGCCTGCGACGTGTACGACACCAGTTCGTTTCGCACCCCGCCGCCCGACGGGTCCGAGGCGGCGCCCATTCCGGATTCGCCGTCGCCCGCCGAGTGGGATCGCCACGCGGCCACTCCGGTCACCGTGTGCTCGGAGGTGGACTTCGAAGCCGATTGCCGCCAATTCCATCCCACCGACTCGGTGTACATCGATCCGATCTTCGGCGAGTTCCGCGGTCGCGAGGAGATCACGGCCTGGATCATGGACATCATGCCGCGCGTCGGCAACATCGAGTTCGTTCCGGTCGGACCCGAGCTGAACGACGGATCGGTGTATCTGCAGGAGTGGGTGCAGACCGCGGTCACGTCCACGGGTGAGCGGGTGCCCATGACGCGTGGAACGAGCGTGCGTCGCTACCGCGACGGTTCCACGGTGTACGCCGCGGACTACTTCGACATCGCGACGTTGACGCGGCCGGAGGTCTTGGCCGCCAGCAACGATTGCGGGTCGACGATCACCACCGACGACATCATGCGTTATCGCCTGCGTGGCCTCTGATCACGGAAGTTCGCGGACGCGGACCGACAAACAGGTGACGCAGCCCTCGAGTTTGATGAACTCGCTGATGTCGACCTCGATGGTGCGGTAACCGCGAGCGCGGTAACTCGCGGCCATTTCGGGTGCGTCGGCGGCCATGAGGATGAGGTCGGGCTCGAGCAGCACCACGTGCGCACCGGACTCCTGGGAGACCGCTTCGAAACGCGGGAAGGTCGCGGTCGAATCCAGACCGGGCTCCCAACCGACGATGGTGCCGTCCGACAACGCGGTGGCGGCGGACTTCAGGTGCAGGACCTTCGAGAGAGGAACCCCGACGACTCGGGCGCCCATCGGCTCGACGATGGCGGCGAACTGGCGCAGACCCTCGGGGTTGGTGCGACCACCGAGCCCGACGTAGATGGTGTCGCCGTCGGGATGCGGAACCTTGAGCACGTCTCCGCCGTCCATGGTTCCCGGTGCGACGATGCGCTCGATACGACAACCGAGTTCGGCCACGACCGGTTCCACCGCGACGGTTTCGGGCTTGCGCGCGTCGTCGCCGGGCCGGGTGATGATGGCGGTGCCGCGGTACATCACCACCGGATCCTCGACGAACACCGCGTCGGGGCAGTCGTCGGCCGGCGGCACCTCGACGACTCTCCAACCGGTATCGCGAACGGCGTCCACGTAGTCGGTCCATTGTTTCATCGCCAGTTCGAGGTCGATGGGGGAGCGATCGATGTGGGTCACGATGCCGTCACTGAGCCGAGGGCCGGGGCGACGTACGAGAGCGATACGGGTTGGGCGGGGCACGTCGAAAGACTAGGGGCTGCTCGGGAAGGGCGGTCGCTTCACTATGGTTGGGGCGACACGAGGGGGAGTCATGACCGTCGATCCAGCCCAAGATCCGCGCATCGATCCGCGCATCAAAGCCATGTTGGCGTTGATGCCCAGTTTCCAGGCACCGGACGTACCGGATCGCGCCGCGTTATTGGAGCGCAGCAACACACCCGAGGGAATGGCGGCCGCCGAGATGTACCGATCGATGATGGCCATCTGCGACACCGAGGAAAACGCACCCACCAACGGGTTGCGCATACATCTCGAGACGGTGACCTCGCAGCCGGACGGCAACTCCATCACTCTTCGGGTTCTGCGACCGGACACCGACGCGGTCCTGCCCTGCATCTATTACATCCACGGCGGTGGGATGGCGTCGTTGTCGTGTTTCGACGGGAATTACAGCGGGTGGGGAAAGTTGCTGGCCGCCAAGGGCGTGGTGGTGGTGATGGTGGAGTTCCGCAACGCGGTCACGCCGTCGTCGTTGCCCGAAGTGGCCCCGTTCCCGGCCGGACTGAACGATTGCGTGTCCGGTCTGCGTTGGGTGGTGGCCAACACGTCCTCGTTGGGTGTCGATCCCGCTCGCATCGTGGTGGCCGGAGAGAGCGGAGGTGGCAACCTCACCCTGGCGACCGGCATGAAGCTGTCGAAGGATGGCGACATCGGAACGATCTCCGGCTTGTACGCGTTCTGCCCGTACATCGCCGGTCAGTGGCCCACGCCGGAGTGTCCGTCGTCCACGGAGAACAACGGCATCTTCCTGAGTCTGCACAACAACAACGGACGGATGGGCTACGGCATCGAGGCCTTCGACCGTCGTGACCCGTTGGCGTGGCCCAGCTTCGCCACCGAGGACGACGTGCGCGGGTTGCCGCGCACGGTGATCAGCGTGAACGAATGTGATCCCCTCCGGGACGAGGGCATCAACTTCTATCGGTTGCTGTTGCGCGCCGGCGTTCCTGCTCGTGCCAAGACGATCCTGGGCACCACGCACGGCATCGAATTGATGCCCATCGCCTGTCCCGAAATCACCGAGGCCGCTCAGATCGACCTGATGGCGTTCGCCTCGGCGTAGAGCGCACGGCGTCAGCGCACGGTGGGCTCGCGTTCCAGCACCACGCGAATCCCGCCCATGTCGGGTCGGGTCCAGATCATGTGGCCCTCTTCGTCCAGCCACCGCCGCACTTCGATTCCCGGTAGGCCGACGGGTCTCAGCACGAAAGCTCCGTCCTCGTACGACGCGACGACGTGAATCGGTGTGGTGTAATCGAAGACCGACACGTCGTGAACGCCGTTCTCCTCGGTTCCGTCGGCGCGGGCGTCGGCGATGGTGCCCCCACCGCAGTCGACGATGCGATTTCCACATTGTTCGATGCGCTCTCGATACGTCAAGAGTCGGTCGTCGACCGAGACCGGCTCACCACCTCGTGTGGCGCTGATGGCCCGCCAGGTTCCGCGCAGATCCGGAGCACCATCGACGAGAGGCTCGTCGCAGTCGGCCAGCACCAGCGGCGGAAACTCGGATCCGTATCCGCCCGCTGGCGTGTGGGCCACGGGGATCTCGTCGGCCTTCATACGGGGCACCGTAGACGACTTCGGCATGGGTGAGTGCCCCGGCAGTCGCGCCGGTCACCACCTCCGACCACTTTGAAGTCGGATGTGCGCCGATACAATCCCGAGCCGTGCGGGTGTAGCTCAATGGCTAGAGTTCCAGCCTTCCAAGCTGGCTATGCGGGTTCGATTCCCGTCACCCGCTCCAGTTCACTCACGATTCGATGACCGCTCCGAGGGGCGGTCATCGTCGTTGCGGGAGTGTTCGACTCAGTCGGCGACCATCGAGATCGAGCGCAAACGCAACACGAATTCGCCGACTTGTTTGTCGACCAGATATACGGCCACCTGGCGAACCGCTTCGGACACCAGTGGCGGTCGATCAGGGATCGGGCTGAGGCGCCAGTCCGTGGCCGTGAAATCGGTCAGAGCGAGCAAAGTTTCCGACATGGTTTCGACGGGCGTGAATCGCTGGATGTAACTGTCGGTGTCGGTTCTGATCTGCATCAGATACGTCCGCCCGTCTCCTTGGGCGACGACCGAGATCGCAGTCAGTCCGGAGGCGGGAATGAACGGCACCACCGGACCGCGCATCGACGTGAATCCACCGTTGTTGTCGGTGGAGAGATTGCCCGAGAAGAGGAGATCTCCGTCATTCCAGGACAGTTCGCTGCTCGACACCCCGCCCATCACCGTGTCGTTCTGCACGTACCAATCGGCCACCGACGACGGGTCGGTGAAATCCGCCAACGTCCACGACTCAGCGGCATCCGACGGTTCGGGAGAGGTGGAGCTGGTCGGTGCGCCGGTGGTGGAGGCCGGTGTCGGGTCCGAGATGGGGTCCGTGATCGGAGCGGCGGTCCGCTCGCCCGCCGTCGAGCCGCAGGCCGAGGTCGCGAGCAAGGTCACGAGGAGAAGCGGAACCGTGCGCATGTCCTTTCGTATCACCGAGCTTCGTGAAACGTCCACGTGGACCCGCGCGCCGCCGTAGGGTGATCGAAACGAAGAGGGGAGAAACGGATGATGACTCGCAGGACTGGTGTGGCCGTGGTGTTGGCGATGGTGTCGATGGGCGTCGCGGCGTGCGGTGGCGACGAGGGCGGTTCCTCGAGCTCCGAGGAGAAGGCGTACTCCGAGGCCCTGGCCGTGGCCTTGGCCGCCGAGAGCGACTTCCCCTTCGACGAGAAGGAGACCCTCTGCATCGCCGAACGGGTCGTCGACGTGATGGGCGTTCAGATGTTCGTCGACGCCGGTGTCTCCGCCGAGGACGTGACCGCGGCGGCCGACTTCGACTTCCCCGAACTCACCGACGAGCAGACGGCCGGCCTGGCCGAGATCTTCGTCGACGGTGAGTGCGTCGACATGGGCGCCTTGATGGCCGACATGATGATGGAACAGTCGGGTGGTGCGCTGACCGAAGACCAAGCCGCCTGCATCGGCGATGGCATGGCCAAGTCGGATGCGTTCAACGACGCGTTCGCCGCCGGCATCGCCGGTCAGGAGGACGCGGATGCGGATGCCGCCATCGAGTCCGAGATCCTCGAACTCATCGTCGACTGCGACATCCCGCTCGACGCGTTCGGCTGATCAGGCCGTCGTACGCGTCGGCGGCCGCATGGTGCGGGCCGCATCCGCGTCGCGAATGCGCGTCCAACTCCAGATCGCTCCGATCAGGAAGATGATCGACGCACCGACGAAACCCCAGTGGTAGCCGCTGAGCAACGCGGCGGTGGGCTCGCGTCCGACATCGAGGCCGTGATTGCTGCGGCTGACGAACACCGTGGCCAGGATGGCCACCCCGAGCGCGGCCGAGGTTTGGCGTTGGGTCGAGAAGATCGCCGAGGCCCGTCCGGTGTCGGGGGCGTCGATGTTGGAGTAGGTGGCGGCCTGAATGGGCATGAAGCAGAACGCCATGAAGCAACCGCGCAGGAACATCAGTCCGGCGATCACCAGCAGTGACGAACCCTGGTCGAGCAGGGCAAAGGGCAGGGTGGCCATGGCCGCCATGGTCATTCCGAAGGTGACCAAACGACG
>Ga0129333_10005907_pt1 | contig 11542 bp, 9 predicted proteins | sample CPB6_08_DNA_FD_94474 | JGI IMG/M metagenome (GOLD analysis project Ga0129333, IMG submission 94474) | Freshwater to marine salinity gradient microbial communities from Chesapeake Bay, USA - CPBay_Sum_0.6_0.8_DNA | ecosystem: Environmental > Aquatic > Marine > Coastal | place: USA: Chesapeake Bay...
ACGAAGGTCCACATTCTGTGCCGCAAATGCGCGTAGAAGTGTCTCTTCCAGAAGGTCCATCGTAAAGAATCCCTTCTTTTCCACAAGATTTCCAAAGTTCTGAAGCCGTAGAGTAGGAACAAACTTGTTGAGGTCAAAATGGTTGTCAAACATATCTTTAATTTGCGACGCTTTGAGGTTGAACGCAACTGCGGTTGCGACGATCGATCCCACAGAAGATCCATAGATGCCATCTGGAAACTGTAGATTTCCTTTGAGCGACTCCAAAGCAGCAAGTGCTCCTACATGAAGTCCACCACGAACTCCGCCACCTCCGAGTGCTAAACTTGTATACATTATTCTGTTCGTATACGGTAAGCATGCTGAAAGCTCGTGATGTATGGGAAGAACAAGAAGCTCGTCGTGAACAACGAATGGCTGCTATGCGTCCAGTCTTAGCACAACTCTACGCTCGGATTCGCCGCCAAGCAGTGCATGATGCGAAAGCGCCGTATATCGTCTACGAAGTTCCCAACTATGTTTGGGGCTATCCATTGTTTGATATGCGTGAAGCTCGTGAGTATTTGATGAAGACGTTGGAAACCTCTGGGTTTCAGGTTTGGGTTGTGGATGAGAAGTATCTGTTCATAACGTGGATGAAGACTGCTGGTGGACGTGGACCGAATTACCGTCCTCCTTTGATTACCAATTACCGCCCACAAGTCTACGATCCAACGACTCTGGGGAGTATGCAAGGGCTTCGGTAAAAACGGAATTGAAAGCTTCTAGCTTACAGACACCATATGAACTGTCAGCATGGCGACATTGAAATCGACGATGGCGAACGCGTTTGCACTTGTTGTGGCGCGATTCTCGGAAGCTATATTGACGAAGGTGCAGAATGGAGAATTTACGCAAACACGGAGGACGACCCCTCTCGCACAGGCACAATTACATCCGAACTTCTACCGAATTCTTCCTATGGTTCGATGATGATGAGAAAGCGTATGCCAAACCAATCTGAAGAAGCAAAGGCAATCGCAAAGTTGTCTGCCTGGTCTTTCTCCAACCATGGAGAGAGGTCCTGGATGGGAATCTTTGATGCGATCCAAGCGACGGCTCTCCGTGCGGGTCTCACCAAAGCAATTATACTGGATGCCTGTGGTCTGTTCAAGTTAGTAGAAGACGCACAGAAGACGAGAGGAGAAACTCGTCGTGCTTTGATGGCAGCAGCGGTGTTCACTGCTTGTCGTCAAAACAATGCAACTCGATCGCATGAAGAAATTGCGAATCTGTTTCATGTGAGCATTCGTGCTCTGTGCAAAGGATTGGCTCGGTTCGCAGATGAGGAATCCTCTGTCTTGAACACACAACTCGGATTGGCGGAACGTATGTGCGCAGATCTTGGGTTGGCTGATACAGACCGTGATAAGATTGTGAGTATGCTTCAAGGTCTCCCTGAATTAGAACACACACCCAAGACGATTGTAGCAGGTGTTCTTTCGATTGTATTGGGAGGTCAAATTCCAAAGGTAGCAGAAGTCTCTGGTGTATCTACAGTTTCGATTCGGAAGATCGTGGAAAAACTTAATAAGGGAACGTGCCAGCAGAGCTAGGTGTTTCGTATAACAATGATATTTGGATATAGTAACTATTACCAGTTTGTAAGTTAGCCGCAGGAGATACTCGGAACTTGTAAAAGTTAGCTGAACTACCTGGAATATAACCGGTGAATGTCAACATACTTGGATTGAACGTTGAAGATCCATACACATGTGTTAACACAGGAGAACCTGCTGTAAAAAGATTAACAGTTGCTACATCATTTGTACTCGCATCCAACCAAGTGTAACTGTTTCCTGAACTATTGCTGGTAAGGAAACATATAGACCAGACTCCGCTCTTCAAGAATTTGAAGGATGCACCAGTTGTTCCATTGGATTGAACAACTGTCATAAGATTGGTATCGATTGTATTCTGGACACCTGCATTTGAGAAGTTAATTGTGTTTCCAACGGATCCAGCGACGCCACGAATAATACATACGTTGCTCACACTATTCCGAGGCCAAGTGCTCATATTCACAGACGCTGTTCCTGCTGTTGCACCCACATCCAATGTATATGCCGGAGTTTCCACACCAACTCCAACTTTTCCTGTTTGATTGATTGAAAGTATAGATGAGCATACGTCGAGTTGAGATTGAGAGGTTGCAAGTGTGTCCATAGATTTTACGCGTAATGTACCGTTCGCATTGTAGAAATACATAGAATTCGTATTGAAAGAACCAAAATTAATACCTGAATATCGTGCTGGACCTCCACCTTGTCTCAACCACAAAAATGGAAGGTTTGAGAAATCACCGCCACTCATTCGTATGTAGGCAATTGCAGAAACATCGGAAGTAGATACAGGATATAAATTAGTGGCTAACGCTGTTGTCGTGCGTGTAATTCCATTAACATCTAGCATATACGCAGGTGATGATGTTCCAATTCCAACGTTTCCATCTGTTCCAATTCGCATACGTTCTGTGTTTCCAGGATTTTCAAATACTAATGGAACAGCTGAAGCGCGAAGTATATATTTGGAACCAATACCATCAAACAATACTTGTCCACTGCCGGCGGATGTTGGGGTTGAAAGCAAAACACTTGGATAGTTGGTCGCTTGAACACGCATTGTATTTGCAGTATTTCCAGCTGAGATGTCAAACGAATATGCTGGAGTAGCATTTCCAATTCCGACACTTCCATTCGCATCTATTCTTACACGCTCAGTTAAAGCTTGACCAGAAGAAGCATTGCTAGCACGCGTTTCAAATATAATACCTCCTTGTTCTTCAGTTCCTACAATAGCGTTAGATAAAACGCCCTTTATACGAGACATAAACCCACTTGCACCTCCTTGTCCGGCACTGAACGCTAATGCACCACCTGAATTCGCAACATTTCCTGCTCCACCTGTAATTCGGAGATCATTGTTTGTAGTTTCTGAATTGCTTACCTCGAGTCTGTAAGATGCTGGAGTTATTCCGATTCCTATACGACCGTTTGATTCGATGTACATACGTCCAGTTCCGCCTGTCGAGAATGCGAGAACATTCGTACCACCAAATATACCTGTATCTGTATCATTGCTGAACGAAATACCTGGTACCCCTGCCGATCCATACCCTGCTCTCATAACTCCATTGGACAATGTTACGCCGCCAATACTATTGCTTTGATTGATTACAGAATTGCTAATCGCACCTGCGTATACAATGCCTGTATTTGACAGCGTTACACCACCAATCTTGTTGCTTGCAGCGTCAGTTGAACCTGTAATTGCACCTGCATATGTGATATTTGTATTGGACAATGTTACACCGCCAATGCTATTGCTAGCAGTCGATGTTCCAGAAAAATTACTGGACGTTGTCGTTCCTGAGTTACTGACATTGTTATTCCACAGAGTCACGCCACCAATGCTATTGCTCTGAGCAGCATTTGTTCCGTTGATGATACCTGTTGTAGTAATGTTTGTATTGCTCAGAGTCACACCACCAATCTTGTTGCTCGTGTTATCCGTCGAACCTGTAATCGTTCCTGTATAAGAGATATTGGTATTGCTCAGAGTGACACCACCAATCTTGTTGCTTGCAGCGTCAGTTGAGCCTGTAATTGCACCTGCATAAGAGATATTGGTATTGCTCAGAGTCACACCACCAATCTTGTTGCTCGTGTTATCCGTCGAACCTGTAATCGTTCCTGCATAGGAGATATTGGTATTCGAGAGCGTTACACCACCGATCGAGTTACTAGCACTTGATGTTCCAATAAAGTTACTGGATGTATGTGTTCCTGCGTTACTGATATTGCCACCACTCATATCAATCGTAGCACTGGATAATGCATTCCGTATCACAGATGCAGCGAGAATGTTGTTCGAAAGAGTAATGCCTCCGATAGAATTGGACTGAGTAGCATCTGCGTTGCTCAAACGCCCTGCATAGACAATCTGATTGCTTTGAATATCAAAATAAGCTCCTCCTAACTTGTCTTGAAGACGAGATGCTTGTAAGATACCGTTGCTAAGAACGACTCCACCAATGCTATTGCTGGTGTTGTCCGTAGACCCAATGATTGTTCCTGCGTAGGAGATGTTCGTGTTGCTCAAGGTTACACCTCCGATCTTGTTGCTGGTGTTGTCCGTAGACCCAGTGATTGTTCCTGCGTAGGAGATATTGGTGTTGCTCAAGGTTACACCTCCAATTTTATTGCTTGTGTTATTCGTGCTACCAACAAGAGACCCCGCATAAGAGATGTTTGTATTGCTCAAGGTTACACCACCAATCTTGTTGCTCGTGTTGTCGGTAACTCCTGTGATCGTTCCCAAGAGCGAAAGATTGCTGCTGTTGAGTGTTACCCCTCCAATGTAATTGCTTGTATCCGGTGCTCCAATGAAACGGTTCGCACTCACATCTCCTGTAAGAATGAATCCGCTGGAAAGATCGTATCCAGTTCCACGAATCCCCCACGATGCGTCCACACGTCCTTGGTAGAAACTTACATCAGAAACTCTACTCACACCAAGACCAGCAAACCGGAAGTTACCGCCACTCAAATCCATAGTGGCTACAGTCAGCCCACCTGCATTCCGAATATACCCAGGTACGACCAAATTTGACGTATCCAATGCTCCTGCATTGAATGCTGCACACTCTACAGTTCCTTCAATTACAACGTTCGTTGTGAACCGCAGTCCCTGGTTGAGACAGATATCTCCGACAATCAAGTTTCCGATGTTCAACTTGTAGGAATCGTTGAGACAGATATCAGAACCGATCACAACGTTATTGCTTCCAATGACAACGTTACGACTTCCAAGGATAGTGTTGCTTGAACCGTAGACACCAACACCTGTTCCAACCACAATTGTACTGTTGGCACTTGCAAGTCCAGCTCCGGATCCACTTCCGATAAACACGGAGTTACTCACATTGCTAATACCAGATGCTGCGTTGAGACCAAGAGCGGTATTGCTTGTGTTTGTTGTATTTGTTGCCCAAGAAGTACCTGCTCCAGCTCCGAGGTAGATGTTACACCCTGGGTCACCGATATCTAGGTTATCTGTACGGACCGTTGCTGCAGCAACTGTCTTTACATTGCTCACGACAACACCAGACGTAAACCCACTCCCATCGAAGTAATAGGTTGGTCTTAAGATATTGACGAGCACATTTTGAGAATTTCGTGTACTGCTCATTGTATATCATTTAGGTCTTTTCTGTATATACTATACAACGCGAGCAACCATGTCCTATACGCTGTTCCCTATCGCAAAGAACGAAGAGCACCTGTACAAGATGTACAAACAAGCCGTGGGATCGTTTTGGACGCCAGAGGAGATTCCATTCCACAAGGATCTTCTGGATTGGGAGAAGCTGACCGAAAATGAGAAGCATTTTATCAAACACGTGTTGGCTTTCTTCGCTGGGTCGGATGGTATCGTCCAAGAGAACCTAGCGTCTCGCTTCCAGCGTGAAGTGGATTCCCAGGTGGTGAAGTTGTTTTATAGTTTCCAGAATGCGATGGAAGGAATTCATAGCGAGACCTATTCGCTCCTCATTGATGCCTATGTAAAGGAGAAGGAGGAACAGAACAAGCTGTTCCGTGCGATTGATACGATTCCCTGTATTCGCAAGAAGGCCGATTGGGCGTTGAAGTGGATTGATTCGCAAGACGATTTCGCTAAGCGGTTGGTCGCATTCGCTGCGGTGGAAGGTATCTTTTTCAGTGGTGCCTTCTGTGCGATCTACTGGTTGAAGAAGCGTGGTCTCATGCCTGGCTTGACGTTCTCCAATGAGTTGATTTCTCGTGATGAGGGATTGCATACATTGTTTGCGGTTGCGTTGTATCACACTCTTCCCAGTGGTCTTCCTTCGGAAACTATTCACTCCATTCTGAGAGAAGCCGTGGAAATTGAGAAGGAGTTTATTTGCGATGCTCTTCCTTGTTCGTTGATTGGAATGAACAGCAAACTCATGAGTGATTACATTGAGTTTGTTGCGGACCGGTTGGCCGTCCAATTGGGATGCGAGAAGATGTATCGCACAGGAAATCCTTTTGATTTTATGGAGTTGATTAGCCTCGAAGGAAAGACCAACTTCTTTGAGAAGAAGGTGTCTGAGTATTCCAGACCATCCGATAGCGTAAATAATATCCGTCTAGATGTAGAGGATTTCTAATGAAAACACGTAGATGGAAACTACCCCGCAAATACTCCAAATCTTACTGTCGCAAGACAACGTGTCGTAAGATGGGCTTTACTCAGCGCTCCAGCTGTCGCCCTTATAAGAATTGTTTCCGCTCCGGTCGCTCGTCTCGTTCTGAAACAGTCAGTACATAATGACGTTTCCAGCAGGGGTCATCACCTTCTTGTCACCCTCTGCAGAAGGAGACACTGGAACGAAGTGTTCAGTTCCAGACAGAGCAAGCAATGCGACTACAACGCGGATTGCGAGAACAATACCGATGACCACCAATGCATACTTCGCCAATGTCCAGAGAAGTCCAGACATATTTCCAGACTTCTTTGCTGCATATGCGCCAATACCAGCAGATACCATCGTTGTTACGTCAAGAAAACCACCCTTTGCCATTTATTCCTTAATACAGAATTACATTTCCGGCAGGGGTCACTTCCTTCTTATCACCGGATGCGGAAGGGGTCATGGGAGAGAACTTCTCCTTTGGCTTGGCCATCACCAAGAATGCGACAACTGCGCCCAACGCAAGCAAGGTCAAGACCAACGGAATCATCGTGCTTTCGCCGAAGCCACCTTTCATTTTACGAGCCATTTGTAAAACAGCAACATAAGTTTCGTTTAGAATCCGGACAACTCTTCCAGTCCATTCAGTAAATGGAGTTTCTTCACGCCTCTATCGCACTTCTCGCATCTATGGTTCTTGTTCTCGCAGGCATGATCGGTTGGTTGTACTGGCAACAGACTCGCCTCTTCCAGAACATGAACAGCATCGTCATGGTCATCGGTGAGCTTGCTCGCCCTCCTCCTGCGGTGATTCCAGAGGAGACCGAAGTGGAACCCACGACTACAGAGACCGCACCAGTTCCTATTCCAGAGCCTGAGACCCCTGAGGATGACCGTGTGTCTGTGGAGAAGGAGCCTGAGACCGATACAGATGATTTGGAAGGCAAGACCAAGAAGGAGTTGGCCGATATTCTCACCAAGAAGGGCATTCCTTTCAGCAAGAGTGATAACAAGACTGCGCTTATTTCTTTGCTTAAAGCAACGGCGTAATGGCTTGTGACTTTCCAACCGTATTTGGTAGTTTAGCAGATGCTCTGAGTGGTGCGAATAACTTTGATAAGGTATACACTTCATTTGCATCCATATTGATTGATCAATATCCTACTGAGAAGGATGCCATAATCGCAGCTGCGAAAGGTTCTAACGTGGACTACGAATATGAAGAACAGGAAGGTGGGAAACGGAAATCAAGACGAAACAGACTTAGGAAATCTCGTCGGAATAGAAAGCAATGAAATTGATTTCGTTTGATGTAGGCCTGAGAAACCTGGCCTATTGTGTTCTAGAAGGAACCAACCGCAAGGATGTTCGGATCACGGACTGGAACATCATTGATATCCTTGGCGAACAGAGTGGACTAGACAATCCACGCTGTTCCAAGTGCTCTGCTTCGGCAACGTGGAAACATGCGACAGAAGGAACTCTCGCATGTTCACGCCACAAACCCAAAACAGGAAAGAAGATTACGAAGAAAGAAATCAATTTGAAGCCAGCCGCAGATCTTCAGAAGGAAATCGCAAAAGCTGGATTGACCTGTCCCACAAAGAAGACGGAAATGGTGACAGTTTTGTATCTCCATCTCAAGCAGAATCGTTGGCTTCGGTGCGTCAAATCTGCGTTCGCCGGTTCGGTCATCGATTTGGCTCCTGCGATTGTTCAATCTTTGGACAAGCGTATGAGTTCATGGAAAGGAGCAGACCTTGTTTGCTTTGAGAACCAACCAGACCGCCGTATGTTCGCAGTCCAAGGAATGCTTCACATGTATTTCTGGTGTCGTGGATTCAAGTGCGAAGGTGTGTCTGCTACACACAAGCTCAACAACATGATTACCGCCGGAGACCGAGTGGATTCGTATAAGGGTCGTAAGAAGACCGGAATTGTTCACGCAGAAACCCTTGTCCCATCCGAATGGGTTGCGCATATGATGAAGCATCCGAAGAAAGACGATCTCGCAGATAGTTTTCTTCAAGGACTGTGGGTTATGGAGCACCAATAATCTGTTCCAAAAATACAAATGGCTGCCGTGCCTCCTAACTACAAAGCCCATTTTAATGCGTTGTTCGTTACCTTTGTGACGAACCCAGACTTTAACGCATTCAAAGCACGTTTAGATGACCCTTGGCTTCAAGAAGAGGACGGTGGAGAAAAACGTCTTTTCAAATTGATGCGCATGCGCGACGGAATTGGAAAAACACTTCTTCATCGGATCACAACCGCAGCATTCAAACTTCGTCAATCTCAATATTTAGAGGAGATCTTGCGGCCGGAACGAGGAGGACAACAAGCAAATATGATACGAGACAACCTCGGCAACCTCCCACTTCACATCGCCGCAAAAACCGCACAAGCAAGAGACGCATTACATGGTGATATGATCGCCATGATGCTTCATAATGGTGGAATGGATGCAAGGCGTGTAAAAAACAATATAGGGGAATATCCAGCCGATGCAGCAAAAACAAGACGTATTTCCGATTTGCTCTTAGTCATTCCTCCTCAACCTGAACTTCCTTCTCAACCAGGAATTCCATTGTCAAATGCACCAGTTCCACCAGCTGCAGCACCACCGGCAGCAGTACCAGTCCCACCACCAGTTCCACCAGTAGCACCACCGGCAGCAGTACCAGTCCCACCACCAGTTCCACCAGTAGCACCACCGGCAGCAGTACCAGTTCCACCAGCCGCAGAACCACCAGCAGATGTACCGGTAGCACCAGTCGTAGCACCAGCCGCAGAACCACCGGCAGACGTACCCGTAGCACCAGTCGTAGCACCAGCAGCAGCTCCTGCTATGGACAATTCAAATAGTATAGAGACATACACGCTCCAATGGGACGCTTTGGAGAATGTTCTTCGTCCAGAAGAAAGCATTGATAGTTTCCGAGCGTTGTTAGATACTCCTTGGTTTCAAGAACAAGACAATGGAGCCCGTCGAATTGAAAATTTGATGCGCTTTATACCTCCTGGAAAAAAAGGGACAATTTTACATGAAATATTTAACCCAAATGCAGAAGGATACTATTTCGGTCAAGGACCTGGCGAAGAGCCGAGTGACGAGGATGATGAACTTGGACAAGATGGTCCCCACCGTGTTATTGAAGATAAACTTAAGGAAATGCTAAAACCAGAACGAGGTGGGCGAGCAGCGTGGACGATTCGTAGGATTGATAGTCTAGAAACACCTCTTCATGCAGCGGCAGGATTCTTTCTAGGACCCTCTCTATTTGCATGGTTGGTTACGGAAGGTGGAGGCAAAGTTGCTGTGAGGATGCAAGATGCTGCTGGGAAAACACCACGTGATATTGCTGAAGAGTTCGCAGAAGATTGGATTATTCCACCTCTACTAGCCGCTGAACAAGAACAAGCAGGACAACCAGTTCCTGAGCCAGGTGTTCCATTTGTACCAGGAGCACCACCAGCAGCACCAGCAGCACCAGCACCACCAGCACCAGCAGTAGCACCAGCAGTAGCACCAGGACCAGCGGCAGACGAAACCGATATAAATTACACAAAATGGTGGAAAGAAGTGGTTCAGGGTTTACGCAACATAAGTGTTTCGGTGGCCAATTTTCGAGCTATCTTAGATAAACCTGAATTTCAAGTTCAAATCAATGGAGTTCCACGCCTTCATAATGTGATGCGGTATCTAGTTTTGGATACTACAATCCTTTATACTGCAATCACTTACTTTGCATTCTTCGAAACACCATCGCAGATTCGGTTGTTAGAGTCCAAACTCAAGGAATTACTGAAACCAGAACGAGGTGGTCAAGGAGCATGGATGATTAGATGCGGTGTAGAGGGCGATACACCTCTTCATGCGGCTTTCTTTGAAATCGCTTCGGATGAATTTATCACATGGTTACTTACGACCGGTGGTGGTTCAAAAGCAATCCTTCTTGAAAATGGAGATGGAATTACCCCACAACAATATGCATACGAAAACGACCGAGAAGTTATCGGTGATTTGTGTCGTTCGATCGTGCAACAAACATTAGCAGCAGGAGGACGGTTTCAACGCATCGGAGAGCCTCCATTTATACCAGGATTACCACCAGTCGTACAGGTAGTTCAAGTAGGACCAGAACCAGCCGAAGCATACGAAACTGTGGAAAATTACTTAAAATGGTGGGGAAATGTGAAGTCTGCACTGAAGCCCTATGTTTCATTGTCATTGTTTGAACATCTCTTAGAGAGCCCTGCCTTTAAAGTTCAAGTCAATGGAGTTCCGCGTCTTCATAACTTGATGCGGTTTCTGGGTCCAACGCAAGAAACACTCGTTTACCACGCATTTGACCCTCAATACAATCGATCAAGAGCAAATGTTCGGTTGACACAGGAGAAAATCAGAGCAATGTTATCCCCACTGCGAGGTGGTCAAGCTGCGTTGAAAATTTGTTGCACAGCGGATTTACATACTCCACTCCATGCAGCAGTCGATGCAGAATATGGTCCAGAGTTTGTATCGTGGATACTTGAACATGGAGGGGCTGATGCTATCTTGATTCCAAATATAGACGGAACTAGACCTGCGGAATATGCTAATCAAGAAAGTGCTGATCTTCATGTTATAGAGTTATACGAGGAAGCGGAAGAATTCGCAGAAGAGGAAAATATATCTGATGAATCAGGATTACCGTTTATACCAGCAGAACCAGGAGCACCAGCGGCACCAGCAGCACCAGCAGCACCATTGGGACCCATTGAAAAATTAGCAGCTGCTACACCTGCTGCATTTGATCCAAATCCATATCCTTTGTATGCTCCTAAAATTGTAGTCGCAGACCTGCCAGAAAAGATACAGCCCTTTAAAGCAGCTGATCAGGCTTTTGATCCAGTTATGCAAAGCGATGTAACCTTAGAAGAAGGCCTTGCAGATGCGGAAAGTATTGTCCTAAAAATTGGAAATGCATATGAATTGTATAACATTGCATTCATAAAATCATCCATTGAAGATGGAAGTGGTATTTATTATGGATGCAACAGGCCACTAGGATTAGCAGTCTATCCAATCAATGTGTATGGTAGGAACCCCCTGTTTATTTTCAAGGGAGCTGGAGCTTACCCTGTTCTGTTGGAAGAAATAAAGGCTGTGATTGCAAATCCAGCGATTCGTGCAATTGAACTCACTCCAACGGAAACTGAATTTGAAACGGTTGCATCGATCAAATCTGTCATCAAGAATGGATACAAAAACTTTTATAACCAAGACATTGACCTAGTAGGCGCAGACCATTGTCAAGCTGG
>Ga0129333_10005908_pt1 | contig 11542 bp, 13 predicted proteins | sample CPB6_08_DNA_FD_94474 | JGI IMG/M metagenome (GOLD analysis project Ga0129333, IMG submission 94474) | Freshwater to marine salinity gradient microbial communities from Chesapeake Bay, USA - CPBay_Sum_0.6_0.8_DNA | ecosystem: Environmental > Aquatic > Marine > Coastal | place: USA: Chesapeake...
TGCTGCACTGTCGGAATTTCATGGAACGAATCTGTGGTGGGTAGAAGATAAATGGACCAATGCCAAGAAAGGATTAGAATATGGTCTGCGTCCATTATTATACAATCACGATTACAACCAAGGATTAACACACGAAAAAGTTGTTAGAGTAAATAATTGGGAACACATATACAAAATTATTACCAAAAGGATATAAAATGAAAATATTTGTAGGATATGATACTCGAGAAGATATATCGTATCAAGTGTGTGAGCACTCGATCAAACGTAGAAATAAAGATGTGGACGTAGTTCCATTAAAGATGAAACTGCTGAGAGAGGCTGGTATCTACACCAGAGAGATTGACAAATTGGCCAGCACGGAATTCACATTCACAAGGTTCTTTATACCTTATCTACAAAATTATCAAGGATGGGCGGTGTTTTGTGATTGCGATTTTGTTTGGCGTATAGATGCCATGGAGTTAGAACAATTTTACGATGATAGCAAAGCAGTGGTATGCGTTCAACACAATTACACTCCAGAAGAAGGTGTTAAAATGGATGGTCAGTTACAACTTGCCTATCCTAGGAAGAACTGGAGTTCCATGGTGTTATGGAATTGTGCTCATCCTAAAAATCAAATATTAACTCCGGAATTATTGAACAAAGAAACAGGAAAATTTTTGCATAGATTTAGCTGGCTGGAAGATTCTGAAATTGGATCTATGCCTTGCGAATACAACTGGCTTGTGGGCTGGTACAAAGAACCCAGAGACGGGCATCCAAAGATCTTACATTACACCGAAGGTGGTCCGTGGTTTGAAAATTATAGAAACTGCGAATACGGTGATGTTTGGAAGAAAGAACTGATAAATCTTTTCTCGTCGTGAGCTGGTCAATAGCCAATATCGATTGTCATAAAAAACCCATACCTCATGTTTGGTCTGGTACTCTTGTATCTAGGAATATCTACGACAAACTGTACGAACAATGGAACAACGTCGAGCACGAACATTGGAAAAAATTTATCGATGAAATGAAAGTTGAAGTTTATTTCCATGATGATTTTATCGGCATGTTGACTCCAAAAAAAACCAATGAATACATCGGTTATTGGTTCTTCCAACAACGCACAGATAGAAGCAAGGGAGGAGAAATAGAACTCGTAAATGGAACCGATAAAAAAATATTAAGTTATTGGAGCAACACAATTTTGATAATAGAAACTGATAAAAGTTTCACAGTGCTTCCCAGAAAGCACGAGTTGCCCCAAAGACCGTTTTGTGAAATTTATTTCGATCAGGACACTAATAGAAAAATAAAAAAATTGTTATATTAATCTTTAAAAATTTTTCTAGCTTCAACCAGTATCTTGCTATCAGGTAGGTATTTTTTTTGCCCATAACCATGTCCAAACCAAGATTTTGGGCTGCCGTTTTTTTTATTAAATCTCCAATCCATTTTTTCAACAACAACCCGACTTTTTAGAGTCGCATACACTAAAAGTTTGTTGTCATCGTCTGGATACTCCTTATATTTTAGGAAAGGTGCCATGGTTTTGGCAGAATACTCATTCAACATAAAGACTCCTGCGTTAAATCTTTCTTTTCTTAATACTTTGGGTTCAAACTCTTTTAGAATACTGTTTGTTTCGTTCTGTTCATGCCAATCAATTGATCTCTTCAGTGCTTTCTTGTCTTCACAAACTTTAAAACTATTATTCTTGGGATACATTTCAAAAACGCTGGGTGCACCTGGCCAACAAACAACATCAGTATCCAAGTACAGAATTTGATCATATTCTTTCCACCAATCACTATTAAAAAACAAATCAAATCGTTCAAATGTTGGATGCACATGATTTATCCTTGGTGTTGAAATTAAAAGATAATCAACGCCGCATTTATCTGCATAAATTTTTGCAGATTTTTTAGAATACTCTAAAAGTTCTTGATTAACACTAATGTTCACAAAATCTGGTTTGGAGAATGTCTTGGACTCCATAAAGAATTGTACCACGCAATTTTTCATTGTAAAATATTTAAGTCTTTTAATGTTTTAACTGCCACACCATTTTTAAATTCTTCGGGTGTAAATTGCTGGTAGGCTAAAGAATATAACCATTGGGTAGGATCAATATAAAACGGATCTTCTATTTCAGACAGGCTGGCAGATGATATAGGCCAAGCAAAACTTTTTGGATCACTGAATACCGGCACGCCCTGTAATGCTGCTTCCACTGCACTGATACTGCAACTGGTTACGCATGCCCAAGCATTCTGTAAGTCTTGTTCTAAAGGCACATCGGCCACACTAGGACCAGATGTTCCGGCCTTTCTAGGTTTTTCTCTTATCTTAATGGGTCTATCAGTATATTTTTTTATTTCTTTGATAGTATCATTCAGCCAATTAGTTTTTTTAAGATATGTGTGTATACCCAGACTGCTGGGACAGATAAGAATATATTTTCCATCATTTTTTCTTGTTTTAATTGTTAAATTAAATCGATCAAACCTATCCGATGGACAATCTCTACAGTATCTGACATGTATTTGATTCTTACAAATTCTCCAGTAATGATTATCATCTTTTAAATTTGTATTATCAAATCTTCCAAAATAAGGAGTATCTGTATACCAGTATTCTAATTGTTTTTGCTCTAATTGATGCACAAGATTAATATTGTTATTGATAAATCCCCAAAACATAGCAGGAGATTTTGCATCTGTTTCTAAATTATTTTTTATTTCTGTTTCGGTAGGCCAGGTTTGTTTTATTCCATTAAAAACTTCCCAACATTTACTCTTGGGATTATCAGATGGTGCGTAAATTGTTAACATCAATAAATTCTTTCAATAGGTTTGCCCATCTCTCGTGTCCATCTAGACTTGGATGAGGATCATTTTTACTTACAATTAAATCGTTTTCTTGTATAAAATCTAACTGACTTGATTCTGCTTTAAAATATCTTTTCTTATCAATTTGATCATATAAGGTTTGAAAATCGCTAATCTTTTTATTCCATATGGCAGGCAAAGAATTAAACATCACGTATGGTATTTTATTCAAAACAAAAAAGTTTTGTAGATCCAAGACATGATTTAACAATCTCATACAAGCAGTTCGTTCAATATCCCAACCCGGACATGAATTTATGAATTTTAAATTTTCAGATACCTTCCATGTGCGCCAAGTTAAATCCATGTTGGGAATTCGTCCTTTTTTCCATTCGTCATTGGTGACGTAATCCATTCTATAACTGCTGGTCCATCCTATAACAGCAAAAGTATCTTGGAATCCGTTCTGATAAAACCACAATTTTGTGGTAAAAGATATTCTGTCATTACCTCTGCCCCCCATTGCAATATTAAATAGATTCAAATTATAAGATTTTGCTAGGAATTCAGAAGAAAAACTGTGAACATCATCCTTTGGCCTAGATACCAAGAAACTGCAACCATTGGAAAATAACTTTGTCATTTCACTATTTTATAGTATAATTATAGAAAATACAATGATAGTTAAAAATATATCAGCCATCCAATACTTCTTAGAAAGATTTGACTTGATAGATTACCCAAAGGAATATGTGGTAGACTATCATCCTCGATCTCCTCAGAAAATATTTTTTACCAATCCAACATTCGCTGGAGAATTCCACGACTGTATGGTGCACAGCCTACCTTTACTAATAACGAACGAAGATAATTTAATTACTAGTCATGTTTGGCCTCTGCTGGATAAGATAAAAAATAAACCAGGAAAAACACACAATCTTTGGAAGACCTGGGGAGATAAGATAGATATAAGTCTACCTTCCATCAGTAAAAATTTTAACGAGAACTATAGATATGTTTGGTTGCCCATCGATGAGCAGAGTGCTAACAATGCATGGCACGTATGGATTGATATTATTTCTAAATTTAGATTATTAGAAAAAAAATTCAGTGTCAAATACACAGACTTTGTTTATATTTTAAGCAACAACAGTAAATATTTTGATCAAGTGGCCAAAGAATTATTTCCAGAATTAAAATATTATGTCATGCCCAAAGATGCTGTGTGGAGATTTTCACATCTATTGGTTCCCTCAATGAGCAATCATAATGACGGCATAACTGTGCCCGACATGCCTAAATGGTTGCGATATAAGTTTGGACAACCTGTATCAAAACCACAAGATAAAATTTTTATTTCTAGGAAAGATGCCCCCGCAAGACAGTTGACTAATGCTGAAGAGATATTCATGAAATTAAAAGGCTGGCAAACTATTATATTAGAAGATATGCCTATAAGAAAACAGATAGAGACATTCAGTAATGCAAAACAAATTATATCTACACATGGTGCGGGATTGGTCAATATATTATGGTGTCAACCCGAAACTCAAATAATTGAAATTTGTCAGGAAGAATTGTTAGCAAAAAAACCTTATCCCATATTAAGTTACCATTTAGATTTAAAACATCATTTTGTTTTAGGAGAAAAAGTGCCAATAACAAATTCTAAAAACAAAATTCCCGGGGTAAAAAGATTAAAAGATTTTAATAATTTAAAAATAGATATTACCATACTTAATAATATTCTACAACAATAACTTTTTAATAATTAATAAAAATGATATATCTCAGCAAAACCCATAGAGCAAATACAGAAAAATACATAATCTGGGCACAGCAAGGATTACCAGGATCAAAAATTTTATCATATGATCAAGTGATACAGCAACGAGATGCTGAGAAAGTCATACTACTTGGAATATTGAGAGGCACCAATATGGTATATCATTGGGCACAAAAAAATAAAATTAATTTTTATTTTATGGATCGACCTTATTGGGGTGAAAGTCGAAACAGTCCTTATCTAATGAGAATAACCAAAAATGGCCATGTAAAAAATTATTTAGAATCTAGATCCAATGATCGTTTTAAAAAATACTTTCCTTTTAAAATAGAACCATGGAAGAAGGGTGGTCGTAAAATTGTAATATGTCCTCCCACACACAGTATAGCAGTTATGTTTGAACAAGAAGATTGGCTATCTAAAACTTTAGAAACTCTACGAGCAAATACAGATCGAGAAATAGTTGTAAGAAACAAAGGATATAATCCAGATAGTAAAATAGATGAGTTCGGCCGACTGATGCCAGGACCAAATGATAACGAAGATACTGCCACACCAATTGATTGGAATGACACACATGCCATTGTAGCATTCAATAGTAACATAACTATAGAATCCACAGCAAGAGGTATACCCGTCTTTACAGATACGATGAACTCGTGTGCTCCTATTGCAGAAACAGATTTTTCAAAAATAGAAACACCTAAGTATGTGGACAGAGAAACTTGTTATTATTCGTTGGCTTATGGACAATTCACGGCAGAAGAAATTCGTAATGGTTGGGCATGGAGGATATTAGATGAAAGTTGAAATATTTAGAAGAACAGTTAAAGATAGGCGGCGAGGAGCCAGCTGGGAACTATTGCAACACATGGCCGAGGGTATAAGAAAATCTGGAGACGAGCCCGTGATTGTTAATGAAAATCTCACGGGAGAATGGCGACAAGACGAAATGGAACCCACCGCCCCGATTGGTTGCATGTTTGGTTATGGTGGGGACAAGCAGATGCATCACACCAAAGGCAGAAGGAGGGACCTTGTGGAACGTGCCAAGAAAAAAGGAATCTATATTATCACATTTGACGGGGGTCTATTAAGCAGTTTTGGCAACACAGTGGATCATCCACAGCATCACTGGCGAGTAGCTCTTTATTCTCCCATGAACAATGGTAACTTCCTATCAGATAACTCTCCATCAGATCGTTGGGAAATGATGAAAGGTTTATGGAATATTAAAAATCAACCATGGAGGAAATCCAATCCCGAAGATCCAATACTGTTTGTTCTACAGCCTAAAGACAACTGGAGTATGAACGAGTTAGATCCAGTTGACTGGTTTAGAGGTGTCTATAATACATTAAGACCATTGACTGACAGAAAGTTTTTAGTAAGACCACACCCTAATCATGTGGCCGCCATGGAAGAAAGAAAAAATGAATTTCCCAAAGACGTTGAACTAATAATAGGAGAAAAATTTTTTACAGGTGACAATAAAAAATTTTATAGATTTAATTTTCAAGAAGCAATAACAAATTGCCATGCTGTAGTAACACACAATTCAACTGCTAGCACAGACAGTTGTGTGAGAGGTATACCCACTTTCTGCACGTCAGATCTAGCAATATGTTGGCCTGTGGCTAATCAAGATTTGACTAAAATAGAATCACCAGAATTGCCTGATAGAACACAATGGTTGAATGATCTAGGATATAAAATGTGGACTACAGAAGAAATTAAAAATGGCACAGTGTTTCGTAGATTCAAACAGAAATTAGGATTATAATATGTGTGGCATATACGGTATAACAGAAAATAACAAACAATTCATAGAGAAATATATTGATATCTGTTCTCATAGAGGTCCAGATGGACGCAGTATCTATAACGATGATATTATTACATTAGGACACAATCTATTGTCTATAACAGACGACCCTAAAGTGAGTCAACAGCCGTGGAAGACTCCTGCAGGAAATATTTTAGTTTACAACGGAGAAATATTCAATTACTTTGAATTATTACAAAGACATTCTGCATTTATGCCAACGACAACATGTGATACTGAATTATTGGCTTGGGGATTAGATACTTATGGATTGGACTTCATAGATCAAATTGATTCCATGCATGGTTTTGCCTATTACAATCCCAATAAAAAAGAATTGGTGTTGAGCAGAGATCATGCCGGTATCAAACCAGTTTTTTATGCTGAAGTTAAACAAGGATTGGTGTTTGGCTCTGAGATCAAAGGCATGTTGGACATCGTGCCGGGCTCTAGAAATGTGGATAATCTAAGTTTAAGTCTAATGACACAAATTGGAATTAATGTCAGCGATCATACTTTCTATTCTGGAATTAAAAAATTATTGAGTGGAGAAACCATTGTTTATGATATTGCAAATAAAAGAATAAAATCTAAAAAAAGAATTTATATCAAACCTATTAGCAATCACAATTTTCAAAAAGAAGAGTTTATTTCCCAAGTCAAAAAAACAGTACGAATGAGTTCCATCGGTAAAAGACCCATAGGAGTATTTCTAAGCGGAGGACTTGATTCTAGTTTGGTTGCATATGAATTATATCAATTGCTGGGATCTTTAAATACTTTTACGAATAGAATCAATCCTAATCAAAGATCTCCCGAGGATCATAACAGTGATGCAGATGCAGCATTAAGATTTGCAAAACAGATGGGTTTCAATCATCGAGAGATTATAATAACTCCCCAAATAGTGGAAGGCTGTTGGGAACATGCCATTTATCATATGGAAGAACCTGTGTACAATCCCAGCATGGCCATGTACTGCCACACCAATAAAGTACTTTCAGAAGCAGGCACTGTCATAACCATGGCAGGCGATATGGGAGATGAGATACTGGGAGGCTATCAAAAATACTGGAAGCTCAAAGAAAAAATAGCAACGGGAGAATTAAAAGATTGGAACAGTCTCATAAACACGTGGATGAATAGGATCAAACGTCCCATAAAAGTTAACATTCCTCATATGAGCAGAGATCAGATCAAAGAGTATCTAATCAGCCACTTACCTCAAGAGCTATTCAATCCAGACGATATCATTAATTCTTACATGTCATTGGACTGCATAACGCAAGTGCCCGAGGAATTTTTTAGTAGAAACGATCGTTATGGCATGGCATATGGTATGGAGGGACGATTTCCATTGGCTACAAAAAGTTTTATGAGCTATTGTTTATCAATACCATCCAGTTTTAAAATTGGAAAAAATAAAAATGATACAAAGCTATTAACTAAAATTGCTTATAAAGGTTTACTACCTGATATAATAATAAACAAACCTAAGACCGGTTGGACCTGTCCTATGCCTTACTGGATCAATATGATTAAAGTTATGAGACCATTTTATGACCGTTGTTTTAAAGCAAACGAAAATATTACGGCAATATCAGCACCTTTTGAAAAAACATGGGTGCCTACATGGATGATGAAGGATTGGGCAAAAAAATATCAAATGAAATTTTAAATTAAATAGAAATATGAAGATCAAAGTTATAACCAGCTACAAACCCGGTACGTGGGATCTTTATTCTGGCAGAGGTATCAAGAGTATCACTGAACAGTGGCCTAAAGAAACAGATTTAGTAGTTTATCTCGAAGAACCCAAACCCAACTACGACCATCCCAGAATACAGTGGATTGATCTCAATGCAGCCGAGCCAGAACTTTTTAAATTTAAGAACAAACACAAGAATGATCCTGTGGCCTGTGGAGAATTGCAAGAGATCGCGGGTGGTGTTAGAAGGCCCGCTGCCCTACAGCAACAAGGGGGACAGGACAAAAATAAAGGTTCATTCCTTTGGGATGCCGTGAGATTCAGTAATAAAGTTTTTTGTGTGATCAATGCCATACGCAATTCTAAGGATTATGATTATGTGATATGGATTGATGCTGACACTTTTACTTTTAGATCCGTACCACTAGAATTTCTCAAAACACTTTTACCTAACAATACTATGGTTACTTACTTAGGACGAGAAAGATTTTCTCTCAACGACGGCGGCAAATATCCAGAATGTGGTTTTGTAGGGTATAATTTACGCCATTCGAATATACAAGAATTTGCAAAAGAGTGGGAAAAATTGTTTATTACAGATGAGATTTTTAAATTATTAGAATGGCATGATAGTTTTTTATTTTGGCACCTTGTGAAGCAATTTCAAAAAAAATATAACATAGAAGTGAACGATATCGGTTATGGTAAAAATGTCAAAGGACATCATGTGTTCGTGAATAGTGAATTAGGTTTATATATGGATCATATGAAAGGTAAGAGAAAAAAATTAGGCAGCAGTGCCAAAAATGATTTAAGACCTCCAATGAAAGATGCTCCTGCGAATGTGTGGGATATAGACTATTGGAAGAAAGCGCCAACGTCATTAAAATGAAAATAGCATTATTTCCAGATAACGGTAGTCTTAACAGCAAACCTGTTTTTGCTGCACTTATAGAACATCTACGTTCAAAAGGAGAAGACATATACATTAACGAAGATCGAGATTGTGATGTTGCTGTGATTTGGTCTGTGTTATGGTTGGGAAGAATGGCCAACAACAGACAAATATGGGAAAAATTTCAAGCAAAAAATAAACCGGTTGTGGTCATGGAAGTGGGGGGCCTCAAAAGAAACGTAACTTGGAAGATGGGGATCAATGGTATTAACAGAGATGCTGATTTTGCTAATCAAATATTCGATAACAAAAGGTGGCCATTGTTTAATATTGAAATGAAGCCATGGAAGCAGACAGGTAATGTAATAATAATTTGCGGGCAACACGATACCAGCCAGCAATGGAAAAAAAATCCTCGCATGCCCAACTGGATAGAACAACAGATAAAAGAGATTAGAAAATACAGTCAAAAACCAATATTAATAAGACCGCATCCTAGAAATAATTTTGATTTCGATGAAAAAAAATATGCAAATGTAAGAATCAAAAAACCACAAAGAGACTGGAACACATATGATGATACTGATTTCAAGAAAACACTAAAATCAACCTGGGCTGTTGTGAACCACTCTAGCAATCCTGCAATAGAATCTGTGATTAATGGTATACCAGTGTTTGTAAGTGAATCAAGTCTATGTTATGATGTAGGCAATGTTGCTCTTTCAGACATAGAGAAACCTGCCATGCCTAATCGACAAAATTGGACAAATAAACTTTCCTATACCGAATGGACCACCCAGGAAATTCGAGAAGGACTACCATGGTCCAGAATAAGAGAAAGACTTATAGAAAAGTATATAAAATAAATGACTGTTCAACCAACCATAAGACACAAAGATTTAACTACTGTTACTCCCATAGAGTGGACCCCGTACAAAGGAGAAACTATAATAACCAAAGTTTTAATTAAAGGAGGAAAAAAGACTCAAGAAACAGAATACGTCGAAGATGCTGTTAAAGCAGTGCCTCGAGGCAATGCTTATATTATCGGTAATGGTCCTTCTAGAAAAGGGTTTGATCTAAATCTTTTGAAGGACACTGGACAAGTATATGGATGTAATGCTCTATATAGAGATTTTATTCCCGACTATCTATTCATGGTAGATCGATTTATCTCCCAAACCATAGTGGACGAGAAAGTTTATGAAAAATGTGTGTGCTATGCTCCGGCTCTAGAATACACTAGAAGTAAAAAGAAACTAAATTTAATACCAAACAATCCTCATTGGGTATCTGGTTCTGCTGCTTTTTGGACTGCGTGTGTACACGGTCATAAAAATATCTATCTAATCGGATTTGATTTTAAAGAATATGGCAAGGGGCAGTTGAACAATATCTATCAAGACACTCAACACTATGGTCCTCGAGACAGTGATGTCACACACGAAGGATGGTTAACTCAATTTAGAATTTGTATCAAACAAAGACCATATTGTCAATTTATTGTGGTTCACGATAATCCGCCAGAGCCATTGCATCATTTACAGACAGGCATCGACTTAAAAAATACTAAGCTAATGACCTATGCAGAATTTACAGAGAAAGTCCTAGGCCGATAAATTTGAATCTTGGACGGAAGCTGTAAAAAATTCTATTGTGATTGCCCGTGTCCTTCTTCAATGCAAACTGGTATAGATGTATCATCTCGTGTGCCAGTGTCTCTATAAAATCTTTCTTGGTGTTGTACTTCCGCAACATTTCTAATTCAAAACGTTTTGGATCCTTGTCTGGATAGGCGCACACTTGCCCCATGGCTTGTTTCAGCCACTTCTTGATTATGATCTTATCAAAATCGGGCAACTCATTGTTGAACACTGCTCGGTTGATGTAGCGGAACCAGAGATCTATGGCACGTCTATTGGTTAGATAAGGCCCCTTATGATTAAGGGTTTCTTTCACTATCTTATGCCTTAATTTAAGTGCTTTTTTTCTTCTCATAAAAGTGCCAACATAATTGACTTTTTTGTCTTATGTGCTATACTGTAATTATCCAAAAAATGACAAACACAAACACACCACATCGCAGGCTGGAATCCATGGAGGCCGCTCTAAGGATATTGGCTTACAATACCGGCGGATCTTGGCAAAATTCCGGAGTGCATGACAAGGATTTTAAGACCATACAGAGCTTGGCAGACGCTCCCTATGCATGGACGGAGAAGCAGGGCAAACTGGCCATGATGTTCTTAAAAAGATATAAGACGTTGTTGGAAAAATTTGATTTTGATGTGGACGATCTGATAAACAATCCCCGCTATGACCAACCCTTTAGAGTCATAAGTTTCGAAAAGAGCATAGATATCTTTACAGCAGAAGATGGTAGAGAAGTTCTAGAAATGAGATTTCCTTATAACGAGAAATTTATTGCATTGATAAGATGCCTTAAAAAGAAAACACAGGAGTTGGTTCCAATGCTGTATGACGGAGAGACAAAAAAATGGACCATGAA
>Ga0129333_10005909_pt1 | contig 11540 bp, 14 predicted proteins | sample CPB6_08_DNA_FD_94474 | JGI IMG/M metagenome (GOLD analysis project Ga0129333, IMG submission 94474) | Freshwater to marine salinity gradient microbial communities from Chesapeake Bay, USA - CPBay_Sum_0.6_0.8_DNA | ecosystem: Environmental > Aquatic > Marine > Coastal | place: USA: Chesapeake...
TATCTTGCCAATTATCGTATAATAGAACCCATGAATCGTGTATAATAAATACTGTTGTAGATGCCCCAGGTGGGGGTCTACATACAAAAAGTCATCTTGCTTAATAAAGGAGAAAACAAATGACAAAAACTCTTACTCTGCGTTCTTTCGACGTTCCCCAACTGCACAAGTTTGGTATTGGTTTTGATTCAATGCTTGACGACCTAATGCGTGTCAGCAATTTACAAAGCAATTCAAATTATCCCCCACACAATGTGATCAAAACTGGTGACGACACAGTTACCATTGAAGTTGCTGTGGCTGGTTTTGCAGAAGGTGAAATCGACATTGCTCTAGACAAACGTTTGCTGACCATTGCTGGTGCTCGCAAACGTGCCGAGGACGAAACTCATGAATATCTACACCGTGGCATTTCCAGCCGCGACTTCAAACACACATTTACCCTTGCGGAACATGTGGAAGTTAAAAATGCCAATATCAAAGATGGCATTTTATCTGTGTACTTAGAGCGTGAGGTTCCCGAAGAAGCCCGGCCAAAGAGTATTGCTATCACATATCAAAGCTAATATAATAGTAAATACAGTGGGAGGAAACTCCCACTGCTATGTTTATTGACGATTTTAAAGGATTGACTATGTCGCAGGCTAATGTGGTAACAAAAATTAAAATTAACGAATCAATTAAAGAACCTGCAATGTTTCGGGTAATTTATCTTAATGATAATAAAACTTCCATGGACTTTGTAGTTGAAAGTCTTGTTATATTTTTTGATTATAATGAAACAACCGCACTAAAAATCACCGAAGACATACATGAAGCCGGTCAGGCTGTGGTAGCAGTTTTACCCTACGAAATTGCCGAGCAAAAAGGCACTGAAGTTACCGCCAGCGCCCGTAATCAAAATTTCCCCTTACAAATCAAACTTGAACCCGAAACAGCCTAAAACGATACTGTAATCCGTTTAGGATAGTAAGCTGCTTGGCTCCAGGGAGTATTGCCACGACCCCGGCAGTTGTTGACATAACGAATACCGTTGAGCTCTCGGTCTACAGGCCTGTGGTAGTGTCCAAAACACCAGGCTTTTACTTTGTTTTCTGAATCCTGTTCTAATGCCGAGGCCACAAGCGGATTTCCGGTAGTGTTAAATCTATAATGTCCCGACAGTTCCAAGTCGTGATCAATTAACCAAGCGCCGGGAACGGTATGAGTAATCACAACAATGGCCCTGACATCTTGATGCATCTGTAGTTTTCTTATGCTGTGTCGCAAATATGAAGCATCAGATACAGCCTTACTTAAAATTGTATCAGGAACAGCGGAGTTAACATCGTAGCGTTGACAAAACCATTCTTGTGACAAATGCGTGTCTATTGTAGGATCAAGATCGTAGGTCCACCAACCGTTTGCAGCCAAAAATGCAACACCATTGAGAACCACAACATTATCTTTTAAAAATACAACGTTTTTAAATTTGTCAACAAACTGCCTGAGATCGTTATAGCTGCCGTTGATATCATTAAGGTAATTTCTATGCTCGTCGTTGCCGTCGATAAAAAATACCCCTTGATAGCATTTACTCAAGTGTCTCAGGGTTTCTTCTAAAATTCTTCTGTCTTGGCTTATGTCGCCCGCAACGACACAATATGGGCTGGTAGCTTGTCCAGTCCAATTAAATTGATTCCAGGTCTCAATATGCAAATCAGAAATTAAATCAAAACTAAATTCCATGATACATATTTAAAAGGAAATCGTATGCACATTATATTTGGAAGAGAAAACGCACTGGCCATGGGTGAAAAATATACAGTTTTAGAGTTAGATACATTTAAAATTGATTCTAACAGCTCGCCGATGACAGCGTTTTGTGCAGTTGAAAACATTCCTATCACTGATATGCCTCGTGTTGAAAGCATGCGAGCACTACACGAAAACCTGTTAATTAATTACCGCAAAAAGGACTGGAATTACTGCACACAGGCTCTAGAACATTTAACAGGTTTTTGGAATCATGAGCTTGATACATTTTATACCAGCATTGCCTTGCGTATTGCAAACTACGTTGACTCTGACCCGGGTGAGGACTGGGACGGCGTAATTGACAAGTCAAATCTCTGACTGGAATTTTTTTCTAACCACTCGTTAGCCGTTTTAGATCTAAATGATAAGTATGTTCGATTTTTCGTAACGGGCGGATATAGATGTTTTGACACATCCATATCGGGGTCACCACATAATTTCCACCACTTCCCTGTGGTAGTTTGAATACATTTTTCAATGCCGATTTTAATGTTAGTTTGATATTCGTTAACAATGTCATTGTGGAATTCTTGAGAAAAAAATCTAGTTTGATTGTATTTTGATATTTCATAAAGTTGTTGCCAACAGGCTATTTTTTCTTTATGATTGAGATTGCTGAGCCTTTTTAATTCTGCAACAATAGCTTGTAGCCTCAGCAGCGGATCGGCAATGGTGTCATACGACTCATTGATTATCCCGCTAAATGTTTTAAATCCATAACTTCTAAGATATTCCAATGAACCGGGGGTTCCTGCTAGAATAAATGGGCGGCCGCAGGCTATTGGTCTAAGTATTTTTTCAGTTAAGTGTTGCCGACTATCGTCAAATAATGTTTCTAACACTACTTCTATACCAGAGGTAAGGTAGTCATCGACACTATAGTCGGCGCTAGAGTTGCTAGAGGCCAAGTTAGTCGGGAAAAAATTTTCAATATCTGTTCTAGTAGTAGTTAAGGACTGATTAATAAAAATATGATTTTTGTAATCAACACCGCTGTCCGTTGGGTTAAATCTTGTATTACAATTCGAAATTAAGTTGTTTTCCGTCAGTAGTTCGAACATTTTTAATCGGTATTCTCTTGAGCCTGACCAGCCTCTCCCATACATTAAAAAATCAAATTTTATTCTATCAAAATTTGTAGTTAATCTATCATCATATTCGGCATACCTGTACCAGTCCCTGGCGATCAATGCATGTGCCCAATAATATACTCCAATAAATCCGTTTTGCTCATATAATTTTAAATTTTCACTATTTTTTTCTGAATGACATAGTAACAAATTATCACGTAGTCCAATTATCGGATATGTAGCTATTCTGAATTGACTTTTTGCTACCAACTTTGAAAATTTTTTGTAGGTACTTGGTGTTAATTTCCAAGGCTCGGATAACTTTTTTGATTGTCTCCTGGATAGTTCTTTAGCACCAATTTTGGGAGTATAGTAGTTATAGTTTAATGGTTCCTGGTCGTGGCAAATCATATGAATTTTAAGCATTGAGTTTAACCAGCCAGATTCACTGTTGATATTGTAAATAATCTCCTTGGTTGGCGTTAGATCTTCCAATTTTTTTGAGCCGTGCGGGCTCCAGCGATAAATTATGATATCATCTCGAATATCATCACTGATTAGCCCTTCTAAGTAGTGATACAGGTTATCTAAAGGAATGCTCATAAAATGGAAAAACAAAAAATTGGATTTATCGGTATTGGAAAATTAGGCCTTGATTGCGCTGAAGTTATGGGAGAAAAGCACGAAGTACGCGGTTACGATATTTACCCAAGAACTAGTGATACAATAAAAGTTTGTGGAATAGAAGAGCTGGTCGACGAAAGCGACTGGATTTTTATTGCAGTTCCAACACCACATGCCGAAGGTTACGATGGATCTGTTCCTAGCAGCCACATGGAACCTCGAGACTTTGGCCATACTGCTGTAATTGACGCAATCAACAAGGTCAATCAACATGCAAAGACCTCCAAGAAAGTTGTTTTAATTTCCACGGTCTTGCCCGGCACTACAAGGGCAAAGTTTGTTCCATTGCTAGACCCCCGTCACCAATTTTGTTATAATCCTTATTTGATTGCCATGGGATCAGTTAAATGGGATATGGCCAATCCCGAAATGGTTATCATTGGCACAGAAGATGGTAGCCTAACAGGTGTGGCCGGCGAACTGATTGAGCTGTATAAAACTATCATGAACAATGATCCACGCTATGAAGTTGGCACCTGGGACGAGTGCGAATCTATTAAAATTTTCTATAATACATTTATTTCAGCCAAAGTTGGCTTGGTCAACATGATCCAGGACTTTGCTATGCGTATTGGCAACATCAATGTTGATGTGGTCACTGGTGCTTTAGCACGTAGCACCATGCGTATCATGGGACCTAAGTACATGACCGCAGGCATGGGCGACGCCGGTGCCTGCCATCCACGCGATAACATTGCATTACGTTGGTTGGCCAAAGAGTATGATATTGGTTATGACCTATTCGACACGGTAATGCATGCTCGAGAAATTCAGGCCAAGAACCTTGCTGACTTTTTAGTTGAGCAAAGTAAAAAACACAACAACATGCCCATTGTAATTCACGGTAAAGCCTACAAGCCCGATGTTGAATACTGCATCGGCAGTTACTCTACCTTAGTTGGTTTTTATATTGAACAACGGGGAATGACGGTGGTCTATATAGATCCGTTGGCTGATAATCAAGACCAAGTGGTCAGCACTATTGATCGAGCCAGTGTTGTTTTATGGGCACACGATCGACAAATCACTTATGAATACACCGGTGAAAAAGATAAAACACAGCCATACTGCACTATTCCTGCAGGGTCAATTATTGTTGATCCCTGGCGTAAACTTAGATCTATTGATGGAATAGAAGTAATTCACTATGGCAACACACGTCATTCTTAAATATCGTATCACACCATTTTGGGATGACGAGTTTAAACGACTAGACTATATTCAAGAACCATTTAATGATCCTGTTAGTCTAGGTCGATGGGCCGCCCAAGGCTATTCAAATAAAGTTACTGGTGATCTTTGTGATATGAGGCATCGGTTACCTACTTGGTCAGAAAAATTTATTGACTTATATAAAACGCAAGGATGGAAAGATATCGGACTTGCATTTTATCGCATGCCAACTGGGACTACAATACCTGTGCATTCCGATACCTATAAACGCTATGTCGAAGTTTTTAACTTACAGGGCCAAGAAACATTAATACGGCGTGCTTTGGTCTTGCTGGAAGATTGGAAGTCGGGGCACTATTTAGAAGTAAGCGGACAACCACACGTTAACTGGTCTGCCGGCGATACTGTTGAGTGGGTATATAATGAACCACATATGGCAGCAAACATGGGACTTGAAGATCGCTATACACTTCAGATTACAGGCCACCTATGATATCAACGTGTAATGAGTGGGATCAGTTAAAACAAGTGATAGTCGGCTCGGCCACAGACGCAAACTGGCCCATTAACGACCCAGTCTTTAAACTTGAAAGCACCAAAACCACCTGGACTGAAACACCAGTACCAAGGGGCCCAGTACCACAGCGCATCATTGAGGAAGCTAACGAAGATCTAGATCTATTGGCCTTGACATTGACACGGCTTGGCGTTGATGTTATTCGCCCAGACCCGCTAAATTTCCAAACACACGACGGCATGTACAATTATTGTCCTAGAGATCGGTTGTTGATTTGGAACGATACTGTTGTAGATCCTGCTATGATGTATCCTTGCCGCGACATGGAACTGCAATGCTACTATGATATAGTCGATTCGGCACCAAACTATCTACACATGCCACGCAACGAGGGCATGATATTAGATGCTGCCAATGTTTGCCGATTGGGCGATAGCATGCTGTTCTTAGAATCCCCCAGTGGTAATCGATCAGCATATCAATGGTTATGCAGCCAGTTTCCCGATGTTGAAATAGAACTGTGTAATTTTTACAGTGGCGTGCATATTGACAGCACAGTTGTACCTTTAAGAAAAGGCTTTGTTTTATTAAATGGTAGCAGGGTTAACGAGTCGACTTGTCCCCGGGTCTTTAAGGATTGGGAAAAAATTTATGTTGATGAAGTGGTCCCGCAGAGTTTTTATCATTATCCCTACGCATCAAAATGGATAGGACTCAACATGCTGGTTGTTGATCCTGGGACTGTAATATGTGATAAGTATCAAGCTGATTTAATAGTTAAATTGGAGCAATATAATTTCACAGTAATTCCGCTAGAATTGCGGCACAGTCGAACACTGGGAGGTGGATTTCACTGCGTTACACTAGATACCTGGAGACAACATGCTTGATAGTAAAGTGCATCAGTTAGTTGAACAACAAATTCAACAGGAAGTAACTGACCGAATTGGTCAGGCACTTAATGATCAATGGCTTAAACGAATAGAAAACAATGCTGTTAAATTTATTCAAGATCGCATTCTTGCCAAGTTTAACAACAGTGAGTCTATGCCGGAATTAATTGACGCTGTTAAAATTGCTGTGGCAAAGCTATTTCATTCGGGACAGATGCCCGGACTTGGACACTATGTTGACTACGACTATATTAAACAAAGTGTAGATGCCAGCACACAAGCGTTGATAGATACTGCTATTCAAGAGTTATCTGTCGATCCTGAGTGGCTTGAAAAAATTGAACAGCAGATCAACACCGACATGACTCAACGTGTACTGTCTAAATTGGCATCAGCTGATGTTCAAACTTTGATTAATCGTCGAGTGGACGAAATTACCGAGTTGGTTATTAAAAAACTAATCCCGGGAATACAAGATCAATCCGCCCGAGTTGAACTTACTATTTTAGACAAAAATGTTGTGGTGGAAAATACACTGACAGCAAAATCAGTTGAAGCAGTGGATCAATTGACAGTTAAAAATCTTGTGGTCAGGGGCACGGTCAATACTGATAATGCCAGTTGGCAAACACTGGCCACTAGTATTAGTCAAAAAACACTAGACCAATTATCAGAGCAGTGGAAAGAAAAATTAGTTGAGCAGGTGGCTGAACAAATTTCAAAACAAGGTATTGAGTTTGATTCTGTAAAAGTCAACGGTGATTACATAGTTACTGGCAATCAATTAAACAGCGGTATAACCGAAAGTAATTTAAGAAAAGTAGGAACTCTTGATAGCCTAACGGTCATTGGAGAAACCAGTTTAAATGAAACTGTAAGCGTTGTTAAAAATCGCCTGGGAGTAAATACCCCTGAACCAGAAATGGCCCTGAGTGTGTGGGACGAAGAAGTTTCGTTAGTAGCCGGCAAATACAAACAAAATTCTGCTTATTTTGGAACAGCAAGAAAGCAAGCATTAACTATCGGCGTTAATAAGAAACCAGCAGTTGAAATAAATGAAGATGGGCTAACAGCAATCGGCCAGTTACAAGTAGGAGTACACCGTATCAGTCATGCTAACGAAGTTCCTAACTATTCGGGCACCAAAGGAGACATGGTGTTTAATGCTAATCCAACAATGACTTCGAATGTATTAGGATGGCAATGCCTAGGCGGGTTTAAGTGGAAAACAATTAGGTCAATCGAATGAAAATAAGTTGGGTTCTGGCAGACAATGTTATAATTGATCCAACGGTTGATATCAGCGCACTTAAAAATATCGGACCGCTCTGGGGAGGTTGGAAAACTTGGCGCAGTTGCAGCACCGATAATGTTGTTTGTCATGATGTCAATCAGGCCAGAAGTTTGATCAGCAGTAAGTTTCACAATAGATGTAATCTACATGTGCCCGATTCAGCATTTCAAAATTTGGGCAGACCTGACAATGTTAAACTGTACCAAGGTGAGTTTAACCGAATGGTAGACAATCCCGATGATATCGTATCCATGCATTTGGCCACCGGATCCAGTGATGTTGTACTGCTATTGGGATTTGATCTAACTGTTAGGCCAGTTACCAAAGACAAATTACAAAATCACAAATGGCACAATTATAAAAGCTATTTTCGGCAAATTATCCGAGACAGCGAATCAATACAGTGGGTCCTGCTCGACCAAAGCGCAGAATTAGAAGATGATCTCAAAGAGATTCCAAATTTACAATTTGATACCTTAGCTAATATATTATCCCAGTTTTGAGTTGACTTTAACTCGTGGTTCGTGTATAATAGCACTATGACCACTACCAAACGCATAGGTTTTGCCTGCAAATGGATTGACCACCCAGATCAAGTCAACGGTGTTAAACCAAATGATCCGGCTAAACAATACAACACAGGAGCAACCACTGTGGCCTGGTTAAATAGACAAAGTAAAGATGTTGCAGAACAAAAGCTCTGGGACCTGATGGTACAGAATATTGAAGCGACTCGAAAACTTGTTCAACGAGTAGGAGAATTAGATGAGCGTCTCCGCATGGTCCGCCTTAGCAGTGATATCCTTCCTGTCTATACTCATGGCGATTGGAGTTATTTTTATCGGAGAAATGATGTTCGAGAATACCTTGAAACTCACTTCAAAACAGTGGGCGATATTGGACGCAGTAACCAAGTACGCCTTAGTTTTCATCCTGGCCAGTTTTGTGTTTTGGCAAGTGACAATAGCGACATTGTTGATCGCTCTATAGAGGAGTTTGAATATCATGCAGATATGGCCCGGTACATGGGATATGGCAAGACGTTTCAGGACTTTAAAATTAATGTCCACATCGCGGGCCGAACCGGTCCAGAAGGTATCCGACGTGCGTATTCCCGACTCTCACCCGAGGCCCGGAATTGTATTACAATTGAAAATGAAGAAAACGCCTGGGGATTAGATGACTGTCTTAGCATTTCCGATTTGGTGCCTATTGTTCTGGACATACATCATCATTGGTGCCGAGAAGGAGAATACATCAATCCTGGAGACTCTAGGGTTCGTCGTGTTATTGATAGCTGGCGTGGTGTGCGTCCAACTCTCCATTATAGCGTTAGTCGTGAAGACATCCTAACTGGGCATTGTGCAGACACTCTCCCAGATTATTGTACTCTACTAGCTAATGGTTACAAGAAGGCCAAACTAAGAGCGCATTCGGACTTTTACTGGAATCGTGCAGTTAACCAATGGGCCGGCGAATTCAACAGTAATTTTGATATCATGTGCGAAAGCAAAGCCAAGAACCTAGCATCCTTTCAGCTATATGAATCTATGGCGCGGTAGCTTTACTGTCTTTTTTTGGTGATTTTTTACGCGGTGCTTTGGGTTTACTGTCGGCGGGTTTGGGCGCCTTTGGCGCCGCAGGTTTTCTAGGTGATTTCTTTTTGGGTTCGGCCCTTGGCTCAACCGAAACAGTTTTGGTTGTGTCTGCGGTAACATTACTGGTACTCTCGACTACCACAGCAGGTGTGCTTTCGACTTTTTGCCCAAATAGTTTCTTAAAAAAATCTAACATGATAATTTCCTTTTTAATATTTAGTGATTCAACCGATTGTCTACAGATTAATTGTTGATCAAAACGGGCATAGAAAACATTGACACAATCTACAAGATTTGCTATAATATTAGCATATTATCAAATTTTGGCTAAGGAGGCCATATGAAACGTGCTATTTTGGTAACTGCGATTGCATTGGCCTTAACCGCCTGCAGTTCCACAAAAACTGCTAACCGCGCCGAAGATCCAGGATCGGTAACACCGGTTATGGCACAAAAACTTTCCACTAACTTTACCCGAAAAGGTATTAAGTTGGATTGGGAATGTTCTTGGGGCACCGGCATGTTTGGCATGACTGATGCTGTTTGTAACAAGGTTGACATCAAGTCCATCGAAGTAACCGACTACGCTCCTAGTTTTGGCAACAGCGAACTCAACCGAGATCAAGCATTTCGTGTAGCAGAATCCAAGGCCAAGGCCCGACTGCGCCATTTTATCAATGAAGATGTAAACAGTTCTCAAGTAAAAACCATCCTGGGCAAGAACATCGAAAAGGCCAACGATCGCATTAAACAACGCATCAACGCCAACGAAGAAGTCAACATGTCCGACGATGAGGCCACCAAAGAAACCAATTGGGCCATACGAGAAAATACCAACGATACTGTGCAGACAGTGTCTGAAACAATTCGTGTCAGTGCCAGCGGCATCTTGCGCGGATTATATGTTAAAAATTCAAAGATTGTAGATCGTCAAACTGTTGAGGTAACTCTACGCTGGGACAAAGACAGCGAAAAAGCCAGCGAATACTTCCGTAATCGTTTCCGCACTCAGCAGTAATGAAACGGATCGTTGCCGCTGTAGTTGCGGCGTTTACAATCAGTGCGGCTGCCATAGAGCCCGCATCACTGTTGATACCCAGTCCACTCAGCATCATACTGGCTTACAACACCTATGTAAAAGATCAAAAGAAAGTCTACTACATACGTGTTCAATCACAGGCTGGTGATTTTGAGTCGGCCAAAAAACAGGCATTCCGCCAGGCCAGCGAGCAGGTAGCCGGTACTGTAGTTTTAAGTGAGACCGAACTGCGCAACAGCCGCATGACTCGCGATGAAATCATTACCTACAGTTCGGGTTTGATTGACGAATATAAGATCATAGATAGATATGACGGCACAAATTATGTCAAATTAACCGTTGATATTTGGGTCACAGAAAGTGTCATGGCTCAGCGTCTGCTGGCCAAAAGCGCCACAGAACAAGGTATTGATGGTGCCGCCCTGGGTACCAGGGTCAACAGTATTTTAGAAGAGCGCCAGCGGGGAGATGCTATTTTTGGGGCAATTTTACGGGACTACCCTGGTCGTGCCTTTAAGGTTAAAAGTTCAGCCCCCAGAATTGGAATGGACCAACGACGTAATACTATTATTACAGTAAATTGGGAAGTTAATTGGGACGATCGATACTTTGATGCTTTTTATGACGCTGCCCAAAAAACGGGAAGAAAACCCTGTGTACTATGGGGTTGCCCAACTAATAAAACCTATCATATTATGGGTTGGCAGTACGATGATGCCCAAAAATTGCTACTGGTACGAGATTGGGTAACTCAAGCAAAGACAACCATTACCGTCGAATTTCAAAATAATCAAGGAAAATTAATTAAAAAATCCTGTAATATATTGCCTGATTTTTGGAAATTATTTTTAGACAAAGGAGATAGTATTCACTTAAATACTAAAAATCCTGTGGGATATAGTCAACAATTTAACTTTGGGCAAGATGCTCATGCGTTAGGTCAGCTGGCAAACGTAGAAGTTAAAATTGTAAAACAATCTGAATGTCAACCCTATAATAATGAATAAGTAAAGATTGCTATGGCACAAGAAAAAGAAACACAAACTACCCCTTCTCATGCAGAAATACTGCAAGAGCAGGGAATATATGTATTCATGGACGAGGTCAGTAGTGAAACTGTAAAGCCTGTGGTAGAATGGCTCCTGGCCGAGAATCATTCCCCCAAGCGTAAGAAAAAAGAACTTCTTTTAATGATTTGCAGTAATGGTGGCAGCATTGAAGATGCCTTTGCCCTGGTTGATATAATGAAGTCATCAACTATCCCCATTAAAACTGTGGGTTTAGGATCCATTGCCAGCTCGGGGTTGTTGATATTCCTAGCTGGTACTCAAGGACGTAGAATAATTACTCCCAACACCAGCATACTGAGTCATCAGTATAGTTGGGGCAACGAAGGCAAGCATCACGAACTTTGGGCAGTACAAAAAGAATACAATTTAATGATCGAACGAATGATGCGTCATTATCGAATGTCA
>Ga0129333_10005910_pt1 | contig 11538 bp, 19 predicted proteins | sample CPB6_08_DNA_FD_94474 | JGI IMG/M metagenome (GOLD analysis project Ga0129333, IMG submission 94474) | Freshwater to marine salinity gradient microbial communities from Chesapeake Bay, USA - CPBay_Sum_0.6_0.8_DNA | ecosystem: Environmental > Aquatic > Marine > Coastal | place: USA: Chesapeake...
AGTATCTATGGACTGGAAAATAACTAAAAGATTTGTATTGAATACCAATGTTAGATATAACACAACTTGGGATAAATTAAGTGAATCGGTTGGATATAAAAAGAGTAACCCAATCCTATTTATGATAGGAACAAACTTTAAATTTTAATGAAGAAGATATTATTTATATTATTTTTATCGTTGGTGGCTTGTAGAAAAGTAGAAGTTATACCAACACCACAACCAACAACAACTGATATATTTTCAAAATCGGAAGTATCGGTTAAAGATGGACAAGATATACAATTTAAACTTACATCAGCAGGTAAATATATACTTACTTTAATGGACTCAACACAAACGCAAGTGGTGACTAAAGAAAGATTTAATGGTGTTATTGGTAACAATATAAAAAAAATATACACTAAAAGTTTTACTCAGAAGACATTAAATCTATACTTGTCTGATGAGAATAATAATCAGATATCTAAAACAAAAATAATTATTAATTAAAAAATGACAAAAATGAAAAAACTCTCTCTCCTACTTTTTGGTTTCATTTTCCTAATTGGATGTAGGAAGGAACCCTTTGTAAATCCACCGGTTTCAGTAAACGAAAACTTAAAAATTTCAACATCAGTTGGTATCAAATTAGAAAGTCAATTTGTTACATCTGAAGTTGCAATGAATGTAAAAACCGAAACATCACAAACTGTTACAATTAAGATTTTTGATATTGCCAATAGAGTGGTGTCAAAATCGACAAGTGACGTCAAATCGGGTGATAATATCCTTAAAGTTTACACCTCGGCATTACCATCATCAGCCTATAGAATAGGTCTTTTTGATAGTGCCGGCAATCTATTGGGTATTACCGATTTTAATAAATTGTAAGATAATTATATTATATAAAAACACAAATTTTATGGCAGAAGAAACACAAGAACAATCAGGCGGTGGTTCAATGAAGAATGTAATCATCGGTTTTGTATCAACAATCACATTAGGATTGGGTACATGGGTAACTACTAAATTGACTGGTGGAGAAGAAGAAAAGGCACCAGTACAACAAGCGGCACCTGTAATTAACATCCAAAACAACCAAACTCAGCAACAAGCTGCAGGTAAAACTGTAATCATCAATAAAGGTGGTGAAAGTGCTAAACCAGCACCAGCACCAAAACCTAAGAAGAAGGAAGGTGATGAGTTTAAGGAAGAAGCTCCTAAGTGGTAACATGGTATCAGATAGGGACAGTAATATTCTTTATAGGATTGTTGTCCGTATTAATTAAATTGGCTCTTAAATTAGATAAAAAAAATGAGTAATCAACAACAACCACCGAGTGGTTTCAGGGATTTATTAAATGCGATGATGAAACGTAGATGGTTCATCACGGCAATAGTATTGGGTGGATTTATGGTAATAATGGCCGGTATTTTTGCAGCAATTATGAATAAATCTGCAATTGAAGGTGAGTGGAAAGAACTTCTTCTTTTATTGTTAGGTGCCTTCATCGGTTCTTATGGTAAAATCATTGACTATTGGTTTAGTGATACCGATAAGGATAAGATGTTAGTTCAGAAAATGGATGAAGAAGATGGAACATCATTGAGTAATACCGCAGATATGCCAAATAACCCAATTGCACCGACAGACGTTACCCCCTTAGTATTACCATCGGTAGAAAACTTAGTTTCAGAGACAACCTCAGTTGTTGAAGTACCAAAAGTAGAAAAGAAAGGTGTTGAAGTGGATGAAGATGGTGATGGTGTAATGGATGGTTTAGATTTCGATGGTGATGGTAAAATTGACGAATATTTCGCACATAGACAATGTGAACACGTTTGGGGTGACTCAGATGGTGATGGCGACTTAGAATGTCTAAAGTGTGGTAAAATTAAGGACCCAGACCCTGATGACCATATGGAAGGGTAATAAACATAGACAAAAAATAAATTAAAATGGGATTTTTAAAAGAATTATTTAAAGACAACAATGACATCAACGAAAAATCAGTAGTTGGATTCTTGTCATTCGCTATGATGGTAATTGCATTATTCGTAGACCTTATTACAGGGTGGATGGGTAAAGAATCATTAATTAACGAATATATCTTCAACGGATTTTTAGTGATTACATTAGGTTCATTCGGTATTGCTTCAGTTGACAAATACATCAACAGAAAAGCAGAACACGATAAGAACAAATTGGATGCTGAATCTGAAGAGGGATAAAATAAAAAAGGGGGATAAATAGTCCCCCTTTTTACTTATAAAAAAATTAAAAATGGGAATTAAAATTAAAACTCCAAAAATTAAAACACCAAAAATATCAAATCCAATAAAGGAAGTTGAAAAGGGTTTCGATAAAGTAACAGATAAAGTTGTAGAAACAACGAATACTGTAGTAAATGAAACAACAAATGTTGTTAATACAGTTGTAAAATCAAGTGAAGATATTGCTAAAGATGTGGTAAATTCAGTTAAAAATATTGCACTCGGACCTGTATATCAAGCTTATGTCGACACCACAAAATCAGCAATGAAAACTGCTAATGTGGCTGCGGAGGCTATGAATGATATTGAAGCTGGCGCAAAACTTGCGGCAAAAGGTTTAGAAGAAGGTGCTTATAAAATCGCAGAAGGTGGTGAACTTATTGCTGATTGGATTGAAGAGAATTATTGTCAAATTGGTGTTAATCTCGCATTAGGAACATTATTCGCTGGATTATTGTATAGACCTGAACCATCATCTCAAGCTACTACAACAGCCGCAACCGCACCATTAACAGCAACTGCAATTGCTTATTTGGCGGCAAAAGAAACTGTAGGTGTGGTAGCATTAGGAACTGCTTGTGATTTGACCGCAGGGGCGTTTGTTGAGTTATTATGGATGGTGAGTGATATTAGAAAAGGAATTGGAGAAAAAAATAAAGATATTTTCACCGACGCAATTGCATTTACTTTAGCCAAATCAATAGATAAAGCGGCAGGTGCTATGGTGATTCCACAAAGTTGTGCCGCAGTAGTGGCGGGTATTGTAACCACAATCACCGCTCAATTGGTGTGTGAAAGGACACTACCAAGTGGTGCTAGAGAATGGGGAAGTACTGGTGCTAGTGGATTATAATATGATTAATTTCAAAGGAGGGTAAACCCTCCTTTTTTTTTGGATATATTTATTAGAAATGAAATTTATGAAAGAAAAATTATTCAATGTTTTTTTAAGGTTGTGTTTGGTTTGGGTGTTATTTGCACTATGTTTTGATATTTTCATGGTTACAGTACATTATACCGATACAAATTTAGAAAGAAAAATAGTAAACGAAATTTCTTGGAAAATTGACGGAACCTTCAAAAATAATCCTGATAACATTTGGTATGAAAAAAAATAAAAATATGAAGAAAGTATTATTAGTATTAACAGTATTGTTTATAACAATTTCAGGTTTTTCACAAACAATTGGGAAAACCAAAACAGAAGAATATAAAGCCGATTTTGAAAAGAAAAAGGATATAAGTGCGTATTTGGATTACGAAGGACCACAAATCCCTATTCAAATATTAAAGTGTGGTATTTCTGATGAAGTATATGAAATGTACCCTGAATTGAAAGAAAAAAGAGTTGGTTTGGGTGTTGCAAATATTTCAATGGAATATTTGGAAAACCTTAATCGTTTCAAATTTACAGAAGATAAAACAGAAATCAAGAATAGAATGGTAAAACAATTCCAAGCGTCTCAAGCTGGAATTTCTGAAAATAAATTAGACGGTCGTGGTAAAATCAATTTGGCAAAATATTTCGTAACAATTGAATGTTATGACTATTCAGTATCTGAAGATGAAACTATCAATTTGAAAGATGGTATTAAAGATAATATGGTCACCCGTATTGGTTTACAAGTAAGATTTACAGATGCAGAAACTGGTGTTTTATTTGGAGCATCTGGACTTGGTGAGGCGAAAACAACCCGTGAATTAACCTTGTTGTCAGACGCCACCGTTGACCCAATCAAATTCAATCAATCAACAATTTCAATAGCCACTAAAAAAGCACTAGACATCGCGTGTGCAAACATTCTGGATAGAATGATTAAAAAGGGAATTTTCACTAAATAATTATAATTTAAATATGAATTAAGGGGGTCCACAAACCCCCTTTTTGATATTTATTGGTATGAGTTATTATCAAGTATTAGATGTTCCACAGAACGACCCTTGTTATAATTGTAATCCTTGTATGAGGATGAGATTAATGGAAATGGGTTTTATATATGGTCAAGAAATTGAAGTGAAAGAAAAAATGAAAGGTATGTACATTATTGACATGTTATCAAATGATGGGAATGTAGAACAGACTATTGCTCTAAGAAAAGAAGAATTAGGTAGAATTTGTTTAAAAGAAATATAAAATGGAAAAATTTGTAAGAATACATGACGATAAAGTTTTTTTCGGTGTATGTTCGGGTTTGGGAATGAGAACAAACATCGACCCACTGGTTTGGAGATTATTATTTTTCTTTTTAATCTTTTCGCCAGTACCAATAATAACCGGTTATTTATTAACCACAATTTTAACTAAAAGTATATGAAAAAGATTTTATTAATTTTTGGTTTAATTTTATTATGTGTATTATTCACTTTTGTTGCGGTAAATGCACAAGTTTCATCTTGGAGAACTAATCCACCATCAAGAGTTCAAAGTGGACCAACAATTCAAGGACAAAGAAGTGATGTGAGTATGTGGAGAAATCAATCACCAAGAGAATTTAATAGACCTCAACCAACAAAACCAGGTTCAAATATTATTGTAAATCGTCCTTGGGGTTGGAATAACTGGGGATGGCAATGGAACAATTGGGGATGGTATCAACCAATTCCTTATATTTGGTATGATGATTTTGGATGGAGACAGAGAAGTATAATTCGTGTATATGAAGATGGAAAAAGAGATACAATAGCAAGAGCACCGATTTATTTTACTGCCGGAATAGGACATACAAATAACAAACAAGCTGCATTTTGGGGAGCAATAGGTGGTAAAAAAGGATATTTTATTATGGATTATGTAATGACATATGATATAGATAGAAATCAGTATTATCCTAATGGTAATTTATCTATTGCAGATTTTCCTGTTAGTGATGAATTATTTAGAAAAGAAGGTGCATTGTATTTGGGTGGTGGTAAAAGATATGGTAAATTGGGCGTACATGGTATGATAGGATTTGGTAATGAAATTCTAAGATATCAGGGTAGAGATGCTTTAGGTGGTATATCGTTTCCAAAATCAAATACAAATTTTACAACATTTAAAGTTGGTATAATAAGAGATTTCAAATTTTTTACTTTGAAACTTGATACTGATCCAATAAGAGGTTATTCACAATTATCAATTGGATTAAATAACAAATAATGGAAATAAAATTTGATTATAAAATTTACCAATTAAGTGATTTTTTAAATGATGAAGAAATGTCTTCATTATCTAAAATAATTTTAAACTTTAATGTGGATTTATCAGAAGTCAAAAGTACATTAGGTTTTCTTAGTTGGTCTAATAATGTAATCAATAAAATTAAAGAAGTTGATTTTGATAGGTATAAAAAAATTATTGATTTAAATTACATAACATATGATGACTTTGAATTTCTTTCAAATTTGAATGAAACATATGGTTATAACGATGATGACTATTTCAATTTTTTTCTAACTTATTCGAATGAAACCTATAAAAAAGTTGGTATATATGATTTAATAAAAAAAGTGTATTGTGGAATTGTATTTGATTTATTTGGAAAAAAAATAAAAGAAGAATATCAAAATACCTTACTCGGAAATATAAACATATATCCAAAAAACTCATTTATAAGAAAACACCAAGATAATGATCCGGATGGTAAAAGATTATTTACTCTTTTGTTTTTTTTAAATGCAAATAGAAAAGAAGAACAAGGTTCATTATTAAAATTATATACAAAAAATGATACTGTTAATCTTGTACCTGATTACAAATATTGTATATTATTAGAACACCAAAAACATAACTTAATCCATGAAGTTACGGTAAACAAATCAGATGACGTTAGATATTCAATTTATTCACCATTTACAATAAAGGATTATGAAGAAAAACTATATGATGATTGATGAAAAAAATTTATATCTCTCTCCTTTTAATATTAATAAGTTTTTCTTTAAAATCTCAAACGTATACACAAACTTTTATTGATAAATGTACGGGTGAGAAAAAAATTGCCATAACAACTTATATAAATGGTAATGCACAGGTTTCATTTTACAATCAAGTTAAAACATTCACACCATTAGAAGTTCAAACAGGTCAATTACAGTTATGGTTGCAAACAACATATGCAACTTATAATTCAATGGCGTGTCCAACAAGTCAGGTAGTTCAACAAACAGTTCAAACAACGGTTTCACAAGCAACACAACAAGCTGCTAGTACTGCTGCAAGTAATGCCGCAAGTTCGGCGGCGTCTTCTGCAGCATCATCTGCCGCATCGTCTGCAGCGAGTTCTTCGGCATCATCCGCCGCAAGTAGTTCAGCATCTTCTGCTGCAAGTTCTTCAGCATCCACGGCGGCGAGTAGTTCAGCGTCAACATCAAGTTCAACTGCGACAACTGGTACAAGTTCAACTGCGTCAACATCAAGTAATAGTTCTTCATCTTCATCATCCAATAGTTCATCTAGTGGTTCATCATCGTCTTCATCTTCTTCTTCAGAAAGTAAAACCGAAACAAAGAGTGAAAGTAGTTCTTCATCATCCGAGTCAAAGAGTGAGAGTAAATCGGAAAGTAAAACTGAAGAAAAGAAATCGGAAAGTAAGAGTGAAGAAAAAAAATCAGAAGAGAAAAAAGAAGAAAAGAAAGAAGAATCTAAAGAAGAAAAAAAGGAAGAGAAGAAAGACGAAAAGAAAGAAGATAAAAAAGAAAAAAAGAAAGGTAATTTTTCTAATCCTATGTTAATTGCATCTGATTTAACTGTTGCGCAAAATCCTGATATGAAATTTAATACAATGTTAGGTTTAGGTTGGAGTAAATCATCACTAATGGGTGACGAAAGTTTTTCAGCAAACGCAATTATTTGGAGTAATTTAAAACAATTTGCATTAGGAGGTGGATATACAAAAATGGATTTTAAAAATGGTAAACTAAATGCAATTCATTCTTATGGTGTTACTACAGCTTATTTGGATGGAAATTACATGGCATTACTTGGGTACACGTGGATTAAACCTCACCCGAAGTATGGTACGTACGGTTATAATCTTGGTGTTGTCAATCTTTTTTTAAAAGGTACAAAACAAAAATTTGATTATAGTACTATTACATCCGCGGTTATATTTTGGACAAAACCATATCAATACAGCAAGAAATTATCAATATCACCTCAAGTTTTTATGATGACATCACCATTATCATATAATTCATTTATGGGTACTACCACCGTAAATAGACATGCGGGATTTTTACTTGGTAGTACATTTGATTATAAATTAAGTAAAAGATTTGGATTTAGTTTTAATTATAAAGTGAATGTGTCCACTATGCCGAACTCACCCGTTTTACACAACTTCTTAATTGGTTCGAGAATGATGTTATAAAAAAATCCCCATAGTAGAAACCATGGGGACATGACAAAAAATAAATGTATCTCTCTCCTGATACAATAATAATATAATAAATTATTTCGATTTAGTCAACTCTTTATATAATTTTAATATTTTATCACACATTTCATAATCTTCTATTTCTTCAAAGTAGGGCATAATATCTCTAGTTAAGACAATCGAATCCTCTTTTTTAAAGTTAAATTCCGTATCCCATTCTAAACCTTGTATTTTTGACCATATGTATAATTGTAAAACCTTTTTTCTTGTTGTTTTAAATTCAGAAAATAAATCTATTATGGATTTATAAATTAATTCTTTATTTTTGTCATAAAAATCACCAAATTCAGAATACTTTCCATTAATAATCAACTCTTTATGTGGTTTCGCTTTAACATTTTTCATCAATTTAATTTTAATAGGTTTGTAATTTAGTCGTTAAAATTAAAAAAAAATTATGAAATAAAAAAATTATTTTTTACTCCTATCCCATTTAGCCTTTCTTTCCTCAGGAGGTATCAAATGTGATTCATGTATTGTATGGTCTATTTTAACTCTTATACATGTTTGAGGTAGTCCACAATTCATCAAATAATTATTTATGAATCCCATCATATTTGCCGAACCTATCGGGTTTGCAGAATGAATATAAATTTGTGGTAAGGGTATTTTTTTATTCATACTCTCACTTATTAAAAATCTACAACAATCCATACCGGTTTTTTCTTCGATATTACTATAATCTAATGTGAAGTTGTTTTTAACATTTGTATAATATTCAATCATCGCACCTTCACCTAAATCATGGTCAAGAGAAATAATTTCATACTTATCTAAACCCCATTTATTTATTTCAGTTACAAATTCATCGTAGTTCCTTACAACTACCCAATCCTCAGATATTGGAGTTCTAACATCATCGAGATATAAACGTTTTTTTTCAATTTTCATCTTTCTTAAATGGTTTTGTATGGTTTGGATATAATAATCTCCAAATTATTTTATGTGTCTGTTTCCCATCATACATTGCGAATAACAACGATGAATGAGGATATTGTTTTGCCTTTTCAGCAAAATCTTTTCTGTTTATTGTATTAATTGAATTGAAAATATCATTATAGTTATTATCAATATCTTCGAATTTAATTTTTAAATCACGAGCAGTCTCTTTGACCCAATTATAAAATTCATCAGGAACTTTATCCAGTATATCATCAAAAGGTTTGTTTTCTTTTAGATATTCCCAAATGTCTCTGTTTGATATATTTGTTAATATACGATGAAGACGTTTATATTCATCTCCTTTTATTTTCATTCTAAATCCGTTCTTAAAACGAATAACATAACCTTCTTTATGTTTTGGTATTTCTTCTCGTAATATATCATAACCTTCACCCCAAGTTTTATATAACATAACAACACGAAAACCAATATTTGAAATCATGTTTTTAAAACGAATGTCTTCTTGGTTATTATGAATATTAATTTCATCACCAGATTTTGTATGTATCATCCCTAATAAAACAATATCTTCAAAATCATAATCACACACAATCCTATTCTCTTTGTAAATTATTTCAAATAAGTATGTATAATCGGGATGTAGTCTATTGTAATTATATTTTTCTAAGAGTTCTTTCCCTCTGATTGATTGAGATGATGTGAATGAACCTCTTGTTGCAATTATCCACTCATTATTGTAATAAAAGAGTATACCTAATGATCCGTCCATTTTTTCATACACTTCAAAATATTCATTAGGAATTTCTTCCGGTGTATGTTCATCGTAATTAAAGAATTTTTTAAATGGTCTTGCAACAACATCACCCTTTGAATTAGTAACCAACCCACGACACTGTAAAGTAATATCATCCCATAATCTTTCATATTGAACTTTTGGACTATAATTCCAAATAGTTAAATCATGATTTGGATGTGTTTGTTTGTGTAACAAACCATTTTGATAATATTTTTCTAATGTATTTAACACAATTTTTGATTGGTGTTTTTCGTGGAGGATTTACAGATTGAATAAAAGAAGAAATAAATTCACTCATTAAAGTTTGATTTGAAATCTATCCTTCATTTTTTGAAGTTTATCTTCCGGTACTCCGTGAACATTGTTACTACCGTGTCTATTTTCTACTATAATGGTATGAAGTCTATAGTTATATCGTTCCGCCATTTTGATATACTCTTCCATTTCCCATTCTTCAGTAAATGTATTTGCAACCACTATTCTTGATTTTTCTTGTCTCATTCTTTCAGAACATCTGAATTGACAATAATTGTGTGCTTCTCTTAATTTTGAGGAATCAAAATTATATTCACCTTCTTCATTTGTAAAAAAATCATCAGCAGAAAGAACTTCTTGTTCTAAATTAGCCGGATGTTGTAATATAATGTGTGCTAATGTTGTTTTACCTGAACCTGGTAGACCTCGTAAGAGAATTAAATCACCTACAAATTCTTTTTCCATTTTTTGTCATTTAAGTATAAAAAATATGAGCCAGTTTACACTGGCTCAAAATTTTTATTTGATAGCACCTGATGGTTTTTCAGTTTCATCAGTTACCGAACCACCACCACCTTGAGCTGGTGATACAGTTGAATCAACAGGAACAGCCACTGATGCTGTATCCACATTCGCTACCGTAGAGTCATTTGTTTCTGTTGCGGTTGACCCTGAACCACAAGCTGCTAGTGTAAGTGTTACACCAAGAGCCAAAATGAATGTTACTTTTTTCATATATAGTAAATATACAAAAATTTATTCGTAATACCAAATTAAATAAAAAACCCCAACAGGCTGTCGGGGTTTAAGGTCTTTCAGTAGGTTCAACCCCACTTACTTATGAAAAAAACGAAAAGGTTATCGACAAAGAGAACCTACAAGAATATAAATATATATGATTTTTAAAAAAGATAAAGTATTTATAAAAATTTTAATAAATCATTTGATAATTCCAAATGTGCTTCTTCACCATAATGGAAATCATCAATATTACCATTAGTTTCTTCTTTTACCGTTTTATATTTTTTATATGGTATTAATAAATTATAAAAATTATTTTCATAGTAATCCTTAAATAAGGGCTCAACCCATGTCCAATGTAGTATTTGACAATTCGGTTTTGATTCTTTTATGATTCTTATATAATCACAAAGTTCATCAAAGTAAATAGAATTACTAGAACGGTTTAATGTAATGTCAAATAAAGATTTACTCGGAACATCTATTAGGTCTTTCATGTGTTCAACAACAGCAATAATAACATCATAAAAATCATTACGTCTAGATGCAATTCTGAATCTTATTGTTTGAGTCCAACCAAATATTAAAACATCATCATCTTTTATGTTGTTAATTTCTTTTATATATGTGTGAAAAATATCATAATTGGATGATCCCCCATGTGAACGGTCCATCAATTGTAAATTTAAATTTTCACTGATTATATTTGAAAATATTTTTGGACAATACCCTTTATATGGAACATATGGGTGTTCGTCTTTTACTTTTTCAAATGGAACAGAAAAAGAATCACCAAACACCCATAGTTGTTTTTTATACATTATCTACTGTTTTTTTTGTTGTTTTACAAATAACGAGTTCGTCTTGTTTGAACTTAATTGTTATTGGGTTTTCTTCAACAATGTTTCCTTTTAAGATTTCTTCACTTAAAAAATCTTCACATAGATTTTGAATGATTCTCTTTAATGGTCTAGCACCATACTCCTCTTGTTTGTTTAATTCATAAATTCGATTAATAACTGACTTATCAAAAGTAATTTTATAATTTTTTTCATTCAATCTTTTTGTGAGTTTTTCCATTTCAATATTAATGATTTTTTTAAGTGTCTCTTCATTCAAAGAATTAAATAAAATAATATCATCAATACGATTTAAAAATTCAGGATTGAA
>Ga0129333_10005911_pt1 | contig 11537 bp, 28 predicted proteins | sample CPB6_08_DNA_FD_94474 | JGI IMG/M metagenome (GOLD analysis project Ga0129333, IMG submission 94474) | Freshwater to marine salinity gradient microbial communities from Chesapeake Bay, USA - CPBay_Sum_0.6_0.8_DNA | ecosystem: Environmental > Aquatic > Marine > Coastal | place: USA: Chesapeake...
ATCGTTATCTGTAACCTGCAGCCTTTAACCTTTAACCTTTAACCTTTAACCTTTAACCTGTAGCCTGTAGATAGTGAACTTCTGATAGTGAACCTGTAGCCTGTAGCCTGTTGCATTTAACCTGCAACCTGCAATCTCCATGATCCCGCCTTTTGCATTCGCCTTTAACCTGTAATCTTTAACATAAAACCTTCAATGTGAATGCTTCAATGTGAATGGCCCAATGTGAATGCGTGAATGTGAATGTCGCAACTTGCAACCCACAATCTCCAAGCTACAACCCATAAACTACAACCTATAAAGTGAATGGCTTAATGTGAATGGCCCATGGTGAATGGCCCAAACTGCAAGGTCCACCAGGGAAGATGAATGGCCGCAACCTACAACCCTCAACTATCAAAGTCTTCATTTGTGGTCAAAACTGGATTGCCGTTGTTCTGAAGTGCATCATTGAATGCTTTAATCATTGCTCCTCTGACCCTTCCAGATCCAGCTTTCAGCAAGAAAGGATTGATCAAATGAAGCTTTTCTCCGGTCTTTGAATCTTTAATTGGAACAAGTAAACGCGCTTTTTTTAGCCTTTTAACTGACGGATAGATGGTCTCTTTCTTCAGTCCCATCATTTCTGCAACCCTTGCGGTGGTCAATCTGCAACGTCCATTTCTCCAACTTGCATGAATAATGTAGATCATTAAAATCGTAAGATCCTTGTGCTGTAACGTTTTGGTTGCAACCTGAAACACCACAGCTTCGATCCCTTTCTTAAAAAGAAAGGCGTACATGCTCTCTTCATCATCATGGAAAATCAAAGATGAAGGATCCAAACTTTGCTCAAAAACCCCCAAATTGGCGTTTTCCACAGGTTTTTCCACAGAATCCAGTCGTAGCAAGGTGTTTGGTGGGAGTACCATACCAGTAGACCCTACCACGCATCGCAGCAGCCTTTGAAATCGGTAAGACTCGATTGCGAACCCACAACCTCGAAACTCCTTGGTATGACTGGGCTGTTTTGACGTTCTCTCTATTCACCTTCACTGTCACCTCCACGGAGTGGCCCGCCGGGAGGCCGTTGGCCCCTGTGAACAGCCCCATCAGGGAGGGAGCTGTCATGTCTGAGGGTTCAATCTTCACCCTCTTCAAGAGCAACAAGCAAGTTGTCAACTCCAAGTGCAGAGCTTTGAAGGTTCTTCCCAACCTCTGCTAACTTGGCTGCCGCATTCAACATTGCAGGTAGATCCCTAACCCCTAAGGTAGCCTCTTCGTCTAGAAGTTTTGCAAGTGTAGAGTTTGCAAGAAGCGCTATACGTGCAGCATTTGATGTAATCTGTTGACCTAAAGCTTCTTGCTCCTCACGATACCTGTCTAACTTACGAACATGCTCATCGTGTCTTGAATTTTCAGCCTGTTGTACTTTTGCTGCAAGTTCTGCAGTATCGTAGTCAGATGATCTACGCTTCCAGTTGTTCTTCTTTGCAATCCTGTTTAGTGCGGATGGTTGTATGTGCGATAGCCTAGAGATATAATCCATTGACCTCCCCCCTGGATTCCTGCAGAAGATTTTGAACAGTTCAAACTCTTTATCAGTTTCATTAGGAGCAAGATACGATCTTTTAAGCCAGGAGGACTTAAGTTTAGGGAGAGTGTTGGTAGTGTGAGTTTGTAGTGAGAAGGGTGAACTTTGGGTAGTTTGAGTAATAGGGTCTTGTTCTTCAACATTCCCTATAAATACATCATCAGCATCTACTATTTCATCATCACCTTCGACTTCACCATATTCATTCAAACTAGAAGAATCAAGATCATCAATACTATCATCATCATCATTCAAAGTAAAATCAAAACCATTTAGTTCATCTTCAATCCTTTTACCTTCATCATGAAGATCATCAAAGCTCGTTCGATCCATCATCGACAGACATTAACCTCGTCCCCACACTAGCACACCCTTTAACCTCTAACCTGTAACCTCCATCAAACAATAAAAAAGGCTAGTGGGGTAACCACCAGCCTACAAGAGACACTATTTAGTTATTCAACGTTTAACATTCAACAACCCTTAAACAGTCCTCGGGGAAACCGGCTTCCACAAGACTTCTCACTGCTTCATCAGCCTCCTCCCTTGAAGAAAATAAGTTGTCATCTACATCCTTTAACCTTCCCAGAAAATCTGGGTTAGTGGTCCATCCAAAGTCCCTGCTGTAAGTTTCAATCTCAAAATACTGAGCCATGGCTTCTAAAGTGATAAGATTGGCAATAGGATTGAACCACGCTATTCACATAAAGTACAACCCCTTCCTGTCACGTCCAACAGCCAAACCCTCGACCTCCTCAACCATCATCCTCAATCCAATCTCCTCAGAGTAAAGTACATGATTGCTTGGAAGAGCTGCCTGGAAATAAGTCTTCCCGTCACGTTCCAACCTGTAAGCATTGCCTAACACCCCATGGCGGTTGCAAAAAGCGATGGGGTTCAAGTTCAGATCAAAGAACCTGATACTCCGCTTATGCCTCCTGTAAAATCCAATGACCGTTCCATCCTCCTGGAACAACGACAAAACAGCTTCCCTGTTGGAACCTGCGAACTTCTTGCCGAAAATCTTGATCATGATGTTGAAGATTGAAGATTGAAGGTTAAAGCTGTACTATTCGAGATCCTTGCGTACCCAGCCAAGTTCAGCAAAGCTCTCTGCAAACTCTTGCTCCTTATCAAAGAAGAAGCAATAAGTCATCCACGCAATCTTACGCCTACGATAGTACCTCTTACCTTTGAACTTCCTCGTACTTTGATACCAGGCTGCAGCCTTGAACCTGCAGAATTCGCATGTCGCAATCTCCCATTCTCCAACGTAAGATGCAATCCACCACGCAGGCGAGAACCTGCAGTATGGATCGACCGACTCGATCAAGATGTCACCTATGTCCAGCAAGATTGCTGTCATAAGGTCCAGACACCAATCAATAAACTCTTTGAAATCCATCTTCAAACTTGCGAATGACTGTCAAACCATTTCTTCAACTTGGAAGCCACATCGTCAAGACTTTTAATCTTTGACTTGCGAAACTTCGCGAGGCCGTACATCGCTATCTGTTCAATCCTTCCATCCCTGATGGTAAACATTGAATACCTACTATTATGGTAGATACCATTTACCCACTTATCTTTGGGATCAAGGCTCACTCTTACATGGAGTGAAGAGTGACCTGCAAGCGTCGCAGTTGAAACTGCAACGTAAGGGAAAAACTCTAACTTTGAAGCTAGAAGCTTCGAGTCTTCGCTTTCGGCAAAGACCTTGGAAAGAAGTTCCATTGCGATTAGTTCAAGGTGTGAGGATAGAGTCTCAGCATCTTTCCGACTACTGAAGCTGGAACGGGTCTCCTTGCAACTGGAAGCCCTTGCTCCCAGCCTGTAACAACAAACCCTGTTGGGCTCGCTGCCGTCCGCTCAACAGTCACCCTTTGACTCGTAAACCTCACCTGCCTGAAAGAAGGCAGGGAGTTGAAATCTTCAAACTTCATCGTTGCTCCAGCAAACTGCGTTCGAGTGGCGTAATCCTTGCGCTTTTACATGGCTTGCCTGTGTTTAGATTGACAAACACTGGATCGTCAATCCATTCGCCAAACCTGTTGATTCTGCGGTCCAGCCTGCAAAGTACGTGGACGTGGCCTGAATCTAGTCGCCTGTAAATAAAGCGACTGCCGCAGCCATACTGTTGACAGAAAGCTTCATGCTCCCTCATTGAGGTGAACTTGACGATAATCTCTTTATCGTCTTCGATTGGACTTCTCATGAAAAGCTCACGTTTGCAAGATCCGTACTCATCAAGCTGATGACTTCAACGTTGTAGAGGCTGCCTTCAACCTCTACCATGATGTCAGATGTCCAACCTCTGACCTCCTCCCCTTCAACCTTGCACTTTCCTTCGAGCCAGTGACCGTCCTGACGCAGTCTGTAAAGACTGCGCTTGCCGTAAAACGTTACGGCTGAGCAGCCTCGACCCTTCCACTGTCGCCTGATGGCTGTAGCCCTTAGGGTGTGAGGTATGTGCCACGGCTCGCAAGCTTTAAGCTCTGCCCGTACATCCTGCGGCTCGCAGCCGAAGAATCGTTGAAACTGCTCCCTTGTGATAGGGAGCGCGTAAGTTGAAGTTTCCAGCGTGGTAGCCATAGCATCAAAAATGAAGGTTTACGTTGCAAGTTTCAGGAACTCTTGCAAACTTCAATCTATGTCTATCAGCAAACCGTAGGCGTATTGTCAGACCTCACATGACTGAACTGTGAGTCTTGCGCTTGCAAGATCCACCGCCACCGCCTTGAACTGTAAGCTCTCTCAAAGAGCGCAAGAAGCTCCCAGGCTTCATTCTCGGAAGCAGTCTGACAGTGTGTTACCCACTGCGTTGAGCCTCCCGGCAGTGTTGCCAGAAACTGCAGGCTGTAAGCCGATTGAGAGTGAACTGCCATAGCGTTAAAAATGAAGGTTTGCATTGCAGGTTTCGGGAACTCCTGCAAACTTCAGGCTTCAGGCTTCTTTCTTAGGATTAGAAATGTCAAAGAAACCTTCGTACTTCTCGGCTTCCTCTCGACTCATTTCAACTAGCGGGCCTGGAGACTGTGACGTTCCCCACTGTCGCCTATCGTCTCTCCTGGCCAAAAAGTGATCATGCTTGATCCTGGAGCGAGTGCTGCTCCAGAAAGTGGAAGTTCCGTGCCAGTAGCTCCAACCTTTAGTCATAACTTTTAACCTGTAAGGTGAACCGCCGGGCAAGCCATAACTTTCCCAGCCATCCCATTATACCACACAAGCGGCCAGTAATGTAGCCGATTCCCCGTAAGATAAGGAATGCTTACCAATAAGCTAGGGGCCGCCAGAGCGGTAAGATCACCGCCCGACAGCCCCAAACTCTGCGCCGCCCCGCAACTTGCCCGATAGTGAACCTTTAACCTTCAACCTCTGGCAATGGCATCATCGTGTTGTCTCCTACAGGAGTCAATGTGTGAACTGCAACTGGCACCCCACGTTGAAAGCTAGGATGCAACCTGCCGAACCTATCTACAACCAAGCAATCAACAATGTAGCGCCTGCCAGTAATGCAGGGAATGTAGTAGCAATAGTCTGGAGCGTCTTCGTCGTAAAGATCACCAGAGTAAATAACCAGTGAGCTTACAAACTTCATTCCTTCATTGCTCAACGCCTCGGACAGTGGAATCCCGTTTGCAGCTGCAATCTCTGCTCGGTCGCTGTCAGATCCATCATTGAAGTCCTCAAGGTCTTCATCGCTAAACGTAGCCGTATCAACAAGGTATGCACTGGTGGCCGGGAAGTACGAACCATCGTTGCCGACAACTGTAAGATTCAAGAAGCTCATTGATAAAAAGCGAGGTTTGCGATTAAACTGTAGCTAGACTTTTGCTTCTTCGAGCAGCAGCAAGATTGCTTCCCTATTCTCATTCAAAAACCTGGGAACTTCAGCTTGTGTTGTCAAGCCAGAAGCAATAAGATAGCAAACTAGCGTCTCTGCACCTGCAGCACCAGACCTGCGGATTGCAAGACTCAAGGTGCCGCTGATCCTGCAGCTTTGATCTGCCCAAAGAATCCCTTGGGCGATAGTGCGACGTGTAAAGTCTGCACTCTCTTTTTCAACGTAAAGCAGGTAGTCTTCAGCAATCATTGGCCAGACGCCTCAGCTTTGCAAAGATCAATCAACCTGTTGTCTTCAATGTCGCGGTCTTCAACAATGGAGAAGTGTTCCTCGCCAATGCGAACTCCGAACCTGTAAAGATCAGATGCAATGGGCTCTGGAACCATGAAGATTTCGCCACCAGCGAGCAACCTCCAACGTGCGGGGGGCATGACTTCGAGCAGCTCCCACCAACGTTCGCGGGAGACCTTCTCAGGCCCCTTGCAGTACCTTTGGCGGGCAAGACCCAGGCTGTGAGCTTCAGCCTCCTCCCAGGGGCACAGGAAGGCCTCTGGTGAAACTTTGCCCTGCGACCTCAGCTCCTCCAGGGTTTCACCTCCGAACTGGCAGACCAGAGCCTCGGAGCGAGGGCCCGGAACCATGAAGCCGTAAATGCCAGTCCCATACTTTGAGCTGGGATCAAAGATGCAGATTTTAGGCATTAGAGTCGTGGGGAATGACATCAATGATTGCGTGCGGAAACTGATCGCTGTAACGATCAACCTTGTTGTCCGCATCGTGATAGCTCACGTTTGCAAGCAGGGTTTTCCAGTTGCCTTCATCATCCAAGGCTACAACATCCCATCTTGAGGTGTCTTCTTCCTGAGCCTGTTCTGCAGTCTCCAGGCTGTGAAGTTCCTCGTCTAACAGAAGAAGCATTGTGCTGACTTCGGAAAGTTCGATCTTGGCCTCTGGAGTCCCGCAAGTCTTGAGGTGCGCTGCATAATGCTGGAAGCTCCTTCCCATAAGAAGGAGTGTGCGCTTGTCGGAAGTGTTCATTAGTAAATAACCTTTGGCTTGTGCTTGCGGCTGTAAGATGACTTGCTATCAACAATCATGTAGCAAGCTCCGCGATCTGGGAACCAGGCTGTAACCACCTTCTTGTCGGAGGAAAGTCGATCCTCCAATCCGACAAGATCAACCTTGCCAGCAGACTTCCAAGTTCGCTGCGTCATCGGTTCAACGTGCCAAGTGAGAATGGAACGTGTTCGCTCGGAACCTGGACCCTCAGCGGCCTGATCCTTTCAACTACAGCCTTCACCCTTTCAATGCGCTTCCAATAGCGCAAATACCCAAACTTGCGATAAAACTGATCGTGCCTGTAATCTTGGCGCCATGCGCTCCACAACCACAGGAAACAGTAGTGACGATAGATCCTGTCGGATACACGGCCCCACTGTTTAAGGTCTTCCATTTCAGCCAAAGAATGATCCAGAAAGTAGGAAAGCTCGGTGGAAACTGGAAAGAGCTCTTTTACACGTTTAGAGATTGCCATGTCAGAAGAGTGTGCCATCTTTGTTAAAGAGATACTCGTTTGCGTCGATACTTGAAACTATTCCCTCTCTGCTGGTCAACCAGCGATACTCCTTTTTAAGCATGATCATGTAATCTTCAAGCAATGCTTTTGCAAAGTCAACCTCAATCTCCTGAGCCTCGTCCTGAAACTTGAACTCAGCAAGCCAATCAACAGGCTTCCAGTGACTGGTGGAAGGATCAGGCTGTTGCGTCTCAGTTCCATACCACTCCACAAAAGCTGCAATGTATGCTTTGTGGTAGTTGCTGGCAGTCTTGAAGGTATCACAGTCTTTACTGTGATTCATTCTGATGCTTTTGCAAACATCAAGCGGGTGCTCTGCAAGTTCCCCCTTTATCGTGTTTCGATAAAGGTCAAGCTCTTCAATCTTGAATCCGATAGCCGCAGCATCCTGGCAAATACAGTCCCACCAGTCATGCTGCACATTGACATCCCACAACGCTTCAATCGCCTTGTCTTGAGCCTGTTCACTCAGCTCATCGAAACTGTAAAGCGTGATTGTCTTTGTGATTGGCATGATGCAAATAGCGTGGTTAATCGTTGAAACCTTGGCCTACGGGATAAAGTCTTCTTCTATGTACTCAATCACCTCAGAATCAAGATGTGACATCAAGCCGCAATCTATCTTTTCGTTGATAGATTCCGTGTAGTCGCAGCTAAACAAAGTGCTTACAACACCATCAATCTCAACCACTTCCTTGTAAACAATAGACTTGTAAGCTGAAGCTGCCATGGCGCCAGGTAGCAGGTGGATGGTTGAACAATCAGAATACGTCTATGTTATTTTCATCACAAACGTTGACAATCTCGGTTTCGAGAATGTCTTCATGCTCAAAACTGTAACTACAGTCTTCTACCACTTCGTAGGCATCCGCATGATCGCTGATGCAAAGCTTAACTGTGACGTGGATCGTTTTCACTGTTAAAAAGCGGATGGATGGTTGGCGGTTTCCGGTACTCCGCCAAACTTAAAGCTGTGATCAGGAAACTCTCGTGTATTCCCTGAGAAGTGTTTCCCACTTGATTCTTAATCGAGCCTCGCCGCTCACGCTTTTAAGTACAAGGTGGCTGAGAGCAGCATCAACCACCCGCCATCGAGTCTTGTACCTGTCTTCCCAAACTGTATTCCGCATCACACTGTCTCCAACATTTCATCAAGTGGCTTGTTGCCATCATGAACTGGGCCATCAAGGTATGGCGGAAGATCGTCGAAGCTGTGGCTTCCGTACATAGCCTGTTGCCATCTTGCGGTTCCAACGTTGCCGCTACCAAAGTAAGCTTTGGCGATCAACCTTGCAAGCTCGTCAAGAACGTCCCTGTAAGGATCGCCCGAAACCTCCATTTCGGCGCCCATAGGCATACAGACATCCTTGCCACCATGGAACCTGGCAAGTCGCCAGACATAATACTGACGCGCATCGTCCGGCCTCTTTGACTTCAAGGTGCGAGGCTTCCGACCTGTAACCTGCGTGATCAGATCACTCGGCCTTGGAGCATGGAACCATCCAGCTCCATTGCAGCAATGACACTGCGTCCAATGTGTAGGGAACGATCTGCGCTCCCCCTGCTCTGTGTCGTAGCTGAAGCCATCCTTCAGCCTGTGGCCAGCTCCCTTGCAGTTGGTGCAAGGAAGAATCGCCTCGATGTTGGAACCTCCAGCCTCTGCCGTCAGGCAGTGGTCGAGAGGTAGCGCCTCCGGCTTGCAAGGTGCAGGCGGGCAAGGTGGCTCGATGTAGCCAGGCAGTTCTTTGTCGTAAACAAGATTGCTCATTGCTGAAATCTGTAAAGTTGATGGTTAAGAATCAAGCTTCGGGCTTGATCAGTTTGACTTCCTGCAAGTCGTAGTAAGCAACCATGTCCGGGTTGCGAAGGTGCGCCCTCACAGACTTGTACTCATTGTCTGCACCCTTGAAGCTCTTGAAAAACTTTGTGCTCCAGCGGCCCCTAGCCTTTGTGCTCACGCAATAAGCTGCGTCTTTCTCGACTTGCCTGCCAGTTGGCAGAATGAAGGTTGCCATTGTGAAGATTGCAATGTAAGGTTGACGGTGATCACTCTTCGGTGTAACCAATGAACCAGGGATTGCTGCGATCCCTTCCCCACCTGTCCAGCCGCGTGTTGTCCCTGCAGGTTCTGCTGCTGGAATCTGAGTGCTTGCAGATTGCTTGCGCTTCCTGCAAGCTCAGTCCGCGATCCAGTGTTCGCGGAGAGCCATTGAAACTGAAGAGAACAGTCTTGTAAGTAGTCATAGCAAGTTGGAAAGTTTGTGATTAAAAGCTAAGCTCAGGTATTGATGTTGCCGTCTGCACTAATGCACATGAACATACCCTGCATCCAGCCCATAATGTTCCCGCTGGGAATGTAGAAACTCTGATCACCAACCTTGATGGCGCGAATTTCGTAGTAAAAGCTCTCGACAACCTCTGGCAAGGTTTTACCCTTGAGGTTGTCATAGGCCAGTATGCGAGTTGCAATCTTTGCCCACTGGGCATCGGTTACGAAGTGTGGATTGTTTTTGATGTACCACCCACCCTGGCGCATGTCGCCTCCAACATAAAAGTCGGAAGCTGCAACCCTATTAAGCAGCTTGTAAGCTGCATTGTCTTGACGTTTGAACTCGGTGTAGCTAGCAAAAGTGTCCATAACCTTTAAGCTGTAAGATAGGCCGCCGGGCAAGCCATAACTTTCCCGACATCCCCATTATAGCACACAACCCTCCCTCAAGGTAGCCAAAATGCCATAAGATAAAGAATGCTTAACAGTAAAGTTCTGGCCGGTTTGCCAGTAAAAAGCGGGCCTGGCTGGCAACTTACCCGCCCTGCCCGCAACTTGCCGGATAGTGAACCTCTGTACTTTAGCCTGTAACCTGCAATGTGTTGCCTGGTGGAGCGTACTCCTCAATCTCAACTTCTCCCTCCCAAGAGTTGACCACAACAAGCGCAGTCGCAAAGTTGATCTTTCTATCAAAAATCAACCTTCGATGACTGTCCACGCACCTGTACGCAAACTTGTCAACATTTGAGCTTGAGTCTTGATTTTGCGTTACCGAGAAAGTAAGCTCGGTTTTCTTGTCGTAGCATGTAGCCTTGTGGATTGAACGAAGCCACTTGAAGCTTTTGGATTCAGTCATTGGGCAAGTGAATCAAGGAAAAGTTGAACATCTTCTTCGCTTTCGCCAAGAAGCTCTGAGACAGATTTAACTTTTACTTCGTCAGTCGTCAAGCATTTAGTTTCATCTTCAAAGCTTAAGAGTACCAGCCTCCAGGTATTAGGTATGTGCTGGCGATGCAGCGCGAAAACATAGCCGTCAACATACGTTTTTCGACCGATACTCCAAGCATCGAGCATTAAAGCAGCTAGCTTTAACTTTCCATCTTTTTCGCCAAACCTTTTTTCCAAGGCTTTGACAAGGCTTGCTCTTGGTTTCGGGAAACTCCCTCTAATCTTGATCATGATAGTATGTCACTCCGTAACCTTTGTGCCATCCCTGCGATTGTCGGATTTGATGAAGCATTGCATCGCACAAAGCTTCAGCTTTTTCCCTTGAAAGACGGCTCGGATAAGAGAAGTTCTCCGCTCCATGGTAAACTGCAGCACTTTGGTATGCAAGTGCCCGCTCCACTGGGCAACTTGAAAGAAAACTATCTATCAAGCCATCAAGCAACCTACCAGAAAAGATGGCAAGATCCTGCAAGCTCTCTGGTTTACCAAACCAGCAGTGTTTGGCTGGCCAATGCCTGTTATCTGATAAGCCACAGCCTCCCCCTTCGGATGTCGGGGGAACTTTTATCAACCTGTCAAGTTGAATCTCCCAAAAGTCATAGGCAGAATCTGCCTTCTGCTCCAGCAAGAGCAAGACTGGAGAATAGACACCTGTTCTGTCAACTAGGACAAAAGCCCCTCCATGCTCCAACGGATCAACGTCTCCGATGTTTCTGATGCACCAATAACTAGGCTGCTGGGTTGTCATGAAAGTTCAAGCTGCTTGGTAAGTGGAAAATGAAAGATGCAGTCTGCAACGTAGCAGGGCAAGACTCCGTATGGCCCTGCATCGTGAGAACGCGAAAAGTAGGGCTCTTGGCTCGCAACTTCCACGATTGCATCCCTGACTTCGTGCTTGCAAAATGCTTTGTAAGCTCTGTAGTCTTCTGGGTCATCGTAATAATCAAACGACGTTTCATCGTCATTGACTATTGCGGACAACCAGTTAGAAGATACAGTGTACTCAATAGATTGGAAGTTCATGGTTTTGCTATGAAGATTTGTCAGTGCCAATAAAAATAACTCCTTCAACGATTGATCTAGTAGATTCATTGGTCGAAAGAAGCGCCTGTCGCCCTTCATCTTCAGATGAAAATGATTCGAGCCACCTGTCAAAAGCTTCTTCAATGTCTTCAGTGTCAGACTTGAAGCTTGTGGTGAAGCTGACTAAAATGTGGTGAGTGTAAGGCATTGGTTAAGATTGCAAGTTAATCAGCAGAAGTTTTTAGAACCGTAGATGCGCTGTATGCCATCGCACTGCACTGTCTCTAGCCTGTTTTCTATAAAC
>Ga0129333_10005912_pt1 | contig 11534 bp, 11 predicted proteins | sample CPB6_08_DNA_FD_94474 | JGI IMG/M metagenome (GOLD analysis project Ga0129333, IMG submission 94474) | Freshwater to marine salinity gradient microbial communities from Chesapeake Bay, USA - CPBay_Sum_0.6_0.8_DNA | ecosystem: Environmental > Aquatic > Marine > Coastal | place: USA: Chesapeake...
CCCTTCGAGGACCTGTTGGCCCTCGGTCGTCGCCCCGACGAGGCCGACGACCGGTTCAACATGGCGGTGATGGGTCTGCGCCTCGCCGGGGCGTCGAACGGCGTGTCGCAGCTCCACGGTGACGTGAGCCGGCACATGTTCGCCGGCCTCTGGCCGCAGGTCGCCACCCACGAGGTGCCGATCGGTTCGGTCACCAACGGCGTGCACGGACCGTCGTGGGTGTCCGCCGAGGTCGACGACCTGCTCCGCGCCGAGGTCGCCCCCGACTGGTCGGTCGCCCCGGCACCGGCGTGGGACGGCATCCTCGACGTGGACCCGGCCCGGGTGTGGGCCACCCGCCGTCAGGGCACCGAACGTCTCGTCCGGTTCGTCCGTGGCCGGCTCCGGCAGGCGGCGCTCGCCGCGGGCGCGTCCCCGGCGGAGGTCGCCTGGACCGATGACGCCCTCGACCCCGATGCGCTCACGATCTGTTTCGCCCGACGGTTCGCAACCTACAAGCGGGCGACACTGCTGCTGTCCCAGCCGGAACGGCTGCGGCGCCTGCTGCTCGAGGCACCGGTGCCGGTGCAGTTCGTCTTCGCCGGCAAGGCGCACCCTGCCGACGACGAGGGCAAGGAACTCATCCGGCGGATCGTCGCGTTCTCCCACGATCTCGGTGTCCGCCACCGGTTCGCGTTCGTCGACGACTACGACATCGGCGTCGCACGGATGCTCTACCAGGGTGCCGACGTGTGGTTGAACACCCCCCGGCGACCCCTCGAGGCGTGTGGCACGTCCGGGGAGAAGGCGGCGCTGAACGGTGCGCTGAACTGTTCGGTGCTCGACGGGTGGTGGGCCGAGCTCTACGACGGCGACAACGGTTGGGCGGTCACGTCCGCACCCGACGTCGACGACCTCGTCCGCCGCGACGCCATCGAGGCCGAATCGCTCTTCGGTCTGCTCGAACAGCAGATCGTCCCGCTCTTCGCCGACCGGGACACCGCCGGCCTCCCCCGCGGGTGGATCGACCGGATGCTGCGGGCGTGGCGATCGCTCGGTCCGCAGGTCACCGCGCAGCGCATGGTGCGCGACTACGTCGAGCGCTGGTACGAGCCGCTCGCCCGACGTTCCATCGCGCTCGGTCGCACCGGTCACGCCGAGGCGCGAGAGCTCGTCGCCTGGCGGCACCGGGTGGAACACGCCTGGCCGGCGGTCCGTGTCGAGCTCGGCGAACACCCTGCGGAACAGCTCGAGGGTTCCGCGTCGGTCACCGTGGACGCGGCCGTCACCCTCGCGGAGCTCGACCCGACCGACGTCGCCGTCGAGGTCGTGCACGGCCGGATCAGCCCGGACGGGACGATCGAGCTGCCGATCGTCGTGGAGGCCGAACCGGTGGGTGTCCCGGACGGTGGGGTGCAGCACTACCGGGCGTCGTTCCGCCCGGGTGCGGCCGGCCACTACGGGTGCACGGTGCGGGTCCTGCCCCGCCATCCCGAGCTCGACCGGCACGCCCTGCCAGGGTTGATCGTCTGGGCCTGAGCCCGGCCGTTCAGTCGAGCTGTTCGAGGAGTCGGTCGGCGGCGGTGTACGGGTCGATCGTGCGCGCCTCGATCGCGGCGAGCAGATCGGCGGTGCCCGCGGACGACCACGCCCGTTCGGCCCGTTCGAGCAGCGATTCCACGACGATGCGTCGGAGTTCCTCGTCGCGCCGCTGGGCGCGCCTGCGGCCGAGGTCACCGGCGGTCTCGAGATGGTGGCGGTGTGCGCCGATCGCCTCCCACAGTTCCGGCACCCCCTCACCGGTCGCGCCGACGGTGGCGAGGATCGGCGGCCGCCAGTCACCGCGGCCGGCTCGGCGCCGGTACTCCTCGGACCCCTCCGACAACTCGAGCATCTGCTCGAGGTCCCGCCGGGTGTCGTTCACACCGGGACGGTCCGCCTTGTTGATCACGAAGAGGTCGGCGATCTCCATCAGACCGGCTTTGTTGGCCTGCACGGAGTCACCCCAGCCCGGGTTCACGACCACCACGGTCGTGTCCGCCGCACCGGCGACCTCGACCTCGACCTGACCGACGCCGACGGTCTCGACGAACACCCAGGGGAACCCGACCGCGTCGAGGACCCGCACCGCGGCCGGTGTGGCGAGCGACAGGCCGCCGAGATGGCCGCGGGTCGCCATCGACCGGATGAACACCCCACGGTCGAGCGTGTGGTCGGACATGCGGACCCGGTCGCCGAGGATCGCACCACCGGTGAACGGCGACGACGGGTCGATCGCGAGCACGGCGACCTCGATGCCCGACGTCCGCACCTCGCCGAGGAGGGCGCCCGTGAGCGTCGACTTCCCCGCGCCGGGGGAACCGGTGAGGCCGACCGTGTGGGCCCCGCCGCCGAAGGGGTGGCTGACCCGACCGACGGCGCGTGCGGGTTCGCCGCCCCGTTCGACGAGGGACAGCAGCCGCGCGAGCGCGGCCCGGTCACCGGAACGGGCGGCGGTGAGCAGGTCCTCGGGCCGGGCGCGGCGCAGGTCGATCACAGCGAGACCGAGGTCTCCGGCAACGCGTCGACGGTGTCGCCGATGTTGCGGACCTCGGTCACCCCGGGGACGCGGTCCCGCAGGATCCGTTCGAGGCCGGCCTTGAGCGTCTGGTTCGACGCCGGGCAGGTGACGCATGCACCGGTCAGCTCGACCGTGACGAGCCCGGTCGACTCGTCGACCTCGTGGAGCACCACGTCGCCGTTGTCGGCCTGGATGATCGGCCGCACGACCTCGATGACCTGCTCGACCTTCTCCCGCAGCACGCCGTTGCGCCTCCTCGTGGACCGGCGTCCATTCTTCCATCGCCCCGACCGGCACCGGTAATCATCGCCGGGGCGGCCACAATGGGCGCATGACCGTCGGACTGCTCCTCGCCCACCAGGGCGGCTGGGACGAGATCATGCTCGTCGCCGGTCCGATCGTGGTCGTCGGCGGTCTGCTGGCGCTCGCGAACCGGCGGGCGAAGGCGGAACTGGCCCGACGTGCGCCTGCGGCGGAGGAGCCGCTCAGCGACGCTCCACCGACGCCCCCAGCGCCGTGAGCTTGTCGATGAAGCGTTCGTAGCCGCGGTCGATGTGGTGGGCGTCGGCGACGACGGTCTCACCCTCGGCCCGCAACCCGGCGACGACGAGGGCGGCGCCCGCCCGGATGTCGTGCGCCCGGACCCGGGCACCGGAGAGCCGCTCCCGCCCGCGCACGACGGCATGGTGCCCTTCCGTGCGGATGTCCGCACCCATGCGCACGAGCTCGTCCACGTACCGGAACCGTCCGGCGAAGATGTTCTCGGTGACGATCGCTACCCCGTCGGCGACGGCGAGCGCGGCGACGAGGAGCGGCTTGTAGTCGGTGGCGAGGCCCGGGTACGGCAGGGTCGACACGTCGACGGCGCGGAGCCGTTCCGGGGCGAGGACCCGTACCCCTTCGCTGCAGGCGACGGTGGTCACGCCCATCTGTTCGACCTTGCGCAGCAGCAGGTCCATGTGGTCGGCACGCGCCCCGCCGAGGGTGACCTCGCCACCGGCGACGGCGGTGGCGGCGAGGTAGGTGGCGGCCTCGATGCGGTCGGGGACGAGCGTGTGGTCGGCGGCGCCGAGCTCGGCGACCCCGTCGATCTCGATGGTCGAGGTTCCCGCCCCCCGGATGCGCGCCCCCATCCGCACGAGGAAGTCGGCGAGGTCGACGATCTCCGGTTCCCGGGCCGCGTTCTCGATGGTGGTCGTCCCCTCGGCGAGCACGGCGGCCATCAGCGTGTTCTCCGTCGCCCCGACGCTCGGGAACTCGAACACGATCCGAGTGCCCCGCAGCCGGTCGGCGCGAGCCTCGAGCATCCCGTGGGCGACGTCGATCGTCGCCCCGAGCGCCTCGAGGGCGCGCAGGTGCATGTCGATGGGGCGCGGACCGAAGTCGTCGCCGCCGGGGAGGGAGACGCGGGCGATCCCGCAGCGGGCGACGAGCGGTCCGAGCACGACGATCGACGCCCGCATCTTCTCAACGAGCTCGTAGGGCGCCTCGGGCACGATCGACGCCGGCCGGTCGACCACGAGGTCGCCCGGGGCGGGTCGGTCGACCCGCATGCCCATCGCCTCGAGCAGTTCGGCCATCCAGGCGACGTCCGCGATGTCGGGCACGTTGCGCAGCACGAAGCGACCCTCGGCGAGGGTGGTCGCCGCGAGCAGCTTCAGCACCGCGTTCTTCGCCCCGGCGATGGGGACCGTGCCGCACAGCGGGGATCCGGGGCGCACCACGATGGTGGAGGGCGGGGTGGCCGACATGACCCTGCAAGTATGGTCCAGTCGCCCTCGTCGACCCTGCCGGAGCCGGATGCCGACCCTGATCTCCACCGTCGACGTCGACGACGCCGGCCTCGCCGACCTGCGGCGACCGCTCGACGACCTCGTCGCGGAGGAGACCGACCCCGCGGACCCCGACCGCTTCCTCCTCGGGCACGGCCCGTGCACGACCTACGAGCGGCGCCTCGAGGTGACCGGGGTCGGCCCGGGTCGGCACCGGGTCGTGGAACGGACCACCTGGGAGCTCGTGGTGCCGGTGTGGGGCGTGCTCGTGCGCCCGGCGTTCCGTCTCGCCCTGCGCCGCCGGCGGCGCCGGGGCGGACAACCGTGGTGGGCGCCGCCGGTCCGTCTCGACGCCCGCCAGGTCGACGTCCTCGCCCGGATGAGCGCCGTCGGCTGGTGCAGCGGCTACCTCGGGACCCTGCTGTCCCAGACGACGACGTTCGCGGCCGGCGAGTTCGGGGCGGACGTGACCGCGCAGGGCGCCGCGCTCGCGTCGACCCGGATCGGGATCCTCGTCGCGCTCGTCGCCGCGTTCGCCGCCGACCGGGTCGGCCGCCGACGGGCTCTGCTCGTCGCGGTCATCGGCGCCTGCCTGCTGCACGTCACGACCGCTGCGACCCCGACGCTCACCGCGTTCGCGGCCACCCAGATCCTCGCCCGCGGCCTCACCACCGGCGGGGACGTGGTGCGGGCGATCGTGGTCGCCGAGGAGATGCCGGCCGGGGCGCGGGCGTACGGGCTGAGCGTCGGCGCGCTCGCCGCCGGCCTCGGTGCGGGGATGGTCGTGTGGCTGCTGCCCGTCGCCGACCTGACCACCTGGTCGTGGCGCCTGCTGTTCTGTGTGCCACTGCTCCTCGCCCCGCTCGTGTGGCGGATCGGCCGTCCGTTGCCGGAGAGCGGCCGGTTCGAACGACATCGCGCCACCGGCGGCGCCCGACTCGGTCGCCATCGCAACCGCCTGGTGCTGCTCGCCGCGGCGTCGATGCTCACGGCCGTGCTCGCCGCACCTGCGAGCGGCCTGCAGAACGAGTACCTGCGGTCGGAACGGGCGTTCAGCGGTGCCGGGATCGCGCTGTTCACCCTGCTGACCTCGACGCCGGCGTCGCTCGGGGTGTTCTTCGGCGGACGTCTCGCCGACGTGCACGGGCGCCGCACCGTCGGGGCGATCGGTCTCGTCGCCGCGACCGCGGGCATCGTGGTCAGCTACCGCAGCGACGGGGTCGGCCTGTGGGTGGGGGCGCTCGTCGGCACGATCGCGAGCGGCATGGTCGTGCCGACCCTCCTCGTGTACGGGCCGGAGCTCTTCCCGACCCGGCTCCGCGGCCGGGCGAACGGGATCCTCACGCTCTTCGGGGTGACCGGCAGCGCGATCGGTCTGCTCGGCGTCGGCACGTTGGCCGACCGTTGGGGTTCGTTCGGCCCGGCGATCTCCGCCGTCGCCGTCGGTCCCCTGCTCGTCGCCCTCCTGGTGCGCACCCGGTTCCCCGAGACCGCAGGCCGCGAACTCGAGGACCTCAACCCGTCCGACGCGGCGGGCGGAGCCACGCCGACACCGCCGCGATGATCTCGTCGTCGTGGCGGTCGAGCTCGTGCCGGCCCCCCGGCAGCAGGTGCCGGGTGACCGGTCCCGGGATCGTCGCGAACGCCGCGTCGAGCTCCTCCGGCGTCCCGAAGGGGTCACGGGTGCCGGAGATCGCGAGCACCGGGACGTCGATCGCCGGGAGGTGCGCGTCCCGGCGACGGTCGGGGCGCCGCGGCGGGTGGAGCGGGTAGGACACGAGCAGGAGTCCGGCCGCAGGGAGCCCTTCGGCGACGGCGACCGAGCACACCCGCCCGCCGAGCGACCGGCCGCCGAGCAGCACCCGGTCGGGGTGCACACCCGTCGACGCGCACAGGGCCCCGACCGCGTCGACGACGTCGGCGACGAGGATCGGCAACCGGTCCGGGAACGACTTCCCGGCCCGGCGGTACGGCAGGTCGTGGCGGACGACCGGGCGGGGCTGCAGCGCGTCGTCGAGCGCGACGAGGGTGTGGTGGTCGCGGTCGGTGCCCGCACCGTGGACGAGGAAGACCGCGTCGGCCCGCACCGCGCGCTCGCTCACCCGAGGAGGATGCGGCGCGCCTCGGTGAGGTCCGCGATGCGGGCGGCTGCCTCGTCGTCGGCCCCGCCGTGGTCGGGGTGCGCGAGCCGCAGCGCGTCACGGAACCGGCGGCGCACCTCACGGTTCGTCGGGTCCTCGTCGGCCCCGAAGCCCAGCACACCGAGCGCCCAGGCGAGCGGTTCGGCGGCGGCCATCCAGCCGGCGACGTCACGCGCACCGTGCAACGCCGCGACGAAGGACCCGTCGATCGGACCACGCCAACGCAGCGCCCTCCGCAGCGCCGGCCACACGTCGGACCGCTGCGCTGCGGGGAGCATCGGGACGACGTAGCACGCGCCGAGCACGTTCACGAGCGGCGAGCCGACCTCGTCGATGCGGAACGCCGGCCCGTCGGGTCCGGGGTCGAGACGGTGCACCGACTTCAGCAGGCCGATCCGGTCGGTCTGCAGACGGTGTCGCAACCGCGGCTGCACGATCCGCGCCCCGGCGACGAGGTCGTCGATCAGGTCGTCGACCGCGTCGAGGTCGTCCTCGTCGAGCTCACGGCCGAACCGCGCCGCGATGCCCCCGAGGAGGATCCCACCGGGACCGGGGCCGCCGTGCACGGGCAGGTAGTGCAGACCGACGGCGATCCGCCGGGTCGGGGCGATCGGCCGGGAGTGGAACAGCTCGAGGGTGGCGAGTCCGTGGTCGGCCGACGTCACGCGCCCAACGATGCCAGCCCACCCGCACGGAGGGGAACTCGGGTCCGCACCCCGTGACGCACCCCGTTCACAGCAGGGGGCGGAGCTCCTCGCGGACGCGGGTCGCCGCTGCGGCGACGTCGTCGTCGTCGACTGCGGCGTAGTCGTCCGCCGCGTCGCGCTCGACGAGTTCGACGATCACCCCGGCCGCGTCGACGATCCCGCCCCAGGCGACCGGGTCGATGCCGTAGGGCGGCCGGAGGGCGACGACGGCGGAGGCACTGCGGTGGGCGTCGAGGGTGGCGGACGCGTCGCCGGGTGCCCGGGCGAGTCGGTCGGCGGCGACGAACAGGGCGGTGAGCAGATCGGTGAGCGCCTCGCCGGTCAGCTCGTCGTCGGACTCCGGTCCGTGCAGACCGAGCCGGTCGAACAGCTCGTCGACGAAGGACTCGTCCTCGTCGTAGACGAGGAGGTCCGCGTCGTCGGTCCAGGCGTGCACGACGCCCTCGTCGGCGAGCGCCGCCTCGAGCATCTCGAGCTCCTCGTCGGGCCAGTCCCCGAGCTCGTACACGGTGTGGGGACGTTCCGGGTCGAAGCGGGGCAGCGACGCCTCGACGACCGCGGCGACGAGTGCGATCACCCGGTCGCGTTCGGCGGCGTCGACGACGAGCCGACCGTCGTCCCAACGGTGCGGCACGTCCTCGTCACCGAGCAGGGTCCGCAACGCCTCGAGCGCCGGGTCGGGCCAGTCGGGCAACTCGAAGACGCGTGCGTCGCCGTCGGGTACCCACCACGACCTGAGCGGGCCGTCGCCGGGACTGTCGGTGGTGGTGCCCATGGGCAACGTTCTAGCGCCGGAGGGATAGTGTCGCCCGCATGAGCGAACACCGGAACGCTGCGGGGGCGCCCGACCGCAACCTCGCCATGGAACTCGTCCGCGTCACCGAGGCCGCCGCCATGGCGGCCGCCCGCTGGATGGGCCGTGGCGACAAGAACGGCGCCGACGGCGCAGCGGTCGAGGCGATGCGACTCGTGCTCGGCACCGTCGCGATGGACGGCATCGTCGTGATCGGCGAGGGCGAGAAGGACGAGGCGCCGATGCTCTACAACGGCGAACGGATCGGTGACGGTTCCGGTGCCCTCGTCGACGTCGCGGTCGACCCGATCGACGGGACGACCCTCACCTCGCTCGGCCGTGGCAACGCGCTCGCGGTGATCGCGGTGGCCGACAAGGGTTCGATGTTCGACCCGGGGCCGTGCGTGTACATGGAGAAGATCGCGGTCGGCCCCGCTGCCGCCGGTGTGGTCGACATCACCGCGAGCCCGACCGCGAACCTCCGCCACGTCGCGAAGGCGACCGGCAAGGCGGTCCAGGACCTCACCGCCGTGATCCTCGACCGCGACCGGCACGCCGACCTCATCGCCGAGGTCCGTGCGACCGGGGCGCGCATCCGCCTCATCCCCGACGGCGACGTCGCCGGTGCGATCTCGACCGCGTGGGAGGGTTCGGGGGCGGACATCCTCTTCGGTGTCGGCGGCACCCCCGAGGGTGTGATCAGCGCCGCGGCGCTCAAGTGCATGGGCGGTGAACTGCAGGGGCGCCTGTGGCCGCGCAACGACGCCGAACGGCAGGCGGCGATCGACGCCGGCTACGACCTCGACCGCGTGCTCACCACCGACGACCTCGTCGCGAGCGACAACTGCTTCTTCGCCGCCACGGGCATCACCGACGGCGAACTGCTCAAGGGTGTGCAGTACGGCCAGAACGTGTGCACCACCGAATCGCTCGTGATGCGCTCGCTGTCGGGCACCGTGCGGCTCGTGCAGGGGCGGCACCGGCTCGCGAAGGCGAACACGATCGCAGGTTGACGTCCCGCCCGGACGGGGCATGACCTGCACCGACCGGAGACACAGGGACGGTGCAGGTGGACGTCGCGATCCTCGCCGGCGGTTTCGGGACCCGGTTCGCGGAAGCGACCGACCGGACGCCGAAACCACTCGTGGAGGTCGGCGGCATGCCGGTCCTCTGGCACATCATGCGGCACTACCGCGCGTACGGGCACCGCGACTTCCACGTGGCCCTCGGGTACCGGGCCGACGACGTGAAGCGCTGGTTCGCCGACCGTGTGCGGCTCGACGGTGACCTGACCGTCGACCTCGCCGCGGGCACGGTCGAACGGGCGCGTGGGACCGCACCGGACTGGACGGTGCACCTCGTCGACACGGGCCTGCACACGGGCACCGGCGGCCGGGTGCGCCGCCTCGCGGAACGCCTCGAACCCCGGGGGACGTTCCTGCTCACCTGGGGGGACGGCCTCGCCGACGTCGACATCGACGCGACGGTGGCGTTCCACCGCGCCCACGGCCGGATCTGCACGATGACCGCGGTCCGACCACCCGCGCGGTTCGGCCGTCTGTCCCTCGACGGTGACCGCGTGCAGCGCTTCGAGGAGAAGCCGGTCGACGGCGAGGGGTGGATCAACGGCGCGTTCTTCGTCGTCGAACCCGAGGTCGCCGGCTACGTCGACGACGACGCGACGATGTTCGAGGCGGAACCGTTGCGTCGCCTCGCCGAGGACGGCGAGCTGATGGCCTACCGCCACGACGGGTTCTGGCAGTGCATGGACACGGCGCACGACCATGCGCGACTCGAGCGACTGTGGGCCGACGGCGCACCGTGGGCGGGGTGAACCGGTAGCGTCACCTCCCCGTGGAGGACGACGCCGACCACCGTCACGCCCGCCTGCCGACGTGGCACGCACGCGGCGGTCGGCTGACCCCGGCGAAACGGGCGGCACTCGACCGGATCGCGACGACCTGGGGTGGTGCAGCGGCGGACGACAGCGGCCCGTGGGCGCTCGAGATCGGGGCGGGCAGTGGCGAGGCCGCGCTCGCGCTCGCGCTGGGTCGGGCGGACCTGCGGGTCGTCGCCGCCGAGGTGCACGCAGCGACCCTCGCCCGGTTCGTGCTCGAGGCGGAGGCGGTCGGTCGCGCCACGCTCCGCAACCTCACGATCGTGCGGGGTGACGGACGCGACGTCCTCGCAGCGGTGTCGGGCCCGCTGGTGCTCGTGCGGGCGTTCTTCCCCGACCCCTGGCCGAAGCACCGACACCACCGTCGCCGCCTCGTCACCCCGGACTTCGCCGCCGTCGTCGCCGACCGGCTGGCCGACGGCGGGGTGCTCGAGGTCGCGACCGACGACGCCGCGTACGCGACCCGGATGCGCGCCGTGCTCGACGCCGCGCCGGGCCTCCGGGGTGGCGTGGCACCCCGGGCGGACCGACCGGTCACCCACTACGAACGCCTCGCCACGGACGCCGGTCGGGCCGTCGTCGACCTGCGGTACGAACGGGTGCGAACGGCACGCTGAGCGGGTACGAGGGCGCCGCATGCACGGCTCCCCCACCCAGCGGCGTCCGACGGACGTCACCCGGCGGCCCGACCTGTGGTGGCCGGTCGTGGTCGCGCTCGTCGTGGTCCGCCCGACCCTCGACGCGGTCAAGCTCGTCGACGCCGGTGCGATCGCCGGCGCGTTCTTCACCATCGGCAGTGTCCTCTGGCTGGCCCGCCGCCGGACGGCGGGCACGCTCGTCCCGTTGTCACGGCCGGCCCGCTGGGCGCTCGGGACCTGCGGCGCACTCGCCGTCGCAGCGACGATGGCGGAGGACCTCACCGGTTCACTGCTGCTCGCGGCGAAGACGACGACGGGGATGCTGATGCTCGTCGTCGCCGAGCAGTGCTTCGCCGATCGGCCGGACCGGGGCCGTCACGTGCCCGAGATCCTCGCCGCCGCCCTCGCCGTCCCCGCCGTCGTCGCCGTCGGCCAGCTCGGATCGTCCACGCCGTACGACCCGTGGGTCGACGTCGGCCGGGTCCGCGGCACCTTCGTGCACCCGAACCCCTTCGCCGCCGCCCTCGTCACCGTCGTCGCCGTCGCACTCGCGGCGCGCTCCGAACGCGGTGACCGCGCCCGCCGGGCGTACACCGTCGTCGCCCTCATCGCCGGTGCCCTGCTCGTGCTCACCTACACCCGGGGGGCGTGGCTCGGGGCCGCGGTCACCGTGGTCGTCGTCGGCGTCCTCACGGAACGACGGGTCCTCGCCTGGGGTGTCGCTGCCGCCGTCGGTTGCGTGGTCGCCGTGCCCTCCGTGACGACCCGCCTGTCCGACCTGTCGGCCGGGCCGCGGGCCGGTGGCGGGGACCGGAACTCCCTCGTGTGGCGGCTCGACTACTGGGAGGAGCTCGTCCCCCGGATCGCGGCCAGGCCGCTCTTCGGTGGTGGGCCCGGGTCGGTCGCCGCGACCTCGGTCGGCGGGTTCGCGCCGCACAACGGTTTCCTGCAGGCGTTCGTCGAGGCGGGTCTCGTCGGCGGGATCCTGCTGCTCGGCACGATCGTCGTCATGGTCGCCACCCTGCGTGCGGCCCGACGCAGGGGAAA
>Ga0129333_10005914_pt1 | contig 11534 bp, 12 predicted proteins | sample CPB6_08_DNA_FD_94474 | JGI IMG/M metagenome (GOLD analysis project Ga0129333, IMG submission 94474) | Freshwater to marine salinity gradient microbial communities from Chesapeake Bay, USA - CPBay_Sum_0.6_0.8_DNA | ecosystem: Environmental > Aquatic > Marine > Coastal | place: USA: Chesapeake...
GCCATGGAATGAAAGCGGAACACCTCTGTACATCAAGAATCTTAAAAAGATTTATGTAGATGTAGATCAAGTTACTTCTGAACCTCTCATCACCACTTTCAGCGGGTTGAATGTTACAAATCACGTAACCATTGTCAGAATCTTCTTTGCCAATGATGCAAAACAAGTACCAGCAAATTATAGTGATGTAGTCGCTGAATTAACAACGGCTAAAAACGCTGACTCTACGGCAAATTATCATCGTAGAGAATGTGTGGTTAGTACCAACATTGAAGCAGACAGACTGGTTACTATATTGGAATTGAGATTTATAAAACTAACATAAGGAGACGCCACTATGGCATATATTAATCCAGCGCCAGGCACTACTAGTCAAATTGTTCTAAAACTTGACTGTGGAATTGCCTTAGGTACGCTGACATTGGGTGGAAGCCCATTGACCGTACCTGCACTACAGGATATTACTGTAAACGCAGCCAACGATATCTTTACTTGGAGTCAGTTAGATTCCACAGCAAAGAAGCAGGTGGCTACAACTAGTACCAACTCATTGTCAATGAACTTGGTAGTTGACCCAACAACATTCTTTGGCACCACATTGGCATCAGTTCAAACTGACACAGTGGCTGCACAGGGATTGTTAGGTCTATCTCGTAACAAAACTCTCGTAACCTTCTCATTGAAGTTTTACGAAGGTGGCGCTACAGATACCTACGTCAAGGGTCAAGGCTACATCAGTGGTCTAGCACCAACAGTATCTGCAGATGCACCAGTTTGGGTAACACCAATTACAATTACTGTAACTGGCGAATACACAAGCTCAGCAACAGAATAATTCGCTCACGGGAGCGGATCTGGAGAATGGGGGCGTTTTGCCCCCTTTCTTCATAGTGTTCAATAAATACATTGGATAGACCTATGGATGTACTAGATAAAAAGACTGATAAAGAACTTATCAAAGTGATGTTAGAAGAGGCCGCTAAGGCCGCAAATGAAATCCGTTGCGCTCGCGGTGACATAGAAAAGGCACAGCGAAGAATAGGATTTATCACTGTTATAGTTCATAGACTGTTAGAAAGACAAGGAGATTAAGAGATGAAATTATCACAATTGGCTGCAAAGCCGCAACTGGTCAAAGTCGTATTAGACGACCAAGATACCCTAGAACAATTTGGCGAAGCCCTAGAGTTTTATACCTGGGATCGTCAACCTATGGAAGTGTTTATTAAAATGGCCGCTGTTGACAGCGCAAATTATGCTTCCGTTATTGACACAATTAAAACACTTGTTCTTGATGAAGAAGGCAAAGAAATTCTCAAGGACGATGTCATGTTGCCTACCTCAGTGTTGACTCGTGTGGTCACTAAGGTTGTCAGCAGTTTGGGAAAGTAATAGGCGCTGAATTTCAACCTGATAGTCCAGATCTTCAGCGTGCATTAATGTTAGATGCGTTGGGTACTAGATACCATCTACTGCCCAGCCAAGTATTACTAAGGAGCGATACATTGGATGTTCTTGTTATGGACACAGCCATTGCTTGGGAACGATACCAAGAAGAACGGCACCGTGCTAAACGAGAAGGTCGCCCTATGCCAGCTCCTAAAATGGACGTAAATACTCTACAGTCCATGCTGACTAAGGCTAGATCACAATGAAAAAGATTGATAGAATTACTCCTAATATAGAACGCATTCAAAAGCAATTAGATGCTTTGCCTAGAGAAGCCTTCACGTTTTGGGTCAGCGTGACTCCCATAGACAAAGGTGGTGCTCGTCGCAAGACCAAACTGCGCGGCAATACTATTATTGCTGACTATCCCTATGCTCAGAGACTCAATGAAGGTTGGAGTAAACAGGCCCCTGAAGGTATGGCCAAACCTACAGAAATATTCTTAGAGCAGCGCCTAAAAGAAATATTGAGGAAATAACATGGCTGATTTAAGATACCAAGTAGAAGTTGACGCAAGCCAAGCGCAGAAAAATTTAGAAGATCTCAAAGGTCGTGTAGACGAAGCTGGTAAGGCATTTGATACCATGCGTAATGTCATACTTGCCGCTGGTGCTGCCTTGGCCACAGGTTTCACTGCCGCAGTGGTCAGTGCAATTAATTCTGTAGGCGATCTTGTTGACATGAGCAAGAGTGTTGGTGTTAGTGCCAAAGAATTTGCCGTGTTAGCGCAGAGTGCTAGACTTGCTGGCATTGACATTGAAGAATTGCGTTCTGCCATGCAACGTCTACAGGTCAATGGCATTGAAGCCGTAACCAAAGGCAGTGGTCCTGCTATTGATGCCTTCCGTAGACTAGGCCTAGAAGTACAAGACATTGTTAAAATGCCAGCAGACCAACAGTTGGCTAAAATTACAGAAGCACTTCGCAGCATTGAAGATCCTGCACAGCGTTCAGCTTTGGCTGTAGATCTTTTAGGCAAGTCAGGACCTAGACTGTTAGAAGCTGCTGATGCCACTGCTCGTATTAAAGAAGAAATGCAGGCCATGGGATTGGCTCTCAGTGACCTAGACTACAAGGCCATTGATGAGGCAGGCGATAGTCTAGATCAACTAAAAGGCATGTTTAGTGCCATAACACAAATTATTGCTGCTGAATTAGCACCCTACATCATTGCCTTTGTGAAATATCTCAAAGACGCAATGAAAGAAGGTGGGGGCATTGGCAACATTATAAGAGAAAAGGTTTTACCTGCTATAGAATTTGCAGTCAAAGCCGCTGTGACCTTTGTCAGCATCTTGGCCAGCACGGCCTTGTTTACTGCCATTGGTAGCATGGTCACAGGATTTATAAATGTTTCACGAGCTATTCAAGCAGCCTCAAGTGCTGCCGCAGTTCTTAATGCAGTTGTTGGTAAAAATCCTTTAATAAAAATACTAGGTTTTATCACAGGCCTAGGCGTTGCGGCTGTAGCGGTCTCCAAATTGAATGAAAAATTTGATGAATTTGATCAACAAGCAGCCAATGCGATCAAAGAAGTACAAGATCAAATTAAGAAGTTAAACGCAGACGCTGAAAACCTTAAAAATGGTCCTGAAGCGGCCAGTGAAGCATTTATCAAACTGCGCGATGCTGCCAAAGAAACTGTAGACAATTTTAGTTCCAGTGTTAATGCTCAGAAAGAAAGCATAAAGAATAGCACAGATCAAATTGGCAAGACCAAAGAACAGATCTATGTCATGCAGGAGTTGGCCAAAGTTGAAGAAGCCTACAAGAAAGGCAAAGAAGAATTAGAAAAACAACAGCAGAAATTAAACAATGAAATGGCCAAGGTCAAAGAAGGCAAGGGCCCTGACAAAGATCTATTAGCTCAACAAAAAGCCCTAAAAGATGCCAACAGTCAATTAACTGCTGAATACCAAAAACAAAAAGACGAAGTCAAAGCATTGGCAGAAGCCTATAATGCAAAGAGCGTCAATGAACAACTTGAAAAAGAGCGAGAAAATGTAGATAAAATTACTCGCAGTTATACCAATCTCAATGCTGAGTTTGGCAAACAATTGGGTCGTCAGATTGCGTCAATTGGTGCTAGTGATGCACAAAAGGCTGCGATGAGCGATTTGGCTAAACTTGAAGATCAATATCTCAACCAAATACGCCCAATGCAGGAACAGATCATTGAACTTCGCAAGCAAGACAATGACCTTAACAATGGCAAGATCAAGATCCTAGAACAGGCCATTGCCAGTTTGACTTCAACCTTTAATGTTGAAAAACAAGGACTTGAAGAAGTTATCGCTCTACGTGAACAGGTCATACAGTTAGAAAATTTCCGTGAATTCCAACGTAAACAAACAATGGACACAGAGCGTGAGATACGCAAGTTGGAAAATGAACGTGCTAAGATGGGTCTTAGCCAAATTGAACAAAAATATAAAGACATTCAACATGCCGCTGAAGAAAGTGCTCGCGCTCAGATACAGGCAGAAGAACGCCGTCGCGGCGCACCATTGGCTCAAAGTGAAATTGAAGCTTACTATCGTGTGGCCATTGAACAGGCAAATAAATTGCAAGAAGCCACAAGACTGCACTATGAAGAAAGCCGTACATGGAGCACAGGTTGGAACAAGGCCTATCAAGACTATGTAGAAAGTGCAAGCAATGCGGCCAAGACAGCAGAAGACATTTTCCGTAAGACCACACAGGGCATGGAAGACATGATTGTAAACTTTGCCAAGACTGGTAAGTTTGAATTTAAGAGCTTTGTGGCCAGCCTTGCAGAAGATTTGTTACGCAGTCAACTCAAGCAGATCTTTGCCAGCATTTTCAACTTTGGTGGACAAGGTTCAAGTCAAGGCACAAACTTCCTTGGACAATTATTTGGTGGATTCTTTGCCACTGGCGGTATGATACCACCAGGACGTTTTGGCATAGTAGGTGAAGCAGGTCCTGAATTGGTCACAGGACCAGCAGGAGTAACACCACTACAGGCCACAAACGTAACCTATAACATTTCAGCAGTAGATGCCTTAAGTTTCAAACAACTTATATCAAGTGATCCTAGCTTCATTCATGCAGTGGCCATGCAGGGCGGACGAGGCTTAGCATCTAGGAGATAAAAATGAGTCTACAATGGATAATTAACAACGCAGAAAGTCTAAGCATCAATCGTAAACCTGCTGTGGCTAGAACAACTGCTAGAGATGGCAGCATTAGGATTGTAACAAGAGGTGTTCAGCCAGCTCGCATTGAAGTCAAATTGCCAGATGGTATTCCTTGGACCACACTGAAAGCAGATATTGAAGCACTTGAAGCCATGGCCTATGGTACCGCTGTCACAGTTTCAATTCCTTATGCCAAGTTTCCTTGGTTTTATAACAATGTGGCACCAGCCTCAGATACCAGTTATAGTGTCTATCTATTAGACATACCTGAATGGGTTATATTTGCTCGCAACCAAGTTAGTTGGAGCGGTCCTTTTGTTCTAGTACAGGCGGTATAAAATGGCATTGCAATCCGCATTATCATCAACTCGCAGCATAGGCAATATTCTACTTGTTGAAATTAAGGTAGATGAATGGCGAACAAGCAGCGCAGGTGCCTATAGCCTAAATTATTATCGCCTTGCTGACAAGGTAGGCACCATTGCAGTACCAGGCCTAGGCTTTGACTATTATGGTCTAGGCCAATTAATGTCAGTTAGTGCAAGTTCAAGTGAAATACGTCCTAGTTCTAATGAAGTTACCATCGCACTGAGCGGATTGACCAATTCAGCATTACAGGAATTTATCAATAGCAAGATCAAGGGCAGTCGTGTGCGAATACACAGAGGCATCCTAATTAATTCTAGTAACTCTGTAAGTTCTACTGTGCCAGCAGGTATTCCAGGAGGCATAGATCCTAATCCTATATTGAGATTTCAAGGTTTTGTTAACAACATTCAATTTGATGAAGAATGGGACTCAGACTCAAGAACCAGTACCAATACTGTGATATTGAATTGTGCCAGTACTGTGGATATCATGCAGAATAAGATCAGTGGTCGTCGCACCAATCCAGAAAGTCATAAGAAATTCTTTTCTACAGATGTTTCAATGGATCGTGTGCCTAATTTAGAAACGGCTTTCTTTGACTTTGGAGCCAAAAAATGAGTTTTATAGATGAAGTTCTTGCAGTAGGTAGTACCTTATTCAGTAGAGTGGCCAAGAGTGACATGGGCAAGAACATTGCCAAAACTATTGCTCTGGGTGTAATTCTAAATCAAACACAAAAAAGCATAAACAAACAAAATTCAAAACCAGATACTGCCAATACTACACAACCAGATAGATTTGTTCGTGAACAACTTTCGCCAGATACCAAACATGCCATTCCTGTGGTCTATGGCACAGCCTTTGTAAAAGGTGTAATCACAGACGCATGGTTAACCGCAGATAAAACCACAATGTGGTATTGTGTTACCATATGTGAAAAGACAGGCAATACAAACCTAGGTGCGGGTGCTGCCAGTGTGCTTTCGTTTGAAGAAATATATTTAAATGAGAGCCTAATAACATTTCAAAGTGATGGCATCACAGTGGCCAGTATCACAGATGCCAATGCTAATACATCAACAGATCCAGCAGGCCTAATTAAAATCTATTGTTTCAATAATGGCAGCACCAGCCCAGTAGTACCTACTGGCTATGTCAACGGTGGATTAAGTAGTGCCTATAGTCTCATGCCTAATTGGACTGCTAACCATACAATGAGTGGACTAGTATTTGCCTTGGTTAAGGTTGAATATTCTAAAGAAAAGAACGTGACTAGTCTAGGCGAAATAGAATTTAAGATAAAAAATACAATGACACAGCCAGGTGATTGTTTATATGATTATATGACCAATACACGCTATGGTGCTGGCATACCTAGTGCGGAGATCTATTTGTCATGAACAGTCTACAAGAACTAAACAACTATAACAATTCATTGACCTATTCATATACTGATCTGCGCATAGCAGGTTTGGTTTTTGATAGAACAACACCTACCAATCAAAGTTTAACAGTTAATGAAGGTGCAAGTTTTAGCCATCCCATTGGCATGGATGTTTTAGAAGTTATTAATCACGAAACCAGTCTACCAACATTGACCATTAATATTAGTTCATTAGCAGGATTGACTATAAATTGGCCAGTAACTCCTGCTGGTGTTACAATAACAGAAATGAGTTCAGGTGTTTGGCAAGTCAGCGGTTGGACTAACAAAGTAACTTGGGATCAAATTAAATCACCAACTATAACCTGTCCTCAAAGCATTCCAAATGCCTATTTTGGAACCTTTACCTATACCGCTACTATAGCCTATATTGATGGTGCGCTAGGACCGCAGACCAAATCTTATACAACCACAGTTAGTGTCTTGGATGTTACATTTATGACAAATCCAACGACCTTAACCTATGCTCCAAGTGCAACCACAGCCATAACAGGCAACCCAACTATTATCAATATAGATGCTACCTATCCAGGTGCAACATTTACAGTAGTTGGCACTCCAATTCCTACAACCAGTGTGGATACATTTACAAATAGTGCTAGTGGTGGTACATTTACTTTCAATAACGCTACTAAGACTTTTACAATTTCAGGCACTAGAGCACAGGTTAATACAAGGTTAGCGGCTCTAAGCATAGTGTCTACAGCCAATGAAAGTGATTTTATTCTAAATTATCTACTTTCAAATAATCAAGATGGAACTACTGATCAAAAGAATCAACAATTTAGAAATACCAGCATTGAATACCTTAGCAATGCAGATACCACTGGTGTCAGCTACATAGAAGACAATGCTTCATATGCAACAATAACAGGTAATCCTCTAATAACAGATGCCAGTGTAGATGGATCAGGTACCTATACTGTTGAAGTTTACCCAGCTGTTCTAAGTACCATAACAGATATGTTTAGTAGTGGCACAGGAGGCTCGCAGACATTTGATGCAGTAACTAAAAAATTAACTATTACAGGAACAAGAACACAGGCCAACAGTCATCTAAGTGCTATACAATTTAGACCTGGTGAAGATACTGTAAGTTTATTTCAATTGACTTATAAATTGACATTACCATCACCAAGAACTCCTGTTACCTATAAGACACAGAATTTTGTCTGTGTGCAATCTCATGATGAAGTTAGTAATATTGGATTAGCAAGAAGTTATGTTAGTAATAATGCCAATCTAATTTTTAGTACAAATACACCACAAATTACTGACCTAGATAGTATTGGCACTAATACCTATACCGTTACCCTAAATTGTAGTTTTGGCCAATGGGCCTATGCTACCAGCACATCACCTCTAACACTTAGTCCATTATCAAATCCATTAACCCTGTCAGGCACAAAGGCACAGATTAATAGTTGGTTAAGTTCTGTGAGATTTTATCCCAACGCTAATGTTAGTTCATCTGGTGTGTTTACCTATGTGCAAACAAAGAATTCAAACACACAGGTATCTACATCAGTGGCACTAAATGGCAGCGTAGGATCATATACAGGTGGGGCTACCTATACATTTACAGCCACACGCACTTGGACACCAAGTTATGAAGATGTTATGTACGGACAAATTACTAATTTATTAGTAATTGGTGGAGGTGGTGGAGGTGGTGGAGGTGTTGGTAGTTATTCTATAAACATGGGTGGAGGTGGTGGAGGTGGTGGTTCGCTAACAGCAGCAGCGGGTCCTCTATATTTTTCTGCCAACACAACCTATTCAATTACCATTGGTAATGGAGGAGTTGGCGCAATCAGCGGCACATTCAATGGTAGTGAAATTACAGGTAACGTAGTAGGTGGCACTGGCGGGACTTCATCTGCATTTGGGTATAATGCAGTTGGCGGTGGTCCTGGACAAAGTAGTTGGGAAACATCAACACCTGCAGGTGGTACATCTGGTGGTGGTTATCTAGGCGGAACTGGATTGCAATCAGGTTCAAATAGAAATGGCGGTGGAGGTGGCGGTGGTCCTCAAAGTAGAGGAAATGCTAAAAATGCATCAGCAACATCTGCAGGCGATGGAGATTGGGGCTATGATGTATTTGGATATACTTATTATTTTGCATCAGGTGGTGGAGGGGGTGGGGTACAAGATCCTTCAGGCAATCAAAGTTTTGGTGGTAGTGCTCTTGCAGGTAATGGAGCTACACAAAATGTTAACGCTACAAGTCGTTCTCTAAACTGGAATGGACAAACTCCAGCTAATCCTTATACAACAGAACCCACAGACGGAAGTCAATATTATGGTGGAGGTGGTGGAGGTGGTGGTGGCTTCAATAGTCGCAACGGCGCACAAGGCAACGTTGGCCTAGTAAGATTTACAGTGAGTGCAAGGTAAAATTATGAGTACAATAATTACAACACCTTTAAACATTAATGGCGTTCTTTCAACAGATAAAACCGTATGGCAAAACATGAACGCATTAGCCACAGCCAGCCTAGCGTTTCTTACCTATGATAACACGCAGGGCAAATGGGCAGTGGTCATTAATAAAACAGGTTCCAGTGTTAGAACCTTTGATGACACTAACATTATAGGCAGTCTTAGCATATCAGAAAGCGGTGTAAATGAACTATACAACGGCTGCTCATTTGAGTTCCCGCATAAAGATATTAGAGATCAAACAGATTTTGTTCAGGTAAGCATTCCTGCAGGAGATCGCTTTGTTAATGAAGTAGACAATGTCTTACAAATACAAAATGAATGTATAAATGATCCTGCTAGTGCAATCTATATTGCTTCAGTAGAATTGAAACAAAGCCGTTTAAGCAAGATTGTTACATTTAACACAGATTTTCGCTCAGTAGGACTAACTGCTGGCAGCATCATAGCCATAACCAACACGATGTATGGTTGGACTAGTAAACTATTTCGCGTTATAAAAGTAGAAGAAACTGATGAAGATGTCATAGGCATTACCATAACTGCACAAGAATATGATGCCAATATCTATTCTACAGCAGGACTTACAGTTTCAGGACGTAGCAAGGCCACTGGTATACAATTAAAAGAACAAAATCCTGAAGTACAAAAGAGCAATGATGCTGACATTGGCAATCAACTAAAACGTCTACTAATTGGTAATGTGGCCGCAGGATTTGCCAATAGTCTACTTAACAAGTTATTCAATGTTGAACGTGATCCTGTAACCAACAAGCCCACAGGACGTTCAAAGGCAGAAAATGCTGCTGCCAATGAATTAGACAAGGTCCTAGCAGGTGCTAAAAAACCTGCACTACAAACAATAACACGTTCTGCTGCCAATATATGTGAAGGGCAATCAGTTACTATTACTGTAGGTCATAGTTGTACAAGTTGTCTATTTGACATTCCTGCTCTAGATTATGCCTATACCATAACAGGTATTTCCTCAGGCGACATTAACATACCACTTACAGGTAATGTCACTGTGACCAATGGATCAGGCACACTGACATTTACAGCAACCAGCGATGGCCTAACAGAAGGCACAGAAACTGCCACTATTACCATTGCTGGACTCTCAACTACTGTTGGTATCTATGATACTAAGGATTACACCTATACCATAACACGTTCAGCAGCCAGCATAACAGAAGGCAGCTCTGTGACTTTTACCATTGCGGCTACGGGTTCTAAAACTAATGCTACTATCCCATATGCAATAACAGGTTCTGCAACAGGCAAAGTTACCACACCATTGACAGGTAACATAACCACAGTGGCAGGTAGTGCTACTTTGACTGTGAACACCACTGATGACACAGCCTATACAGGCACACAGGGTATAACATTCACTCTTGAACCTGCTCTAGTAGATCCATGTAATACTGTAGGCTCAAATACCAGCTCTGTGTCTATCTTTGACAATGACAATCCAGATACTACTTGCCAATTTGTCACAGTACCATTGGTCTATTGTGGACAGTATGATGGTGCAGATAATCAACTCAAAGGTGTGACCATAGTTGATACCATAAGACTGCCAGTGCCCCTAGTTGGTGAAGCATCAACCACGGTACCATTGACTGTGAGTGTGACCAAAGGCAACCCTAGCACAATCAACATTCTAACCACTGCCACTGTGGCAGCATCAAGTCTTGCAGTAGCAGGACGACAGGTTAGAATTATTACAGCATTTAACACAGTGGCACCTAGAGGCCTAATCACAGGTAGTGCCACTACCACGCTCTATGGTTACTAAACTTTTTTTGAAGATTTTTAAGGTTTTTTGAAGATTTTTTAAGTTTTCGCTAAATATGAATACAGACAACAACGGGTTGTCTGTTTATTCATCAAGCAGACAACCATTTAGGAGAATCTTATGTCAGCAGCAAGTAATTATTTGGAGAACAAGGTTCTTGACCACGTTCTAACAGCAACATCATATTCAGCACCAGGCACACGCTACATTGGTCTTTTCAAGAGCCCAGTTAGCCTTAACGCCACAGACGCTGATCTAGAAGCAGGCACATTGACCAACGAAGTCAGTGGCAATGGCTATGCTCGTAAGGCAGCAACATTTGCCGCAGCCAGCTCAGGTAGCTCTTCAACCAATGCTGATGTCACATTTGACGCAGCCACTGGTTCTTGGGGTGAAATCACTCACGTGGCCGTAATGGATGCTCTTACAACTGGTAACGTTCTATTCTGGGGCCGTGTAACAACTGCCAAGACCATTGAGAACGGCGATACCTTTAAGATCACCAGCGGTAACCTAACAATTACCCTAGCCTAATAGGCACCTATAAAGGGTGTGGGACTTGGACTCCCCACACCCTTTTCTTACATAACAACGTGGAGCAAGTCACATGCCAAAACCAACAATAGTAACTAGAGCAGGTAAAGGTTCCGCTCTAACCTGGACAGAAGGGGACTCAAACCTTACCAACCTTAGAGATGCTACCGTTACCGTTGCTGGTGATAGTGGAACAGCTCAAGCCATTGAACTAAATGGCACAATCACAGTCGCAGGCGGAACTGGTCTCAGTTCTGCAATGACCACAAATACAGTAACCCTAAACTTAGATAACACAGCGGTTACTCCAGCAAGTTATACCTATGCCAGC
>Ga0129333_10005915_pt1 | contig 11533 bp, 21 predicted proteins | sample CPB6_08_DNA_FD_94474 | JGI IMG/M metagenome (GOLD analysis project Ga0129333, IMG submission 94474) | Freshwater to marine salinity gradient microbial communities from Chesapeake Bay, USA - CPBay_Sum_0.6_0.8_DNA | ecosystem: Environmental > Aquatic > Marine > Coastal | place: USA: Chesapeake...
CATGTTTATTTGTTTGTTAACGGAAGTGATTTGTTTGACATATATCTTACAACATCACACGGAAATATAAAAGAGAAAATTTGTGACATATATTTAGACCAATTGGTTGATGTAATAGATAAGAAGATTGAATGGATTGATATTTATGATTGATTGTTTGATTTGTTTGTTTGATTGATGGAAGAGAGGCTTAGGCCTCTTTTTTTGTGTAGTCTACACAAGAACACCTGAGGAACCCCAGGGAAACTGTAATCCAGAGTATCCAGAAATATAACACTTTCGAGTAAAATTTTTTTCTATTTTTTCATAAAATCATTTTCATATTTGTAGAAAAATCTATATATTAGCTATATCAATCATTAAAACAATAAGCTATGATAGGAAAGCCAATGAGAATAATGGAGAGCGAGGGATTCTTAACTATTCAATTTATAAGAGTATCTTCTTTCAGGTTGAAGATAAACGATCGTGAAATCAATTTAAACTAAGCATATGGAGACTACGCACAGAATATGGGATATTATCGATGAGGATATGGTACTAGATCCCTACACAGCGAAACATTCGCATCACATCAAGAATTCAATCATGTTTGAGATAAGCGACGACAATGAGGATGGTACATACCCAAGAGTTTGCGACTACACCAGGTTAGCTAACAGGTTAGATGCCGATGGTACCTCAGCTTGGATTAACAGACTAACTCGTAAAAAGAACAAGAAGTCAATCGACTTCGGAGGTTGCAAGATAATAAGAAGTGCGGATTATGAGGATTCAGCTATTATCGAGTTTGAAACACCAATCAAAGTTATCTTCGGATACATCGGGTCTGATCCTATAATCAGAGAGGTTAAAAAGATCAGAGGCGAATTCACCCACGATTGGTTCTGGATGAAAAACGGAAGGCAAGATAAGATTGCTAACGGATTTGAGATATGGTTCAATATTAACGAATATGTGGAATAGTATGAAAGCTTTAGGAAACGTTTTATTCTTCATTGCCTTTATTACAATTCCAATGATGATCGCTGTAAAATGTGAACAAGGGAAAGATCCGTATGAGGAAGGTATGCACTGGAATTATTCCATAGAATGCGAGAATGGATTTGTATATAAGACGTTGGGTCAGAGGAGAGGTACAATTCAAGTTTTAAACTCGGATGGAACCCCTTTAAAGTGCGGAGAAAAAATTTACTAAAAAAATCAAAAAAAATCATGAAATCATTTTCATATATGTAGAAAATTCTATATATTAGCTATATCAATCAATTAAAAGACACAACTATGAAAATGCACAAATTTCAAGCTTCAGTTACAGAGAGAAACGAAGTAATCGACTCTTACCTTAAAGAGATCGCAAAGTTCAAGTTGATCGCTCCAGGAGAAGAGAAGGAGCTTTGCCAACTAATCTTAGACGGTAAATACAAGCCTCGTCTAAGACTAGTGGAGGGTAACTTAAGGTTCGTTGTCTCAGTTGCGAAGCAGTACCAAAACTCGGGTTTAGAGTTGATGGACTTAATCAACGAGGGTAACGTCGGTTTGCTTAAAGCTTCTCAGTTGTTCGACCCTTCAAAGAACGTACGCTTTATTTCCTTTGCGGTTTGGTGGATACGCCAAGCTATAATGGAAGCTTTGAAAGAGCGTGGTAGAATGGTTAGGCTTCCGCAAAACCAAATCGTTATCCAAAAGAAGATAGCGAGAGAGGTCGACCAAATCCTTAAGGAGCAAGGTTTCAGCTCGGTAGAGTTAGCGGCTATCAGATTGGGTTTAGACCCTGACAAATACGAAACGCAATCACACGTTTCAACTAGCACACCCTTGGGTGAGCACGACTTCACTGTAGGCGACACCTTATCTTCCGAGTCTGTATCGGATGCTTCGTTGGATAAGTTAAGTTTAATGCAGGAAATAAGCGCAGTCTTAAACACTTTAGACGACAGAGAGAATGTCGTTATATCATCTTGGTTCGGTATCAACGGTCACCAGCAGTTGTCGAAAGATCAAATCGCTAAACAACTAGGTTTGACTAAAGAACGTATCGAACAAATATACCACAAGGGTATCCGTAAGTTAAAAGCTTCTAGAAGATCCGATATCTTAAGACCTTTCATCGGTTAACCCCACAAGGAGTCTACGGACTCCTTTCTTTGTATCCAGAATTCCTGAGGATCCCCAGGAAATATACCATAGAACAATCCAAAATTCTGAAATAATTTAACTATATTAGCTATAAGAGTATATAGAATAAAATCTAATTAAGATGGAAGAATTTCAATTAGGAACAACGGTACCACATGAAGAACCTTGTGTACAATTAGGAAGACCTAACTACTCAGCATATTCCAAAATGGAAGCTAACATATTTATGAAACAAATAGTAAGGGAATTAGGTACACCACCCGATGGATGCAATATGAAATTGATTGGTTGCAAACATGACTTTGGTATCTACTACGATGTTGCCCTCGTGTACAATCCAGAGAATGAGGAGCATGTCCAATGGATGTTAAAAGTCGAGAGTGAATTACCTTTAAACTGGGACTACGAATCTAAAGTTGAGCTAGCAAAAGAAGGATATCATTTATCTTAAATTGTGAGATATGAATAACGAAGATGCTTCTGACTATCGTGCAGATAGTTAGTTGTTTGTTTGATTGATGATAGAGAAGGGTCAGGCTTTAGCTTGACCTTTCTTGTGTTTGCTAATGCAATGCTTAGATTCACTGATGAACCCCAGGCATGCAGATCAGAAACTATCAGGAAAAAATATCAGAAATCATTTTTATTATTGTAGAAAATTCCATATATTAGCTATATCAAATTAAACAAAACAAATATGAAGAAGTTATTATTTATACTAGCATCAATCTTTGTATTGGCTAGTTGTTCTCAGAATGTTACCCATTCAGAAAAGCCTACTATTATAACAGGGGTTGTTAAGAAGATCTCGTTGACCTCAGGTAAGCGTCAGTGGTTTAGAGTTACTATACAGGATCTAAGAGGAGCATCACACGAATACAGGACAAGAGACCTTTCTTATAATATAGGTGATACAATACAGACAGAGATAGGGGATTAAACATGACGGGGACCCCAGAGGGAGGGCGCGCACGTACGTACGCACGAAGAGGATATTTTGATAAATAATCAGAAATCATTTTCAAATTAAAAAGATTTTAATTATATTTACTTAATACAAATTAAATAATGAACACCTACAAATTCAGAGCAACATCATTTAAACAAATAGGTTCATTCGTAAAGTCTTGCAGCAAACTAGGAATAAAATTCTTAGCTGTACAACCAGACAAGAAGATATCAAAAGAATCTGAAGTTGTTATAGAATGTGAAGCAGAATTGGGAGATATATTATACAACGTTTTGAAATCAAAAAAGGATCTTAAAACAGTTTATGAAACAATATCTTATATAGAAAGATATAATGGTAAAAAACTAAGATAATTAAATCTAATATTCAAGTCCAAATAAGGACTTACACTATAAATAAAAGATACTAAATGTTGATTGTTTAGTTTTGTTTGATTGATGATTAAAAGGGATTCCCATCGGAGTCCCTTTTATGCGAGACGAGGTATCGAACGAACAGGGATCAACTCTGAGGAACCCCCGGCTGATCAGATCCAGATCAGCTCAGTGAAGGAACCTCAGGGAGAACAAGATCAGCTGAAAAAATAATTTCAATTATTTCAAGAAATCATTTTCATATTTAAGTAGAATTTTCTATATTTGTATTAACCAATTAAAACAAAACAATATGAAAACTACGTCAGATAAAGTTTTAGCAGTTGTGGCAATCTGCTTATCTTTAATTCCTATATCAGGAATAGTTTATGCTATATTACAAATAGCTTTAGGTAACGTAACATCAACTTCAAGTTTTGAATTCTAATGAAACAGATCGAAGTAACCATACAGGAGATACAAATGGCGACAAGGCCAAATATCTACAAGAACAAAAAGAAGTACACTCGGAAGGAAAAACACAAGAAAACTCAAGAGTAAGTCTAACAACCCTAGGAAACTCTCCTAGGGTTTTTTGTGTAGCTATGCTAACTCCCCGAGGAACCCCAAGGGAATCCTATACAGGCCAAAAAAAATTCCAAATTTTTCTAAAAAAAACCCCAAAATCATTTTCATATTTGTAGAAAATTCTATATATTAGCTATATCAATCAATTAAAACAAAACAACATGAAAAAGGAAATGACACCAGAACAAAAAGCGAAAAAGGCAGCTTACAACAAAGCTTACGCTCAAAAGAAAAAAGCTGAAAAGTTAAAGTCACAAGACTGGCTTAGTTTGGACAAGTTCGAAATGAGTTTCGAACACAAAGTTAGACTTTACCGCAACCTTAAGTTGGAAAAAACAAACTCCTACTGCGCTTCCCCGGGTACACCTCTAGTTTTTGAAAAACTACACGAAGTCGATAACGTAATCGTCTTCAGAGTTCGTAGAACAGGTCGTCGTACTTTCTTTACAACCTCAAACCAACTTAAGCCGCAAGAGGCTTAAAAAAACGAGGAGTCTCCGGACTCCTTGATTTGTATCCAACTCCCCGAGGAACCCCAAGGGATCTTGATCAGACCTTTAGAAAAATCTATAAATGGAAACTCTCCTAGGGTTTTTTGTGTAGCTATGTTAACTCCCCGAGGAACCCCAGTGCATCTACATCTGCTCTACACCATACTACATCTGCTCTACACTAGACTACATCTGATCTACATCTGATCTCTCGTAGGAACCTCAGGGCTTATCACAGATGCTGGTTTGGTATAGAGAAAAAAAGTTTAGAATTTTCTATGAAATCATTTTTATAATTAGAATAAAATTCTTATATTAGCTATATCAATAAAACAAATACAATATGTACTCATTAGACTGTGACTACTTTACCAAAGACTTCACTACAATTGATGCCCTTATAAACTATGTTATTGAATCTGGAATGGATCCGAACTATGAGATAACAAAAAATGGTAATCCAACAGGTAGTCAAGCTATTGACCTAATACAATTTTAAGTATGAGAGTAAAAATACCTGCAGAGCTAGCATTCTTTATATGCTCCTTTGATAATGATAAGGATTACGAATCCCTAGTGAGGTTCGCTCCTAGAAAGAAAAAGAAAGCACTAAAGAAAGAAATGGCTAGGGTCGTAGTAAAGATGATTGAGACAAAGGCAAAAGAAATTTTAGAAACCGCTGAAGCTAGAAGAGATGCAAAAATACATAGTTAAAATAGAATCACTAAGAACTAATAGTATAGATTTGACCTATGCTATAGATGAACATATTGAATCTCCCACTGAAGATTACTCAATAAAAGTGGTTAACCAAGCTCAAGTTTATAATGGACTAATTCCAGTAAACACTATAACAGAATTACTACAGAGAGGAATTAGAGAGAACCCAGAGGCTACCCACATACATGTTGACATAGAAGATGACACATACATATTCGATTTCATTAAGCTCGGGGTAAAAGAAGAAGGCACTGAAGAACCAACTCAACAAGAACTAATCCAGATGGAGATAGACGCTCTCAATTCCAAGATTAAAGACCTAGAGAGAACTAAAGCAATATTAAACGGGGACACATCAGAGGATGATGACCTACCATTTTAAAAAGAATAAAATTATTGATTGGTTGATTGTTTGTTTGATTGATGACGAAGGTCCTGGGTTTATCTCAGGACTTTTTTGTGTGCCCTTGAATCTCTATAAAGACTGCCTAAGAACTGCTGAGGTGCCTCAGTGAATCTAGACAGGGCTCTTAGATAATAATAGATCCATAGCCGGGCTTTGACACAGTAAAAGTTATAGTCCCTTTCTGTAGAAATGTTTCATATAATATAGTGGGGCCTCCCTGGGGACGCGTGCGTACGTGTGCACGCGTAGAGGGTTTTTTACCCAAAAACAACAAAAAATATCAGAAATCATTTTCATATCTGTAGAATTTTCTATATATTAGCTAAGTAAATCAATTAAAACAAAACAAAATATGAAAAAAGAACATGTATTATGGTTTTTTATAGGACTAGGATTTTTCCTAATGCTGTCAATGACTATCGATCAGGGATCAAGTGATTATAGAATTAGTAGAACAAGTGGAGTAACACTAACTGTCCCTGCTAAACCCTCATTCACAGTTTACATACAGGGATTCACTAAGATGAACCAATACATCAAAAAAGGTTATCAAGTACAAGAGATTGCAGCTGGAAATGCAGATCCCGAATTGCAATACTTCCTAATGGTTAAGTACTAATATACACACGAACTCCACACAAACCACACACAATAAAAGAGAAGAGACCTAGTGTCTCTTTTTTATTTACCCCTAGATGCGGACTGTCCGCATTCCGAGCCGAAGGGGTACTTCTTGAGGAGCCCCAGGAAGATAGATCAGAGTGGGTACCCCCGAGCAATATGGTGGGGTCCTATGGGGGACGCGCGCACGTACGCACGCTTAGAGAGAAATCCACATAAAAAAATTTTAAAAAAAATCCAAAAAAATCCCAAAATCATTTTCATATATGTAGAAAATTCTATATATTTATACTATCAATCAATCAAATAACAAACACTATGAAAACTTCAATCTTAACACAAGACGAGAAAAAAGCTAAAAAAGCTGCTTACAACAAAGCTTACGCTGCTAAGAAAAAAGCCGAAAAAGCTAAACAAGTTGACTGGACGAACTTGGACAAGTTCGAAATGAGTTTTGAACATAAGGTTCGACTTTACCGCAACCTTAAGTTGGAAAAAACAAACTCCTACTGCGCTTCCCCGGGTACAACACTTGTTTTTGAAAAAATCAAGGAGGAGGATAACAAGATTATCTTCCGAGTACGCCGCACTGGTCGTCGCACCTTTTTCACCACCTCAAACCAACTTAAGCCTCAAGAGGCTTAAACCCCGCGGAGTCTTCGGACTCCTTTTTTTACCCCCACCTCCTTGAGGAACCCCAGGAATCTAGAACAGAGTGGGTTCCCCAGGAGAGATTTATAATCCCCTAAAAAAAATTTAAAAAAAACCCCAAAATCATTTTCATATTTGTAGAATTTTCTATATATTAGCTATATCAATCAATTAAAACAAAACACAATGAAAGCAGAAACTAAAAAGAAATTAGAATTTCTAAAACAACTTCAAGAAATAGGTTTCACACAAAATGAAATCGCAGAGTTCGAAGATAGACAATATCTTTTTGAACAAGCCGAAGACTTTAAAAAAGAGGAAGTCTCGGAAGAATCCCTTTACTAACCAAAAAAACTAGGAACCTTCGGGTTCCTACCTTTACCCCAACCCCGTGCGGAACCTCAGGGGCAAAATAAAAAAATAAAAAAAAATTTAAAAAAAACCTCAAAATCATTTTCATATTTGTAGAATTTTCTATATATTAGCTATATCAATCAATTAAAACAAAACACAATGAAAACAATTTCAAAAAACATTCTTCCAATTATCTCTTTAACTTTGTTAGTTGGAATCGTAGCTTTAGTAATCTATAACGTGTTAACACACGGTGTAGTTTCTTCAACCCCTTTTGATGACTTAGGTTAGTCAAAAAGAAATCCAGGTTAACTCCTGGATTTTTTAATAGGTAAATTCCATGAGGAACCCCAGTGAAAGCAACATATGTACAACATAAGCAATTAACATAATTAGCATGTAGTATTCACTGCGGTACCCCAAGGCAATATAGTGGGGCCCTATGGGGGACGCGCGCACGTACGCACGCGTAGAGGGAAATTATCCAAAAAAATTCTAAAAAAAACCCCAAAATCATTTTCATATTTGTAGAATTTTCTATATATTTATACTATCAATCAATCAAATAATAAACAACATGAAAACAACAACTTTAACACTAGAGGAAAAAAAAGCGAAAAAGGCAGCTTACAACAAAGCTTACGCTCAAAAGAAAAAAGCCGAACAAGCTAAACAAGTTGACTGGATGAACTTGGACAAGTTCGAAATGAGTTTCGAACACAAAGTTAGACTTTACAGAAACTTAAAGTTGGAAAAGACTAACTCTTACTGTGCAACTCCTGGTACACCCCTTGTGTTTGAAAAGATAAAAGAAGAGGATAACAAGATCGTCTTCCGAGTTCGCCGCACAGGTAGAAGAACTTTCTTTACAACTTCGGACCAACTACAAACCCAGGAAAAAGTTTCCTAGGTTTTCTCCAGGGTGTCTTCGGACACCCCCTTTTTACCCCTACCTCCTTGCGGATCCCCCGAGGAAAAAATTAAATATTATAAAAAATTAATCCCTGGGGATCCGCAACGGGATATAAAAAAAATTCAAAAAAATTTTCAAAAAAACCCCAAAATCATTTTCATATTTGTAGAATTTTCTATATATTAGCTTTATCAATCAATCAAATAACAAACAATATGAAAACTTCAATTTTAACACCAGAAGAAAAAAAAGCTAAAAAAGCTGCTTACAACAAAGCTTACGCGGCTAAGAAAAAAGCTGAAAAGAAAGCGGAGACTCAGGAGTGGATGAGTTTGGACAAGTTCGAAATGAGTTTCGAACACAAAGTTAGGTTATACAAAAACCTTAAGTTGGAAAAAACAAACTCCTACTGTGCTTCCCCGGGTACCACTTTAGTTTTCGAGAAAATCAAGGAAGAGGATAACAAAATCGTCTTCCGAGTTCGCCGCACAGGTAGAAGAACTTTCTTTACAACTTCGGCACACCTCCAACCACAAGAGGCGTAGTCGGGACTCCACAAAAAAAGGAACCTTCGGGTTCCTTACCTTATTTAATTCCTCTGCGGATCCCCAAAGGGATTTACATTTCCCATTTGGATTTATTCAAAGATTTAAACACTGTTTCATCTAAAACACGATTTAAAATTTTAGATAATCTATCTTGCATAAAATTCTCATATAACAACGATTGTTCTATTTCCTTAGTATCAATATAAGAATTCCATGAAAGTCCATTAGAACTTAAAAGAAATGAGATTTTGTCTATCATAGGACCTATCACACTCCATTGTGTGGAATCAAATTCTCTTAATCTCTCTCTTACATTCTCCGGTAACACCTTCTGGAACTCTCTAGGAGTTTTAGATAAGTAATCAAATGTACCTTGCCCTCTATGAGCATACTCAACTCCTTGCATAGCCAAGTCAGATGATAAACTTTCTAAAAATATATCGTAGGATTTAATATTAATCATGATTGATTTTTTATCTATATATTCATTGAAATGTAAAATATTATTTCTATATTTGTAATGCCTATCCATACTTAGGTATTTAGTTAAACAAAAGAAACCCGGGAAATAAACCTCCTGGGTTTTTTTGTGATTCTCTTTAGAATCCCTGCGGATCCGCAACGGAATACACCATGAGATTTTCTTAGAATTTTCCAGAATCATTTTTTATTACGAGAAAGATTTCTTATATTAGCTATATAAACACAAAGAGATGATTTACGAAAAAATATATGATTTCTGTAAAGTTAGAAACTACGGTTCAATGCTTACACAACATGATCTAAGAGATTATACTCCACACTTTGGACCAGGAAAAAAACCACTTCCAGAACCACCACCAAGAGTAGAATTTCTCCTCGATCTACTAGAACAAGAAGGAATAGATTATGAGCTAGACACGTTCGGATTTGGGGAATGTCCAACTATCATAGGCTTCAACATCATACTTAGAGGTGACTCCGATAAAATGCTAGTAGCTCATCATGACATAGCTAATCCCAAAATAGATAATGCTAATGATAACTCAGCTTCAGTAATCAATGCTATAGCCCTTAAAAAAATGGCACCACACATTCACGTTGTTCTTCTAGATGGTGAAGAGGTAGGAGGATATGGATCACAAAGAGTATCTGAGCAAATACTCAGAGGAGAGTTCGCGGAAATCAGCTATGTACTAAACCTTGAACTATCAGGCAGAGGAGGTAAACGCTTCTTCATAGGCAACTACCCTGGTCCACTATACGATCAAATAAAATCACAGTTCAACCCTCCAACATTCAACACACCATTCAATGATTCAGTCATCTTCAGAAGCAATGGCATAGACTCCTGTGTAATCAATCCTCTTCCAACCACACTAAACGAAGGTTTAGAATGGGATAGCTCAACTAAACTAGATGTATCCATACTTCACTATTGCCACAGTGAAAAAGACACAGTAGAACTAATATCCACAAAAGAAATGCAAGAGTTCACTGAAGAAATAGTATACAAAATACTTAACACATAGATAAACCCCTGCGGCAACCCCGCAATAACTACATAGAACAATTATGGATCTACTACCTATCCTATACATCACCGGCGGTACCGCAGTGATAGTACTTGCAGCTAACTATATGCTCTCTTGCAAACACTCATGGGAACCTATACAACAAGGCACCCACCACGATGGCTCTAAATACATCATAGAACAATGCAAATACTGCAAACAATTCCAAAAAATTCAAAAATAAACCCCCCAAATCATTTTTATATTTGTGGAATTTTCTATATATTAGCTATATACATTAAAACACACATTATAAAATAGAGGGACCCCACAGAGGGACATTAGCTTCCCTCTCTGGCATATCCCATCTTTTAAGGGTCCCTTTTTGAGGACCCCTCTCTTGTGCTACCCCCTCCCTATGCAAACTAGATACATCACTGGGGAACCTTCCTGTGAAAACTTAGCTTTTCCTAAGTTTATCACCTTGAGGAACCCCCGTAAGAAATACCATAAAATTTTTAAATTTTTGCTTATCTGCCTTTCTGAGACCCCCCTGAAAATAAGGGGACCCCTCATATTTTAAGGGAGCCCCTAAAATGGCTAAAATAGGGGTAAAATGAGGTAAAAAAAGGGGGGTAAAAAAGGGCCCTAAAAATGGCTAAAATAGGGGGTAAAAAAGGGCCAAAATACCCCCTAAAACCCCCCTTTTAAAAGTGTGCTAAGGCCCCGGGGGGTAAATGTAAATTGGCCCCACCCTTAGGCCTAACAAAATTTTACGAGCCTCCCAAAATGGGTTTTCCTAGGGTTTAACCACAGACCATCTTGGCTATCTTGGATCTTCTTGTATATCTTGGTAGTTGTCCCTTTACATTATATAGGGTATCTCTGATTGTATAGGGGTGGGGCTGGGCCCTGAACATGCTGTGTGTTCTCGAATCAAAATTTTTTTTTACGGAGAAATTAGGGGTTCCTAGGGCTTCGCCTCGTATTATGATATATAGATTTATGGATTATACGGTTAAATTTTATCATAGCTATAATGAGGGATACGGATCTTACTATATTACATATCGTTTATATACAGGCTCATCTCTGATTGATATCAAAGAAAGAATATTAAAGGATCTTTCATATGAGTTTTCTAGTGTGGGATTAGGTAAGGAGATATCAGAGATTGATCTGAGTTCTTCTTTCGATGATATGTGTGATACTATCAGTAATATGGTAGATGATCTTGATAGTTATTCTTCTTCATGGCGTGATAGAATGGAAGATTATGAGATAGA
>Ga0129333_10005916_pt1 | contig 11532 bp, 10 predicted proteins | sample CPB6_08_DNA_FD_94474 | JGI IMG/M metagenome (GOLD analysis project Ga0129333, IMG submission 94474) | Freshwater to marine salinity gradient microbial communities from Chesapeake Bay, USA - CPBay_Sum_0.6_0.8_DNA | ecosystem: Environmental > Aquatic > Marine > Coastal | place: USA: Chesapeake...
AGGCGAGCAAGCACATATCTAATTTGCACAAATCTCTAATTAGCTAGATATCCACCATCAACTGGGATTACAACTCCGCTTACGTAATCTGAAGCCGGCGCAGATAAGAAGAGCGTGGTGCCAGCAAGATCCTCAGGTTTGCCCCACTTGCCGGAGGGAATACGAGAGGTGATAAATGCAAATCTATCTTTATCTTGGCGTACGCGCTCATTGATATCGGTCTCGATAAATCCAGGTGCAATTCCATTTACTCGAATTCCAAGTGGAAGCAATTCATTTGAAAGCCCGCGAACGAGCCCCGCGAGCGCTGTCTTCGCAGCGGTATAACTAATCACATTCTTTCCACCAAGATAGCTCCACATCGATGCGGTGAAGATGATCTTTCCGTAACCGCGCTCGGCCATACCTTTTGCTAAATCGCGCGAGAGAATGAATGGAGCGGTTAAGTCGATTTCCAGGGTCTCATCCCATTGCTCATCGGTATGAACCAGCACTTCGCCGCGATTGGCTATTCCGGCGTTATTTATCAAGATATCTATCTTCATGCCTTGGACCGCATCAACTAATGCTTTTGTATCTTTTCGATAACGAAGATCGAAGGTTAGGGCGGTAATTTTCCGCCCCAAGCCTGTTACATAGCGGGTTAGGTCATCATCTGGCGACTGTTTTGAGCTTACAACGACTAAATCCGCGCCATTCTCAGCCAAAATTCGGGCCATTGCCAGGCCAATACCCTTACGGGCCCCAGTTACGAGGGCGGTCTTTCCACTTAGGTCAAAGAGATTCTTAGCCATCGCCGCCTCCAAACACGCCGAAAAATATTTCCGGGGCCTCTATTTATTCTCTCGAGCATACATTACAGTTTCGGTTAATCGTTAACCGTTCACAAAGGAGGAAACGTTAATGAGAAGCAGAACTAGACGAATTCTCGTCTCCCTCACTTCTGCGTTGGCCGTGGTAGCAGGTTCCTTAATTGGAATTCAAGCTGCTCAAGCTGCACCAAGTGCAACTTGTAATTTGCGTTCAAAGCCAGCAAATGCCCAATGCGATGTGATCGTTTACGGTGCTCTGCATCGTATTCAATCGCTTGATCCGCTAGCTCCGGTTGGTGGTTATACCGAACAACAAATGTCTTATATCACTCAAGGCAAGCTTTATCGCTTTGATAACGATGGCAAGCCACGTAGAGATCTTGTTGCAAGTGCAACAATCTCTGCAGACAAGAAGACTGTTACACACACTCTTCGCGATGCCAAATACTCGGATGGCACTGCAATTACCGCAGCTGACGCAGTCAACGCATTCGAGCGTTGGATCGCATCAAAGCGCTCAGCTTCTTATATTGATGCTGTCGATAAAGTAGTAGCGAGAGATAGCAAGACTCTTGTTTGGACGCTAAAGCGCCCATATCCAGATTTCAACTTTGCTCTAGCTCAAGAGTTCTTTGGACTTCATCCAGCAAGCAAAACTGATACTGAAGCCAAGGCGAAGGAGTACTTCAAGAATCCAGTAGCCGGTGGCCCAATGATGGCTAAAACTTTCGTGCCTGGTACCGATCTTTTCGTTGCTGTCGCTAACCCAAATTATTGGGCAAAGCCAGTAGTTAAGGAGATCCAGGTTCGCACCATCCCAGATGGCAACACTCGTCTTGCTGCTTTCCAAGCAGGCGACCTTGACTATGTGATGGAGCTTCCGCTTAGCGCTGCAAAGACTAAGTGGGATAAGTCCCGCTTCCGCGTAACCGGTGAGAAGGACTCAGGCGTATTCATGTTGGCATTCAACATGGGTCCACTACAACCAAATGCTGCTCTAAAGGATGCGCGCGTTCGCCGTGCAATCTCACTAGCCGTTGATCGCGCTGGAATCATGCGTACCGCTTTTGCTGGCCTATCAAAGCCATCTTGCGGAATGCAGTTTGAGTTCAAGAACGATTATTACCTCTGCTCACTTCCAAAAGATGGCAAGCGTGATAACGCCGCCGCTCGCAAGTTGATGGCAGAAGCAGGCTATGCAAAAGGCTTCAAAGTCAACATGCCTGTTCCTAACCGTATCTTCTGGCAAGACGCAGCACAGATCGTCAAGGACAGCTTGAAGAACATAAATATCGATGTAACTATCGATATGGTGACACCAGACTCAAACATCTCGAATTACATCAATAAGCGTGATTGGGAGATGATGTGGTTTGGTAACAATGCTGCTACCGGCATTCTCCAGCTCTCTAACTGGTTCAAGCCAGGCGGAGTCTGGGCAAACAATGCAAACGTTCCAAACTCACTACTAACAGAAACTGAAAAGTTGCTCAATGAAGCTGCATCCTCGGAGAGCCCTGCTGTTATTCGTGAGAAGTTAGCTGGCGTAGAGAAGATTGCATTTGAGCAATCAATCTTTATTCCAATTGGAACTCGTTTCTACCTAGCGGGTAGCCGTATTGCCCCAGGACTTGTAAACGCTCTTCTACCTGGTCAGCTCCAGTTCGTTGTGGCCACTAATCCGGCTCTTCCTGTGGACTAGTAATTGATCAAGCAAAAATCGAGGGATAAAAACTAGGGATAGATAAAAACTATCCCTAGAACCTAAACTCGGGTGGTTTCAAAAAGAGGCCACCCGAGTTTTTACGAGATAAGCACATAAGAAGAGGTAAATGAAACTGCAATTAAGTAGCCCACTTGCCCGAAAGATATTTGGTCGGACTATTCGGGCGCTCTCAATCTCATTCTGGGTGATGGTTATCGCGTTTGCCTTGATGCGGGTAACTCCGGGCGATCCTGCATCAGCACGGCTTGGCGCAGGAGCAGAAGAAGAGGCAATAGAGGCGCTTCGAGAACAGCTTGGTTTAAATGTAAATCCATTCCAGCAATTCATAAATTATCTCGGCGACTTGAGTCGGGGAGACCTTGGAACCTCGCTCGTCTCAGGCATCTCTGTGAGCGAGATAATCACAAAAACTTTTCCACTAACTTTGACGTATATCGCCTTCTCATTTTTATTCGCTTTTCTAATTTCAATTCCCATCGGAGTTTTCATCGGATGGTCCAATAAGGCAAGTTGGGTTTATTCATTTAGAACCTTTACTTCGATTGTGATAGCAACTCCAAATTTCTTTATCGCCATGGTCGCAATTCTCTTCTTCAGCGTGCAAAGGGATTGGGCTCCAGTCTTCGGATATGAACCAGGATTCCCCGGAAATATGCGATATCTCTGGTTGCCGATAGCTATCAACACCTTAATTCTCGTTTCAATTATCTCGCGCGTTCTCCTTGCCTCAGTTGTAGATACTCGCTCCGAAGAGTTTGTCGAAACCGGAATCATTCGCGGCGTGAGCAGAATTCGATTTTTCTGGTTCTATATTTTGAAACCTTCACTTGCTCCAACAATCGTCCTTATGTCATACATGATGGGAACTATGCTAGGGGCCACCGTTATTCTCGAAACTATTTTTTCACTTCCAGGTATTGGCAGAGAGCTAGTAGGAGCAGTTCTCGCTAGCGATTATCCAGTCGTTCAAGGAATCTTGATATTCTTTGGTGTCATCACAGTTTTCTTAAGTTTTATTGGTGATCTTTTGGCTTATCTCTTGGATCGGCGCGTGAAGTTGTGATTAGAAGAATTCGCGAGTATGCCGCCCTTCCTGGTGGTTTTGGAATTATCTGTGGTATTTCGATGTTTCTTACAATCACAATTCTGGGCTTCGCCCGGCCGCTTTTTATTCCATATGCACCTGACGAATTAGTGGGTGATGGTTTAGCTGGCCCATCATGGCAGCATCCCTTTGGCTTAGATCAGCTCGGAAGAGACATGCTCTCTAGAACCTTAGCTGCCGTTCCTGCTGATATAGGTGTTGCCTTTCTTGGAGTAAGCATTCCGCTCTTTATTGGCACTTTGATTGGAATCTTGCTCGCTTTTGCGAAAAATAAAGTTTTCTTAAGCCTGGTTGGCTCAATTATTGACGGAATTAATGCTTTTCCACTTCTGATTATTGCAATCGCCATGGTTACATTCTTAGGTCCCGGTTTATTTAACGTGGTTATTATTTTGGCGCTCATGAATTGGGCCCGATATGCACGTATCGCAAGGACTAGAGCCCAAATCGTGCTCCGTGAAAATTATGTGGAGGCAGCCCGCTTGATGGGTTACCCAAGAAGAAGAATTATCTTCAAGCATGTGACACCGAACGTTTCATCAGAGACGCTCGCTTACGCGCTGAGCGACTTCATCTTGGTTATCGTGATTATCTCTGGACTTTCCTTCCTTGGACTTGGCGCACGGCCACCTGCTGCCGAGTGGGGCTCGATGATTGCCGATGGACGAGTGTTCCTTGGTGAGGCATGGTGGATTACGGTTTTTCCTGGCCTAGCACTCTGCTGGTCTGCTGTTTCAATTTCACTTATTGTGGAAGGTCTTTCACGGAGAGATCGGGCAAGCTAATGAGTAATGTTCTAGCCAAGATTCAAGACATTCGCATAGATGTGCGAGTCACCCGCCGGCTTCGGTTAAGAATCGTCGACACAGCTTCACTAACAATACAAAAGGGTCAACTTCTCGGGTTAATAGGTGAATCGGGTTCGGGTAAGACAATGCTCTGCCGCGCGCTTGTTGGCACTCTAAATCGACGTGGAGCTTACGTTCACTCCGGGTCTATTGATTTTGAAGGAATTGATCTAGTCAAGGCAAGCAAAAAAGATTGGCGCAATATTCGTGGACACAAGATTGGCTATATCCCACAATCAGCGCTCGCCGGACCGAACCCGGTCATGCGTATTGGTGCGCAGCTTGCCGAAGCGATCACCCAGGGCGGTAGAAAATCAAAAGAGGAAGTGCGCCGTCGCTCCATAGAACTTTTAGAGTTAGTCCAGATTCGTCGCCCCGAAGTTGTATTAAAGCAATATCCATATGAACTCTCCGGCGGTATGAAGCAACGCGTGATGATTGCTTGTGCGATTGCCCAAAATCCTAAATTAATAGTTGCTGATGAGCCGACGACGGGACTTGATGTAACGGTTCAAGCAGAGATAATGGAATTGCTTCGCAACATTAGAAAAGAATTTGATACCTCAATCATTCTAGTTTCGCATGATTTACAGCTCATCAACTCAGTTTGTGATGACATCGTGGTGATGCATGCCGGCGCGACTATCGAGAAAGTTCCCTCTTCGAAGGTAACCGCAGCACTTCATCCCTACACCCATGCCCTTTACGATTCGAGAATTGATTTGGTTGAGCCGCGCGGCAAGCTCCGCACCATTAAAGGCCAGCCACCCTCGGTTGGAAAATGGCCAACCGGATGTCGTTTTGCTGATCGCTGTGACTTTGTTAAGGATGTATGTAGAAGTACTGATCCCACGCCGTTTGTACAAGTTAATGACTCCCAATGGAGCGCTTGTATAAGGCATAAAGAGATTTATGGTGGTGCTAAATGAGCAGCCATCTAATTGAAGCAAAGAAACTCTCGGTCACTTTCAACTCCTATGGATTCATAGTTCCCGCAGTTAAAGAGGTGGACTTTTACCTCGATAAGACTGAAGTAGTTGGCGTTGTTGGCGAATCTGGAAGCGGTAAATCAACTTTTGCGCGCGTACTGGCTGGCCTGCAAACACCTACAAGCGGAGAAGTAACTTTCAAAGGTGAGAATATTTTCAAAGGAAATGAGGCTTATCCTGGCGAACTAAGAAAAGCCGTACAGATGGTTTTTCAAGACCCATACTCAAGCCTTAATCCAAGAATGCGGATTATCAATGCCGTCACCGAGGCGGTTATGCATCACCAAAATGCTTCGCGTAAAGATGCGATGGAGATCGCACACAACCTATTACAGCGAATGGGAATTAGCGCTACAGATGCGCGCAAATACCCAAGCGCACTCTCAGGTGGCCAGCGCCAGCGCGCATCTGTTGCCCGAGCACTTTCGGCGCAACCAGAAGTTCTACTTGCTGATGAACCAACGTCGGCGATTGATCAATCTGCCCAATCGCAACTACTTGAACTCTTCGCAGAATTAATTGCCACCGGTTTATCAGTAGTGCTCGTCTCCCATGATTTAGGAGTTATTCGCTACCTTTGCGATCGAGTATATGTAATGGAAAGCGGCATCTTCGTAGAATCTGGAATCACGAGAGATATCTTCCATAACCCAAAGAACCCCTATACCCAGAAATTAATTGCTTCAATTCCTAAGTAAATTTAACCCTTAAGAATTATCGGTTTTCGGAAATACCACTTCATCCATAATCAGCAAGATGGCGGCAGCTATCGGCACAGCAAGCAAGCCACCCACTAGCCCAAGTAGTGAAGTTCCAAGGAGCGCGGCAACAATCGTTACGAGCCCTGGAATTGAGAGATTACGTTTCATAATTCGCGGTGTAATTAAGTAATTCTCAATCTGCACATAAAGAGTGTAAAGCAGTAGCGCCAGTAATCCTTTAGTGGGGGATTGGGTGAGCGCGACAAGGGAGACGATACTTCCCCCGATGAAGTGGCCCACGAGCGGGATGAGTGCAACAAAGAGAATCAACATCCCTAAAGCGGCGGCGTAAGGAAGGTCAAGTACCAAGCCCAGCAAAAACACAAATACTGCTGCGAAAAATGCGATAAGAATTTGGCTACCGACAAAAGAACCTACACGCGAAATGATTGCATCGCCAATCTTTGAAACTCGCTCCCGTCTTGATGATGGAGCGAGGCGATAGAAAACTTTTGTAACAGAAGGAAGTGAATAAAGAAAGTAAAGGGTGAGAATGAGTACGGTCAGAGTTGAGAATGCGCCAGATAAGACAGTGCGCCCTACCCCTAGAACTCCTCCAAAGGCCCCCGTTAATATCTGGCCATCGGCAAACCAGGATTGGAATTTGCTCTCAAGAGTTTTGATTAATCCGTAATCTTGATCAAGTCGCAAAAATGTCTTGTTATTTCGAAGCGAATCAATTAATTGTGGCGCACCATCAACAAGATCGTTGACTTGCGTGAAGACTGGGGGAATTACTACAAGGGCAGCAAGAACAACTGCGATCAAAACTAAGGCGACCACAAGCGAGACTGCGATGCCACGCCTCATGGGGCGACGTTCCAGAGCAGTGACCGCGGGGTTTAATCCCATAGCTAGAAACAGCGAGATTATTAAGAGAATAAAAACTTGGGAAGCGGATTGCAAAGCTTGAAGTAGCGCAAATGCTACGAGCGCGCCGGTTGTGGCTAGGAAGCCAAAATAGAACGGGTGCTGGAGATTTAGCGGTTGGCCCTTTGCGCCAAAATCCTCAAGTTTCGCGGGAATTTCAGGAGATTTCTCACTACTTTTTTTAAAGACTCTCTTTATTCGGGCCATGGTGCAAGTCTAGAGCCTGAAAGAATTACGACTATGGCGGCGCATAAATCGCAATTGCGAATAACGGGAATAGGCGAGGAGATAGCGACCCTGGCAAATCTTCCCTGGGATATTCCGTTGGAGGAATGGCCAGAAGATCCAACCCTCGCCGCGCAACGAGGCATCTCAAGGCATATTGTCCGATTAGTGCGCTCGACCCCGGATCCAGATAGTGAAATCTATGCGGTCAAAGAGACCGTTCCCGAATTTGCACATCGAGAATATGAAGCGCTACGCGAGTTGGGATTAAGAGGGGCGCCATCGGTTGCGCAAATTGCCGTTGTAGATGGAAGAAGTTCTCATGATGGCAGCGAATTGCCCTGTGCAATTGTGACTAGATTCTTACCATTTTCACTTCCTTATCGTGTTTTATTGAGTGGTTCTGTTACTCCACATGAAGTATTCAATATGGCAAATGCGCTCGCTTATCTCTTGGTCCGTCTTCATTTACTCGGATTTTGGTGGGGCGATTGTTCGCTTTCGAACGCGCTCTTTCGCAGAGATGCTGATGGTTTTGTCGCATATTTGGTGGATGCGGAAACGGGCGAGTTTCAAAAGAAGTTGAGCGATGGACAACGTGAACACGATCTAGAGATTGTCCGATTTAATGTCGCAGCCGAATTGGAAGATTTGAAGTTGTCTGGAGTATTGATTCCGGGCATGGACCCAGTTCGAGCGAGCGAATCAGTCATTAAGCGCTATCGAAGAATTTGGAGCGCGCTAAGCGAACCGCAAATTCTTCCTGCAAATGATCGCCATGCTGTGGAGCGGGCGATGCGCTCGCTACAAGATTTAGGTTTTGCGGTTGAGGAAGTTGACCTGGCAATACAAGGGGATACCGGAACTTTGAAATTCACCCCAAAATTGGTCGCCCCTAACTATCACTCGATGCGCCTTAAGGATTTGATGGGACTTGAGGTAGAGGAACTCCAAGCAAAGCGCATCCTTGCCTCATTTGATCGCTTCCGCTCGCGCGAGATCTCGCGTACCCCGGATAAACGCGAGGCGGCTGAGCGATGGCTCGACGAAGTTTTCTACAAGGTTGTGAACTCAGTCCCTGATTCACTTAAGGGGCGAATAGAAGATGCCCAGTTCTTCCATGAAGTACTAGAGCACCGTTGGTATTTAGGTGAGCAGATCGGCCATGATGTTGGTCTCGAGCGGGCAACGGCGAGCTATATCGAAGATGTGTTACCCAATCGACTCGACTCTGGCGCCCCAACGAGTACTTCGCCCCGCTAACTTTTGAGAGAATTCACTCGTGAGCATTCCGCAACTTCCTAAGAATTTTGGCCGGGCATTTGACTTGAGTTCTTTAACTAAGCCAAAACCAAATCCAAATTCTCCCCAGGCAAGCTTTGCGGAAGCAACTGTCGAGAATTTCATGAGCGACTTTGTTCAGGCATCAAAGGAAAAGCCAGTCTTCCTAGTTGCATATACTGAACGCGCCGCTGTAACTGTTGAAATCAGAGATCTGCTGGCAAAGATGGCAGAGGAAGATAAAGGTAGTTGGAAGTTCGGTGCGATTGATGTGGAGGCGCAACCACAGTTAATTCAAGCGCTTCGGTTCCAATCTCTACCAGCCGCTGCGGTATTTATAGATGAACAACTCTTGCCAATCCCCGAGTTACCAGCGCGGGAAGAACAACTAAGGATGTTGCTTGCCCAAATTTTTAAGATCGCGAAAGAGAAGGGTATGAAGGTAGAAGTTCCTGATGTGCCCGAACCAAAATTAGAACCAGAAGAAGCGGCTGCATTTTCCGCGCTCGAAAAGGGAGATTTCTCAGGAGCAGCTATGGCATATAGAAATTGGCTCGCGCGCGTCCCCGATGAACCTATGGCGAAAATCGGACTCGCTCAATGCGAACTAAGACTTAGGATTGAAGCCTTAGATTTCGAAAGAACCATAAAGAGCGCTGATGCAAAACCAGATTCTTTGCAGGACCAACTCATGGCAGCTGATATTGAAGTTGCTACGGGAAGACATAAGAACGCTTTTGACCGATTGTTGCGCTCCGTGATGAGTTCAAGTGGCGAGGAGAAAGCAAGAGCGAAAGAGCATTTATTGCTGCTTTTCCAACTTGTCGATCCGCGCGATCCCGACTTGATTAAGGCCCGCCAATCACTTGCGAGCGCGCTTTTCTGATGGGGTCATTGCAAGGTAAACCAATTCAAGGGCGAGAGCGGCGAGATCTAAAAGCGCTCTTCTTCCTCTTTGGACTTGGAGTGATGTGCCTCGCTCCCAGACTTCCTGATATAAAAGCTAATCTTGATGTCTCAACTACATTTTTTGGAATCCTTGTAAGTTCCGGTGCAATCGGGGCGCTCTGTTCTCAACTAGTAATGGGGCACATTATTCACCGGGTTGGGATATACCGAGTTATTTTGATCGCTTCAGTAGCAACTTATGCAACTATCGGGATGATGGTGGAGATAAAGAATCCATGGATTTATCTCATTGTGAATATTCTCTCGGGATTTGCTTGGGCGGCTTATCACATCGGAATCAACGCTCAAGCGCTTCATCGCCAAGCTGAAAGTGGCGAACCAATCATCCCGATGCTCCACGGAATTTGGACTGCAGGCGCGGTCTGTACTGCATTCATCGCCCTTCTAATCTCATCAACGGTCTCATTGAATTGGCATATTCTTCCATTAGTTAGCCTCGTGCTTCTAATAAAAATTGCTGCGATTCGACGCTTAAGGCCGGTCTTACTCAAAGGTGCCGAAGTAACGGAAGATGATGAGGTGGTGACCTTCTCAAAGATGGTCCGCACCTTCTCGATTGATTGGGTAGTAAGTCTTGGCTTTCTTTGTGCACTGATGTTAGAGATGGTTATGGGAGATTGGTCAACAATTATCGCGCGGCAAGAGTTTGGTGTTTCAAAATCTATGGCAGTTATTCCTTATTTTCTATTTATGACCTCAATGATTCTGGGACGCGTTTCATATAACAGAATAAAGGGATCGAGAAACGATAAAGAAATAGTCCAGCCATTTGTTGTTCTTGGTGGCTCTATCTTCCTCATTAGCCTCTTCCTCGGTTTGCAGCTTAAAGATTCAAATCTCGTTCTTGGGTATTCAATCTTCTGTTTAGGGGCCCTACTTTCAGGACTTGGTATCTCTTTCGTCGCACCACTCTTTTTCACCTATGCGGCAGCGCGCTCCGATAAGCCAGGTGGACTGGTGGTCGCAGAGTTGGGCGCAGTAAACCAAGGACTTACCTTCCTTGGGAGATTAGTAGTTTCAATTGTCGCCGGTATTGCAACATTGCCGATTGCGATGATAATTCCAGGTGTAATGCTAATGATGGTCGCATTCTTTGTAGCCGCAGCAAGCCAGCCGCGTAAAAATTAATTCTTAAGAGCGAACCATACCGTTCCCAAAGGCGGAATCCGCACGATTGCAGATTGGGCAAAACCGCGCAATTCTTTCGTTTCACAGTTCACCTTTAAATTCGTGACTCCACTTCCTCCATATTTAGTCGCATCAGTGTTTAGTACTTCACTCCACGCACCCTCAATCGGAAGCGGGAGTTGATAACTCTCATGCGGAACCGGTGAGAAATTAGTTACTGAGACTAAAGGATTTCCTACTTCATCCCATCGAACGTAGGCAAGAGTATTTCCAGCTCCGTCATCACCGATTAACCATTGGAATCCTTCACTTGAATTATCGCGCTGCCAGAGCGCAGGCAAATCTCGATAGAGGCTATTCAAATCTGAGATTAGTAATTGCACCCCAGAGTGCTCTTGATATTGCGTTAAGTGCCAATCTAAAGATTGAGATTCGCGCCACTCATCATTCTGGGCAAATTCGCAGCCCATGAATAACAACTTCTTACCGGGATGTGACCACATATAGCCATAAAGAGCTCGTAGAGTCGCGAGCTTTTGCCACCGATCACCTGGAAACTTATTTACCAATGCGCCTTTACCGTGGACAACTTCATCATGAGATAAGGGAAGTAGGAAGTTTTCACTCCATGCGTAGAGAATTGAGAAAGTAATCTCATTATGGTGATAGACGCGATGAATTGGTTCATGTTTTAGGTATTGCAAAGTGTCATGCATCCAGCCCATATTCCACTTAAATCCAAATCCAAGACCGTTAGCCGAAGTCGGCTTAGTTACCCCACCCCATGCGGTGGATTCTTCAGCAATCATCATGATGCC
>Ga0129333_10005918_pt1 | contig 11531 bp, 9 predicted proteins | sample CPB6_08_DNA_FD_94474 | JGI IMG/M metagenome (GOLD analysis project Ga0129333, IMG submission 94474) | Freshwater to marine salinity gradient microbial communities from Chesapeake Bay, USA - CPBay_Sum_0.6_0.8_DNA | ecosystem: Environmental > Aquatic > Marine > Coastal | place: USA: Chesapeake Bay...
ACCGCGCCGACGCGCTTCGGCGACGCCGGAATCCAACAGTCGACCACCGAGACCCGTGCCTTGAAGGGTTCGGGACGTGGCCATTCCGCGTAGTTGGACAGCGCGCCGACCCGAGGGAGTCGGGCGTTCGAGCCAGGTGCTCGTGGCCATCACGCGATCGTCGTGATCGAAAGCCGCCAGGTGGATCGTCGTCGGATCGTCGTCACCGTCGAAGGTCACCGACTGGTTCGCCATTCCGCGCCGCAGAACGTCGAGACGCAGTGGTCGGATCTCGTCGGTCGTCGCCGGACGGATGCGATACGACGTGACTCCGACGAATTCGGTGCGGCCCCCATCGGCGGCCGATCGGTACATCGCGTCCACGACCTCGTGGGCTCGCAAGGCGACGCGTGCGTCGGGGAAGGACGGAACTCCGTCGCGAGCGGCGATCAGGAACGCGGCATCCGGATTGGAATGTCGGGGCACCAGATCGCGGGTGGCCTCGATCAGTGCGTCGCCGGCCAAGGAGCCGATGTCGCCGTCGGCATCCGACCACGTGACCGGACCCAGCCAGTCGCCCTCGATCGAGACGTAGCGACGTTCGGTGAAGATCTCGACGCGGCGCAGACTCGGACGACTGAGATTGTCGTGCCAGATGCTCGACAGAGTGCCCGAAGTCGATCCGTCGTCGCCGAACGAGACGACCGCGTTCACGACGTCCTCGATGCCGTCGTGTCCGTGGAAGTTCGACCAGCGGGCGTTCACCGAAGAGATTGGGCCGACCAGCGCCTGGAGCATGTCGATGTCGTGGATGCTGTGCTCGATCAGGGTTCCGGCCCCGGCTCGCGCGCGGTCACTGCGCCACGAGGATGCGTAGTGGCCCTGGATCGGGATGAACTGATCGTCACGGAAGACGACGCTCATCACCCGACCTGCTTGCGGTTCGGCGATCAGTTTCGCGGCCCAGAGATAGGCCGGCGAATGGCGCAGGACGAGACCGACCTGGTTGGTCACACCGGACGTGATGAGGGCGTCGGTGACGCGATGGGCATCGGCGAGGTTCGTGGCCAAGGGCTTCTCACAGAAGACCGCGAGTCCGCGTTCCGCGGCCGCTTCGACGAGGGTCAGGTGTTCCGAGGTCCATGTGCAGACGTACACCGCGTCGCAGGAATCGAGGACCTCGTCGACCGACAACGCCACGGTGTGGCCGCTCGCGTCGGCGAAACGTCGGGCTCGGGATCGATCCGGATCGAAGACGCCGGCGCGCTCCACCGCGAACGGAAGCTCGGCGCGACGGATGCTTTTCGAGTGGTACTCGGCGATGAGGCCGGCCCCGAGGAATCCGATACGCAGTGAGTCGGCCACGGCGGAAAACTACTGGGGATCGGCGTCGCTCAGGTCGAACCGTCGGCGGCGGCCGCGAGTCGATGGACGGAGTCGGCGACGCGTCGGACGTCGTCGTCATCGTGGGTGACCAACAGCGCGGTGGTGTCGGTGTCGTGGAGCAGATCGTGCACGAGTTCGGCGAGTCGGATGCGCATCTCGTTGTCGAGTCCGCTGAAGGGTTCGTCGAGGAGGAGGATCCGGGGTCGGGGCGCGAGGGCACGGGCGAGGGCGACCCGCCGGGTCTCGCCGCCGGACAACGTCCGCACGTCCTGGTGTGCACGATCGGCCAACCCCACGCGGGTCAGCCACTCGGTGACCGACGCATCGATGAGTGATCGTTCGAGCTTCTGCATGCGAAGTCCGAAGGCGACGTTGCCGGCCACGTCGAGATGCGGGAACAACTGCGAGTCCTGGAAGACGAAACCCACCGATCGTCGATGCGTCGGCACCGACGTCACGTCGTGGTCGTCGATCAGGACGCGCCCGTGATCGGGGACGAGGAGTCCGCTCACCACTCGCAGCAGGGTCGACTTCCCGACCCCCGACGGTCCGCGCACGGCGAGGGTGTGTCCGGTGGGGACGGTGAGCGAGACGTCGTCGAGCACGCGATGGCCGGCGAACGACACGCCGATCGCGACGAGTTCGAGGCTCACGTGCGGAGCCCGCGGTCGAGAACGACGATGACGAATCCGGTGAGCACCAACAACATGGTGGCGGCCGCCGAACCCGCGGTGCTACCGACTCCGCCGCTGCGACCGAGCAGGGATTCGACCAAGAGCGGCAGAGTGCGCGTGTCACGACGGGTGAGCAAACTCGTGGCTCCGAACTCGCCGAGCGATACGGCGAGTGAGGTCGCGGTCGCGGTGGCCAGAGCCGGACGCAAGAGTGGAAGTTCGACCGACCACCACGCGCGCCACGGTGATGCACCGAGAGTCGCGGCGGCCTCACCGAGTCCGGTGGGGAGGCTGGCCACGAGAGGTGCGATCGATCGCAGTGCGTAGGGCAGGGCCACGCTGGCGTGGACGGCCGGGATCAGCCACCACGCCGATCGGATATCGAACGGCTCGACGTCGTATGTGATCAGAATGCCGAGTCCGACGATCACCGACGACACCGCGACCGGTGTGGAGGCGATGAAGGTCACGAGGCGCGAATTGCGTCGCGGACGGGCGACGAGGATCGCGACGGGCACCGCCACGATCGCCGCGATCGCCGCGAAGCGAATCGAGTTCCCGAGGGCGCCGAGGAGGTCGACACCTTCGAGGCGCGAGTGATCGCCGCCGAACACTGCGCGCCATCCCGAGACGGTCCAGCCATCGGCCCCGCGGAACGATCGCGTGACGAGCGCCCCGATCGGCAGGACCACGGCGACGGCGAGGATCCAGACGTAGAGGACACCGGCGCGGGGGACTCGACGCCGGCTGCCACTCGCCAACGTGGTGAAGGGAACACCGCGACGTGAGGCCGACCAGGTGACGACGACGAGCATCGCGACGGCTTGGGTGAGGGCCAGCGCGGCGGCTCCGGACGGATCGCCGAACTCGATCGCGCGTCGGTAGATCTCGACGTCGATCGTGGATCGGGTGGCATTACCGAGAATTCGCACGATGCCGTACGAGGTCGCCGACAGGACGAAGACCAAGCCGGCGGCCGCGGTCACGGCCGACCGAGTGAGCGGCCACACGATCTCGCGCAGTGTTCGGATACGACCGGCACCGAGGGTGCGGGCGGCGTCGACGAGGTCGTCGTGGATGGCCGAGAAGACGGGAGTCGTGGTGCGCAGCACGACCGAGATGTTGAAGAAGGTGTGGGCGGCCACGATGGCGACGAGACCGCGACCTCCGGGCACGAGAGCGAGAAAGGCCGCACCGACCACCACGGTCGGCAGAACGAACGGTGCGCCGAGTACGACGCGAATCAGGTCGCGACCACGGAATCGATGACGCGCGACGATCCACGCGGCGGGGAGGCCGATGGCGAGGGTGGCCACGGTCGAGACCGCGCCCATCCACACCGAGAACCACGCAGTGCCGCTCACACCCGGCCGACTCCAAACCGCGAACACGTCGCCAGCGCCCAACACTTTCGCGACGAGACCCACGAACGGGATCACGGTCGCCGTGACCACGAGGACGATCGCCGGAACGCCCCGGAGCAACCCTGCCCCGTCGCGACGATGCACCAACACGTTCACGACACGATGCGCGTCCATGCCTCGATCAATCGTTCACGGTTGGTCTCGATGTAGCGGGCGTCGAAGAAGAGCGGAGTGGCCACGTCGGTCGCGTAGCGCGTGAACGACTCGGGCAGTTCGACCTGCGAATTGCTCGGATACACGAAGATGCTCTCGGGCAGCATCGACTGGAAGTTCGCGCTCACGAGATAGTCGACGAGCGAACGGGCGGCATCCACGCGGTCGGTGCCGCGCAACACCCCGGCGTATTCCACTTGCCGGAAGCACGTCGATTCCACCACGGCCGTGGGAGCCGGTGCTTCGGTGGGTAACGGGGGATCGGCGAAGATCACCTCGGCCGGTGGACTCGTCGCGTAACTCACCACGAGTGGTCGGGTGCCGCCGTATTGCGTGAACTCGGTGTAGTACGCCTCGTTCCAGCCGTCGACGACGAGGACTCCGTTGTCGACGAGTGCCTTCCAGTAATCCTCCCAGTAACCGTCGCCCTGATCGGCGATCGAGCCGAGGAGGAACGCGAGTCCGACCGACGAAGCCGATGCGCTCGGCGTCACGAGAAGGTTCGCGTACTTCGGGTCGACGAGATCGGCCCACGACGTCGGGGGTGCCAAGTCGAGTGCTTCGAGGGCGGCGACGTCGTAGTTGACGCACACGTCGCCGAAGTCGACCGGGGTCACGGTGTCGTCGGCCGTGGCGAGGAGATAGTCACTGATCGGAGCCGCACCCGAAACGTACGGATCGAACACTTCGGCATCGATGGCGCGCGAGAGGAAGGTGGTGTCGACTCCCCACATCACGTCTCCTTCGGGGTTGCCCGAAGTCAACGCGGCCTTGGCCACCATCTCACCGGTGTCACCGGCGGTGGCGATCTCGACCGTGATACCCGTCTGTCGGGTGAATTCGTCGAAGGCGCCCTCCGGAGGCGTGAACGAGTCGTAGGCGACGAGCGTGAGCGTGGTGGTGCGCGCGTCGTCCGATCCACAGGCGGCGAGAGTGGCGCCGATTGCGATCGTCGCGACGAGGACGGCGCGGCTGCAAATGACGTTCGGTCTCATGCGGACTCCGTTTCGGAGAAGTGGCGGGGGATGACGACGGCGACGACGCCCGAGTCGACGGCGACGGCGACTTCGGGGTGCGAGCATTCGTTGCTCACCCCGCGCGCCGCCGAACCGTGGAGGGTCTCGTTGCGAAGCGGCCAGCGAAGTCCGGACGTGGTGACGCCGTGCGCGTGGCCGGCCAATGGGATGAGGCTGAGAGTCGTTCCGACCGGAAGTGCGAGTGAGACCGCGCGGCCACCGTGCACGATGTGCATCAGATCGAGGCCGAGACGGACGTTCACCCGCTCGAGCGCGGCGAGGCTCGGATGCGATGCAGCCGACACGATGCCGAGGACGTGGTCGATGCGGTCACCACCTCCGGCCAGGATCGTGAGCGATGTGGTTCCGTGTTCGACCGCGTGGGCGATCGCGAGTTCGGTGTCGGTGAGGTCCTTGTCGCGTGGGGCCTCGACGATCGACGCGCCCTGCCGACGAGCGGTTTCGAGGGCATCGGTGCCGACCGAATCCATGTCGCCGATCACGACGTCGGGTCGGAGTCCGAAACCGAGGGCGTGATCGAGTCCGGAGTCGGCACAGACGATCAGATCGAACTCGTCGAGACCGTCGAGGGCGAGTGGATGAGGCGGATCGCCGCCGGTCACCAACAGGACATGTCGTTTCATTCCGCTCCCTCCGCTGGCATTACCCAGATCAGGTTCACGGGTCGGTGGAAGCGTCCACCCTCTCAGCCCGCCGATCGTGCGAGCTCCCCAGTGAGGGCAACGCTACCGTTCACGGAGCCGAGAGGAGTGAGCGATGTCGGGACAAATGACCGGGCAATTGAGTGGTCGGGTGGCGCTGGTGTCGGGTGGTGGACGCGGAATCGGCCGGGGAATCTGCGAGTTGCTCGCCGAACACGGGGCGGCCGTCGCCGTGAACTATCGACGCGATCGCGACGCGGCATTCGAACTCGTGGAATCGATCAATGCCAAGGGCGGACGCGCCGCGGCGTACGAAGCATCGGTGGCCGACCCGGAAGCCGTGGCCCGGATGACCGAGGCCGTCGTGGCCGACTTCGGCTACGTCGACATCCTCGTCTGCAACGCGGGTGTGGCGTCGAAGGGGATGCCGGTGGCTCTCACCGAACCGGCCGAACTCGCCAACGTGATCGGTGTGCATGCGCTCGGTCCGCACTACATGGCGCGCGGCGTGTTGCCTTCCATGCGAACCCGGTCGCGCGGTGACATCGTGATGATCTCGTCGGTCGCCACGTCGCACATGGGACCCAATGGCGCGCCCTACAACATGGGCAAGGCGGCGATGGAGGCTCTGGCTCTCACTCTCGCCAAGGAAGAACGCCCGCACGGCATCCACGTGAACGTCGTGGCCCCCGGACTCGTGGAAACCGACATGGGCGTCCGCTTGGCCCGGGCCATGACCGGACAGCGTGAATTGCAAGATCTGCGCAGCCTCGATCAGGGCTCGCCCTTCGGTCGGGTGTGCCAGCCCCTCGACGTCGCCAACGTCGTGCTGTGGCTCTGCAGCGAAGGTGCCTCGTACGTCACCGGACAGCGCATCGAGTGTGACGGAGGTGGGCCGCGCTGAGGTCTCGGCCTCGGTGACCGTGCGGAACACAGGGGTAGCCTGCGCTCCGTGACCCCTCAGCAGAGCCCCCTCGCCTCGCCCCTCGCTCCGGCATCGACGTCCGGATCCGAAGCGATCATCACCATCACCGAGGCCGCGCACGCGGAGTTGGTGAAGTTGCGCGACGCCGAAGAGGACGCGGCGGCCCTCGGCCTGCGACTCGAGATCGTGAGTGGTCCGGGTGAAGAGTTCAAGTACGACCTGTCACTCGACGAGTTCCGCAAGGCGGCGTTCACCGACGAAGTCCGAACGCACGATGGTCTGAAAGTGATCGTTCCGGCCAAGGACGTCGAGTTGCTGCAGAACGCGGTCCTCGACTTCACGTCGTCGGGTGGACTCGTGATCCGCAATCCCAATCGTCCGGTCGCCCCCAAGGTCGACGGACTCGTATCGGGTGACGAACTCTCGGCCGAGATCGAAGCGGTCATCATGGGTGAGGTCAATCCGGCCCTGGCCGCGCACGGTGGTTTCGTGACCTTCGTCGGACACGACAACGAAGGCACCGCGTATCTCACCATGGGCGGCGGTTGTCACGGCTGCTCGATGAGTCGCATGACGATGCTCGAAGGTGTGCAGACGACCGTGGTCGAGAAGGTTCCGGCCATCAGTCGTGTGCGAGATCTCACCGACCACTCGTCGGGTGAGAACCCGTACTACAACTGACTCAGCGCGCCGCGGTCTGCGGGCCGCGTACGAGTCGTCCCGGAAGTTCGCCCGTGAATTCGTCGTCGGCCACCGTCTGGACGCCGCGAACGAACGTCGCCGCGTAACCGCGGCCACGCTGAACGAGTCGGCGTCCATCAGCCGGAAGATCGAAAGCCATGCGCGGCACGTCGAAGCCGAGTCCGTCGTAGTCGATCACGTTGATGTCGGCGCGGTGACCGGGCGCGACGAGTCCGCGATCGGCGAGACCGTAGAACTCGGCGGTCTGGCGGGTCTGGCGGTGCACGACGTATTCGAGCGGTAGTCGCGGGCCGCGTTGGCGGTCGCGGGTCCAGTGGGTGAGCATGAACGTGGGCATGCCGCCGTCGCAGATCGCCCCGCAGTGCGCACCGGCATCGGACAACCCCATGCGCGTGTGCGGATGAAGATGCGCTTCGTAGGTCATCGAGAGATCGCCGTACGAGTAGTTGAAGAAGGGCGCGTAGATCATTCCGTGACCGTCGTGCGACACGAGTTGATCGAGGATGATCTCGGGGATCGGCCGACCGGTCCGACCGGCGATGGCGGCCACCGAGTCGTCGCGGTGCGGCTCGTAGTCGATGTCGGCTCCGTCGACGAGCCACATGCCCGATGCCTTCTCGATCACGATGCGATGGAACAGCCCACCGTCGTCTGGCATCTCTTCGATGATCCGGCGGCGGCGTTCGGGGTCGGCGAGGGCCCGGATCCGCTCGTCCATCGGAAGGTGCTGCACTTCGGCGTAGGCCGGATGGAAGAGGAGCGGATGCACGCTTCCGTGGAGGCAGTACATGATGCCGATCGAACGGCCGGCCACCTGCGTGTAGATCGGAATGCCGTCGGCGTGGGCTTCGGTGAGGAGTCGGAGAACCGAACGCCAGAGATCGGGCGATTGGTCGGTCTGACTGAGGTTCACGCTCACCGGTCGACCCGTGCGACGCGCGAGTTCGCGCATCCAGATCCATTCCTCGCCCGGAACGCGGATGTGTTCGGGGGAGAACTGGAAGTTGCCGTGACCGACGCGGGCCATGGCGGTCGCGATGGCGAACAACTCCTCGGCTTCGACCATCGTGCCCGGAACGAGTTCACCGCTCTTCGATTTGTGCAGGGGAGTGCGACTCGTGGAGAAACCGAGGGCGCCGTGTCGTAGCGCCTCTTCGACGAGCCGGGCCATGTTCGCGCGATCGTCGGCATCGGCGGGTTCGTTGTCGGCACCGCGCTGTCCCATCACATACGCGCGCAACGGACCGTGAGCGATCTGGGTCCCGATGTCGAGCACGAACGAATGACGTTCGATGGCGTCGAGGTATTCGGGGAAGCTCTCCCATTGCCAGTCGATGCCGTCGGTCATGGCCGAACCGGGGATGTCTTCGACCCCCTCCATCAGTTCGATCAGCCATTGGTGACGGTCGGGGTGGGCGGGGGCGAATCCGACACCGCAGTTGCCCATGACCGCCGTGGTGACTCCGTGCCACGAACTCGGTGTGAGCCACGGATCCCACGACACCTGGGCGTCGTAGTGGGTGTGCACGTCGACGAAACCGGGGGTGACGAGGCGACCCTGAGCGTCGAGAATTCGGTGGGCCGTCTGCGTGGAGATCATCCCGGGAGCGGTGACCTCGGTGATGATGCCGCCCTCGACCGCGATGTCGGCGGGACGGGCCGGTGCGCCGGATCCATCGACGAGATGGGCGTTGGTGATGACGAGTTCGCTCATGGTTCGGCCTCTTCGGCGAACGCTAACAGAGACGTCCGATGACCTCGTCGTGAAGGATTCCGTTGGTGGAGATTGCGGTGTCGCTCGTGTAGTCGCGATCTCCGAAACGATTGGTGTGGCGACCGCCGGCTTCTTCAACTATCGCCTGCACGGCGGCGTTGTCGTAGGGCGCGAGGCCGACGGCATCGACGGCGATGTCGACGGCACCTTCGGCCACGAGCATGTGTTGCCAGAAGTCGCCGTAACCGCGCGCGCGATACGACTCTTGTTGCAGGCGGACGAGTCGTTCGGTGAGGCCGAGACGATCCCATCCGGCGTTGAAGGTGACGCTCACCTGGGCGCGGTCGAGCGCGCTCGTGGAACTCACCTTCATGACCCGGCCGTCGGCGAAGGCTCCGGTGTCGCGGGCCGACCACCAGCGTCGACCGAGTGACGGGGCCGAGATCACGCCGACGATCGGCCCTTCGTGACGATGAACGAGTGACACGAGAGTCGCCCAGATCGGGACACCCCGCACGAAGTTCGACGTCCCGTCGATCGGGTCGATGACCCATTGCCAATCCGAGGACTGATCGCCCACCACGCCGAATTCCTCGCCGTAGATCGAGTGCTGCGGGCGCGCGTCGGCGAGCGCGGCCACGATCACCTTTTCGGTGCCGCGATCGATCTCGGTGACTTCCGAATGATCGGCCTTGCGTTCGGTCGTGAACGAACGATCTTCGAACGCCGGTCGGGTGATGCGGTCGGCCGCATCGGCCACGCTGAGGGCGAGCTCGAGTTCGGCGCCGAGCCGATCGAGCGCGGTCATCGACCGGCGATGACCGCGGCGATGCCATCGGCGTCGAGGCCGATCTGGGCGAGCAGGCGGTCGGGTTTGGAATGAGGCAGGAACTTGTTCGGCACACCCATGATCTCGACGTGGGTCGTGGAGTTGCGAGCGGCGATCTCGGCGGCGATCGACATGCCGATACCGCCTTCGCGGATTCCGTCCTCGACGGTGACGACCAGACGATGCCGGGCCGCGTCGTCGCACATCAACGGATCGAGCGGTGCACACGAGCGCACGTCCCACACCGTGACGTCGGTGCCCTGCGCGGCGAGCACGTCAGCGGCCTTCAGGGCCGCGGCCAACATCTTGCCCACCGCCAGAACCGCGACGTCGGACGAACCGGCGCGCACCAGACGAGCTTGCAAGCCCGAACCGACTTCGGTCTCGGGAACCTGACGCGCCGCGCCCTTCGGATAGCGGATGGCCACCGGGCCGGCATCGGCGAGCGACACCGCGTCGTGCAACATCTGCTGGAGTTCCTGCGCGCTCGAGGGCGCGAGGACACGCATGCCGGGCACCTTGGAAAGCAGAGCCATGTCGTACACACCGTGGTGACTCGGTCCGTCATCGCCGGTGATGCCCGCGCGGTCGAGACAAAAGATCACGGGCAAGCGATGCAGAGCGACGTCGTACACGACCTGATCCCACGCCCGACTGAGGAAAGTCGAATACAACGCGACCACCGGTCGAAGTCCACCCATGGCCATGCCGGCAGCACCGGTCACGGCGTGTTGTTCGGCGATGCCGACGTCGAAAAATCGATCGGGGTAGCGCGACTCGAAGGGAATGAGGCCGGTGGGTCCGGGCATGGCTGCGGTGATGGCGACGAGGCGCGGGTCGCTCTCGGCTTCTTTCAGGATCGACTCGGCGAAAGCCTGTGTGTAGCCGGTGGGGACGGCCTTGGGCGGTCCGACGGCCGGGTCGAACACCGGCGTGTCGTGCAGGTGCTTCTCGTCGTCGTCCTCGGCCGGCGAGTATCCCTTGCCCTTCTGCGTGAGGACGTGCACGACGATCGGCCCTTCGGCCGAGAGATCTTCGGCATTACGTAACGCGACTTCGAGATCACGGATGTCGTGTCCGTCGATCGGACCGATGTAGCGCACACCGAGGGCTTCGAAGAACGACGGTGGCTGCAGGAACTCACGGACCGCCGCCTTCACGGCCTCCATGCCCTTCTCGGCCTGCTGCCCGACGACGGGAAGGTTCTGCAACCAGGCCTCGATGCGCCGCTGACGTTGCACGTAGACGGGATTCATGCGGATGCGCGTGAGTCCTTGTGACAATTTCTCGGTGATGCGATCGGGGAGAGCCGGTCGCTCGATCGAGCCGGTTGGCGCCTCGGTCACCGCCGAAACATGTTGCGTGAGGTTGGAGATCGTGGGCGCGTAACTACGACCGTTGTCGTTGAGCACGATGATCACGCGTCGCCGCGAGTGGCCGAGATTGTTGAGTGCTTCGTAGGCCATGCCACCGGTCATCGAGCCGTCACCGATCACGGCGACGATGTGTCGGTGGGGGTCCACGCCGGCGTCGCGGGCCACGGCCATTCCGTAGGCGTACGAGAGAACGGTGGACGCGTGACTGTTCTCGATGTAGTCGTGCTGACTTTCTTCACGACTCGGATACCCCGAGAGCCCGTCGGCTTGGCGCAGCGCCTCGAATCCCTCGGCCCGTCCGGTCACGATCTTGTGGACGTACGACTGGTGGCCGGTATCCCAGAGAATCGCGTCGCGCGGAGAGTCGAAGACCCGGTGCAGGGCGAGGGTCAGTTCGACCGCGCCGAGATTCGACCCGAGGTGTCCACCGTGATCGGCGACCGCGCGCACGATGAAGTCGCGGATCTCTCCCGAGAGTTCGGCGAGTTCGGCGTACGACTTGCCGCGCAAGTCGGCCGGTTGGCGGAGGTTCTCGAGCGACATGGCGAAATCACGCTAGCCCTGTCCCCGTCATGAGGGGACGGCGGAAGCGGCCGTGTGACCGCTGTTGCGGGCGATCTCCGACGCGAATTTGCGGTCGAGGCGTCGCTGGTTCCAACGATGGAGCGCCCAGCCGAGCAGAGCACCGACG
>Ga0129333_10005919_pt1 | contig 11531 bp, 8 predicted proteins | sample CPB6_08_DNA_FD_94474 | JGI IMG/M metagenome (GOLD analysis project Ga0129333, IMG submission 94474) | Freshwater to marine salinity gradient microbial communities from Chesapeake Bay, USA - CPBay_Sum_0.6_0.8_DNA | ecosystem: Environmental > Aquatic > Marine > Coastal | place: USA: Chesapeake Bay...
CTCGGGATTCGCGCTGGCCACGACGAGCATGTCGAGCGGCAGGCGCAGGCTGTAGCCTCGGACCTGGATGTCACGCTCCTCGAGCACGTTCAGCAGCGCCACCTGGATGCGCTCCACGAGGTCGGGCAGCTCGTTGATCGCGAAGATCCCGCGGTTGGTGCGCGGCACGAGGCCGAAGTGGATGGTCTCCGGGTCGCCGAGGCTGCGGCCCTCGGCGACCTTTACGGGGTCGATGTCGCCGACGAGGTCGCCGACGGAGGTGTCGGGGGTCGCGAGCTTCTCCCCGTAGCGCTCGCTGCGGTGGCGCCACGCGATCGGCAGGTCGTCCCCGAGCTCCGCGGCGAGGCGGCGGGCGGAGGCGCTGACGGGGGCCGTCGGCTCGTCATTGATCTCACTGCCCGCGACGTAGGGCATCCACTCGTCCAGCAGGCCGATGAGCGAGCGGATGAGCCGCGTCTTGCCCTGACCACGCTCACCGAGAAGGACGAAGTCGTGGCCGGCCAGCAGGGCCCGCTCGACCTGGGGGCCGACGGTGTCCTCGAACCCGATGATCCCGGGCAGCGTGGGCAGGCCGGCGCGCAGGCGGGCCAGGAGGTTCTGCTGCATCTCGGCCTTGACCGTGCGGGAGGTGTAGCCGGAGGCGAGGAGGGCGCCGAGGGTTCGGGGCAGGTCGGCGGGCGGAGTGGGCGCGAAGTGGGTCACCCCCCGACGCTATGCCGACGACGCTGCCGACGCACGGCGATCAGCCGCTACCGTGCGGTCGTGGGCTCCCGGGCGTACGACCTCGTCTGGGGCACCGCCCTGACCTCGACCCGGGTCGTCCACCAGGCCCTCGTGCGCGTCAGCGGCGGTCGGCTGGGCCAGCGCTTCCCGGGCGGTGCGCAGGTCGTGTGGGTCACGACGCTCGGCCGGCGGAGCGGCATCTGGCGGCGGACGCCGCTGCTCGGCGCCCGTGACGGGGACTCGTGGGTCGTGGCCGGGTCCAATGCCGGGCAGGAGCAGGTGCCCGCCTGGGTGCACAACATGCGTGCCCATGACCAAGGCCGGCTCGAGGTCGACGGCGTCGAGAGCGAGGCCGCCTTCGTCGAACTGCATGACCAGGAGCGGGCCGACGCGTATGCCCGGCTGGTGGGGATCTGGAAGTCCTTCGCGATGTACGAGCGGAACGCCCAGCGGGCGATCCCGGTCTTCCGGGTCACCCGGCAGTCCTGACCTTCCGGGTCACCCGGTAGTCCTGACGAGCACGGCCGCGCGCGTTGTGGCCCCCGGGTCAGTGGTCTACCGTCGTACCGTGACCGTGCCCTTCACTCCCGCGCCGCTGCCTGCCGAGGCCCTTGAGGCCGTCCTGCAGCCCCTCGATCGCAGCCGGATGCTGCCACCCGAGGCGTACACCAGCGAGGAGGTCTTCGCCTGGGAGAAGGCGCACCTGTTCTCCGGTTGGCAGTGCATCGGGCGCTCCGACTCGATCCCCGAGCCACGCATGCAGCGTGCAGAGCAGGTCGGCGACACGTCCGTCCTCCTCGTCCGCGGTGAGGACGGTGTCCTGCGCGCCTTCGCCAACACCTGCCGCCACCGCGGCCACGAGCTGCTGCCGTGCTCCAGTGAGGTCTCCGGGCGTGCCATCCGGTGCCCGTACCACTCGTGGACGTTCTCCCTCGAGGGCGAGCTCATCGGGACCCCCGGCTACACCGGCCACCCCGACTTCGACAAGTCGCAGTACCCGCTGCGCTCGCTGGCCGTTCAGGAGTGGCACGGCTGGATCTTCCTCGACCCGTCGGGCGCCGCCGGTCCGCTCGCCGCGCATCTTGACGGGATCGAGCCGCGCGTCGTGAACTACGCACCGGAGGACCTCGTCGTCCAGGGTCGGCACGAGTACGTCGTGCAGGCCAACTGGAAGATCGTGATCGAGAACTACCAGGAGTGCTACCACTGCACGTCCATCCATCCCGAGCTGTGCCAGGTGAGCCCGCCCGACAGCGGCGCCAACATGGACCAGGGATCGGGCGCGTGGGTGGGGGGATGGCTCGACCTGCGTCCGCACGCGGTGACCATGTCGCTCGACGGCCACAGCGACGGCACCTTCATCCCCGGCCTGACCGAGGTCGAGCAGCGGCGGGTCGACTACCTCGCCGTCTTCCCCAACCTGCTGGTGAGCCTGCACCCGGACTACGTCATGACGCACCGCATGGTCCCGCTGTCGGCACGTGAGACGTGGATCGAGTGCCTGTGGGCGTTCCCCCGGGAGGCACTCGACCTGCCCGGCTTCACCCCCGACTACGCCATCGACTTCTGGGACATCACCAACCGGCAGGACTGGAGCGCCTGCGAGTCGGTGCACCGCGGGCTGAGCAGCGGATTCGCGAGCGCCGGTCCGATCGCGCCCCGCGAGGACGGCGTACACCAGTTCGTCTCGATGATCGCGCGCGGCTACCTCGGTCGGCCGCTCGGCGCGGTCCAGCACGCGCTGCCCGCGCAGGGGTGACACCCACGCCGCTGCGGCATCAGGTCGCGAGGGCTCCCGGCGGCAGCAGACTCATCGCGCCCTGCCGGAAGTGCACGGTGGCCTGCTCGCCGGGCCGATGGTGCCCCGCGTGCTCGCTGGGCCGACGGACCACCAGCTCGGCGCCCCCGTCGAGGCCGACGATGACGTCCGTGGTGGGGCCCTGGTAGGTGACGCGGGTGATGACGCCGCGGACCGTCCCGGCCTCCTCGTCGGTGGCCTCGAGCAGCAGTCGCTCCGGCCGGATCACCAGCCGCACGCCTGCTCCCGGCGACACGGTGCCGCGGCAGGTGAGCGACTGGCCCGCCAGCAGGACCTCGGTCCGGCCGTCGCCGACGGCCCCCTTCACCTCGACCTCCAGCACGTTGGCGCTGCCGAGGAAGTCCGCGACGTAGGCGGTGGCCGGGGTGTCGTAGAGGTCGGCGGGAGTGCCCACCTGCTCGATCGCGCCGCCGGCCATGACGGCCATGCGGTCGGACATCGTCAGCGCCTCCTCCTGGTCGTGCGTGACGTAGATGAACGTGATGCCGAGGTCCCCTTGGAGGGACTTGAGCTCCACCTGCAGGGCCTTGCGCAGCTTCGCGTCGAGGGCGCCGAGCGGCTCGTCGAGGAGGAGGACGCGCGGGCCGAGCACGATGGCCCGGGCGAGGGCGACCCGCTGTTGCTGGCCGCCGGACAGCTGGGCGGGCCGACGCCTGGCGTACTGGCCCATGCGCACGAGTTCGAGCGCCTCGGCGACCCGGCGGCGGGCATCGTCCTTGCCGACTCCCTGGTAGCGCAGCCCGAAGGCCACGTTGTCCTCGACGGACATGAAGGGGAACAGGGCGTAGTTCTGGAAGACGGTGTTGACCGGACGGTCATTGGCCGGCACCGCGGAGACGTCCTTGCTGTCGATGAGCACTGCGCCGGACGACGGGGTCTCGAAGCCGGCGACCATCCGCAGGGTAGTCGTCTTGCCGCACCCGGACGGCCCGAGCAGGCTGAAGAACTCCCCGGCGGCGACTGTCAGGTCGATACCGCGCACGGCCTCGACGTCGCCGTAGGACTTGGTGAGCGCGACGAGCTCGACGCTCCCGCCCTTCACCGTGGGCGTCCGTCGTGCCGAGCGTGCAATGGGCCTCCCCGGTCGTGTCGCGAAAAGGGGGTTGCCGTCGGGGCAACAGTGGTTGAGTGTAGGCGGACTCCTACCGGCCCGAGGGAAGTTGAGGCAGCACATGGACCGTCGGCCCCGCCCACCGCTCTCACGTCGCCGCATGCTGCAGGCGTCAGCGCTCGCCCTGCCGGGCGCGTGGGCGCTGGCCTCGTGCGCGCGCGAGCAGCCGCTCGGCGCCCCGGCACCCGCCAGCTCTGCCGCAGGTGCGCCGGCGAGCAGCGCGGCCGCGGCACCGTCGCCGTCCGCGACGCTGCAGATCGCCTCGCCCCAGAACCCTGTCAAGTGGCCCATCAACCCCGGCAACGAGCCGATCGCCTCCGGCCTCGAGCCCGAGGCGAATGCCACGCTGCGCCTCTACAACTTCCCGGACTACCTCGACAAGGCCGTCATCAAGGACTTCACCAAGGAGTACTCGGACTACAACGTCAAGGTGGAGTACTCGACGTTCAACGACTACTCCGAGGCGATGACGAAGATCCGCAGCGGGACGGTGCCGTACGACGTCAGCTTCCTGACGTACACCTACATCGCCAAGCTCGTGTACGGCGATCTCATCCGACCGCTCAACCACGACTACGTCCCGAACATCGAGGACGTCTGGACGGAGTTCCAGAATCCCTGGTACGACCTCGAGTGGCAGTACACGGTGCCGTACGTCATCTACACGACGGGTATCGGCTGGCGTGCCGACCTGATCAGCGAGGACATCGGCGCCCTCGCAAACCCCTACGACGTCTTCTGGGACAGCGCGTACGCCGGCAAGCTCGCCGTGCTCGACGACAACCGCGAGGTCATCGGCATGACCATCCTGCGTGACGGCGGCACCGACGTGAACACCGCCGATCCCGCAGCACTCGAGCTGGCACGCGACGCGATGCTCGAGATGCTCGGCATGACTCAGCCGCGCGTGACGATCACCGGGTACACCGACATCCCCGAGGGGGTGCTGTCCCTGTCGCAGTGCTGGTCCGGCGACATGATCACCGGGCAGTACTACATGCCCGAGGGGCTCGACTCGTCCGTGCTGCGCTACTGGAGCCCGCCCGACGGGCGTGGCCTGATCAACAACGACTTCATGGTCGTGCTGAAAGGGGGCGAGAACCCGGTGCTCGCCCACCACTTCCTCAACTACATGATCGGCAAGGACGTCTCGCTGAAGAACTTCTCGTGGGTCGGCTACCAGCCGCCACTGCGGGCCCTCACGCCCAAGTCGATGGTCGCCGACGGCTACATCCCGAAGAACCTCGCGGGCGCGGTGGTCCAGCCGGAGTGGTTCAAGGTCGGCTACCCGCTGCTGGAGCTGCAGCCGCAGGTGCAGGCGGAGTACGACGCGATCTGGCAGCAGTTCAAAGCCGGGGCGTGACGTGGGGGATCGCTCCACGCGGCTCCTGTGGCCGATCCTCGGGCTGCCCGCCATGGTGTGGATCGCCCTGTTCTTCCTCGTACCCCTGTACGTCGTGCTGTGCGTCGCGTTCGGCACCAGTGACCCGGTGTTCCGCACCGCCATCCCGATCTGGAACCCGCTGGAGTGGCAGTTCGCCCAGGTGCAGGTGGTGTGGGAACGGCTCTTCGGGGCGGACAACTTCTACCTGCCCGTCGTCCTGAGGACGATCGTCTACGTGGTGCTCGCGGTGTGCGGGTGCCTGCTCATCGCCTTCCCGGTCGCGTACTTCACCGCGCGCTTTGCGGGCCGGTTCCGCGGTCTCGTGCTCGCACTGCTCATCGCGCCGTTCATCATCTCGTACATGATGCGCATGCTTGCGTGGATCAACCTGCTCCAGCCGGACGGCCTCGTCAACTCGATCATCACGCTCGGGGGGCTGCTCCCCCTCGAGGTGAACTGGCTGAGCGGCAAGCCGTACGTGGTCGTGATGGGGCTGGTCTACGGGTACATCCCGTACATGCTGCTGCCGCTCTTCGTCGCCCTCGATCGCATCAGCCCCAGCCTGCTCGAGGCCGCACGGGACCTTGGCGCAGGAGGTGTGAGCACCTTCCGTCGCGTGATCCTGCCGATGAGCATCCCGGGGATCGTCGCGGGAACGCTCCTCGTGTCGCTCCCCATGATGGGTGACTACTTCACCTCGGACATGCTGTCCAAGTCGCCCAAGACGACGATGATCGGCAACCTGATCAACCTGTCGATCGTCTCGCCCGGGCAGGCCGGCCAGGCGGGTGCGCTGCTGATCCTCGTGCTCCTCGTCCTTCTGGTCCCCATGGTCTGGTACACCCGCAGCAACGCCCGGGCTGAGGTGCGCTCGTGACCGTCTCCGCTGCCCCCGCCGAGGCGATACTCGACAGCAGCCGATCGCCGCGGCGACGAGCCCTGCGCGGCACCCCGGGCGCCAAGGCCTACGGGCTGGCCACGATCACGGCGGTCTACCTGCTGTGGTCTCTGCTCCCCGTGGCGATCACGGTGCTCTTCTCGTTCAACGAGGGACGGTCCCGCAGCACGTGGCAGGGCTTCTCGCTGCGCTGGTACACGTGGGACCCGACCGGGTCGATCATCAATGACGAGTCCCTGCGAGTCGCACTGCTCCACACGTTCGTGCTCGCGGTGCTTGCGACCTTGATCACCGTCCCGCTCGGCGTCCTGTTCGCGCTGGCGCTCGATCGCTGGCGTGGCCGCATCCCGGCGGGCGCGAACTTCCTGGCCCTCATCACCTTCGTCATCCCCGAGATCGCCCTCGCGATCGGGCTGCTGTTCATGGTGACCTACCTCGCGACGCCGTTCGGCCTCGGCACGTGGGCGCAGGTGATCGGCCTGGTCACCTACCAACTGGCCTACCCGATCGTGATCTGCCGGGCGCGGCTCCTGACCATCGGGGCCCACTACGAGGAGGCCGCGCGCGACCTCGGGGCGAGCGCCCTCGGCGCCGTGCGCCGGGTGATCCTGCCCATGCTCTTCCCGGCGATCCTGGTCAGCGCAATCCTCGTGTTCGCGGATGTCCTCGACGACTTCGTCCTCGTGCGCTACCTGTCGTCGGATGCTTCCACCGAGACCACGTCCATGCGGATCTATGCGACGGCCCGTGCAGCGCCCTCACCCGCCCTCAATGCGATGGCGACGGTGATCCTCGCGGTGTCGATCCTGACGATCGTGGTCGGGTGGCTCCTGTTCCGCAGGTGGGCCAGGCGCCAGGGCGAGAAGGCCGACATGGGCTCGCTGGCGAGCACGCTGTGATGGCCCCTGACTTCCCGGTGGCTGACGGACGAGTGGAGGACGAGTGGTAGCGCTGCCCACCCGGGCTGACGTCGTCATCGTCGGCGGCGGGGTCATCGGCTGCTCGATTGCCTATCACCTCGTCGCGCGGGGCGTGCGCGACGTGCTCCTGATCGAGCGCAGCGAACTGACGTCGGGCACGACTTGGCACGCCGCCGGGCTCATCACCAGCGCTGGCTTCCACGACGAGACCTCCCTGTGGATGTGCCGGTACTCGCGCGACCTGTACGCCCGGCTCGAGGAGGAGACAGGGCACTCGACGGGATTCCGTCCCGTAGGCCACCTGTCCGTGGCGCGGACCGCGGCACGCATGGAGACCCTCGTGCGCGAGCGGGACTTCCAGGTCGGCTTCGGGGTGCCCAACGAGATCGTCGGGCCGGAGCGCATCGCGGAGCTGTTCCCGCTGCTGCGCACGGACGATCTCGTGGGCGGGTCCTACGTGCCCGACGAGGGGCGGGCGGACCCGGTCGGGGTTGCCACCGCGATGGCCAAGGGTGCACGGGCCCGGGGCGCGACGATCGTCGAGGGCGTGCGCGTGACCGACCTGCTGCGCGAGCCGGGCAGTGCGGGTCGGCGTGACCGGATCACCGGGGTCGTCACCGATCACGGCACGGTCGAGGCGGGGACCGTCGTGCTGGCGGCCGGCCTGTGGACGCGGCAGCTCGCCGCACTGGCGGGCGTCGACGTGCCGCTCCAGGCGGCCGAGCACTACTACCTGCTGACCGAGCCGCTCGACGGCGTGCACCGCGACCTGCCGATCGTGGAGGACCTCGACTGCTACGGCTACTTCCGCGAGGAGGGCGGCGGGATGCTCGTCGGCCTGTTCGAGCCGGTCGCCGCGCCCTGGCACCTTGACGGCGCTCCGGAGGACTTCGCCTTCGGGACCATCCCGCCGGACTGGGACCGCATGACGCCGTTCCTGGAGAAGGCGATGGCGCGCATCCCCTCGCTGTCCGACGTGGGCGTGCGCCTGCTCTTCTGCGGACCGGAGAGCTTCACCGCCGACGTCGCCCCGATCCTCGGTCCTGCGCCGGAGGTGCAGGGGCTGTGGGTCGCGGCGGGGCTGAACTCCGTCGGCATCCTCCTCGGCGGCGGGGTCGGGCACGTCATGGCGGACTGGATCGTCGACGGCGTCTGCCCGGTCGACAACGCCGCCTACACGATCGAGCGTGCGCTGCCTTTCCAGTCCTCGCGCCGGTTCCGCGGCGAGCGGATCGTCGAGCAGCTGGGAGTGCTGTTCGGCGACGGGACGTACCCGACGTTCCACCAGCACACCGCGCGCGGCATCCGACGCTCCCCACTGCATGAGGTGTGGGCGGCGCGGGGCGCGCACTTCGCCGACTCGGCCGGCTGGGAGTTCGTCGAGTGGTTCCGCCCGCCGGGGGAGCCGGAGCGGGAGATCCCTCGGACCTGGGACCGGGACTTCTGGTCGCCGTGGGTGGCCGAGGAGCACCGGACCGTGCGCGAGGCGGTCGGGGCGCTCGACATGACGCTGATGTCACGGTTCCTCGTGCAGGGCCCGCACGCGGCTGATGTGCTCGACCGGCTGAGCGCGAACGCCGTGGTGGGTCCGGTGGGCCAGGTCACCTACACGCAGTGGTGCAACGAGCGCGGGGGCATCGAAGCCGACCTCACCGTCACGCGAACCTCGCAGGAGGCCTTCCTTGTGGTGGTCTCCGATGTCTCGCATCGACGCGTCGAGCGGATGCTGCGCGACGAGCGCCGTGACGACGAGTTCATGACGGTCACCGATGTCACGGCCGGATACTGCATGCTCTCGATCCAGGGGCCCCGGTCACGTGAGCTGCTGCAGCGCGTCAGCCCGAACGACCTGTCCGAGGAGGCCTTCGGCTACCTGACCTCGCAGGAAATCGAGATCGGCTACTCGCGGGTGCGTGCGCTGCGCGTCACGTATGTCGGCGAGCTCGGTTTCGAGCTGCTGATCCCCAGCGACCAGGCGGTGTCGGTGTGGCAGGTGCTCGAGGATGCCGGCGCGGACCTCGGATTCCGCCCGGTCGGCCTGGCCGCCCTCCACGGCCTGCGCCTGGAGAAGGCCTACCGCGACTACGGCGTCGACATCGACGTCACCGACACCCCGGTGACGGCCGGGCTGGCGTTCGCGGTGGCCTGGGACAAGCCGACAGCCTTCCGCGGACGGGAGGCGCTGGTCGCGGCGCGCTCCGACAGGTCGCTGCGGCTCGTGCCCGTCCGCATCGACGACCCGGCACCCCTCCTCCACGGGGGTGAGGCGGTGCTCAGGGACGGCACGTGGGTCGGGTACGTGCAGGCCGGCGGCTTCGGGCACACGCTGGGCACATCCGTCGGGCTCGCCCAGGTGAGCAATGCGGACGGGGTCACGGCGGACTGGCTCAAGGCGGGGGGCTTCGAGGTGGTCATCAACGGCACCCGCCACCCGGCCACCGTGCAGTTCGCGCCGTTCTTCGACCCGGAGCGCACGAGGGTGCGCTGACCCTAGAGTGAAGTCCTCACGCTGAGGAGCCCTCCCATGATGCGCACGACCCCGTTCCACCCGAGGCTGGAGCAGCTGAACCACGCCCACGCGTGGGGCAACTGGTCCGGCTATCTCTCGGCCCTCAAGTACGACCTGTCCAGCAAGCACGAGTACTTCAGCGTGCGCAATGCCGCGGGGTTCTTCGACACCTCGCCCCTGCACAAGTACTGGCTCCGGGGGCCCGATGCCGAGCGATTCTGCAGCCACGTGTTCGCCCGTGACGTGCGGGCCCTGCGGCCGGGCCGCGCGCAGTACCAGGTGTGGTGCGACGACGCCGGGTTCGTCCTGGAGGACGGCGTCATCTTCCGGACGGCCGCCGACGAGTTCTTCCTGACGGCTGCCGAGCCCAACTACGGGTACCTCACCTCCCTGGCCCGCCGCTACGAGCTTGACGTGGTCGATGCGACGGAGGACTTCGCGTCCCTGGCCGTCCAGGGGCCGCGGTCGCGTGACATCCTCCGCGCGCTGACGCCCGATATCGACGAGCTCCGGTACTTCGGCCTCACCCACACCAAGATCGGCGACACCGAGGTGATGGTCAGCCGCACCGGATTCTCCGGAGACCTCGGCTACGAGCTCGTCATCCCCGCAGACGCCGCCCTCGAGGTGCTCGATGCGATCATCGCCGCGGGAGAGCCCCACCTCCTTAGGCCCTACGGCGAGGAGGCGCTCAACATGGTGCGCATCGAGGCCGGGCTTCCGCTGCTGGGCAAGGAGTTCACCTCCAGCCGCTACGCCTACACCGACGCGCATCGCTTCACCCCGGACGAACTCGGCCTCGGCTGGCTGCTGAAGGGGATCGACGACGAGAGCCGGCCCTTCATCGGACGCGAGGCGATCCTCCGAGAACGGGCGACCGGGTCGTCGCGCTGGCGCACGGTGGGCGTCGCCATCGAGTGGCGTGACTACTACGACCTGTTCGCGTCGAACGGTCTGCTGGCCGTGCCCGACGAGATACCGGTGGGGTGGGAGACGATGCTCTACAGCGCGAAGGGCAAGCGCATCGGCTACGCGACCAGCTTCATGTACTCCCCGTACGCGCAGCGCCACATCGGCATCGCCCGGGTGCGGCCCAAGTTCGCGGAGATCGGCACCGAGATCCAGGTCGAGCAGACGGTCAACCACGAGTACCTCAACGTGCGGGGCCACGTCACCGGACTGCCGTTCTTCAACCCTGAGAGGAAGGTCGCCTGAGATGGCCGACTCCCACGCCTACGACGTCATCGTCATCGGGGCGGGCCACAACGGTCTGACCAATGCGGCCTACCTCGCCAAGGCGGGGCAGCGCGTGCTCGTCCTCGAGCAGAACAGCCTCGTCGGTGGCGCGGCGATCACCGAGGAGCTGCGGCCCGGATTCCAGTTCACGACGTTCTCCTACGCGCTCAGCCTGCTGCGACCGGAGATCATCGCCGAGCTCGACCTCGTCCGGTACGGCTTCAACCCGCTCTACATGCGCTCGCACTTTGCGCCGATGGACAACGGCGACTACCTGCTCCTCGGCCCGGACGATGCCGTGAACCGGCAGGAGATCGCGCGCCACTCCAAGGCTGACGTCGATGGCATGGAGCGCTTCCAGCACGACACGTCCCGCGTGCGGCAGTTCCTGCGACCGCTGTTCGACAGCATCCCGCCCAACGTGTTCAGCAAGGATCCGCAGGACGCCGACCAGGTGGCATGGCTGCTGAACCACCTTGGCGGTGCTGACACCAAGGTCATCCACGACAGTGTGCGACTGCTGACGGGCAGCATCAAGGACTTCGTCGACGACTACCTCGAGTCGGAGATCATCAAGGCGACGATCTGCTCGGCCGCGTGCGTGGGCATCAAGCTCGGTCCGATGTCGCCGGGCACGGGCATGAACTGGCTGTACCTCGCGATGGGCGAGCACGACGGGCACTCGGGCTCGTGGTCCTTCCACAAGGGGGGCAACGGCGGGTTCACGCAAGTGCTCGCCCGTGCGGCCACGGCGTACGGAGCGGAGATCCGACTCAACTCGGCGGTCTCGCACCTGCTGACCAAGCATGGCGAGGCGCGCGGAGTGGTTCTGCGCGACGGCACCGAGTTCCGCGCCCCCGTCGTCGTCAGCTCGCTCGACCCCCGCCGGACTTTCCTGCAGATCGCTGATCCGCGCGAGCTGCCGTCCGAC
>Ga0129333_10005920_pt1 | contig 11530 bp, 11 predicted proteins | sample CPB6_08_DNA_FD_94474 | JGI IMG/M metagenome (GOLD analysis project Ga0129333, IMG submission 94474) | Freshwater to marine salinity gradient microbial communities from Chesapeake Bay, USA - CPBay_Sum_0.6_0.8_DNA | ecosystem: Environmental > Aquatic > Marine > Coastal | place: USA: Chesapeake...
ACCAATTCAGCAGAAGTCAATTATCAGAAATCCTTTAAGGGCAATCACAGTTTGCTGATCTCGGGTTATTTCAAACAAACAGATAACCTGATTACCCGGTATCAAGTAAAAGAACCTAGTTCTGTTCCTGGTAGAGATATCTTAGTCAATACCTTTATCAATGCAAATAGCAGTCGCGCCTACGGAATCGAATTAACTTCCAGAAACCCTGTAGCAAAGTGGTTGGAGTTGACCACCAACTTGAACTTCTTTAATTCCAGTATCAACAGCAGCAACTTGGATTTGAATCTCAATAATTCCTTGTGGAGCTTTTTTGGTAAAATAAATGCCAACATCAAATTACCGTCCAATTTCACCCTACAGCTTTCTGGTGATTACAGGAGTAAATCCATTTTACCACAAAGCAGTGGCGGTGGTGGTGGAGGCGGAAGAGGTGGTGGCATGGGAGGCCCTCCCGGTGGTGGCGGTGGCTGGGGCGGTTTTGTTCAAACAACCGCACAGGGATATGTGAAACCCAACTATGGTCTTGAATTCGCGCTTCGCAAAGATTTCTTAAAAGAAAAAAGAGGTTCATTGACCTTGAGCATGAATGATGTGCTCAAAACAAAGGTCTATGGATCATTTTCAGAATCACCCTTCTTTACTCAAACCAATTCCAGGAGACGCGACTGGCAAGTTTTCCGGTTGAATTTCAGTTATCGATTTGGTAAAGTAGATGCATCCATTTTCAAGCGCAAGAACACCCGAAGTGGCATGGATGGTATGCAAGAAGGTATGCAGATGCAGCAATGACCTTGAATGATTGCTTATCGTTTACCAACAAGCATGGGAACAAATGAGAATTCATCGAATTTCTCCTGCACATAAGACTGATGATCAATTTTAGTCAATTTATGCATCCGTTGGTATTCCCCTTCATCCAACGGCAAAACCATGCAACCTCCCGGCTTCAGTTGTTCCAACAACGCCTCTGGTATATGGGGCGCAGCAGCAGTAATTAAAATTTTATCGAAAGGAGCATACGTGGGCAGTCCCTCAAACCCATCTCCATAAAACATTCTCAGTGTGGGATATTTTTTTAAGAATGAAAACGATTTATTAGCATCAAATAATTTTTTTTGACGCTCTATCGTATACACTTTTGCTTTTAATTCAGCTAAAACACAGGCTTGATAAGCGCTGCCAGTACCCACCTCAAGTATTTTTTCAAATGGTTTTACCTCTAATAATTGGGACTGATATGCAACAGTATACGGTTGAGAAATGGTCTGATCTTCGCCTATTGGAAATGCGCGATCTTCATACGCTTGCTTTTCAAAGGCTGAATCGAGAAAAAAATGACGCGGAACGGAAAGAAGGGCATTGAGTACAGCTTCATCCGTGATTCCTTTTTCCCTGATTGAATCAATCAATTTGGAGCGAAGTCCTTTATGCAAGTATGTATCTTCTGAAGTCCGCATTCCGTATTACAATTTCAAATCCTCTACCACCTTTGCGATCCGTTCACCAAGAGCAGCGTAAGCTTGGTCAAACTGCTCTTCAGGAGTTAACGCATGTTGTACACTGAAGTAAAATTTGATTTTAGGTTCGGTCCCAGAAGGACGAGCACTGATTTTACTTCCATCTTCAAGAACAAATTGTAAAACGTTGCTTTTAGGTAAATCAATTTTACAAACTTGACCATTGGACAGATCTTTTGCTTCTTGTTTTTCATAGTCGTAGAGTCCCACCACTTTAGTACCAGCAAGCATGGAAGGAGGCGATTCGCGAAATGCTTTCATCATAGAAGCAATTTGCTCTTGCCCGTCCCGACCCTTTTTGGTAATAGAAACGAGGTGTTCACGAAATAATCCATATTCCCTGTATATGGAAATTAGCTTAGCATATAAACTGTTTCCTTGGTTCTTTTCAAAGGCAGCCATCTCGCATAACAGGGCTACCGCGCTAACGGCATCTTTATCACGCAACTGATCACCGATCATCAGGCCATAGGATTCTTCACCTCCAATAATGTAATTCTCATTTTCCTCCTTTGATTTAATCAATTCCGCAATCCACTTGAAACCAGTCAATACATTATAGCAGTTTATATGGTTTCGTGAAGCAATGATATCAATCAGGTCGGTAGTTACAATTGTTTTAACAACAAAATCATTTTCTTTTGATAATCCTTTTTTCTTTCTGGCTTCGATCATATAATTGAAAGCCAGAACTGCAGTCTGATTTCCATTGAGAAGCACCCAGTTTCCATGGGCGTCTTTCACGCCCACTCCCACCCGATCTGCATCAGGATCAGTCCCTAATAAAATATCAGCATCCACTGCCTTGGCTTTTTCTAATCCAAGACGCATGGCCTCACTTTCTTCTGGGTTGGGGTATACAACGGTTGGGAAATTTCCGTTCGGCTCCATTTGCTCTTCTACAACATGGATGTTCTTGAAGCCAAAAGCTGTGAGAACATCTGGAACCATTTTAAATCCGGTTCCATGGATGGGCGTGTATACTATTTTTAAATCTGCTTGCTGTTGAATTACATCGGGATATACACTGAGGGATTTCACCATGTGGATGTATGCATCATCAGCATCCTTTCCAAGTAGATGAATACGCTCATCTCCGCCCGACCACTTAACGTCATCAACGCTTGAAATTGCATTGACTTCAGCTATTACATTTTCATCATGCGGCGGAACCAATTGACCTCCATCATTGAAATAGGCTTTATATCCATTGTATTCTTTTGGATTATGAGAAGCAGTACAAACCACACCGCCATGGCACTTTAGGTTACGAATGGTAAAAGAGAGCTGAGGAGTTGGACGAAGCGCTTCGAACAGATATACATGGATATTGTTAGCAGCCATTACGTGAGCGGTAATTTCAGCAAACAGGCGACTGTTATTGCGACTATCATGGGCAATGGCAACTTTTATTTCCTCTCCAACAAAACACTTCTTGAGATAATTAGCAAATCCCTGAGTAGCCATACCAATCGTGTATTTGTTGATACGATTTGTTCCTACTCCCATAATGCCCCGGAGTCCACCTGTACCAAATTCCAGATTTTTGTAGAATGCATCAGCCAATTCAGAGGGATGATCAGCTTGTAAACTGCGGATAGCGGATTTTGTCGCTTCATCGTAACTGCCGTTCAGCCATGAATCTATTTTTTCCTGAATCTGTAGTTCCATTAACGGTTATTTTTGCAAACATAATGAAAAGAGGCCTCTTGATTATTCAGCTGATGTTGATCATGTTTGCTGCCGATGCACAGGACAGCAGTTACCTTTCGTCTGCCCACAAACGGTGGATTCTGGGAGGTGTACAGGCCACACTATGGGGTGGAACGCTCTATTCACTTAATAATGCTTGGTATTCAAATTATCCTAAAGCACCATTTCACTTCTACAACGATTGGAAAGAGTGGCAACAAATGGATAAAGCAGGGCATGCATGGTCGACATATCAAATTAGTCGCCACACCAGCAATATTTGGCGCTGGGCTGGCATGAATGAGAAAACATCAATATGGGTGGGTGCTTTGAGTGGGATGAGTTTTCTGGGAATTGTTGAAGTCTTGGATGGATATTCAGATAAGTGGGGATTCAGCCTTCCGGATATGGCTGCTAATGCAAGCGGGGCCTTGCTGTTTGTTGGACAAGAATACTTGTGGAAAGATCAACGGATAACCTTAAAGCTCTCCTACTCCCCTTATCAATATGGCACATTAAAACCCAGGGCAGATGAATTATTTGGCTCAGGTGATGTGGAACGTTTATTGAAAGACTACAATGGGCAGATCATCTGGGCAAGTATCAACCCGAAGTCATTTCTGCCTGATTCTAAACTTCCTGGATGGTTAAACATTGCAATTGGTTACAATGCCCGAACCATGTTGGGTGGTTATGAAAACAAATGGAAGGATATGAATGGAAATTGGATTGACAGAACAGATATCGATCGATACAAGCGGGTATTGCTTTCGTTGGACGTAGACCTAACCAGGATTCCCACCAAGAACAAGACCCTGAAAACTATCTTTTCAATTATTAACGTTTTGAAAGTTCCTGCTCCCGCACTGGAATGGAACACCCGAGGTAAATGGCGATTGCATGCCATTGCGTATTGATATCAATGTAAAAAAGCCTCAGGAAGCTGTCCGGGTTGTATGTCAACCGTGATGTGATCATGTAGTGTGGTAGATAGTGAAATCCCGACATAATCAACATGAACTGGGAAGGTCTTGTAACTACGCTCGACCAGAGTAAGGGTTTGAACATTTTTGGGGGATGCATTCAAAATTGGGAGCAAGGCATAGAGCATTGTTTTGCCACTGTTTACCACATCGTCTATCAATACTATTGTTCTATCTTTTATATCAAGATCAGAAGCCAGCGTACAATGGAGGGGCGAACGCTTATCAATCACAACAGGATGCACCTGAACGTTCAGGGTTGTTAACTCAGTAATCATTGCCCCTAACAATTGCGCAATCAAAAAGCCACTTTCACGTATACCCATCAAGTAAATTTCTCCTACGCCTCTATTGTGCTCTTCAATTTGAAAAGCCATTCTGCGCAATTTCATTTTAGATTGTTCTGCGGTAAGGATAATTTTTCGTTGCATTCTTGCTCAATTGAATCTGTACAAGGTGTAATTTAGCACAAGAATTGAAGTAGATGACTTACCTGCCCCAGATTCTTTTTTGCACGCTTCTCCTTTTGGCAGGATATTCGTTTTATACACGTTTTCGATCCATCACCAAGGTCATTCGGTTAGGCAGAGATGAACACCTCAATGATCAATCAGGAAAACGTTGGAAAAACGTTATGATGCTTGCATTGGGACAAAAGAAAATGTTCAAGTATCCCCTGGTTGCATTTTTTCATTTAATCATTTATGTTGGATTCATCATCATCAATGTTGAACTACTTGAAATAGTTCTGGATGGTGCACTCGGAACTCATCGTTTGTTTCTTCCCTTCCTGGGCGAATGGTATGCAGTATTAATTAATGCATTTGAAGTCCTCGCATTGGGCGTTTTAGTTGTATGTATAATTTTCCTCACTAGACGATATGTTCTTTCAATTTGGAGGTTTCGGCATAGCGACCTGAATGGTTGGCCTTCAAAAGATGCGGCGATCATCTTGGTGGCAGAAATCGTGCTGATGGGATTGTTTTTGTTCATGAATGCAGCCGATACGCTATTACAAGAATGGAACTACAGTCCGTATACCGAACATCTCACCGGCAATTTTTTTGTCTCTTCATGGCTCCATCCCCTTTTACAAAAATGTGATCCAATTACTGTAGTCCTGATAGAACGAGTTTCATGGTGGTTACATATTGCAGGCATTCTTCTTTTCTTAAACTACCTAAGCCGATCCAAACACCTTCATATCATATTGGCATTCCCAAATGCATATTTTGCACGATTGACTTCTGTAGGTAAAATGAGTAACATGCCGGATGTACAACGAGAAGTAATGTATGCTTTTCAGCCGGAGTTGGCGACAGGCGAATCATCTCCCGCACCTTTAAAATTTGGAGCTGCGGACATCACCGATTTAAGCTGGAAGAATTTACTGGATGCATACAGTTGTACTGAATGTGGAAGGTGCAGTGCAGCGTGTCCCGCAACTCAAACAGGAAAGAAACTTTCTCCTCGCAGAATCATGATGGCTACCCGGGATCGTTGCGAGGAAGTTGGTGCATTACTACAAGAAGGAGAAAAAATTGACGAGGGAAAGACCTTGCTACACGATTACATAACTGAGGAAGAATTGCGTGCATGTACCACTTGTAATGCATGCGTTGAGGAATGTCCTGTCAGCATCAGTCCACTCGACATCATCCTTCAGATGCGCCGGTACCTGATCATGGAAAAAAGTGCAGCCCCTCAGGAGTGGACCATGATGTTTGGTAACGTTGAGAATAATTTTGCTCCTTGGAAGTTTTCACCGGAACAACGCGCGGATTGGACTAAAACAATTTGAACTGTATTGTATGCATGTACCCATTATGTCTGAGGAAATTGCAAAAGGGAATTCGCCTGAATACTTATTTTGGGTAGGGTGTGCCGGCAGTTTCGATCAAAGAGCCCAATCCATTACAAAAGCATTTGCACTCATCTTAAATAAAGTAGGAATATCTTATGCCATTTTGGGAGCAGAAGAAATGTGTACCGGCGATCCGGTTCGGAGAGCCGGCAATGAATTCATGTTCCAAATGATGGCGTATCAGAACATACAACTACTGAATTCATATCAAGTCAAAAAGATAATTACAGCTTGCCCCCATTGTTTTAATACCCTTAAAAACGAATACCCAGAGCTTGGAGGCACGTATGAAGTCATTCATCATGCTACCTTATTACAACAATTATTGGACGAAGGAAAGATTGTCATAAAAGAAGGCGGGGAATACAAAGGCAAAAAGATAACCTACCATGATTCCTGTTATTTAGGTCGCAGTAACGGCATCTACGAAGCACCCAGAACTGTAATTGCCTCATTGGATGCAGCTCTTGTTGAAATGAAGCGTTGCAAAAGCAATGGACTGTGTTGCGGAGCCGGTGGAGCTCAAATGTTCAAAGAAGAGGAAAAAGGATCAAGTAGAGTTAATTGGGAGCGAACTGAGGATGTATTGAGTGCAGGAGCACAAGTTGTTGCTGCAGCCTGTCCATTTTGCAATACCATGCTCACCGACGGGATAAAAGGAAAAGAAAAAGAAAATAACGTGATTGTAAAAGATATTGCTGAACTCATTGCAGAATCGATATGAAATCACTTGAATTCACACAACAACTGCCCGAAGGCTTTGATGATCGTTCCAGAGTATGGATTTACCAGTGTAGTCGACTCTTATCTTTATCCGAAGTGCTGGATGCCGAGTCACGTATAAATGAATTTGTTCAGAGCTGGTCCTCTCACGGAGCTGCTGTCAAAGGCTTTGGCACTGTTTTTTTTGGTCGATTCGTAGTATTGATTGCGGATGAATCTACTCATGGTGTTAGTGGATGCAGCACTGATAGCTCAGTTAGGTTCATTAAAGAAATTGAAAAGTCCTATAACGTGAGTTTTTTTGATCGCACTCAACTTGCTTTTTTAATCAACGATGCCGTTCAAATGCTCCCCCTTACCCAGCTTCCCTATGCGCTGGAAAATGGTTTTATAAAAAAGGAGACGCTATACTTCAACAATACCATTACCCAACTGCATGAATTGAGAAACCATTGGATTATTCCGATGTCAGAATCCTGGCTGATGCGAAAATTTGGGACAACAATTCAAGGGTGACAATTTGTCACATTCCTCTGTTTTTAGTAGTTTTGCAGCATGATAGGACTGGAAAAGGCAGAAAAAACCGCTTCTAAGAGGTTTTATATTGAGAGTTATGGATGTCAGATGAATTTCAGTGATAGCGAGATCATTGCATCCATTCTTTCAGCGGAGGGTTTTGATGCAACCCGGGATGCCGAGCACGCAGATCTGGTGTTGTTGAATACTTGTTCTATTCGTGAAAAAGCCGAGCAAACCATTCGTCAACGGCTTACGGAATTTAAACGCATCAAGAGAGAGCGACCTGGGATGCTAGTAGGAGTATTGGGTTGTATGGCAGAGCGTTTAAAAGGCAAATTATTGGAAGAAGAACGACTCGTTGATCTGGTTGTTGGTCCGGATGCCTATCGCACCCTACCGGATTTAATTACAGAAGCGGAAACAGGAACCAAAGCAGTCAATGTATTGTTGAGCAGAGAGGAGACGTATGCTGATATTTCTCCAGTTCGACTTGACAGCAATGGAGTTACTGCTTTTGTAAGCATCATGCGTGGATGCAATAACATGTGTGCTTTTTGTGTAGTACCCTTTACACGAGGTCGCGAGAGAAGCAGAGACGACCAATCCATCGTAAATGAATGCAGCGAACTAGTTGAACGAGGATTCAAAGAAGTGACTTTATTGGGACAGAATGTGGACAGCTATTATTGGGTGGATCCAGTAAATGGGCATGCCGTTGATTTTGCAATGTTGTTGGAAAAAGTAGCGCTGATTAGTCCCACATTACGCGTACGCTTCAGCACTTCGCATCCCAAGGACATCACTGACAGGGTTCTTCATACCATGGCCATGTATCCCAATATCTGCAAATACATCCATCTTCCGGTCCAAAGCGGCTCCAACCGTATCCTGCAGCTCATGAACCGAACGTATACCCGTGAATGGTACATAGCAAAAGTGAAAAGGATCAACGAAATCCTTCCCGACTGTGCCATCAGTGCTGATATCATTGCAGGATTTTGTACCGAAAATGAAGAAGACCACCTTGATACATTGAACATCATGCGTGAATCCGATTATGCTTACAGCTATATGTTCATGTACTCAGAGCGACCCGGTACACTTGCTGCTAAACGGTATATCGATGACGTGACCCCAGAAATCAAAAAAAGGCGCTTGGCTGAAATCGTAGCACTGCAAAACCAGTTATCTCTTGATTCAAATCAGCGTGATGTTGGTAAGGTATTTGAGGTTCTCATTGAAGGCGATTCAAAGCGAAGTGCACAACAATGGATGGGCCGAAACAGTCAGAATAAAGTGATGGTATTCGATAAATCAAAAGACGGGGTTAAACCAGGAGACTATGTCCAGGTTAAAGCAACCGCGTGCACTCAAGGGACACTAATCGGAAGCATCGTTGAATAAATCAGTGATCATGGATATTCAAAGTATAAAAAACAGATTTGGAATCATCGGGAACTCTCCCTCACTGAATTATGCACTACAGGTTGCCAGTCAAGTGGCTGGCACGGATCTTACGGTCTTGATCGTGGGTGAGAGCGGAGTGGGTAAAGAAATCTTTTCTCAGATCATACATGCCTTATCTCCCCGCAAACACAACCCGTTCATTGCAGTAAACTGCGGAGCCATACCCGAAGGCACGATTGATTCCGAATTATTCGGACACGAAAAGGGTTCATTCACAGGAGCAGTGGAAGCAAGAAAAGGATACTTTGAAACGGTGAATGGAGGTACCATATTCATGGACGAGATTGGGGAAATGCCATTGGGGACTCAAGCCCGTTTGCTTCGTGTACTCGAGAATTCAGAATTCATCCGTGTAGGTTCTTCTAAAGTACAAAAGACGGACGTTCGTGTTATTGCTGCCACCAACAAGGATCTTCTAGGTGCCACCCAAAATAATAAATTTCGAGAGGACCTTTACTATCGTCTGAATACCGTCCCCATTCGCGTACCTGCTCTTCGTGAAAGAAAAGAAGACATCATCTTGTTGTTTAGAAAATTTGCTGTTGACTTTGCAGAGCGTTACAAAGCAAGTCCTGTTCAACTCAGCGAAGAAGCTAAGCAATTATTAATTGATTATCCCTGGCCGGGTAATGTGAGGGAATTAAAGAACATTGCTGAACAAATCTCCGTGTTGTCAGATGAAAAAGTGATTTCAGGGGAAACGCTCTCTCGTTTTTTACCAAAATCAACGCCACCGCAACTTTCCATGGTGGTTTCAGGAGGATCGGCAGTGAGTCAGCACGAATTCATGACGGAGCGGGATATTTTATACAAATTGTTCTTTGACCTCAAGAAAGATGTCACGGAAATGAAAAAAATGTTTTTGGAGATTGTTCAAAATCCTTCCAACTTAAATACAATGAACAAGTTGGTTCAGGAGGAATATATTCATAGTGTACCACTTGTTCATCCAACACAAGAAACATCCACCTCTGGTGCGATGGTTCCGGTAGCTCACTCCCACCCTATGATCCTTTCCCAAAGCAACGAATTAGATCATTCCGTGGTAGTGGATGAATCGCTCAACATTATGGATAAAGAGCGTGAATTGATTGAAAAAGCACTTCGTAAACACAAAGGAAAACGAAAAGATGCAGCATCCGATCTGGGCATCAGTGAACGGACCCTTTATCGAAAACTCAAAGAATATGACATTGAGGATTAATCAGTTGATGAAACTTCTCAAGCAGATGACATGGCTATTGGCAGCCGTCTTGAGCATACAGGGAACCTGCAGGTACTCATTAAAGGATGTATCGATCCCAACCGATATACAAACAGTGAAGGTCTTTTTTATTGAAAATAAAGCTCGCTACATCAATCCGCAACTTAGTCCCAAACTAACAGATAAACTGCGTCAAAAGATTGTGAATCAAACACGTCTCTCTCAGACCAATAACGATGCCGACTACGAAATCAGCGGATACATCAGTGATTATTCCGTAAATACTTCGGGTATTTCAAACCAGCAATCCTCACAAAATAATCTCAATGTTACGGTGCATATTGTTTTTCGGAATCGAAAAGATGAAAAGAAAAACTTTGAAGCAGATATTACCCGGAACTTTCCTTTTTCTGCACAGATCAGTCTAACCCAAGCAGAGGCCCAGCTGAATGAGACCATGGTGAACAACCTGACAGATGAAATCTTCAATCGTATTTTTTCAAATTGGTAAAGGGAAGTAAATTAGCACGATGACCCGTGAAGCCGACTATCTAATTCAGTCCTTATTTGGCAAAGAAAGCCTTGAGGAAATACCAGTTGACGAACTTCGGGCGATCGCAGACGACCACCCCTATTCATCGGTCATTCAGTTTTTATATACCTGTAAGCTGAAATCCGTCTATCACCTTGACTTTCCTGATCGACTTACCCAAACGGCTCTCTTTTTTCAATCGCCCCAATGGTTAAATTATCAACTCAGTGAAGAAAGTGAACGAGGTGCGTTTCGATTGAGCCAATACGATACGCACTTTAATGAAATTTCAGAAGACCCTCCGGTTCCCGTTGAGGAAATTCAGCCGACAGCACTCCCTGTACAGGAGGAAATTCCAATTGAACCTTACCATACCATTGACTATTTCGCATCCCAGGGTATTAAAACACGCATCGAGGACGAACCTAAAGATGATTTGGGCACCAAAGTAAAAAGCTTTACAGCATGGTTAAAAACCATGAAAAGGATACATCCCACTCCAACAGAGGAATCAGAATCTGCTGATCTTTCAGGTGTCAATGAATTAAAAAATGAATCTGCAGAACTTATTGTAACTGAATCGATGGCAGAGGTTTATCTTAAGCAAGGATTGAGAGATAAAGCAATTGAGGTTTACCGCAAATTAAGTTTGCAAAATCCTACCAATAGCGGTAGTTTTGCAGCTAAAATTGAACAGATAAAATCAAACAGCATATGATTACTTTATTTCTCGTTTTGGTCATACTTGCCTCGGTTTTGTTAGGAGCTATTGTATTGATCCAAAATCCAAAAGGTGGAGGATTATCAGGCACCATTGCAGGTTTCAGCAATCAATTCATGGGCGTAAAGCAAACCACCGACGTTTTGGAAAAGGGTACGTGGATCTTATCGAGTGTATTGGTTATCCTCTGCTTGGTTTCGGTATTATTCATTCAAACAGCAAAAGATCAGGGTTCGGATTCAATAAAAAACATTCCAACTACTACCACAAACCCTTCCCCTGTTCAATCTGCTCCTTTGGCACCC
>Ga0129333_10005921_pt1 | contig 11529 bp, 8 predicted proteins | sample CPB6_08_DNA_FD_94474 | JGI IMG/M metagenome (GOLD analysis project Ga0129333, IMG submission 94474) | Freshwater to marine salinity gradient microbial communities from Chesapeake Bay, USA - CPBay_Sum_0.6_0.8_DNA | ecosystem: Environmental > Aquatic > Marine > Coastal | place: USA: Chesapeake Bay...
CGAGTTCGTGCGCACGGTGGAGGGCAGCTATACCGCGCAGGCGATGATCATGACCGACCGCGACAACAACCAGATCACCGCCTTCCACCCCGGCGCGATGATGCATGCGCACGGCACCCGCATCGAGCGACGCGGCGACATCCGCCTGGGCATCATCTCGCCCGACGGCCGCGATGCGATGCTGCAGCACGCCGAGCAGTTCGCGCACGAAGGCATTCCGTTCGTGTTCGACCCGGGCCAGGGCCTGCCGATGTTCGACGGCCGCGACCTCGCGCGCTTCATCGAGCAGGCCGACTGGGTGACCGTCAACGACTACGAGGGCAAGATGCTCAGCGAGCGTACCGGCTGGAGCAGCGCCGAGATCTCGCGCCGCTGCCGCGGCCTGGTGGTCACGCTGGGCGGCGAGGGCTGCGAGGTGTGGATCGATGGTGAACGCCACCACGTGCCGCCGGTGAAAGCCGAGCAGGTGGTGGACCCGACCGGCTGCGGCGACGCCTGGCGCGGCGCGCTGCTGTTCGGCCTCGAGCAGGGCTGGGACTTGGCGCGCTGCGCCGCCTTGGGCAACCGCGTCGGCGCCATCAAGATCGCCAGCCGCGGGCCGCAGAACTACCGGCTTGACGCCTCGGTGCTGGGCTGAACGGCGCACCCATCATGGCCAACCTGAACGTCGTGGAGATCAAGGCCTTCGTGCCGGCGCGTGACTTTGGGCTGTCGAAGCGGTTTTACCAGGACGTTGGCTTCACCATGGCATCGGACGGCGATGGCGTGGCCTATTTTCACCACGGCAACGCCAGCTTCCTGCTGCAGGATTTCTTCGAGCCGGCGCTTGCATCGAACCTGCAAATGCACCTGCTGGTCGAGGATGTGCAGGCATGGCGCGACGAACTGGTCGCGCGCGATCTCGCCGGGCGCTACTGCGTGAAGATCGGCCCGCTGGTGGACCAGCCCTGGCGCATGCGCGATTTCTTCCTCTACGACCCCAGCGGCGTGCTGTGGCTGATCGCGCAGAACACCGACTGACATACAGCCAGTCGGCCTAACCGCTGCGTCACATGTTGCGGCGGTACTGCCCGCCCACCTCGAACAGAGCGTTGGTGATCTGGCCCAGCGAGCACACGCGCACCGCGTCCATCAGCACCTCGAACACGTTGGCGTTGTCGATGACGGCCTGCTGAAGCCGCTTGAGCATCGCGGGCGCCTTGTCGGCGTTGCGGGCGTGGAAGTCCTGCAGACGTTTCAGCTGGCTTTGCTTTTCTTCCTCGGTGCTGCGCGCAAGTTCAAGCTTTTCGGGGATGGTGTCGCCGTGCGGGTTGCGGAAGGTGTTCACGCCGATGATGGGCAGCTCGCCGGTGTGCTTGAGCATCTCGTAGTGCATCGACTCGTCCTGGATGCGGCCGCGCTGGTAGCCGGTCTCCATCGCGCCCAGTACGCCGCCGCGCTCGGCGATGCGCTCGAACTCGGCCAGCACCGCTTCTTCCACCAGTTCGGTCAGCTCTTCGATGATGAAGGCACCCTGGTTCGGGTTCTCGTTCTTCGCCAGACCCCACTCGCGGTTGATGATGAGCTGGATGGCCATCGCGCGGCGCACCGAGTCCTCGGTGGGCGTGGTGATGGCTTCGTCGAAAGCGTTGGTGTGCAGCGAGTTGCAGTTGTCGTAGATCGCGATCAGGGCCTGCAGCGTGGTGCGGATGTCGTTGAACTGGATTTCCTGCGCGTGCAGGCTGCGGCCGCTGGTCTGGATGTGGTACTTCAGCTTCTGGCTGCGCTCGTTGGCGCCGTACTTCTCTTTCATCGCCACCGCCCAGATGCGGCGTGCCACGCGGCCCATCACCGTGTACTCCGGGTCCATGCCGTTGCTGAAGAAGAAGCTCAGGTTGGGCGCGAAGTCATCGATATGCATGCCGCGCGCCAGATACGCCTCCACAAAGGTGAAGCCGTTGGACAGCGTGAAGGCCAGCTGCGAGATCGGGTTCGCGCCGGCCTCGGCGATGTGATAGCCCGAGATCGACACCGAGTAGAAGTTGCGCACGTTGTGGTGCACGAAGTACGCGGCGATGTCGCCCATCACCTTGAGCGAGAACTCGGTCGAGAAGATGCAGGTGTTTTGGCCCTGGTCTTCCTTCAGGATGTCGGCCTGCACCGTGCCACGCACATTGGCCAGTACCCATTCGCGGATCTTGGCGGTCTCGGTCTCGGTGGGGTCGCGTCCGTTGTCGGCCTTGAACTTGTCGATGTTCTGGTCGATCGCGGTGTTCATGAACATCGCAAGGATGCTCGGCGCCGGGCCGTTGATCGTCATCGACACGCTGGTGGTCGGGTTGCACAGGTCAAAGCCGCCGTACAGTACCTTCATGTCGTCCAGCGTGGCGATGCTCACGCCCGAGTTGCCCACCTTGCCGTAGATGTCGGGGCGCAGGTCGGGGTCGTTGCCGTACAGCGTGACCGAATCGAAGGCGGTCGACAGGCGCTTGGCCGGCATGCCTTCGGAGAGCAGCTTGAAGCGCCGGTTGGTGCGGAACGGATCGCCTTCGCCCGCGAACATGCGTGTCGGGTCCTCGCCCTCACGCTTGAAGGCGAAGGTGCCCGCGCTGTACGGGTAGCTGCCCGGCACGTTGTCGAGCATCAGCCACTTGAGGATTTCGCCGTGGTCTTCGTACTGCGGCAGGCTGACCTTGCGGATGGTGGTGCCCGACAGGCTCTTGGTGGTGAGTGCGGTGCGGATCTCCTTGTCGCGGATCTTCACCACGTATTCATCACCGGCGTAGGCCTTCTGCATGTCGGGCCACTGCGCCAGCAGCTTGCGCTCGGCCGCGCCCAGCTCGGCGTCGCGCTGCTGGGCCAGGTCTTCCAGCGCCAGCAGGGCACGCTCTTTCTCTGGATTGGCGGCCTTCAGCATGCGCTGGCTTTCGCGCAGCTGCTGGATCTCGCGGGCGAGCTTGGCCTGTGCGTGGGCGCGCCGCTTGTAGGCCCGCACCGTGTCGGAAATCTCGGCGAGGTAGCGGGTGCGCGCCGGCGGCACGATCGGTGTCTGGTTGGTGCTGTGGCGCACGCTGACCTTGGGCAGGCGGCCGTCCGCCAGCTTCATGCCCAGGTCGGCCAGTCGTACTTTCAGCGCCTGGTACAGCGCGGTCACGCCGTCGTCGTTGAAGCGCGCCGCCATGGTGCCGAACACCGGCATCTGCTCGGTGGGGGTGGTCCAGGCTTCCTTGTTACGCTGCACCTGCTTGGACACATCGCGCAGCGCGTCGGATGCACCCTTGCGGTCGAACTTGTTGATCGCGACGAACTCGGCGAAGTCCAGCATGTCGATCTTCTCGAGCTGGCTGGCGGCGCCGAACTCCGGCGTCATCACGTACATCGGTACATCCACGTGCGGCACGATGGCGGCGTCGCCCTGGCCAATGCCCGAGGTCTCGACGATCACCAGGTCAAAGCCCGCAGCCTTGCAGGCGGCCACCACGTCGGGCAAGGCTGCCGAAATCTCGCTGCCAAAGTCGCGCGTGGCGAGGCTGCGCATGTACACGCGTGCGCCGTTCTGCCAGGGGTTGATCGCATTCATGCGGATGCGGTCGCCCAGCAGTGCGCCGCCGCTCTTGCGGCGTGACGGGTCGATCGAGATGACCGCGATGCGCAGCGCGTCGTTCTGGTCCAGCCGGATGCGGCGGATCAGCTCATCGGTCAGCGAGGACTTGCCCGCACCGCCCGTGCCGGTGATGCCGAGCACCGGCACCTTGCGGGTGGAGGCGTCTTTCTTGATGGCGTCGAGCAGCTTGGCGTCGGCCTGGCCGTTCTCCAGCGCGGTGATCAGTTGCGCCAGCGCGCGCCAGTTCATCTCGCCATGGCCCTGGATGGCCTTGATGTCTTTCGGCGCATGGCGGGTCAGGTCCTGGTCGCAGCGCATGACCATCTCGCCGATCATTCCCTGCAGGCCCATCTTCTGGCCGTCTTCGGGGCTGTAGATGCGCGTCACGCCGTAGGCCTGCAGCTCGCGGATCTCGGGCGGCACGATCACGCCGCCGCCGCCGCCGAACACCTGGATGTGCGCGCCGCCGCGTGCTTTCAGCAGGTCGACCATGTACTTGAAGTACTCGACATGCCCGCCCTGGTAGGAGCTGATGGCGATGCCCTGCGCGTCTTCCTGCAGCGCGGCCGTCACCACCTCATCGACGCTGCGGTTGTGGCCAAGGTGAATCACTTCCGCACCCATGCCCTGCAGGATGCGCCGCATGATGTTGATGGCCGCGTCGTGCCCGTCGAACAGGCTGGCGGCGGTGACAAAGCGCACCTTGTGCGTGGGACGGTAATTGGCCAGCGCCTTGTACTCTGCGGACAGGTCGGTCATGGGTTCTCCTGAAGACGGGCGAGGATGGCAGGGACGCGCCATCTTGCCAAGTGGAAGCGGCTGCGGCGTGTTGACGTTGACGTAAACGTCAATGGTACCGGATCGGGCAAAAAAAGGGGGACCTTGCGGTCCCCCTGGGGTTTCGTTGGGCGCTTCAGGTCACTTGTAGAGCACCTGCGGCAGCCACAGACCGATTTCCGGGAAGTTGTAGAGCAGCACGATCGCGAAGATCTGGATGCCCATGAACGGAATCATCCCCGCAAAGATCTGGTTGAGCGTGACATGCGGCGGGCTTACCCCCTTCAGGTAGAACGCCGCCATCGCCACCGGCGGGCTCAGGAAGGCGGTCTGCAGGTTCAGCGCCACCAGCAGCCCGAAGAACAGCGGGTCGACGCCGAAGTTGTCCAGCAGCGGGATGAAGATCGGCATGAAGATCACGATGATCTCGGTCCACTCCAGCGGCCAGCCCAGGATAAAGATGATCACCTGGCTCAGGATCAGGAACTCGGTCTTCGACAGGTTGAGCGACATCACCCACTTCTCGACCAGCTCCTGGCCACCCAGCAGCGCGAAGGCTGCCGAGAAGATCGCGCTGCCCACGAACAGCCAGCACACCATGGCGCTGGTCTTGGCCGTGAGGAACACCGACTCCTTGAGCACCGTCATGTTGAACTGCTTGTAGGCCACCGCCAGCAGGAAGCCGCCGAACGCGCCGACGGCTGCCGCCTCGGTGGGCGTGGCCAGGCCGAACACGATCGAGCCCAGCACCGCCAGGATCAGGATCAGCAGCGGGAAGAAGCTTGCCAGCAGCATCTTGAAGACTTCCAGCCGCTGGAAGGTGAGCGCGGCATAAAAGCCGATGAGCGCCAGCGCGCCCACACCCAGCCCGATCCAGAAGTTGCGGCCTGCGGGCTTGCGCGGCGCTTCGGGCGCAGCGGCTGGCGCAGTCGTCTGGGCCGCAGCGGGTGCGCTGGTCTGTGCACCTGCGCCAGCCTCTGCCGCGGGCGCGGCCGCGCTGGCTGCAGGCGCAGCGCCAGGTGGCTCTTGCAGGCCAGACGGTGCAGCGCCTGTTGCCGCTGCCTTCGCGCCCGGGGGCTCTTGCAGTCCGCCGCCCGCACCCGGCGGCTCCTGCAAGCCGCCAGATGGCGCTGCGGTGCCAGGGGGCTCTTGCAGTCCACCCGATGCGGCACCGGGGGGCTCCTGCACGCCGCCGGCAGCACCGGCGGGCTCCTTCAGGCCACCGCTTCCTGGGGGCTCCTGCACGCCGGAGGCACCAGGCGGCTCAGCCAGCCCGCCCGGGGCAGCCGAGCGCTCGGCGGGTGTGCCGGTGGGCTCGGCCAGGCCGCTGCTGGCGGCCTCTTGCGGAGCGGCGTCGGCTTCGGCCGGCGAGGTGGCCACGCGGTACGACAGCAGCGCCACCAGCAGGAACACCAGCGCCGGCAGCAGTGCAATGCCCAGCTGGCGCAGCAGGTGGCTGGCGGGCACATCGGCATTGCGCGAGCCCTTCAGGGCCGACAGCAGGCCGGGCAGTGCGCGCTGCGACACCGTATCGGCAATGCGCTGCGTCATCGGCGGCAGCGGCACGAAGCGCGCTTCGGCCGACAGCGGCGGCGCCATCTCGGGCTTGAGCTTGGCTAGGATGATCACGTACACGATGTACAGGCCAGCGAGCATGATGCCGGGGAAGAACGCGCCGGCGTACAGCTGCACCACCGACACGCCGGCGGTGGCGCCGTAGACGATCAGCAGCACCGACGGCGGGATCAGGATGCCCAGGCAGCCACCGGCGGTGATGGCACCGGCCGACAGCCGCACGTCGTAGCCGCCCTTGAGCATCTGCGGCAGCGCCAGCAGCCCCATCAGCGTGACCACCGCACCGACGATGCCGGTGGCGGTGGCAAACACCGCGCAGGTGAACAGCGTGGCCACGGCCAGCGAGCCGGGCACGCGCGCCAGCGCGAGGTGCAGGCTGCGGAACAGCTTGTCGATCAGGTTGGCGCGTTCGACCAGGTAGCCCATGAAGACGAACAGCGGAATGGAGATGAGCACGTCGTTGCTCATCACCTTGAACGCCGACTGCACCATCAGGTCCAGCGTCTTGGTCACGTTCTCCTCGTAGGCAAGCCAGGTGAACAGCATGCCCATGCCCATCAGCGTGAACGCGGTGGGAAAGCCCAGCATGATCGCCACGACGACAAGGGCCAGCATCATCAGGCCAAGGTGGCCGTTGGTGATCTTGTCGGCCGACAGCAGCATCACCGCGGTGCCCGCGATGATCAGGCCCATGATGATCAGGCCGAACCAGAGTTCCTTCTTGATCTTCACTTGTGGCCTCCTGCGCTGGAAGCCTGCGGCGCCACGTACTTGTCGAGCGCGGCGATGTCTTCGTCCTTCACGTGCACCATCTGCTTGAGCTTGTCGACGTCCACTTCCTCGACGTCCTGCTCGCGCGAGGGCCATGCGCCTTCACGCAGGCACTGGATGCAGCGCACGATCTCGACGATGCCCTGCAGCAGCAGCATGCCGCCGGCCAGCGGGATCACGAACTTGAACGGATACAGCGGCAGCGGCGTGGCCGAGAAGGTCTTCTCGCGGATGGCGAGCGCTTCGTTCGCATAGGTCCAGCCGGCCCAGGTCAGCGCAACGATGCCGGGCAGGAAGAACAGGATGTAGAGCACCAGGTCGATGGTGGCCTGGGTACGCGGCTCGAAGAAGCCGTAGAGCACGTCGCCGCGCACATGGCCGTTCTTGCTGAGCGTGTAGGCGCCGGCCATCATGAAGACGGTGCCGTACATCATGATCTGCACATTCAGTGCCCAGTCGTGCGGCTCGTTGAGCACGTAGCGGAAGAAGACCTCGGCAGTGATCTGCAGGGTCAGCAAGACGATGAGCCACGAGAAGGCCTGGCCCAGCCAGGTCGACAAGCGGTCCACCGCCAACAAAAGGCGTTGCATGTAAGGACGGTTCCGGAGTTCAGGTGAAGGTTTGTAAAGACTGCTCTCGCCAAAAACGCAAGGCCACCGGCCTTTCGGAACCGGTGGCCTGCGGCGAGCGGCAGGGGGCTCAGCTCTTCTTCGGCGCGGCGCCTGCGGCCGGGCGGCGGAAGTAGTGGTTCCAGGCCATCTTCATGTCCACCGTGTAGTCGTTCTGCCATGCACCGGCACGCTCTGCGAAGGCGCGCTGCGAATCCAGCACCTTCTTGAACAGCGGGTTCTCTGCAGCCTTCTTGGCCACCACCTTGTCGTAGGCAACCAGCTGCTCGCGCAGGATCGAATCGGGCGTCTTGAAGAACTTGATGCCAGCCTTCTTGAGCTCGATGTAGTCCTTGGAGTTGCGGTCCACCATCTTCCAGCTCATCTCGGCGCTGCTGGCCTCGACGGCCACGTCGATGATGGCGCGCAGCTCGGCGGGCAGTTCGCGGTACTTCGGGCCGTTGAACATGATCTCGAACTGCTCGCTGCTCTGGTGGAAGCTTTGCAGCATGCAGTTCTTGACCACGTCGGGGAAGCCGAGGATGCGGTCAGAAGTGGCGTTGTTGAACTCGGCGCCATCGATCAGGCCGCGGTCCAGCGCGGGAACGATCTCGCCGCCGGGCAGCGGGTTCACCGCAGCGCCCATGTCGGTGAAAACGTCCACCGCAATGCCCACGGTACGGAACTTCACGCCCTTGAGGTCGGCCGACTTGGCGATCGGCTTCTTGAACCAGCCCAGCGGCTGGGTGGGCATCGGGCCGTAGACGAAGGACTTCACGTCCACGTTCACGCTCTTGTACACCTCTTGCAGCAGGGCCTCGCCGCCGCCGTACTTGTGCCAGGCCAGCAGCATGTTGGCGTCCATGCCGAACGACGGGCCGGAACCCCACAGGGCCAGCGCCGAGTTCTTGCCGTAGTGGTAGACCAGCACGCCGTGACCACCGTCGAGCGTGCCCTTGGAGACGCCTTCGAGCAGCTGGAACGCGGGCACCACGGCACCGGCGGGCAGCACCTCGATCTTCAGGCGGCCGCCCGCCATGTCGTTGACCTTCTTGGCGAAGTCGTTGGCGAATTCGTGGAACAGGTCCTTGGCCGGCCAGGTGCTCTGGAAGCGCAGGGTGGTGGTCTGCGCCATCGCCACCATCGGGGCCGACATGGCGCCGGCGGCACCAGCGGCCACGGCAGCGCCCTTGAGCAGGCCGCGGCGCTGCACCACTTTGGAATTCTTGGTCTCGGACATGGAGGGTCTCCTGTGAAAGTGAATGGAACGCTCGATCATGAGCGGCTCTCCCGCTCTGGCGTGATAGGGAAAGCACCGAACTGTGCAACCGCCTGCAACAGGCCGTGAAAGGCATGGAACCGCCTGACGCGGCCTTTACATGGCCCGCATTGCTGCCTGACCTTGCGATTGCGGGGCGCGATCATGGTCTTTCTTGCGCTTGGGCAGCGCGCAGCGTGCCGGTTTCCGAGCCCGTTGAAGGGTTTCAGGGGCGCCAAGGGGGTCGGGCTTCAGGCATCTCGTGCACCGAAGCCCATGGGCCCTTGCCGTCTGCGGGCCAGCCGGGGCGCCGGCGTGCACTGGCACAATTCCCGGATGAGCAACAACAGCCTTTCGGGCAGCGCAGACCGCGACGGCAGCGACGCTGTGCGACCTGCTGCCGGCTACGCCGGCGACATCTCGCCCCAGACCGCCTACGACTGGTGGCGCAAGGGTGATGGCGTGCTGGTGGACATCCGCACCTCGGCCGAGATGGAGTGGGTGGGCTTCGTGCCCGGCGCGCCGCATGTGGCGTGGAAGCAGTGGCCGGGCATGGCGCTCAACCCCGACTTTGACGAGGCGCTGCGTCTGGCGGTTCCGCCGGGCAAGAAGGCGCTGCTGCTGTGCCGCAGCGGCATCCGCTCGATTGCTGCCGCCAAGCGCGCCACCGAACTGGGCTACGACGCCTACAACATCCTTGAAGGCTTCGAAGGCGACCCCGACGCCGACGGCCACCGCAACCGCGCTGCCGGCTGGCGTGCACGCGGCCTGCCGTGGCGCCAGAACTGAACTTCCGCAAGGAGCCCCCATGCCCGTGAACCTGAGCGCTCCGCGCGCGAGCGATCTTCTTCCCGTGCCCGGCGTGCGTATCGGCGTGGCCGAGGCGGGCATCCGCAAGGCCCACCGCAAGGACCTCACCGTCGTGCTGATCGACGAGGGCGCGCAGGTGGCCGGCGTGTTCACGCAAAACCGCTTTTGCGCAGCGCCGGTGCAGGTGTGTCGCGAGCACCTGGCCGCCGGTCACGGCATCCGCGCGATGGTGATCAACACCGGCAACGCCAACGCCGGCACTGGCGAAGACGGCCTGGTGCGCGCACGTACCGCCTGCATCGCGCTGGCGCGCAAGCTCGAGATCTCGCCCGAGCAGGTGCTGCCGTTTTCCACCGGCGTGATCATGGAGCCGCTGCCGGTGGACCGCATCGTGGCGGGCCTGCCTGCCGCCCTGGCCGATGCCAGCGACGCGCACTGGCTGCGCGCCGCCGAAGGCATCATGACCACCGACACCGTGCCCAAGGCTGCCAGCGCACGCGCCACCGTGGATGGCAAGGCGATTTCCATCAGCGGCATCAGCAAGGGCGCGGGCATGATCCGCCCGAACATGGCCACCATGCTCGGCTTCATGGCCACCGACGCCGCCGTGACGCCAGGCGTGATGCAGCAGCTGGCCAAAGAGCTGGCCGACGGCTCGTTCAACCGCGTGACGGTGGACGGCGACACCTCAACCAACGACTCCTTCGTGGTGATTGCCACCGGCAAGGCGGGTAATGCGCCGATCACTTCATTGCAAGGCGACGACGGCCGCGCGCTCAAGGACGCGATGCTGGGCGTGGCGCGCACGTTGGCGCAGGCGATCGTGCGTGATGGCGAAGGCGCTACCAAGTTCATCACCGTGCGGGTGGAAGGCGGCAAGACCGGCCACGAATGCCGGCAGGTGGCTTATGCGATTGCGCATTCGCCGCTGGTCAAGACTGCGTTCTTTGCCAGCGACCCGAACCTCGGCCGCATCCTTGCCGCGGTCGGCTATGCCGGCATCGCCGATCTGGACCAGACCCGGATCGACCTGTACCTGGACGATGTACATGTGGCGGTGAACGGCGGACGTCATCCGGACTATCGCGAAGAAGACGGCCAGCGCGTGATGAAGCAAAGCGAAATCACGGTGCGGGTGGTGCTGGGCCGCGGTGATGCCGCCGACACCGTGTGGACCTGCGACTTCAGCCACGACTATGTGAGCATCAATGCCGACTACCGGTCGTAAGCGCACCGGGCGACTTCATTCATGAACGACAAATTCGAACACCTCATCGAGCGCGCGACGCAGCTGGTCGAGCGCATCGAGGCCATCCTGCCGCAGCCGCTGACCGCCCCCGACTGGAGCGCGTCGATCGCCTGGCGCTATCGCAAGCGCAGCTCGGGCCACGGCACGCTCGAGCCGGTGCAGCATGTCTCGGGCATGCGACTGGCAGACCTCAAGGAAATCGATGGCCAGAAGGAAAAAGTACAGCGCAACACCGAGCAGTTCGTGCGCGGCCTGCCAGCCAACAACGTGCTGCTGACCGGCGCGCGCGGCACCGGCAAGTCATCCCTCATCAAGGGCTGCCTGAACGAATACGCATCGCAGGGCCTGCGGCTGATCGAGGTGGACAAGGGCGACCTGACGGACCTGCCGGACATCATCGATGTGGTGGCGGGCCTGCCCGAGAAGTTCATCGTCTACTGCGATGACCTGAGCTTCGAGGACGGTGAGGCCGGCTACAAGGCGCTCAAGTCCATCCTCGATGGCTCGGTGGTGGCGGCCACGCCCAATGTGCTGATCTATGCCACCAGCAACCGGCGCCACCTGCTGCCCGAGTACATGAAGGAGAACCTGTCGTACACCCACACCGACGACGGCGAGGTGCACCCGGGCGAGGTGGTCGAAGAGAAGATCTCGCTGTCCGAGCGCTTTGGCCTGGGGGTGAGCTTCTACCCCTTCAGCCAGGACGAGTACCTGGCCATCGTCGCGCAGTGGCTTTCGTCGTTCGGCGTCAACGCAGCGGCGATCGAAGCAGCCAAGCCCGAATCGCTGGTGTGGGCGCTGGAGCGTGGCTCGCGCAGCGGCCGTGTGGCCTACCAGTTTGCGCGCGACTACGCCGGGCGGCATGCGGGCTGAGGCCTCGCCGCGGCCGGACAAGCCA
>Ga0129333_10005925_pt1 | contig 11526 bp, 6 predicted proteins | sample CPB6_08_DNA_FD_94474 | JGI IMG/M metagenome (GOLD analysis project Ga0129333, IMG submission 94474) | Freshwater to marine salinity gradient microbial communities from Chesapeake Bay, USA - CPBay_Sum_0.6_0.8_DNA | ecosystem: Environmental > Aquatic > Marine > Coastal | place: USA: Chesapeake Bay...
AACCCTCGATCGGAAATCAAAGCAACAGGATACAGACCGATCGAGCAGGGAAATCAATAGGGCACAGAACGATCGGAAATCAAAACAACGGGATACAGAACGATCGGGCAGGGAAATCAATAGGGCACGGAGACCGTGCCCCTACGGGAACGTAATCAACCCTATTTTTTCAGTTTTTGATCCTCTGACTGTCGTCGTTTATCTCGCCAATCTGCGGCGGTTAAGTACAGCACGCCCCCCGTGGTAACCAACAGCAGCACAATTGCGATCGTTGCCAGCAGGAGAGGAAAAGAGAAGGGGGGAATGGAAAAGCTACTCACACGAAGAACTCCGTAAAACGATCGGGCTATTGGCTAACTTGAACCCGGGCTAGGGACGAATTGCGGTAATAGTGACCCAGAATTTGCTGATAGTTATACCCTTGGCGGGCTAGGCTATAGGCTCCCCACTGACTAAGCCCTAACCCATGACCAAAGCCCCGCCCTTGAATAACAAAGGACTGGGGAGAAGTGGATTTACCTGCCCCGGACTGCCCCCCTTGGGGATTGACCACAAAGAGAGAACTGCGTAAATCTAGGGCTTGACGAAACTGTTCCCCGGTCAGGGTAGTTTGTCCTGCATCTCCAATAATTTTAAGTTGACGCACTCGACCATTGGGCGTTGTGGCCACGGGAACCATACTCAAGATGTTGCCAATGCCCGGAGCAATTCCCCGCATTTCACTAGCACTGACGGTTTCAGTCCAGGCAAAGACCGGAGCTTGGTGATCATAGTCTGTCACACCCCGCAGATAGGGAAGGGCTTGCACCCAGACATCCTCCACATTTTCTGTATGGCCACCGGAGGAGGAGTGGAAGACTGCTTCAATGATTTTGCCTTGGTAGGTTAAAACTTGGCTAGCGGTTTGCTGGACTGCGGCTTGGGTAGAGGTGGTTTCAGCGGAAACGCCTTTATAGACTTGCCAAGTTGTGGTATCCCCTAAGTCGTAGACTGTATTTGCTAGTTTGTTGCGCTTGTACAGGGCATAGGAGCGGGCAGCTACAGCTTGGGCTTTGAGGGCTTCGAGGGGCCAGCTTGTGGGCATTTCGCTACCAACAACACTGTACAGATATTCATCTAAGTCAACATAGTTCACCGCAATAATGCCCTGTCCTGTGGACACTAACCGCACACTGCCTCGATACCAAGCATTGTCAATCCAGACTAAGCCATCATTACTGGGCTCAATCCAAAATTGGCTGCCGGTTCTACGACCGAGGCTAATGCCATTACCCTGACTCACGGCGCGGGCTCCCTGCATAGCTCCCAATTGGGCGATCGGTTTGCCACTGGCATCTTTCACCACGGCGGGGGTGGAGGTTCCCACCTGAACTTGGCTACTGCCTTCTTCCACTGCTACCCGTAGGGTTAAGGCGGCTTGGGCGGGTAAGACCATCAGCCACAGGGCTAGGAAGCAGAGCCAACCTGGTAGCCGCATGAGCAGAGAGATGAACGGCAGACGGCTTGCCTGAGTGGATTGCAGAGGAGTGGATAACCAGGAACTAGACATATTATGGTATGTTGTCGAGAGTCTCGCTGTTTAGAATAGCAGGCTCTATTCTTTCTGCCCAGATCCTTAGGTCTGCTTGCGGTTGGTGTTACTACGGGTGCCCACTCAAGAAGCCCTGTATCTATGAGGCATCTGGGGTAATTTAATCTTTCAATCTTGCAAGTTCCTTGCTTGTGTGTTGCGTAAGACAGCAATGATCAATAGTAATTACCGGTGGTTTCAAGGGACGCTGCAAAGGACGGGTTCGGTCGTGCCCAAGGTTTTTCCGAGGGCAATCTTGTTTGGCCTGCTTGGTCTTTTGGTGTCGATGTTGCATGTTCGTGGCATTCCGATCGCCCTGGATGGTGTGGGCAATATTGTGCCGAGTATTGTTTTAGGGTTGTTGTTAGTGTTTCGCACCAATACAGCCTATGAGCGGTTTTGGGAAGGGCGTAAGTTGTGGGGAACGATTAATAATACAATCCGCAATCTTTCTCGAAAAATTTGGGTTTTTGTGTCCGAGTCTAATGCAGCGGATCGGGCTCAAAAGGTACAAATACTACGGATGTTAGTGGCTTTTGTAGTGGCCACTAAATTGCACTTACGTCAGGAATCTTTGAATACGGAATTGGAGAGTTTAATTTCTCCTCAGCAATACACTAAATTGCAGTCAATGAACCATCCTCCGATGGAACTGGCGTTTTGGATTAACGATTATTTAGAGTCGCAACATAACCAGGGAAATCTGAGTACCTACGAGATGATTTCCATTGTTCAGTTGTTAAATCAATTAGTGGATTGTTTAGGATCCTGTGAACGTATTTTAAGGACTCCGATGCCATTGGCCTATTCTATTCATCTTAAGCAGTTGCTGTTACTCTACTGTTTTTTCTTCCCCTTTGAGATGGTCAGTCATTTAGGCTTATTAACGGGGCTCTTTAGCGCCCTGACCAGTTTTGCCCTGTTGGGAATTGAGGAAATTGGGGTTGAAATCGAAAATCCGTTTGGGCGAGACTCCAATGATTTACCATTGGATACAATTTGTGAGACAATGCGCCGCAATGTTGAGGATTTAATTACCCTCAGTCCGAGTTCTTGTCATTGGATTGATGGGGTGAGGGAAGATTACTGTTCACCTGGGGATCCTAGACCAGCAAGTTAAGGTAAGGTTGCTGGGCTCCAGTCCGCCTAAATCGTTGGTGTGGTCTATTTCAGGGTATTGATGCCTTCTGAGTTCACCTGCACTTTCACCCTTTCGACTCCTGAGTCTGTACCTGGAAAGTCTGGACTTGGAATCTTTGAGCTTGTTGGATTCTGAGGGTTTTGCCACTGGGCATAAAATAACAGTAGGGCCAGGAGTGTATATCCGATCGCCCAGGAACTGCCGGTACCCCACCCCAAATGGATCACCGTATCTCCGATCGTCCATTGATAACTATGCAGTAAACCAATCCAGGAGAAGACCGCTGCCCCTAAGCTCCAGAGTGCGGCTTTCCCAAAACGACGATCGATAATTTCCACGGTGATGGTGGACAAAATCATGGCGGAGAAAATTAAGCCTTGCTCTAGGGCAAAGGCACCGGTAATAAAGGTATCGCTTTGTTCAAATAAGGGAATCAGATCAGGGGTAAAGGGACTATTGGGGGTACCCAGACCCGCTGCCCGTAGAGCGTTTTTGGCAATGAGGGCTCCCCAACCGGCAATACCGGGTAATAATCCCATGACGACGGCGGGGGCTTGGTGCTGGGGAACGGCGCTAAAACTTTGGGCGACGATGACAATGCCAATCCAAAGAACGATCGCCATGCCGCTGTCGATGGGGATGAAAAAGGACAGGAGCCCAATGGTGCCAGTGATACAGAATAAGCTCATGATGATGCCGTTGAGCATGGAGTAGCCGACGCGGGCCCCCATCGCTTTCCAGCCAGGATGGCCAATGTAAATGGTGGTGGGGAAACAGGAACCAAAGAAGGCCGCCGCCAGGGTGCCAATGCCATCCACCGCTAAACAGGGCACCGCCGGATACCGATCGCCAGCGGCTTCTGCGCTTTCTAGGTTTTGTAAACTGCCCACCACGTTAAACAAGCCCATGGGCAAAATGATGCTGAAATAATTCACCAAAACCGATCGCTCTGCCCAGAGACTCCCCAACCACGGGCGGGGCAGATAGAGTTTGACGGGCTCGATCGCTGTGTTCCAGAGCACCGGATCCCAGTGGCAAAGCCCCGTTGCCCAGGCTAACCCCGTGCCGAGGATGACCGCTAAGAGTCCGCCGGGAATTTCGGGCCGGGTACCAGGGATTTTGAAGGTTACTTCGCCGTAGTAGGTGAGCAAAATGACCCCTAGGGGCACCAAGCCTACGATCGGATGGGCATAGGTACGCAGCAGAAAGCCAATGGAAATGAACGTTAGGGCAATGCCCCCCAACGTGGAGAGCAAGGCCGCACGGGGGGTAAAATCCCGCAGCCGATTCACCACCCACGCCCCACCAAATTCAATGACCCCTGAGCCAAAACAGGCCACCAGTCCCGCCTGCCATGCGAGTTCTGCCGCTTCTTCTGAGGTTGCGCCATTGCCCAAGGCGGTGAGGCGTACCGGCAACATCACCAAAAAAATATAGGCAAAGAGACTGACCGTATTAATGCCATAGGGTAGGGCGGTAAAATCGTCCCGTTGTTCCTGTTGACCCTGACGATAGGCTAACCAGCCATAGTAAAAATTACCCACCACTAAGCTTAGGGCAATCCCTGGCAATACCCGTCCGTAAACCATTTCCGGGGTAAATTGCAGAACCCCTTGGGTTAAAGCGACAATGACCAAAATCTGAATTAAATTATCGAGGGCTAGCCCAAAAAAGCCATCAATATCGCGGCGTACAAACCACTGGGGCGAAGCGATCGTCTGCATCGGTTTGCAAGGATAAATTTCTCTTCTAGAATACGGGACTTCTCAATTTTGGCAAAAGGGCTTTGGCATCAGGGCTTTGGCATCAGGACTTTGACACAAGGGCAAACACTCTGTTTAAGGTGGGTTCGGGTGGTTTATTAGCAATAGGGGCAGGGCAAAACAGATCACACTGGTAACCAAAGCGATCGTTCCAGTGCGATCGGAAATGAGTTCCCATAATCCTGACAAGTTTTGAGGGAGTCGTTTTTGGGTATGAATCCACTGGAGTCGCAGAATATTGCCAACCCCCAAGCCCATAAGCAAACCGGCAAAATAACCCCGTGCGAACCCATTACTGGAAAAAATAGCCCCACAAATCAAAGCGGCGCTGAAAATAGCCCCCTGTAACTTTTGGAGTGCCCTATTGGAGGTTGCTGTACTGAAGGATTGCAGAACTAACGTAATCAAGAGGAATAACCAAGCCCCTAGTTCCAGACCTTGGGGATACACTAGGGCATTGAATAACCCTAACCCAAGACTGCCAAGGCCTAATAGTCCTAGCAACATCCACAGGTTGCCGGGTAATTCTGCTGAAATAGAGTCTGCTGTGCCTGACTGGGGAGCAGCGGAAATGGAGTCCGTCGCTTGAGCCAGCCCTGAAACTTGAGGCGGCCCTGAGGCAGAGGTTGAGCGGGGACGGGCATCAATGGTGGGGGGCGCAGCGTTTAGGGCGGCGTTAGGAGAGACTGGGGGAGTGGCGGTTGAGTGAATGCGATCGTCAGGGGAAAAGGGGGCGGAAGGGTCAGCAGCAGGATTTAAAGTTTCAGAGTGTAAAGTTTCAGGGTGTAAGGGCTCAGGGGGTACCGTGTGGGAAGTGATTTGTAAGAGCCGCTGCATTTCCCGTAAGGTCTCATTACTATTTTGACAGTAGCGACTAAACCAAATTTTTGCTGTTTGGATGTCCTCCGCTGGCAGTGTCAAAATATATTCAAACCAGTGTTGAACCTGGGACGGAAAGTGAATAAAGACAATCCCCCGATCGCCTTCAAAAATTTGACCGAGCAAGGGTAAAACCCGATGTTTACCTCGGATGGGGAAACGATGAAAAATAGTTAGAGCCTTCGCCACACTGGGGGGAATCTCTTGAGAGGAAAGGGCAAGATCCCCGCCATCTTTGACAAAACAATAGTGGCTAAAATCTGCCCGATTTAGATCACTTCCCGGTTGAACAGATTCAGATTCGACAATGGTTTGCATACTTCTAGGCAATCGGGCAACGGTTTCTTCCTCTGCCTCTAGATCCGCAAAGGGTTTTGTGGCTCGATGCTCTACAAATTCTGTCTCTTCGAGGGGCTCTCCTAGGGTGGGGGTCGCGTCTGAAGGAATGATAATTTCTTGGCGAATGGTGGTATCTGATAGATTGGAATGCAGATCTACGATCGTTTCCTGGACGAACTCGCTTAAGGCCATACACAGTTCCCAATCGTGTTCTACTTGACCCAACGGACGACTGTAGAACGCAAGATAGGTAATATTTTCCAGGTTTAAGTCAGCGATCGTTTTTCCTAGAAGGAGCGTGGTACTGTCATAATCTAGGGAACTACCAACGGGGCGATTAATAAAAATATAAAGGTAGGGAGGTTGTTGGGAAACTTGAAAACATAGATCTAAGGGCAAATGTTGACACGCCCGATCAAGCTCCTCCCGAATTTCTTCATCATTCATAAATCCCCCTATATGGTTGACCTGAGTGTATCAGCATTCAGCCTAAACCCTCAAGCCACCGGACGATCGTGAGATGAAAGGGCTCTGGGTTCACCAGAAAGGGCCAGTGGTTTCCGGGAATGGTTTGGATGGATAGGGGGCTGATGGCGGTTTGGAAGGGCTGAATTTGCCAAGCAAAGCGATTTAAGCCCTGTTCTGGGGTGATTAACAGGGTGGGAATTTTGAGAGGTTGAGGAAGTCCTGGGATCTCAGTGATTTCAGCAAACACTTCATTACGGGCAGGACTCACAAATTTACTGCCCCAAGAACCGTCGGGTTTCTCTTCGATGGAGGCTTCAAATACCAGTTGTTGATGAGGGCTCCAGCCGCGATATTGTTTGAGCCCTTGGGCTAAGGTTTCTAGGACAGAACGATCCCTAAAGGAACCTAAGGTTTTTAAAAAAGGTAAGGTTTTATATAACACAGGAAAGGTCAGGGACATCCAGGAGGGCATTTTGTTGATAAAAAAGGGATCCACCAGGGTTAAACTGAGAAAACGATCGGGTTCTGTGGTTGCCCAAAGGGTTGCTAATTTACCAGACCAAGAGTGGGAAATCACATGAAATTGAGACCATCCTAAGTGTTCCACGAGGGTTTTAAGATCTTCAATAAAATCCACACATCGATAGCCCCTAGAGGGCTTACCACTATCACCATGTCCCCGTAAATCTGGCGCAACCCAATGATAACCAGAGCCAACGGATTGAGTTAAATTTGCCCACACTAAGCCATGATCCGCTAACCCATGTAGGAGTAACACCGGAGTTTTACCGGGCCAAGACCAATAATTCAAGCCCAGACCGGACTCCCCATCCGCTCCACCAGATTCCATACCTGAATCTAAAGGGGCGTTTAGATCACACCAAGCTCGATCGGCGGTAAGGTTAAATAGTTTCGATTCAGAGGATTCTAAAGGGTCAAACATAATTGTTTCATGGATTGATTGATTAATTGATTGATTGTTTATTAATTGATTAATTATGACTTAATCCGAATTAAATCCAGTAAATTAACTAGATTTTTCAAGTCCATATACATCTCTGACTAAGTACAGGGGACGACCTTTCACCTCCTCATAAATCCGGCTGAGATATTCCCCAATGACCCCCAGGCTAATGAGTTGAATTCCGCCCAGAAAAAGTAAGGTTACCATGAGAGAGGCATACCCTGGTACATCAATACCTAAAATGAGGGTTCGTAACAACAAAAAGGAACCATAGCTAAAGGCAAGGAAGGAAACGCCTAAGCCCAAATATCCCCAAATTTTTAAGGGTAAAGAACTAAAGGACGTAATACCTTCTAGGGCAAAATTCCACAGTTTCCAGTAGTTCCATTTGCTGTGCCCTTCATGCCGTTCTGCCCGATCGAACAGGATACTGGTTTGTCGGAACCCGACCCAAGCAAAGAGCCCTTTCATAAAACGGGTACGTTCGGGTAGTTGTTTCAAGGCTTCCACCACCCGCCGATCCATCAGACGAAAATCCCCGGTATTGGCAGGAATATCAATGGGACTCAGACGACCAATGAGGTTATAAAAGCTATAGGCCGTAAACTTTTTGAGCCAGGTTTCTCCCCGACGGTGGCGACGGGTGGCGTAAACCACATCATAGCCAGCTTGCCATTGCTCCACTAAGGTGGCAATCAGTTCTGGCGGATCTTGGAGATCGGCATCAATGGGAATCACCGCTCGCCCCCGGCTGTAATCGATGCCTGCGGTTAAGGCCACTTCCTTGCCAAAATTACGGGACAGATTCACCACCTTAATCCGATCGTCCTGCTGGTGATGTTCAATCAAGTAGGCCAAGGTTTCGTCCCGACTGCCATCATTGACACAAATAATTTCATAGGTCAGGTTAAGGTGATCCAGAACCGATCGGAGGCGATCGAGCAGTGTGTTGAGGTTAGGGGCTTCGTTATAACAGGGGACAACAACGGAAAGATCGGGCACAATAACCTCAAGGGAAGGTGACATATTATCGGGGTGGGAAACAAGGGCAGGGAATAGCGGATAGGATGACTTTGAATTTTGATAACTTAACTGTTTCCTGTGATACCAGAAGCCAGTTAGGACTCCAATAATAATAATCTATAGCCTATTCCCTATAAGCCGTGGATAGTAGGATAATAGATTAAATTTTACAATCCTTCACTGGTGACCTTCACTGTGTTGTTTCCCTCACGCCAAGAGTCTGACCATGCATAAATCTCACTATAATATCTTACTGATTGATGACTCTGAGGATGACTATCTCTATATTCGTACCCTTTTAGAGGGGGCAGAGCAGGTCACCTTTAACCTGGGTTGGATTAATACGGTATCAGAGGGGATAGCAATTTTAGAACAAACTCAGGCTACTGAACCAGATCTCTATCTCTTAAATTGTTGTCTAGAAGGACAAGAAAAAGGCTTAAAATTATTGAAAATTATTGTCCATCAAAATAACCATATTCCTTGTATTTTTTTAGTAGATAATGCTAATGCTCTCATAGATTGTAAAGCGTTAACCTTAGGTGCTTCGGATGTTCTTTGTAAAGATAATTTATTAACCAGTCGTCTGTTAGAGCGATCGATTTTACATGCCTTGGAACGGAGCCATTCTACCCTAAAACTAAAGGAAATGGCTGAACGCTTAACCTTAGCCAAAACCTCCGCTAACCTGGGGGTGTGGGAATATAATGTTTTTGAGGATGTCTTAACGTGGGACGATCGTACCTGTGAACTTTATGATATTAGTCCTCAAGACTTTAAGGGGAATCGAGAAAGCTGGGAATCCTATATTTATCCTGATGATTTAGCAGCGGTTAAACAAAAGTTTCAAGAATGTTTAGAGAGCCAAGCGACCCTTCATACGGAATTTCGAGTTATTCTCAAACAATCTAAAATTCGTTACATTGAGGTTCACGCCGTAGTGATTGGTCAGCCTGGGCAACGATCGCAGCGGTTGATTGGGGTTAATATAGATATTAGCGATCGTAAACAAACGGAAGCTAAACTTCAATATATGAACTATACCCTAGAACAGCGGATTATAGAACGAACGGAATCCTTAAAGGGTTTGAATATACTTTTAAAAAAACAAAGTGAATCGGTTTATCATACTAATCAATTGCTCAATACTGTAATGAATAGTATTCCCCATGGAATTTTCTGGAAAAATAGAGATTCAATTTTTCTAGGAGGCAATCAGCGTTTTGCAAGTGATGTCAGAATCATTCATGATGAGTTAAAAGGTAAAAAGACCAATGATTTACAACTTACCTCGGAAGAAATAGACTTTTATACACGCTACGATCGGGATGTGATGGAGACCGGACAATCCAGAATTCATTTTTTGGAAACCCTCACGAAGCCAGATGGTTCGATCGTTTATATGGATACCACCAAAGTTCCCCTGCGAGATCAGACCGGTCAAATTATTGGTGTTTTAGGCTGTTATGAAGATGTGAGCGATCGCAAACGGGTAGAATTTGAACGCCAAAAACTCCTCCAAGAGCTATCTGCGTTTAGATCCGCCATCGATCGTTCTGCCAGTATTGCGGTGACCGATTCTAACGGAATTATTCTAGAAGCAAACGATCGTTTCTGTGCCATATCAGGGTATCAACGATCGGAATTGATCGGACAAACCCACGCCTTACTCAAATCGAACTACCACTCGCGGGAATTCTATGCGGAGATGTGGAAGACCATTCAGCAGGGGGATGTGTGGCAAGGGGAAATTTGTAATCGATCTAAAACTGGGCAAATTTATTGGGAGGAAAGTAGTATTGCCCCTCTGCGAGGTAGTGCCGGAGAGCCTACGCGCTACCTATCTATTCGCTATGATATTTCCAGCCGCAAGGCAGCGGAACAAATGATTCAGAAACAAGCAGAACAGGAAAGACTACTGCGAGAAATTAGCCAAAGAATTAATCAATCCTTAGAATTACAATCTATCTTTGATATTGCCTGTCATGATATTCGTTTACTATTACAGTGCGATCGGGTTTGTATTTTTAAGTTTGATACGGTTTCTGAATTTAAAAGTGGTATATTTGTAGCAGAGTCTACTGATCATGATCTTCGATCTATCTTAAATTTTGAAATAGATTCAAGCTGTCTTGAGGAACAAAAAATTGATATTTTTACATTAAAAAATCCGATCGTTGCCCATAGTATTCATAATGATGAGTTTTCCCCCTGCTGCACCGATGCCCTTCAACAATTTGGAGTAAAATCCTGTTTAATTTTCCCCCTACGTTATAGCGATCGACTCTGGGGATTACTCTGTATTTATCACTGTCATCCGCGCTCTTGGCAAACCTCAGAAATTGACTTTACCCAGCAATTAAGTCATCAACTCACGATCGCCGTCCAGCAGGCCAGCCTCGTAGAGCAATTACAACAGGAATTACACGATCGTCAAGCCATACAACAACAGCTTGCTGAGCGCAATGAACAGTTAGGTATTTACAACGAAGAACTACTGCGGGCCACTCGCCTCAAGGATGAATTTTTGGCCAGCATGAGCCACGAACTCCGTACCCCTCTGAACGCCATTTTAGGCATGGCCGAGGTTCTTCAGGAAGATTGTTTAGGAACGATAACCTCTGAACAACGAGAAGCACTCCAAACTATTCAGCACAGTGGAACTCATTTACTGGAATTAATTAACGATCTTTTAGATGTGGCTAAAATTGCATCGGGGCAACTAGAGTTACATCTCAATCCTGTCTCTTTATCCCAACTTTGTCTGAGCAGTTTAGACTTAGTTCAATACCAAGCATCCCAAAAAAATATCACCCTCCGGTACAGTATTCCAGATGCATTGTTGCACCCGATTTTGGATGAGCGGCGCATTCGTCAAGTGCTGGTGAATCTCCTCAATAATGCGGTTAAATTTACTGACGAACAGGGTAGCGTCTCCCTGAGTGTAACCCTAACTGAGGGGGGATCTTCAACTCAACCCTATCGTCTCCAACTGATCGTTGAAGATACGGGGATTGGTATTGCACCGGAGCATATTTCCCGACTATTTCAGCCTTTTGTCCAAGTAGATAGCGCCCTTAATCGACAGTATGCGGGAACAGGGTTAGGGTTAGCCTTAGTCAAAGGGATTTTAGATCTTCATCAGGGTACTGTTTCCGTTAGCAGCGCCGTGGGATTGGGCAGTCGTTTTACCGTAACCATTCCCTGCCAAGTGGCCAACCCCGGACTAGCCCTGAGCCCCACCCCCCTCTCCCCCCCAGAATCCCCAGAATCCACTCCACATCCCTTGGCGGATCATTCACTCAACCCCATGCCCCAGATTTTGCTAGCAGAAGATAATCCCGCTAACGTGAGTGCCCTCAAACTTTACCTAGAGGCT
>Ga0129333_10005926_pt1 | contig 11526 bp, 13 predicted proteins | sample CPB6_08_DNA_FD_94474 | JGI IMG/M metagenome (GOLD analysis project Ga0129333, IMG submission 94474) | Freshwater to marine salinity gradient microbial communities from Chesapeake Bay, USA - CPBay_Sum_0.6_0.8_DNA | ecosystem: Environmental > Aquatic > Marine > Coastal | place: USA: Chesapeake...
CGGCCGAAGGCCAGCTTGTCGACCTGCGCGTGCACGGCGGCGAGATGACGCTCCGCGTCACTGACCACGCTCGCCTGCTCATCCTCGGTGGCGAGCCACTCGGTGAACCGCTGTACATGTGGTGGAACTTCGTCGGCCGCTCCCGTGACGAGATCGCCCAGGCGTCACAGGACTGGGCGGAGTACGTCGAGACCGGTGCGCGATCCGCCGGGAGCACTGCGCGCTTCGATCGCGTGCATTCCCGGCTTGCGCCCATCCCGGCACCCGCCCTGATCTAGGGCTCACCTTCGTTCAGCCCCACACTCGACTCGCTGGGTGCGAACTTCGGGTGGAAAGCGCCCCAGCAGGGCGCAATCCACCCCACGTTCGGGCCACCCGAATTTCAGGCCGCCACATGAACATCGGGTGACCGGGCAGCCTGGGTGCTACTTGTCCGCGGTGGTGATGGCGACGTGCGCGCCAGCGCCGAGCACAGCCATCGACATGATGCCAACGCCGTAGAACGCGACGTCAGCGAATGACGATCCGCCGATCGCCCGCAGCGCGAGCACGATGATGATCGCGTCGAGTAGGGCCGCTGCAACCATGAGCGACATGGCAAGGCGACCCTTGAGCCCCCAGTCCTTCAGCAGTGTCACGAGGCAGATCCCGAAGACCGCGACCGCCGCGAGCGGACCACCCAGGATGAGCCCACCGACTCCGGCCGCGAGGCCAAGGCCATCCCCGCCGATCGTGTAGAAGATGAAGGCGCCAACCACGGCGCCGAGCGGACCAGCGATCGCGGTGAGCCCGACGGTCCACCATCCCCTCGGCTCCATGGGGCCAGTCTGCCCTCCCGGTTTGCTCCCCCGACAGCGCGTGGCAAGATCTTAGGTATGCCTAAGATCGCCGCGCCCACGGTCGCGGAGTTGAGGCGCGCGGCATCACCGTGCCGGGCCGACTCAATGATGTGAGCGTGGCCGTCGCGGGAGGCGAGGTGCACGCCCTCGTCGGTCCCAACGGATCCGGCAAGTCCACACTCCTCGCGGTCCTCGCCGGTGATCTCAGGCCCTCGGGCGGGACGGTGGCGATCGAGGGCACATCCTGGTCGAGTGTGAGCGCGCGCGACGCGGCTCGTCGCCGTGCACTGCTGACACAGGAGACCCCGCTCGCGTTCCCCTTCACCGTGCGCGAGGTTGTGACGTGGGGACGCCTGCCGTGGCGCGGCAGCGAACTCGCCGCGCAGGATGACCGCATCGTCTCCGAGGTGCTCGCTGAACACGGACTCGGCGATCTGCTCGACCGACCGGTTACGTCGCTCTCCGGTGGAGAGCGCGCTCGTGTGCACCTGGCACGGGTGCTCGCTCAGCGCGCGCCCGTGCTCCTTCTCGACGAAGCCGATGCCGCACTCGACCTCGCCGGTCAGGCTCACCTCGATGCAGCCGTGCGCCGACGCCGCGACGCGGGCGACGCCATCGTCATCGTGGGTCACGATCTCGGTCGTCTGGCGGCGCTGGCCGACACAGTCACGCTGCTGTCACACGGGCGCGTGGTGGGACAGGGGTCCGTCGAGACGACACTGAGCCCCGGGGCGCTCACCCAGGCATACGGCGTGCCGGTCGCGTCGAGCAGCGTTGAAGGACGCACAGTCTTCTGGTCAGAGGGCTAGTAGCGGAAGGCTCATCAGCCTGCGTTGTCGTTGACCGCGAGCAGCCGCGCGCGCAGCTCCTCGGTCATCCGGATCGGCCGACCGCTGGCAGGGTCGATCACCGCCAACCGTGTGGTCGCCTCAGCCGCCACGTCACCTGTCTCGTCGAGGATGCGATAGACGATCGAGTACGACGTGCGCGCCATGTCGACGACCTGCGCCTCGATCACAACGGGCTGGCGGGCGTATTCGAGCGGCTTGATGTGGCGGATCTCCTGCGAGACGACGATCTGGGCGAAGTCGTCGTTGACGACCGCATCGAGTTCGCCGATGAGTGCCATACGGGCTTCCTGCAGGTAGTCGTGGTAGGCCACGTTGTTGACATGCCCGAGCGGATCGAGATCGCTGAAGCGGCGCTGGATCTCGACGCGCATCAGCGCACCTTCACCGTGACGGTCGCACTCTTGGCACCGTCACCGGAGACATAGACGGCGAACCGCTTGGATGGGGCCTTGCCGCTCCAGGCGATACGACCCTCGTAGTTGACCACCGCCGCCTTGGACTGCTTCGCGAATCTCGCCTTCTTCTTGGTGAGGTCCTTGATGTAGACGTTCAGGCTGGTGAGGGGGCGCATCGAGGTCGTGGTCCCACTAAGCGTGACCTTGGTGCCCTTCGCTCTGGCGGTGACGCGGATCGCAGTGGGATAGGGGACGTCATCGATGAGGATTCCCAGCGCCCTGCCGTCCGTGGCACCGAAGGCGACTCGGCTGAAGTCCGCGCTCACCGCGGCGCCCGAGCCACCCGCAGCGGTCACGGGCGCAGGCTGCACGTCGCCCACCTGTCCCCTGTCGTCAACGCGAGCGGTGAGCAGACCGTTGAGGCCCGAGGGAGTCTCGACACCGACTCCCGACGTGACGTACACGGCTCGATACGCCGCCGCCAGGTCGAGCGTGGAGAAGAAGCCGTCTGCGACAAGAAGGGGCACGCTCTGGCGCGCATCACCGGTCGCCATGTCGATCTCCTCCACCGTCGTCGCGACCTGAGGACCGGAGGAGTCGATGACCACACCGTAGAGCGCCGTGTCGAACGGACTCATCGAGATGGATTGGAAGGAGCGCTCACTCGTCGCTCGAGCGATAATCGCGTACTGACCGCCGAACTCCAGATCCGCATAGAGCAGATCCCCACCATCGGTGATGGCGTAGGTGCCGCCACCATCGCTCAGAGGAGCCAGTCCCGTGACTCGGTGGGGGGCGTCCAGCGGAAACTCCGATCGCATGCGGACGACATAGCCGCCACCGGAGACCTCGTCGATCGCGAGAACCCATCCCTCAAGTGATCCGATGATGAGTTCGTCGACCGCGGGCAGGTAGACGATTGAGTCGAGTCCACCCACGTTCATTGATGCCGTCGAGACCTGAAGGGATGCCACGTCGATGACATTGAGGTGTTCGCTCTCCTGACACACCGCCCACGCGGTCGCCCCGTCCGGCGCGATCGCGACGTCGGCGGGGGAACAATCGAGGGCAGCTCGACGCACTGCACCTTCGGGAGCGACCAGCGCGACCGCCTGCGCGTCGTACAGGCTCGCGGCGATGAGGCCATCGTCGCTCACCGCGACAGCGTTGGGCACCTCGCCGACGGATCCTTCGACGTATGCCTGCGATCCTGTAGCCGATGCAGGCATGAGGAGTGCCGCAACCACTCCCACCACGACAGTGACGTATCCCCGAGCGTGGCGCATCACACGAGCACCGGGAAGAGTGGGTGATTCATGGGGGCACCGGCGGGCAACTCATCAGCCAGGCCCTCGAACTCCGGTGAGGTCCGCCATGCCCGGGGTGCGTGCACCATGTCATCGCCGAGGAAGCGCAGGCTGAACGCTCGGCGCAGGCTTCGCGATCCACCCGCGCCATGCAGGGTGAGCATGTGGAACCACACGGCATCGCCGGGCTCGAGCTCCCAGCCGAGGATCGGATAGGCCTCGCGGTCGTCGTCGATGCGCGGTAACTCACCGAGTGATCCCTCGGGGAACCACTTGGCCTGCTCATCACGAAACGTGCGCGGCATGAGCCATGGACCGAGATGTGACCCCGCGACGAATTCGAGCGTCGACTCCCGTGGCACCGGGTCAAGCGGCATCCACATCGAGACGTTTTGCCGGCCCTCGACGTTGTAGTAGGGCTGGTCCTGATGCCAGGGAGTGCGCTGGGCCGTCTTGGCCTCCTTGACCAGGAGGTGGTCGTGGTAGAGCCGCACATGCTCACTGGCCATGAGTTCGCGCGCGATGTGCGCGGCGGGAGAGGTGCGGATGAACTCGTCGTACTCCGGGATGCGCTGCCAGTTGCAGAAATCCTCGACGAAGCGGCCCCTGTCGCTCTCCTCGCTCGCGATGGCAACGAGCGGCCCCGGCTCGGCCAGATTGCGGGCGACCCCGGCTCGGACGAGCTCGACCTGATCCGGCGTGAAGGCGCCGCGAATGACCACGGCACCATCGCGGGCATAGTCGGCGATGGTCTGCGGATCGACGTACGTCATGCCCCGCACAATAGCGACGCGGTGGGATGGCGGAGTCGGATGCGCACCACTCCCGGGGCCTCGCCTGGGACTGAGCGCGGAGCAAGATGCTTGGCCGGGACTGCCCTGCCAGACTGAGTTCATGGGCCTGTTCAACCGTCGCAAGAGGCATGCCGCCTGGGATCGCGGCAGTACCCGCGAGGACCTCAAGCACCTCGAGGAGTTCACGAAGACGCGCACGGGAGTCGAGGCCTACCTCGAGCCCGTCACCATGGCGACCGAGACCACCCTGGTCCTCGTCGCCCACGATGGTGAGTGGACTCGCCGGCGCGTCGAGTCCCCGGAGGAGGCCGGCGATCTCACGAGCAAGTGGAAGATCCCGCTCTACGACACCCAGAAGGTCGGCTACCCACCTCGCATGCGGGAGTGGACCGAGCGCAACAAGCGCGATCGCGGCACCCTGTAGGCACCGGCGGCGGCTCAGTCCTCCAGCAGCCCGCCGAGTCGGGCGAGGAGCAGCGCTTCTGCCAGCACCATCCGCTCCAACTCCTCGAGATCGACCGACTCGTTGGGCGCGTGGATGTGAGCGCCCGGGTCCTCGGCACCGAAGAGCATGATCTCGGCGTCGGGTGCGACCTCGGCGACAGCCGCGAGCAGCGGGATGCTGCCACCCTCACCCGCCTCGACCGACGGACGGCCAAAGGCAACGTCCATCGCCCAGCGCGCCGCGTCGTACGCCGGACCGTCGGTCTTGATCGCGCAGCCGCGACCGAGCTCACCGGGCGTGACGGTGACATCGACTCCCCAGGGCGCTGCCGCCCGCAGGTGCTCGCACAGGGCGTCCATGGACGCCTTCGGATCGGCGTCGGGGGGCAGCCTGAGCGATACCTTCGCTCGCGCATGCGGGATGACCGCATTGATCGCACCCTCGACGGGTGGGGCATCGAGACCGATGACATTGACCGCGGGGCGCGTGACGAGCCGATCCGTCAGCGGACCGGTGCCCAGCAGCGGCTGATCGGGTCGCATCCCGAGTTCCGCGCGGAAATCCGCCTCATCGGCCTGAGCGCCCATCCAGGGGTAGCCCGGCACGATCCCGGTATCTCCCTTCTCGTCACGCAAGGTGTCGAGGATGCGAATCAGCGCAAGGAGTGCATCGGGCGCAGGCCCGCCATACATACCGGAGTGCGCCTGCCGCGGCAGCGTCCGCACCTCCACGGTCGCATCGACGACGCCGCGCAACGCCGTGACGAACGTCGGTTCGCCGATCGCACGATTGCCCACATCGGCGATGACGATCACCTCGGCCTGTGCGATGTCGGGATTCTCGAGCACGTAGTCCGGTAGGGGCCCGCCGCACTCTTCTTCACCCTCGATGAGCGCCGTCACCTGCACCGGCAGGTGGCCGAGCACCTGCTGCAGCGCGCGGATGGCCCCGAGATGCATGGCGATGCCGCTCTTGTCATCGGCAGCCCCGCGGCCGTAGAGGCGGCCGTTGCGCACCGTCGGCTCGAACGGCGGAGACGACCACAGCGAGAGGTCCCCGGCGGGTTGTACGTCGTAGTGGGCATAGAGGATCACGCGCGCCGGCCCACTCCCTGCGCGTGCGACGACAGCGGGCTCCCCGCCCTCGATCGCGAGCAGATCCGACTGCATTCCCGCATCGGCGAAGAGCCGACGGGTCTCCTCCGCGGCCTCGTGCACGGGCTCACGCGGGAATCCGGTGAAGGCACATGACGGGATCGCGATGAGGCGCTCGAGGTCAGCCTGGAGTTGCGGCATGAGATCGCGAACCGCTTGGCGCAGCGAGTCGACAGTGCAGGTGCTCATGCGCGCAGGCTAAACGACGGCGAGAGCGGCACCGACCGCAGCCAAGAGAACGACACCCGCGGTCATCCAGGCGAGGGGGCCGATGCGCGACTCCCCCTCATGATCATGAGTGAGCACTCGCACGCGCATGGCCGCGATGCCGAGAATCAGCAGGCTGGGCACGACCCAGGCGATCGACCACCAGTCGTAGCCGTCAATGTAGGCCGAACGCCACATGAGCAGGCCGATGACGCCGATGATGAGCATGGTGCGCAGCCAGGCCATCCGCGTGCGGGCGACCGGGTCGTCGAAGGGCAGGCCCCCGTCGTCGAGATCGTCCGCGCCCAGATCAGCATTGCCATCGCGCATGTCACTCACTCCACGAAGATCAGCGCGAGACCGATGAGGACGGCGATGCCGACAAAGGCAACCCCTAGCCACAGGGCGATGCGGCTGCGCCGCATCACGCCACCCTCGTGCATGACGTCATCCACCTGCCGCCAGCGGACGATGCCGACGACGCCCACCAGGGCACCCAGCCCAATGGTGGCAATAGCGAGCCAGCGCACGAGTTCGGATCCGGATGCGACGGCGACGAACTGATCGAGTGCCACTCCGCCGGCGACGAGCGCGAGACCCGTGCGCAGCCACGCGAGGAAGGTGCGTTCATTGGCGAGGATGAAGCGATAGTCGACCGTAGGCTTGCTCATGCCATCTACTTCTGCACGCCCTTGGCTGCCCTCTTGGCCGCCTTGGCCTCGCGCGCCTGCTGATCGAGGATCTCCGCCTGCTCGAGTGTCGGCGCTGAGCCGCCGAGGCGTACCGGAATCCACCAGGGCGAACCCTCGTAGGGATAGCGCGCCACCGTCGCATCGAGCAGCTCGCGCATACGCGTCTGCAGTTCGACGGTCAGCGCGTCGGCGTCCTGACCGCGCGTGGGATGCATTGCCTCCCCCACGGTGATGGCGACCGTCGTACCTCGAGACAGATCCCTGTGTCCGTAGGACAGGATCCGTGCACCGCCGAGGATGCACATGGGGATCAGGGGAACCTTCGCCGCCATCGCGATGCGCACGGCACCGGTCTTGATCTCCTTGATATCCATCGCCCGACTCATCGTCGCCTCGGGGAAGATCCCGACGAGCTCGCCGGCCTTGAGATAGGTCACCGCGTCGCGGAAGGACTGGCTGCCGTGCTCACGGTCGACGGGGATGTGATGCATACCGCGCATGAGGGGCCCGCCGAGCCAGTGCTTGAAGACGGCGTCCTTCGCCATGTAGCGGACCAGCCTCTTCTTGCGCAGGTGCGCCGGCATCCCACCAAGAGCGAAGTCGAGGAAACTCGTGTGGTTCATCGCCAGGAGCGCGCCCCCCTCGAGCGGGATGTTCTCCTCTCCGACGATGTCGAAGCGCACGCCTAGCCCCGCGAAGACCCCCTTCGCGACCCCGATGATGGGTCGGTAGGTCGGATCCCGGCGGAACGGTGCGGTAGTCACGCATCTGACGGTATCGGCTGGCAGGCTGTCCCTGTGAGCGATAGCCCTGAAGAGCAGCCGAACGGTCACGCGGGCTCATTCGAGCAATCCGCGGATCTCGAGGAATTCCTCCTCGCCCTCGGCAAGGCGCAACTCGCGGCGGGCTACCCGGTCGACGATGTGACCAACTCGCTCAATGCCGTCGCAAGGTCGTACGGGAGGTCGGACTTCGGGATCTTCGTGCTGCCCAACGCTGTCCTCATCGACGATCCGCTCACCGGACGAGCCCGGATCATCCCGGAGGGCAGCGACTCGCTCCGCCTAGACCAGGCGGCCGAGGTCCATGACATCGCCGTACGCGCGAAGGACCACGAGATCGACCCCACGCAGGCGACTCAAGAACTCGAGGATCTGCCGCAGAAGCCTCCGCGCTTCCCTCCGTGGCTGTCGATCGTCGGCTACGGCGTCGCGTCGGCCGGCTTCGCCCTGGTCTTCCGCGTCAGCCTGTGGGGCATCGGCATGGCGGCTGTGCTCGGCCTGCTCGTCGGCCTGATGATCGCCTTCACGCGCGAGCGGCCCAATCTCGCACCCCTTGTTCCCCCGGTCGCCGCCGCTGCCTGCTCGTTTGCTGTCTTCGGCTTCGGCGCTCTCATCGATCAGGATGTGCAGCCGATTCGTGTTGTGGCTGCTCCCCTGATCACCTTGATCCCCGGCGCCGCGCTCACTCGTGCCACGCAGGAGTTGGCCAGCGGTCACGTCATCTCGGGTGCCTCGCGGCTGGTCGCGTCGATCGTGCAGATCCTCGTGCTTACCTTCGGCATCCTCGTCGGAGCGCTGCTCGCGAGTGTGTCGCCGTACGACCTCGGTGACCTCACCGACCAGCGGCTGCCACTGTGGGTGGCCTGGGTGGGGGCTCTGGTCTACGCCGTGGGGCAGGCGCTCGCCTTCAATGAGCCCCGAGGGGCGATGGTCGCCGTCGTCGTCCTGCTCCTCATCGCCTTCACGGTGCAGCAGATCGTCGCCTGGCTCCTCGACTCGGTCGTCGCAGCGGGTGTGGCTGCGATGGTCGCTCTCTTCCTCGCGATCGTGATCCAGGACAGGAGTAAACGTGGGACACCGGCGTTCGTGCTGTTCTCTCCGGTCTTCTGGCTGCTCGTGCCAGGCTCACTCGGTCTGGTTGCACTCACCGAAGCCGTGACCGGGGCCAGCGACGATCAGACGGCGCAGGACACCGAGGTGGCATCACCCGCCCTGACGAGTTCGATTCCGTCGTTCGACGATCTCAACCTGGACAGCAATGCCTCGATCATCCTCGTCTTCGGCGCCTCCATCATCGCCATCACGATCGGCATGCAGATCGCGTCGATCGCTGGCCGCCTGGTGCGCAAGTTGCCGGACCTGCCCGAGGTCAAGGTGCCCGGCATGGGGCGCTGATCACTAACGCAAACGAGATGGCATCCGCGCGGTGCTGCCGCGAGCGATGAGACGTGTCTCGACCTGTCGATGCACCGACCCACGCCGCGGCTCCGCAATCCGCTCCATGACCAGGTCCGCCGCGATCTGACCCATCTGGGTGAGTGGCTGCGCGACCGTGGAAACGTCGAGGGAATCCAGGATGCGCATGCCGTCGTAGCCCACGACGGAGATGTCGTCGGGCACCGTGAGCCCGTGGGCGCGCAATGCAGCGAGTGCGCCGATGGCGGCGAGGTCATTTGCCACCACCAGGGCGGTCGACCCAGCCTCGACAGCAGCCTCGGCGCCGACGTAGCCACCCTGCTCGGTGAAGGCCCCCTCGACAACGACCGGAGTGAGGCCGTGGGCGAGCATCGCCGTCTCGTAACCGGCCTCCCGTGCTCGCGCGATGCGATTCGTGCCACCTGACACGTGGGCAATGCGTGTGTGGCCGAGGGACACAAGGTGATCAACGGCGAGCTGTGCACCCGAGAGATCATCGCCAGCGACGGAGTCGACGCCTGGAATGCTGTCTGTGCGCCAGGTGACGACCGCCGTCGGCACTTCGCGCGCAATGTCGGCGAGGTCGTCATCGGAGAGGCGGTGGCCGATGAGCACCAAGCCCTCCACCCGGGACTCGAGCAGGCGCGCAATCTCGGTCCGCTCGACCGCAGGGTCGGCATTGCCCGTGACGAGCAGCGTCGAGTAGTCGTGGGCGCGTACCCCCTCCTGCACACCGTCGAGGATCTCCGCGAAGACCGGGTTGTGCAGGTCGAGGATGTGTACGCCGATGGTGTGGGTGCGCTGGAGCACGAGATTGCTCGCCGTGCGATTGGGGCGGTAGCCGAGTTCGTCGGCTGCGGTGAGGATCGCAGCGCGACTGGCCTCAGCCACCTTGGGTGAGCCCTGCAGAGCCAGCGAGGCGAGCGACTTGGACACTCCGGCTCGCGCCGCAACGTCGTGGAGCGTGGGACGTCGCCCCGCGGTCCTGGTCATCTCATCCCACCTCAGCGACATCGACGATCCGACCCTCTCGTGCCGAGAGGTCACACGCGATCGCAAGTGCGAGCGCCGCGCGCGCCTCCGCGGGAGTGCACGGGTTGGCGCGCTCCCCGCGCGCGAAGTCGACGTAGGCGCTCGTCTCCGCGGTGAAGGCGGGCCGGAAGCGGTCCATGAAGCCGGCGTAGGGCTCGACCTGGCCGCGGTCGAGGCCGCCGAGATGCTCAGCGAGCAACTCGGTCTCATCACCGGACTCCGAGACATGCAGCGGAGTGCGCCCATCGAGCCCTGCGCTCATGGAGTCCAGCGACCCAAAGGCCTCCATGCGGATGTCGTGGCCCACCGGGTCGTGGCGGGTGCCGCTGACGAGGATCGGCACCCCCGATTCGGTCGTCAGGGTCGCCGTCACGACGTCGAAGTCATCGGCAGCGGCGTAGTCGGGATGGTTGCGGACGGTGCCCGTGGCATAGACGGAGGTGATCTCCGATCCGGTGATCCAGCGGGCCAGATCGAGGTCGTGCACGAGCATGTCGCGGAAGGTGCCGCCGCTGCCGGCGATGAATTCGGGTGTGCCGGGAGCAATGTCGTGTGCGGTCAGAGTCAGCGAGTAGAGCACTCCGAGACGACCGGAGTCGAGGGCCACCTTGATGCCGCGGATGCCGGCATCGAAACGCCGCTGGAATCCGATCTGCATGTTGTCCGTGACCGCCATGAGAGCGTCGCACTCTTCGAGGGTCATCGCGAGAGGCTTCTCGACCAGCAGCGGCGCGCCCCGATCCGCGAGTGCTCCAATGAGCTCGGCGTGGGTGTCGGTCGCAGTCGTCACGGCGTAGCCATCCGCCTCCGGCCACTCCCCCCACGGGACCGTCGAGCCACCGACCCGAGCCGCCAACTCGGCCGCCCGGGCGGGGTTGCGGTTGGCGATGACGATCTCATCGACGCGCCCGTCGGCGGCCAGATCCTCCGCGCGGATGACCCCCATCCGGCCGGCCCCCAGCACCACGATCCGCATGCGCTCATCTCCTCGGGATCTGCCTTGCCCTCCGGAGGGGAGTGTGCCACGATTCCGCTCGGAATTGGAACGTTCCAATCCTCACGGCGAGAGGAGCCTCGCCGCGCCCTGCGCTGACCGGAGACCCATGAGCATCTTCCTCGATCGCGTTGCCTCCGCCCCGATCTCCTGGGGCATCTGCGAGGTCCCCGGCTGGGGCGCGATGCTGCCCACCCCGCGCGTGCTCACCGAGATGTCCGGACTCGGCCTGCCGGCGACCGAACTCGGCGCGCCCGGCTTCCTGCCCACCTCACCGGAGGACGTCAAGGCCGAGCTCGCGGCGTACGACATGACCCTCATCGGCGGATTCACGCCGGTGATCCTGCACGACCCGGCGATGCGCGAGTGGTCGATCAACGAGGCCCGACGCGTCGCCGATCTCTTCCAGCGTGCGGGTGCGACGAAGTTCATCTCGGCCATCGTCTTCGACCTCGACTGGTCCGTGCCGCGCCCACTCACCGCGGACGAGCGCAAGCACATGATGGAGATGTTCGGGATCATCGACGACATCTGCGCCGAGCATGGCCTTCACCAGGTCCTGCACTCCCACGTCCAGACCGTGGTGGAGACCAAAGACGACATCGAGATGGTGCTCGA
>Ga0129333_10005928_pt1 | contig 11525 bp, 11 predicted proteins | sample CPB6_08_DNA_FD_94474 | JGI IMG/M metagenome (GOLD analysis project Ga0129333, IMG submission 94474) | Freshwater to marine salinity gradient microbial communities from Chesapeake Bay, USA - CPBay_Sum_0.6_0.8_DNA | ecosystem: Environmental > Aquatic > Marine > Coastal | place: USA: Chesapeake...
GCCACCGCTTCAGTAAGGCTCACAACATTTTGATCGGGCGACCCCAAACGACGAATGGACACCGCTTTGTCAGCGGCTTCCTTACGACCCACAACGAGAAGTACCGGAATTTTTGCGAGCGAATGTTCGCGCACTTTATAGGTGATCTTCTCGTTTCTAAGATCCGTCTCAACGCGCAATCCTGCATTTTGCAATTGCATCGCAACATCGCGCGCATAATCATCGCCATCATTGGTGATGGTCGCCACAACCACTTGTGTGGGCGCAAGCCAAAGCGGGAAATGACCTGCAAAATGTTCAATCAGAATGCCGGTGAATCGTTCCATCGATCCACAAATTGCACGATGGATCATCACCGGAACAGTTTTTGATCCGTCTTCAGCGATATAAAACGCGCCGAACCTTTCAGGCAGATTGAAATCGACTTGCGTCGTTCTGCATTGCCAATCACGTCCGATGGCATCACGCAACACATATTCGAATTTCGGACCGTAGAACGCGCCCTCACCCGGATTGATCGATGTTTCAATCGTGCCGCCTGATTGCTCTTTGATTTGCTCGAGCACCTTCATCATCACGCTTTCGGCGCGATCCCACAACGCATCAGATCCCACGCGTTTCTCAGGCCGTGTAGAAAGTTTCACGACAATTTTATCGAACCCGAAATCTTTGTAAGTTGATAAAATCAAATCATTGATCGCGAGACATTCAGACGCCATCTGCTCATCGGTGCAGAAGATATGCGCGTCATCTTGAGTAAATCCACGAACGCGCATCAATCCATGCAAAGCGCCCGAAGGTTCATAGCGATGAACAGCACCAAATTCAGCAAGGCGCAAAGGAAGATCACGATAGGATTTCAAACCATGTTTGAAAATCTGCACGTGACCAGGACAATTCATCGGCTTCAACGCGAAGACGCGTTGCTCGGCCTCTCGGTCTTCTGGGTTCATATAGGCATGCGCGCTTTTAACCGCGAACATGTTCTCCTGATACCAGCCCCAATGTCCTGAAGTTTCCCATAGCGATTTGTCGAGAAGCTGCGGCGCGTTGACTTCATCATAGCCAAGACGTGACAAACGGCGGCGCATATAATTTGTGAGCGATTGAAAAAGCGTCCACCCCTTCTTGTGCCAGAACACCGTGCCCGGCCCCTCTTCTTGAAAATGGAAGAGGTCCATCTCTCGACCCAAGCGGCGATGATCACGCTTCTCGGCTTCTTCGAGTTGGTGAAGATAAGTGTCGAGCTCTTCTTTCTTGGCAAATGCCGTCGCATAGATTCGCGTCAGCATCGGACGCGTGGAATCCCCGCGCCAATAAGCACCCGCCACTTTCATCAATTTGAAGGCGTCGCCGATTTTGCCGGTCGAGGTCATGTGAGGGCCACGGCACAGATCGAACCACTCGCCCTGCCGGTAGAGTTTGAGATCCTCGCCCGCCGGAATCGCATCCACGAGCTCGACCTTGAACGCCTCGCCCTTCTTCTCGAAGAGATCGCGCACCGCATCCCGCGACCAGACTTCCTTGGTGAAGGGCGCGTCGCGCGCGATGATCTTTTTCATCTCGGCTTCGATTGCGGGGAAGTCTTCCGGCGTGAAAGGCGTATCCCGATAGAAGTCGTAATAGAACCCGTTCTCAATCACGGGACCGATGGTCACCTGCGTTCCGGGCCAAAGTGATTGAACGGCTTCGGCGAGCACATGGGCGCAATCGTGGCGAATGAGCTCTAGCGCCCGGGGATCGTCCCGCGAGATGAACTCAATCTTCGCATCCTTCGAAATTGGGTCAGCAAGATCAGTGACAGTGCCATCAAGCGCCATAGCCACCGTCCGCTTCAGAAGAGAGGGAGAAATGCCTTTGGCAATCTCGACGCCTGTCACACCCGCTTCAAAATCGCGGCGCGCTCCATCGGGAAATGTCAAATGAATCATCGGTTCAACTCCTTGCTCACTCCTGCGAACGACGCAGGTAAGCCAATCCGGTTTCCGAATTCGTTAATGCAAGGTCCGATCACCGGCTTCGATCGGATCGCAACGATAGGCCGGGCCGGGATTCGTGCCCCGCCAGCGACCATAACGCCACGGTCTATACCAGCGCGCTTGGGGTGGCAATTCATCCGGCACAAGGTCCAATCCAGACGTCCCCCAGGGGTGGCAACGGCATAAACGTGCGAGCCCGACCCAGCCGCCTCGCCACAATCCATAGCGCAAAATCGCCTCATCCATATAGTGAGAACATGTCGGTAAATGTCTGCAATGTCTGCCAAAAAATGCGGACAAGGTAAGTTGATAAATGCGGATCAGGATACGCGCGACGCGTGCCGGTAACCCTATTACTCGTTTCGCAGTTGCGAGAGGTTGCATTGGGTTTAACAACACCTTAAAACACCGACCAACACGGCGGCAGGAGCCGCGGCCAGAGACAGATGGATGTCATTTGCTTTTCTGACGACCCGAGCACGACGTTTGCTCCCCTTATATGCGATGATTTCTATCGCGATACTAGGAGCGTCGCTCGATCAATTAAATGCTGCCGAACGACCCAATCCAGGTTGGCTCGTGTCCGTTAATGGCAAATCCATTGTCACCCCATCTTTTCCAGGGTCCGAACATTTCAGCTTTATCAATTTCCCGGCGATCAGTGTCGCGAGTCCCAATCTGTCCGATCATTTGATCGGTCAAGATGACAGTCTTAGCCTTGTTCTTTTCAGCCCTAATCCGTCATTGTCAGTTGGCGCTATCGGCCGTTATGACCCCAATCATTCAAGCTTCGACGCGTTTTCTGGCCCGAACAAAAGATGGTCGGTCGAGCCAGGTGTCTTTGCCGAATACTGGGCGAGTCCTGATCTCTTGCGCATTCGTGGAGAATTGCGCCTCGGTGCGACTAGCGCTTCAGGTATGACCGGCGACCTTGGCGCAGACTTTGTTCAACGGATCGGCAAATTTGTAATTTCGGCCGGTCCTCATGTCGGGGTTAGCGGCGTGGATTATGCCGGTGCCCGATACGGCACGTCAGATACAAGTTACCTGCCGGGTGAAACCATTGGCGCTCGGAGCTTCGGAGCGACGGGTAAACTCAAATTCGCCGCCGGCCGGAATTGGTCAACCTCCTTTTACGCCAATTATGATCGGGTCGTAATCCCGGGCGCGGACAATCAGAAAAATACCAATGCGAACGGTTTCAACGATGAAGTCCGCGTCGGTGCTTCTTTCAATATGAATTTTACGCCGACTGCGCCTTGATACGCCGGCGTTTGAGGAAGCCTAGGACGCGGCTTTATGCGCTTCGATCTCATCAAGGGCTTTGACAACCGCGTCGAAGGTTAGAAGCGTTGAGGCGTGCCGCGCTTTGTAGTCCCGCACGGGTTCAAGCACGGCAAGATCGGCCCATGGACCTGATGGCGGCGGACCATTTTCCTTGAGCATCGACCGCATTTGATCCCGCACCTTCCGAAGCTCCTCCGGTGTGGCGCCAATTACATGCCGCGCCATGACTGAGGAAGAGGCCTGCCCCAGCGCGCAGGCTTTGACCTCATGAGCGAAATCGACGACTGCCCCCTCATCAACGCAGAGATCAACCGTGACGGTCGAACCGCATAATTTTGAATGAGCCGTGGCGCTCGCATCTGGATGCGTAAGGCGTCCCTGCCGCGGAATATCGGCAGCGAGCTCTAGAATACGCTTATTGTAGATCTCGTTGATCATTTCAGACAGAAGCCGACCGGGATATGGCGGAATTGGACATGCCCCACCATATAAGATGCTCCAAAGGAAAATGCGAGATCGTTCGATGCCGCTGACCTTTGTCATCGACATGACATGGTCCAATCAGACAGAACGCCCGTATATCCATCAAATTCACTCTTTCGGAGGCACCATGGACGCCGTGGTTAAGACCCTGAACGTCAGGCCCCTCAATCCTGCGGACAAGCAAAAACCGGTTCGCCGCCCTTCCCGCGAAGAAGCGGAAGCGGCTGTGCGTACTTTGATCGCCTGGGCGGGTGATGATCCGTCCCGCGAGGGATTGATCGATACGCCGAAACGCGTGGTCAAAGCCTATGAAGAATTTTTCGAAGGCTATGCGCAGGATGGCCAAGCCGTTCTGAATAAGGTCTTTGAAGAAGTCGCGGGCTATGACGATATGGTTCTCGTGCGCGACATACCCTTCTCGTCGCATTGTGAACATCACATGGTGCCCTTCGTCGGTACCGCGCATGTCGCTTATTATCCGTCTGAGGGCGTCGTCGGTCTCTCAAAGCTCGCCCGCGTCGTCGATGTGTTTTCAAAGCGTTTGCAAACGCAGGAAACAATGACCGCACAAATAGTAGAGGCGATTGAAGACTCTTTGAACCCGCGCGGTGTCGCCGTTCTTATTGATGCCGAACACATGTGCATGTCGATGCGGGGCGTTCAAAAGCAAGGTGCTTCGACCATCACAACGCGCTTCACCGGTATTTTCCGTGACGATCCGACCGAGCAGGCACGGTTCATGTCGATGCTCCAAGGCTACCGCGCGCGTTAAGTGCTCAAGAATTCCCTTCCCAGCCAGGAAGCCACTGAGTAAAACCCCGCGAGAGCGGGGTTTTATTTTGCCCTTTTGTCAGAGTGATCCTCTTGAATGGGACCGATACGATGATCCTTTCCCAACGCGGCTCAACCGAAGAGGTTGAAAATGGTTCCGTCTTGATGCCGAAATTCGGCGCGGATGGATTACTCACCGCTGTGACGATCGATGCGACCTCCGGAAAAGTGCTTATGGTCGCGCATATGAATGAGGAAGCGCTTCTTAAGACAATCGAAACGAAGGAAGCTTGGTATTACTCGCGTTCACGTTCGGCTTTATGGTTAAAAGGCGAAACATCAGGACAGATTCAAAAAATTCGCGAGATCCAAGTCGATTGTGATCAAGACGCATTGCTGCTCTATGTCGATGTTGGTGGAGATGGTGGTTGTTGTCACACCGGACAAAAGAGCTGTTTCTATCGTCGCATTGAAGGTGCTGATCCACAAAACCGCATCGCATTGAAGCGCCTCTGATCACCACTGGTCTTTCATTGACGCGGCGCTTAGGGGATCGTCTTTAATCGGCGGATCGATCCAAGAAAAAACTACGAGGCCAGTAAAAAATCCGCCGACATGCGCTTCCCAAGCAATGGAGCCCTCGCCGAGCCCGAGCGGAATCCCTGCGAGCCCTGTCAAAAGATTGATTGCTAACCACAATAAGATGAAACGCAATGTGCGGCGATCTTGAAAGGTCCTAAGCAGAGGCAAAGACGGCGCGCGATAAGCACCGCTCGAGTCCAATGAAAATCCAGAGAGCGATTCTCCGGGTTGAAAGACAAAGCGGATTGCTGCAGCCATGATGCCAGAGACGGCACCAGATGCACCGATCACCGGCATGACATCACTCATATGAGTGACGAAATGGAAAAGTGCGGCACCGATGGCTGACAACGCAAAGAGAATGAGAAATCGGATCGTTCCCACACGTCGCGTTACCACGCTACCAAAGGCCATCAACCACACAGAATTGATAACAAGGTGAGGCCAACCTGCATGAATGAACGAATAGGAAATCAGAGAAAAGGGTATCGCGCTCGGGTGCTGTCTCAAATAAGATGCGATGCCCGCCTGCCCTAATAATTCTTCCGCATCAGGATTTAAACGGCTCGCTTCTTCCAAAGCACGAAAAACTTCCGAACCAAAACGTTCAGCGAAATCGCCCGGAATGAACCCGAAGGTGAGGTAGAGATCGCTCGCAATATCCGGACCTGAAAATCCAATCGCGATTTCGACAAGCGCGAAAATACATATCAAAACAGGAATGAGCGCGGGCAAATTGAAAATTGGTTCCCGCCGCATCACAACCCCCATACACGTTTTACGTAGCATCTCCACAAATGAAGAATGCCGCAGACTTAAAATGGAGAAAGCTGATCAGCGAGAGAAATGCAAGAGAAAGCCTCAGATTGAGTTAAAATTACAGCGTTTGCTTTGAGAATAACGCAGGTTTTTTGCCCTAGGACAAACCCGAATAGCTGAAACTTACAGCTAAGTCCGCGACTTAGCCTTGTAGATCATTCGAACACGTCCGAAGGCAGCGTCATGATAAAACCGCTCCCACTTCTGCTGACCCTTTTTTGTTTGTTCATTATTGACCTCTCGACCAGTGTACGAGCGGGTGAAGTCAAACTTCCACCCGTGACCACAGCCGCCCTCACACTCGGAGAACTACCGGCACCCTGGGGCTGGCGAGATTTCTGTAGAAAAAATCCTGCCGACTGCGCTTCACAAAAAATCTCTGAAAACGGACCCTTCAAATTAACCCGCGAAAAATGGAAGACCATCATCGAGACGAATTCAAATGTAAATAAAAGCATCGAAGCCGTCTCGGATATGGAACATTGGAATAAGCCCGAAAGTTGGGATTATCCTTCTGATGGAAAAGGGGATTGCGAAGATTATGCGCTTTTAAAGCGAGGCCTTTTGATCCGCGCCGGCATACCGACTTCAGCGCTTTTAATGACCGTGGTAATTAATAGAAAAGGTGAAGGACACGCCGTCCTAACCCTTGCCAGTGACCATGGAGATTATGTTCTTGATAACCAAATCAATGAAATTTTGTCATGGGAAAATTCGGGTTACCGCTTCGTTCAGCGCCAAAGCCAAGCTGATCCGAATGAATGGACAAGATTGAGCAACGGTATCGGCGAAGTCTTGGTCGCCGCGCGCGAAAAAAAGTCACCTTTTGAATGATCGACAAAGAGAACACCGAAAAAATAATTCCCTTACGGTAACGAAACGTTGACCAAGTAATGATTAACTCCAACATTGATATTTCAATTTCGGATTTAATCTACCGGTTGAGCTTCAAAATGACAGATATAAATCAAAATGCTTTTGATTTTGAAGACGAAGATTTTGAGGCCATCGAACAAGCGGTTCTTGAGACAGAACGCGGGCGCTGGTTTCTTGCTGAATATGCAGTAAGAAACAGAAAATCCGAAACGACCTCTTTGTTGGCGGCTATTGCAAAACTAGAAAAGGCAATTGGAAGCGAGTTGCAGCATGAAATGAATTCAACCATCGGTAATCAGATCTCTCAAAAACTGTCCGACGAGCTAAATACTTTGATCAAAGCAATTCGTTTTTCGGGCGAAAGCGAAGTAGATCCGGTTGAGCAATTGGCGCAAAAAATGGCGTCCAATGCTTTCACGCTTGCGCATTTGGCCGATACAATCCGTGATCGAATTGATGAATTGGAACTCATCGACCTGCCCGCAGACGCGGTGATCAGACTGGGACAAGCCACTCAACAAATCATCTCATTGTCGGGCCAACAAAGCCAAATGTCCCGTCAAGTCGAGGCCCTCGCAAAAATCATCGCTTATGTACAAAACCGTTTGAGAGGCGCTGACCCTGATACAAACCGCGCTGGAGTGGACGATTTTAGCACCGCCCTCAGCATCGCCTCTTTAAACAAATTGCGTGAAAAAGTCGCTGCTCTCCAGCACGAAGAGTGAAGGAATTAAGGATCCGCCGCTCTTCAATTCTCCAATTCTCGACAGGTTGCAGCTAAGCGATTTATCCTCTAACGCGTGTTTTACGCGGGGCGCTCAGCCTCGCCCAATAAGAATCGGTTAGAGGACCACGCCTATGACTTCGATAGCGCTCACCATTGCGGGATCTGATTCCGGCGGCGGGGCCGGCATCCAGGCGGATCTCAAGACATTTTCAGCATTAGGTGTTTATGGGGCGAGCGTGATTACCGCTTTGACCGCTCAAAACACAAAAGGTGTCAGCGCGATCCACGATGCGCCGGCCGATTTCGTGACGGCCGAAATTGATGCGGTTTTTTCAGACCTCACCGTGAATGCGGTAAAAATCGGAATGCTAAGTCGAACCGATATCATTGCGGCCGTTGCTGCTGGACTTCAGAAATGGAAACCGCCTTTTGTTGTGCTTGATCCTGTGATGGTCGCAACAAGTGGCGATCGATTGATCCGCGAAGATGCGAGTGCCGCCATTGTCAGCGAATTGTTTCCTCGTGTCACAGTTATTACGCCAAATCTTGCCGAGGCGGCGACCTTGCTCGATCGAGCACCTGCGACAAGCGAAGCCGAAATGCAAACGCAAGGTGAAGCGCTTCTTGAAATGGGCGCGCAAGCTGTCTTGATGAAAGGCGGTCACGGAACGAGCGATCAAAGTGTTGATCTTCTTATCACGCCTTCAGAAACAAAGCGCTATGCAGCGCGTCGAGTGAATACGAAAAACACTCACGGCACAGGATGCACGTTGTCAGCCGCAATCGCTGCGGGCCTTGCCAAAGATATGTCGCTTACGGATGCAGTTGCGGCGGCGAAAGATTATGTGACAGCTGCTCTTGAAGCCTCATCATCACTTCATATTGGTCACGGATCAGGTCCAGTTCATCACTTCCACGCCTTCTGGAAATGAGAGCGATTTTTTCTTTTCATGGATTAGGGCTGCGCATCACCGCACTCGGTATTGCGCAAATTATCAATTGGGGCGCACTCTATTATACGCTCGCTCTGATTGGACCAAAGATCATCGCAGAGACGGATTGGTCGGAAGGATTTGTATATTCCGGCTTCGCTATTGCGACGCTGTTGATGGGCATTTTTGGCCCGCTCTCAGGACGATTTGTTGACCGGCATGGCGGCCTTGCCGTTATGCTTGTAGGCACTGTGATTTCAGCATGCGGGATGCTGATCCTTGGTCTCGCGCATCATATTTATGTTTACCTCGTTGCATGGGGTATTATGGGGCTTGGGATGTCGGCCTGTCTTTATGATTCATCCTTTGCAAGCCTGTCCCACCTCGCGGGGCCTACAACAAGACGAGCAATATCTGGCCTCACATTGGTTGCCGGCTTTTCTTCAACTTTCACTTGGCCGATCACATCCACTTTGCTTTCATACACGGATTGGCGTGGTATTGTTTTCATTGATGCGATTGTCATGATTTGTGTGAGTGGTCCTTTGATTGCTTTTGCTTTGCGAAAGCCATACCCATCACCCGCTGCAAAAGTAGAAAAAAATCTCAGCGAAGACGAAGCACTCGCTCCCGTCGTGACCGGCGTGGCGCAGGTTTCAAAAGATAATCTAATCAAAGCGATGATTTTGTTTGCGTTGATCTTCGCTGCGCAAGGTTTTGTCGTCAATGCGATGGCCATCCATGTCCTCTCGCTCTTTGAAACCCTAGGCATGAGCGCAGGCGCGGCGATGCTCGCTGGCGCTCTGATCGGCCCTTCGCAAGTGGCAGCACGTTTAATCGAATTGATTTTTGGACGCACAATTTCAGCCATGGGTTTGGGCCTTATTACTATGGGCCTCTTTCCGGTGGCGCTGGCGGTGCCTTTGGTTCTGCCGCCCACTCTGGCCACCGCTTTCTTTTTTGGTGTGGCGTATGGCGCCTCTGCCGGCCTCTCGACCATCGCGCGCGGTGTGATGCCTTATGAGTTGTTCGGGGCCGAAGGCTATGGGCGTCGCTTAGGGCTACTTTCCGCCCCCTCGCTCATCGCCAAAGCTTTCGCCCCTGCCGCAATCGCCATCGTGATTGATGCAAAAGGCCCCATAATGGCGCTCTTATGCTGTGTCGCCATCGCGATATTGGCGCTTTCAGCCACGATTGCGCTCGATCGCACCGTCCGCGCGTCGCGCTGATCGAACCTTTTCATTAAACCAAAAATCCTTTATTCTGAACGAAATTGTTCGTAGAACAAAACAATCGAGCTGTGATCGGAGCGCTTTATGGGTATTGAAGGAAAAGACCGGGCACGGGTTCTTGATAGCGGCGCTCAAGCTCTTTCCGGCCAACTCGGCAAGACCATCCAGCGATTAAGAAAAGCCTATCACCTGTCCTTGTCGGAACTTGCCGAGCAATCAGGTGTTGCGAAATCGATCATCAGCCAAATCGAGCGCAATGAGACCAACCCGACACTTGCGACGATCTGGCGTCTCTCACAAGCCTTGGATGTCTCCATCGAACGCGTATTGTCAGTGTCGGAAGACGAACCCTTTATCGACAAGACCTCACGCGGCGATACGCCCATTCTTTTGTCTGATGACGGCAAAGTAAAACTTGCCATTATTGGGTGGATCAAAACCGTTGAATGGCTGCAATGGTATGATGTGCAAGCCGATCCCGGTGGCGTGCTTGAATCAGATTCCCATCAACGCGGATCAATTGAATGTCTCTCGGTTCTTGAAGGCGAGATGGAAGTTGAAGTCGCAGGCGTCGTACAGATCGCACGCGCTGGTGAAACTTTGCGCTATCGCTGCGACCGCCCGCATATCGTGCGCAACGCATCAGACGCGCCAGCACATGCCACAATGGTGTGTATCCTCAAAGCCGCTGTGATGGAATAAACGGGCCCGAAGGCCCGTTTAATAATCAAAATCAATTTTGATTGCGAAGCGCGCTGAGTGTTCACTCAGCGGCTAGGCGACTTGCCGATTGGATCGCTTCGAAGATCCGGATCGGTGTTGCCGGCATTTGCAAATGACGAATGCCATAGGCACGATCAAGCGCATCAATCACCGCATTCATCACCGCAGGTGTTGATCCGATCGAACCCGCCTCACCCGCTCCTTTGATACCCAAGGGATTGGTCGTTGACGGCACATTCTTCGTTTCAAAATGGAAATTTGGCAGATCATCTGCACGCGGCAGCGTGTAATCCATCAAACTTGCCGAGATCAGCTGACCATCTTTATCAAAAACCGTGTGCTCCAAAAGCGCTTGACCAATCCCTTGCGCGACACCGCCATGCACTTGGCCAGCAAGCAACATCGGATTGACCGCGATGCCGAAATCGTCACAGATCGTGTAATTCACAATCGATACAGTGCCGGTTAACGGATCCACTTCAACTTCCGCAACATGAGTGCCATTCGGATAGGTCGCATCAGGCGGTGTGAATTCGCCCTTGCCGCGTGTCATATCCGGTGTGGCACCCGGCAATTTCGCGAGATCGGCAAAAGTGATTTTGCGATCGGTGCCCGCAACGCGCACGGTTCCATCCGCAATTTCAAGATCCGCAACTTTTGTTTCAAGCTTGTCAGAGGCAAGCTTTTTAAGTTTTTCTGACAAATCTTTCGCGGCTACGAAAGTTGAAACACCGCCGACGGGAATTGAGCGCGAACCACCAGTACCATGACCTGTTGCGACACGTGCGGTATCACCTTGCACGACTTTGATTTTGTCGAGTGGCAAATCAAGATGCTGTGAAGCAAATTGCGCATAAGCGGTTGCGTGGCCTTGGCCATTCGATTGCGTACCAGAATAGATCGTGACGCTGCCGTCTTTTTCGAGATCGACAACGACATCTTCGCCATCACCCCATGCGGTGCATTCGATATAGGTAGCCAAACCTATGCCGCGCAATTTGCCATTCTTCTTCGACTCTTTGAGACGAGCCTTAAAGCCATCCCATTGCGAGACCGACAAAGCTTGCGTGAGATGTTGATCAAAATCACCCGTGTCATAAACACGATCACCAAC
>Ga0129333_10005929_pt1 | contig 11525 bp, 4 predicted proteins | sample CPB6_08_DNA_FD_94474 | JGI IMG/M metagenome (GOLD analysis project Ga0129333, IMG submission 94474) | Freshwater to marine salinity gradient microbial communities from Chesapeake Bay, USA - CPBay_Sum_0.6_0.8_DNA | ecosystem: Environmental > Aquatic > Marine > Coastal | place: USA: Chesapeake Bay...
AGCACTGGAAATTGACGGTGTTGCACTGTCGGCAGGCAATCGAGTATTGGTCAAAGATCAAGCTGGTGCCGATGCATTTCAAAACGGAATTTACACTGTCATTGACGTTGGATCAGTGTCTACCAATTGGGTATTAAGACGAGCACTTGATGCAGACAATCTAAATCCGTCGGGAGAAGTAACCAGTGGTATGTTCTGCTTTGTTGAAGCTGGTACAGTCAACAGTGATTCAGGTTTTGTGCTAACTACAAATGATCCAATATCATTAGGCAGCACCTTGTTGAGCTTTACAGTATTTTCAACATCAGGCACTATTGTTGCTGGTGCTGGATTGAGTAAAGATGGATATACTCTAAAAGTAAATGTGGCTGCTGATGGCGGTATCGAAATCAACAGCGACAATTTACAATTAAAGAGTACACTAGCTGGAAATGGTTTAACTTATACTACTGGTGTATTAGCAGTTGGCGGAACTACAGATCGTATTACCATAAATGCTGACTCAATTGACATTAGCTCTAGCTATATTGGACAAAATACCATTACCACATTAGGTACAATTGGTACTGGTGTTTGGCAAGGAACTGCTGTTGGTGCTACCTATGGTGGTACAGGACAGACTGGTTATGCAGTGGGCGATATACTATATGCCGGCACTACCACTGCACTGAGCAAAAGAACCATTGGTACTGCAGGACAAGTATTACAGGTCACGCTGGTAGGCAGCGATCTAATACCCACTTGGAATCATCTAGACGGTGGTTCTTATTGATTCATACCAAATATTATGCTGCCATGGTGGTCGCATAATATCGAAGTATCGGCCCAAATACGAAATCCTCGAGCTCGAGCTTTACGACAAAAATCTACATCTTCGCTGATAGTATATTCATGATCGATAGCACTATAGTATTGAAACTGCGGGTATCCAATCTCTCTTAATACGTTTGATTTAACTAATACACAACCAAATCCACAAGCTTGAATTTCCACTAGGCCCTGCCCTTTAATTTCATCCCAGGGTATATTAGTTACACCGCCTTGGTCGTTTGATCTATACAGTTCTATAATGGTTTGTCCGGGTATACGCTGACGATATACAGCAGATACTACATCACAGTCATGATCAATAAGTCGTTGTAGTGTATCTTTTGGAAAACTAATATCACTGTCCACTGCCCATAGATAGTCGTAGTTTACAGCCCAACTGGCAATTAAATTTCTTACCTGATCCACATTATAGCCATAAAAATATTGAAAATCAACTTCGTATTCTTTAGGTAATATTTGATCGTAAATGGCCTTAAAAGTTGCAGACTCAATGTAACGTGCAGTTGGTATTGCAATTAAAATTCTTTTTTGAATTTTATTTCGATATTCTCCACTGACAATCATCTGAGCATTGCGATGTTGTTCTTCTTGATTTTGTCGAAAATCGTTGGTTAAAAGATTGTCATTGTAATGATAAACGATGTCATGTACCGGACGAATTCGTGCAGGATCGGCCTGTTCTATTAGATTATAGAATACAGCCACATCTCCACCGGCACGAAACCATTGATTTTTATTGTCTTGAAAATCTGAATCAGGAACATTGTTAATTAGATATTTTCGAAAAGTTCTTAGATGTGTGTAGGGTATATACCAATTAAATCGTTCGCCTCGATATTGGCGCGATGATTTAGTGAATTCACTGTAAGTTTGAGCAACCAATGGTATATCGTCGGCTTCGCTCCAGATACTACCATAGGTAAATTCAGCACCTTCGTGATATAGATAATTATACAAATCAAATATATCAGCACGATTGGCTAGGTAATCATCGCCATCTAATAGAATTACGATATCGTTATTGTCTAATTTTCTTATAGTGTCTACTTGATTATAGACTGCACCATAACTACGATCTCGACTTATAAAAGTAAATCTATTTTGAATTGCTTCGGGCAAATTCTGTATAACTAGTTGAGCCAAAAATGAAGAATTATCTTCACTGGAATCGTTGATGATATAATGATGATAATTAGAATACCTTTGTGCTGCAACACTGAGAATACACTTTTCTATATATTGTCCAACGTTACGAAATGGGGTAATTATTACGATACGATTTTCGTAGGATAATTTAGGTAACAGTTGAGCCTGATTGTCTACGGTTTTTCTTTTAGTTAGTTGTTGATAACGATTTAGTGAATAGTTTACACGACGATTTTCGCTGCCACTTAGATAACGTCCGTGATATTGATAGATATGTTGCTTCCATTCCAACGCCACTGTGGCCCAGGTAGCAATATCAGCAATGGCTTGGCAGACTTGTTGTTTTTCTTTTAGTTGCTGATCTTGATAGGCCTGCACAGTTAGATCAACAAACTTTTCAATTTGCTCTTGTTCGTTGATGTAGGGAAATAAAGCATTGGATTTTACCGGATAATCGATTAGATAACTGTAATTTTCCAGTGCAGTTTCCTCTAGCGCACCAAAGCGACAAGTAATCAACGGAGTGCCCAATGCCAGACTTTCCCATGCACTGATACTGAACGTCTCAGGCAAATCACAAGGATAGATAAAATAGCTAGCGTGATGCACTATTTCAGCAACTTCAGCTTGTGTAATGATACCAGTGAAAGTTATAGATGGATCTTCCCGATAAGGCTCAACAATGCTTTCAAATTTATTTTTTTCTTGGTGTTGACTGAAAATAGCACCAAGCTCGTAGTATCCGCCAATTACCGTCAAGCGAGCCTCGGGTATACGTTCACGCACACGAGGCCAAATATCTTGCAGTAAAGGCTTTAATCCTTTGCTCAAGTTGGCATTATAGACAAATAGATTGGGATCTTTTTGTGTTAGATCAACGGATTCAATGTAACGATTAATTCCGTTACGTGTAGTCCAAACATGATTTTTCAATATTGAATAATTTCTAGCACTGCCATGATTGCAATTAAGGAAATAGTTTCGGTGAAAATCGCTGAGAGTCCAGACTTGATCTATCTGTTGATTTTCGATCATTGTCTGTACTAGTTCATCGCCGCGACTAAAAGTGTCGTGCATCCAAAGAACTTTGAGTTTGGCTCTTTTTAACAAATCATAATGTTCAATGGGCAAACGTCGAGCATTGCCGAAATTAAATTCAAATTGTTCCGGATTAGCGAATATTTCTGGTGTGCGTAAAGAAATTACCACATCATAAACTGATGACTGTGCCACTATTAAATTCAGCGGAAGATATTCTACATTGTCATATACTCCGGGACGACAATCATCTTCATTGCAGGCATTAAACACAGTTATCTGAAAACCAATTTTAGCTAATTCTCGAGCCATTGAAATAACTGCGCTTTCGGAACCGCCTAGTCCTCTTTTCGCTAGTGTAGAGCCGTCATAGCTAGATCCCGACAGATCCACAAAAGCCACAGTCATCGGACTGTACTTAATCTCTTGGCTATCAGTTATAGGTTTGAGATTCTGGACTTCTGAAGAGTTGATCCAGATTTTTTTAAGAATGTGATTTACACGATAGTTAGTCCACTGGCAGCGATCAAATTCAGACCCTTCTAATGTTGATCCAAAGGTATGATAAAAATGCTGTTTCCATTGCAGAGCAATCGATTTCCAATCTAGTATCTCTTTAGTTAGATTGCAACCGTACATTGTTTGCTGATGGCGATAAATATTTTGAATTATGTTAACAGCTTGGTCAGTGAACCTTTCTATTAGAGTACTTCGATCCCAGTCGGCAGTGTTTTTTATCACATACGCAGCGTGTTCTCCTATAGATTCAGCAAATGAACTGGTTTGAAATCCCAGTACCGGAATATTTAAATAGGTGTTTTCAATTAGAGATTGTGATTGGTTAGACCATTCCGTTGAGGGATATAAAGAAAGAACCATTTGTTCTAAATAAGAAATCCTTGACCGATAACCTGCGTCAGTTAAAAACGTAATAGAATTTTGGTTATTATATTGCTGATAAAGACGATCGAATGCTGGAATAGTTAAATCAACTGAAATAAACAGTTCGGCATCGGCGATTGAATTTTGTATTCGTGGAAAAATTTCTGTTATTAGTAATTCAGCGGCATCAGGGTCGTTATAGTTAAAAAGTAACCCGCTCTTTTTTCTATTTTTTAAACTGGTTGGGTAACTGTAAATAACCGGGTCTGGTGTATATCCTGTTCTTATGCCATATCTTGTTTGAAATACATGGTTTTTCAGTACTTCATACATTCTCCGTGTGTCGGTTAATCCATTGATTAACTCGTTAGTATGACGATCACTAACTGTAAAAATTTGGTTAATATTTTTATTAACGATGAACTTTTCTAAATTTTCGCCTCCCACAACATCTCGACTGTGACTCCACAGTATTTTTAATTGATCGGGTCTTTGTATTTGTTGATATATGGGATCGCCATTGGGATCAAAAGGCAACACAGAATCCACTGATATAACAATATCAAATTGATAATCTCGACGATTTAACGATTCCAATGGTTGATAATTTACGTAGTTGTACAATCCGGAATTTCGTCTGGCATTTAGTACAGTAACAAAAAAATCAAACTCAAATAAGCTTTCGGCTATGTTAATAATAGCTGTTTGTGCTGGTGGTAAAAACTCAGTTTCAACGCTATTGTGTGAATATTTTAAACCAGAAGTGTCAATGATACCGATGCTGAATTTTCGAAGTATTGTCATAACCGAGTCAGATAAATAAAAAATAGTATGAAAAATATTTAATCGTTATTTTTCCTGGGTAAAATTATCCAGATAACCGCTATATAGCAAAGTTTGAGGGCCAGATGGCAAATTTAATCAAGGTAAAGCGTAGTGCTGAGGAAAGTAAGGTTCCAACCACGGCTCAGCTAGAACTGGGCGAATTGGCCATAAACACCTATGATGGCCGAATATATATAAAAAAGGACAATGGCACTGCCAGCGTTGTTGAAGTTGGTTCTGAATTTCCCGAAGATATTGAAAGATCTGGCTTTGTAGATCGTACTGAAACTAGCATTTCCTTTGATGGCACTAACACCTTTACTTTAACAGCTACCGGTAGTAGATGGTATTACTATATTAACGGCGATAAAGTAACTGTTGCTGGTAATAAAACTGTTACTTTAACAGCCAGTCCCCCGGCAGCTAGTGGAAAATATTTTATATCCATTAACAATAATAAAACCGGAACTCTATCAGTTAGTACATCAGGATGGGACCTAACCGATCCTAATGTATTACCGGTTGCACTGGTTCGATGGGATAATTCTGCCACTCCAAAGTTTTGGTTAGCCGACGAACGTCATAGCTCATTGATTGATCGTCGTATGCATTATTATTTGCATACCACCAGAGGAACTGCAGTTAGTACATTTGGTTCGCTCAGTGGATATACAGTTCAACCAGCTGTTCCTGCTAATACCGATAACACTTTTGCTATATCCTCTACAAAGTTAGAAGACGAAGATATTATTATTGATCTAGCTCCATTGGCTGATCCCAATGGCACTAATACAGATTATGTAGTGTTTTATAGAACTGATGCTAACACATGGACTTGGAAGGCATCGGCAGTGCCGTATTCAATCGGCGCATCATATATTCAATGGGATAATGCTGGAACTTTAACTAACGGGCAGTCTGGGTACTATTACAATAGTTATTTGATATATGCAGTGTTTCAGGGTGCAGCAAGATTTATTATTGTGCCCGGACGAGGACAATACAATTCAGTAGCCGATGCTCAAACCGAAAATCCCAATGATTTCAATTGGACTGCGTTTGGTCCAAATGAATATGTAATAGCTTATCAATTAACTTGGCGAACCGATAGTGGATATACTACCAGCGGTCTATGTAGATTAGAAACTGAACCTAGAAAGATTAACGCCTCTACACAAGAATCTGTTGTGGGTATTACTATGGCACACAATGGAACGATTGGATTGCAAGGTGGTACCACAGACGAATATTATCATGCCACTGCTGCTCAACATGCTGTGCTAGTATCTGCGTCAAATTCGGTATACAAATTTGATGATGTTAACGGAAGACTGGGAATTAATACCCCAACACCAACCGAACGATTAGAAGTAAATGGTAGAATCAAGCATGGTGGATTGATATCAACTGCAGGAACTGAAGTTGATCAAGTACAGACATTTACCGTATCGTTAACAATGAGTACTGCTTGGCAGGATACTACAATTAATGCCACAGATTTGGCTACTGGAACTTATATTGTTCAACTTTATGCTAACGATAGTGCAGTCAACGGTGGACATTCCTCAGAATATTATTCGGGCACAATGAGTTGGTATGCAGCAGATACCAACGAAGACAGCTCCGATGAGATTATTTTACATCGTGCAGGTAATGCCACAGGGGCAAAAGTTCTATATTTGAGGACTTTAAGAACAGTTAGTGCCAACGTAGATGATTTAAAATTGCAAATCGCTGGTAGTTACACTGCTAATGGAAACAGCAACTACGTTTTCAAATTCCGAAGAATGATATAAATATTAGTACCTCTGATTAACTGGGACGAGGACTATGACATTTAAAATTAAAGACGGCCTAGCTGTAGGCGGAACTACCTTTGTAGACGCTAGCAGAAATATCACAATCAACGACATAACTTTAACTGGACAGATTAAAGGTCCCGCAACTCTGACCATAGATCCCGAAGTTGTTGGTGACAATACTGGTACAGTACTAATTAAAGGCAACTTACAGATTGATGGAACAGGAGCTACATTTAACAGTATTAACATTAACTCCCCAGGTACAGATGCCTCTTTAATCAATGCTACAGGTATCACTGCTTGGAATTATTCTGGTAAAAGTTTTTCCGTTAGCGCACAAGAAACAGGACCATTGGGAGTGTTTTTTAAACCTGATGGTACAAAGATGTACATCACTGGATCAACTGGCGATGATGTTAATGAATATAATCTTTCTACACCTTGGGATGTTTCAACAGCTTCTTTTGTGGCGGTTTCTACTGGGATCACACAAGATACAGCACCAGAGGATTTATCATTCAAAAATGATGGATTGACATTATTTGTACTTGGCAGTACCAATGACACAGTTTATCAATATACACTTTCTGTAGCGTGGGACATAACAACTGCAACTTATGCTTCTAAATCATTTAGCGTAACCGGTCAAGATACATCTCCAACTGGATTATGGATGAAACCAGACGGTACAACAATGTACATTACCGGTACTCTCAACGACAGAGTCTATCAATATACTCTTTCTACGCCCTGGGATATTTCAACAGCGTCTTATTCCTCTATCTCATTTGTAATCTCTCAAGAATCGAATCCACAAGGTGTTGCACTAAGCAATGATGGCACAAAAATGTGGATTGTCGGAACCAGTGGTGATGATATTAACGAATATACGCTAGGAACTGCTTGGAATATAAGCACTGCGAGCTTTGTGAACAACTTTTATCTTGGCTTTCAAGAAACAAGCCCCGCTGGGATTTATGTAGATTCAACAGCAGAAAATCGAGTTTATATTGTTGGTACAGCTAACGACACAGTTTATCAATATAATACTCAAACAAACTCGCTTGCAGTAAATACCGACCAACTTTATATATCAAATAACGCAACAGTGGACGGTAATTTTGTTGTTAGCTCTAACGCTTATGTTGATGGGACACTTACTTCACCAACCTTATCGGCAGGTACTACAACGGTTACTGGAACTTTAACTGCAACCAGCAATTTGACCTTATCTGGGACAACAACTGCCACCGGAAATTTTGGCAATTCGATTACCACTGGAAATATCAGTATGGGCACTGGACAAACAACCGGTACCTTTATCATTGGCGGAACAGCTCAAACAGGAGCCTTAACTGTCGGTCAATCGACTGGAGCACAGACACTAAATCTTGGCACCGGAGCGACAACTAATACTACAACCAAAACAATTAATATTGGTACTGCTGGTGTTTCGGGTTCTATAACTAATGTTAATATCGGTTCGGCGGTATCTGGTGCGACTGGAACTATTACATTTAGCAGTGGTGGTACTCAAATGTCGATTACCAACACTGCATCTGCTGTTAACTATGCACAGGTGACTGGTGCAATCACTGGATCAGGGCCAACAATTTCGGCTCAGGGCAGTGACACCAACATCAACCTAAACCTGACTACCAAAGGCACTGGTTTATTAGCTGTAAATACCGGTGGTGGAACTCAATTCAGAGTTGTTAACACAAGTTCGGCAGTTAATTATTTCCAAGTAAACGGTGGAGCAACAGGTGTTCAGCCCGGACTTAGAGCAGAAGGCTCTGACACTAATATTGGAACAGCATTTACAACAAAAGGTACTGGTAGTCATTTTTTCAGTACCAATGGTTTTGCTCAAACACAATTTGTTGTTGCACACACCGCCTCTGCTGTGAACTATTTGCAGGTAACAGGAAGTGCTACTGGAACAAGAACAGCAATTTCGGCACAAGGAACCGACACTAATATTAGTATAGATCTTACACCAAAAGGCAGCGGTGCAGTTGTTTTGGGTGGTAATATATTGATAGGCAGCAGCACAGATAATGGAACAGATAAACTACAAGTAACTGGATCGGCTAGCATATCCACTGCATTGGGTGTTACGGGACCAATAAAGCAAAGTCAAATTTCAGTAAATGGAAATTCGGCTACTACAACACTGGATTTTAATACGTCAGGTAATTTTTATATTACATTGTCGTTGAATACTACACTGGCTTTCTCAAATTTATCTTCGAACATAGGATCATCGGGATACATATTTCTAAAGCAAAACGGCACAGGAGGATATACGGTTGGGTTCCCTGCTCAAGCTAAAACACCCGGGGGAAGAACTTTTACTCAGGTAACCGCAGCGAATTCGCTTTCTCTAATAACATTTTATGTAGTTGACGCAAATACGGTTATTGTAAATTACATTGCCGACTTTAAATAACCGGAGCAAAAATGAGATTTGGCTTTTGGGCGTTAAATAGGTGGATAACGTACTTTAACACCCAATATAATGTTGTAACCAGTTATGACGAAAACACAGTAGTTATAACCAATTATGAAGAATCAACCATAGTTGATACTGCAATCGCAGCAACTACAAATTGGCTTGTTACAACTAACTATTCCGAAAATACAGTCTACGACGAAACCACTGTAGTAGATACAAATATCATTGCCACAACTAATTGGCAGGTCAACACTGTTTATAATGAGAACACCGCCTACGATGAAACCACAGTTGTAGACACAAATATTATTGCTACAACCAATTGGCAGGTTAATACTGTTTACAATGAGAACACTGCCTACGACGAAACCACTGTAGTAGATACAAATATTATTGTTGCAACCAATTGGGCAGTTACTACAGTCTACGACGAGAATACAGTTTATGATGAAACCACTGCTATCATTGCTGCAACTAATTGGGAAGTAACTACTAATTATTCCGAAAATACTGTTTACGATGAAACCACTGTTGTAGACACAAATATTATTGTTACTACCAATTGGGACGTAACTACAGTCTACGACGAAAACACAGTTTATAACGAAACTACATCATTAGATGAAAATACCATTGCCTTAACTAATTGGCAAGTTAATACTGTATACGACGAAAATACTGTCTACGAAGAAACAACCAATATTATTGCTTCGACTAATTGGGAAGTGGTTACAGTATACAACGAAAATACTGTTTATGACGAAACTACTGCCGTAATCGCCAGTACTAATATCATTGCTTCGACTAATTGGCTAGTAACAACGAATCTCAATGAGAATACAGTTTATGAAGAAACCACAAATATTGCTGCATCAACAAACTGGGCAGTAACCACTAATCTCAATGAGAACACAGTTTACGAAGAAACTACTGCTGTACTTGCTAGTACCAACATTATTGCTTCAACTAATTGGCTAGTAACTACCAATCTTAATGAGAACACAGTTTACGAAGAAACTACTGCTGTACTTGCTAGTACCAACATTATTGCTTCAACTAATTGGCAAGTTAATACGGTGCTTAACGAAAACACCGTTTATAATGAAACAACCAGCATTGATACCTTTTCGCCTTATGTAGACTCGGGTTACGTCGCAGCTGGATATGTGGCTGATCAATTGGTTGGATCTACATCTATTATTGCTACTACTAACTGGGAGGTAACAACCAATTATAGTGAAAATACTGTTTATGAAGAAACCACTGCATTAGATGAAACCACAAATATTGGAGCCTCAACCAATTGGGAAGTAATTACAATATTTAACGAAAATACTGTTTACGAAGAAACTACCGCTGCCGACGAAACCACTAACATCGGTGCATCAACCAATTGGGAAGTAATTACAGTATTCAACGAAAATACTGTTTATGACGAAACCACTGCACTAGATGAAACAACTAATATTATTGCTTCAACTAATTGGGAAGTGGTCACAGTATACAATGAAAATACTGTTTATGACGAAACTACTGCTATTATTGCTTCGACTAACTGGGAAGTGGTCACAGTATACAATGAAAATACTGTTTACGAAGAAACCACTGCTGCCGACGAGACTACTAATATTGCTGCATCGACCAATTGGTTAGTAACCACTAATCTCAATGAGAATACAGTTTATGAAGAAACCACTGCTATCATTGCTAGCACCAATTGGGCGGTTAACACTAACTATTCCGAAAATACTGCCTACGACGAAACTACCGCAGTATTCACTGATATAGCTGCTACTACAAATTGGCAGGTTAATACAATACTCAATGAAATTACCGTTTACAACGAAACCACTGCCGCAGATGAAAATACTATTGCTGTTACAAATTGGCAGGTTAATACAGTCTATAACGAAAATACTGTTTATGAAGAAACAACCAATATAATTGCTAACACTAATTGGGCTGTGAATACTATATATAACGAAAATACTGTCTACGAAGAAACCACTGCTGCTGACGAAAATACAATCGCCTTAACCAATTGGGCAGTAACAACTAATTATAGTGAAAATACCGTTTATGAAGAAACCACTGCTGCTGACGAAAATACAATCGCCTTAACCAATTGGCAAGTAACAACCAATTATAGTGAAAATACAGTATACGAAGAAACCACTGCTGCAGACGAAAATACTATTGCTGCCACTAACTGGCAAGTAAATACTGTCTACAACGAAAATACCGTTTATGACGAAACTACTTCGATCGACGAAACCACACAGGCTAATACCGTTTACGACGAAACAACTAGCTATGTAACTGCACTGGACGAAATTACTAGTGTGTCCACAGATTACGAAACCGAATTCTACTAAAAGTGATATTTTCAAATGAGAGATTTTTATGTTAAAAATGAACGACCAAGAGACCAACAAACGAAAACTTGCGTTTATGGTCAAGTCGCCCAATCTAAAAACACAAGAGTTTGAACAATACCTTCACGACGTCTGCCAAGAACGAAAATACAGTTTTAATTTAGACTA
>Ga0129333_10005930_pt1 | contig 11523 bp, 7 predicted proteins | sample CPB6_08_DNA_FD_94474 | JGI IMG/M metagenome (GOLD analysis project Ga0129333, IMG submission 94474) | Freshwater to marine salinity gradient microbial communities from Chesapeake Bay, USA - CPBay_Sum_0.6_0.8_DNA | ecosystem: Environmental > Aquatic > Marine > Coastal | place: USA: Chesapeake Bay...
ACCCATGCTCTCGTGAGCGAGGACGAAGTTGAGCTGCTGCTCGGTGGCGATGCGGTCAGTGAAGACGATAACCTGTCCGTCGCCAAAGGAGTAACCCATGGCCGGGGCGGTATCGAAGTCACCCTGCGGGCGGGCTGCCACAGCGCGGGCGTAAAGCTGCGGGAATTTGGTGCGAAGATCAGCCTGATTGCGGACCACGGTGACCTTGGGTGCACGTGCCAGTTTGCCGAGGAAGTTCCTGACCAAGAGCTGCACGCGACCGGGCGCGATGGCAGTGACGGGCTTGCCGTCCAGATCGACGACACCCTCGATGGTGTTCCAGTTGGCGAGCGAGAAGTTACCGGGCGCACCGACGATCTGGCGGACGCCATCCACTCGGGCGAAGTTCGGGTCATTGTTGGCCTTGGCGTAGCTCAACAGGCTGCGGTCGCCATAGCGAGCGTTCGGGTCCGTCTTGCGGACCTCCGCTACAAGCCGGCGGAATTGGGTCTGCCACGCTCCAGTGATGTCAGAGGGAGCGGCGTTGAACTCGTCGATCATCAGCACAAGCTGTGCTGTGGAAGTATTCACGTCGGTCTTGGCGCTGAGATCGACAGCGCCCACTTCCATACCAAGCCCGTCAAGGTACGCGTTGACCCGCGCCCTCAGCTCGGGCGTCATGGCCGGATCGGTCAGCGCGTCCTTTAGCCCGCTAATGGAGGCGTCGCGCTCCGGCTTGTCCTTGGTGTTGTCGATCGACGTGATGAAGTCGTTGACGTCTGCTTCCAGTTCGTCGGCTGCCGATACCTTGACCGGGGCCTCAGCCACCTCTGCCTCAGTATCCACAACGGTGTCGGGAAGTGCGCCTTGGGACGCCAGCTCGGCAACTCGGGCGGCGGCAGCCTCTGCCTTGATGCCCTCGCCGATGACGTCGCCAGTCTTCAAGAACGTCCACACCTGCGCGAAGTTGGTGCCGGTGTTCCTCATCCGGACCTTGCGTCCGTCGGACAGGGTGACTGTCTGGTACGGTACGTCTGCTTTCTTCGGGGAGCGCGTGACGCTCTCCACGGTAACGGTCGGCAGGGCAGGGACACCCGGGGCCTCGGGCACCGCCTCGGCCCGAGGTTTAGGTTGGGCGGCAGCGCCGCGCTGGACTGTCGCCGCCTTGGGCGCAGCAGCTTTAGCTGCGCCTTTCCGTTGGATCGTGGCCTGCCCAGTCGGTTTGGTTGGCGCCGGAGGTGGTGGCGGGGGCGCAACAACGCGGTCGATCGCAGCGTTCACTGCGTCAGGGTTGCTGGCGATGAGGGCACCAATGCCCTGCGCATCCGTGCCGAGATCGGCGAGGACAGCCTGCTGCTGCTCCGGGGTGAGGGCACCCAAGCGCTCAATGACGTCGCGCTGCTTCTTCGGCAGTGGCTTAGGCTTCGGCGGGGCCTTGGCTTTGGGCGCGGGTGCGGCCTTCTTGGGCTGCAGGATCGTCGGCACATCCAGCAAGGGTGCGGCTTTGCCCACCCGGCGGCGCTTGCGCAGCTGCTGGTACAAGGCTTGGTCAGCAGTGTTCTGTTGTGTGGCTGCCACCCAGTCGCGCTGTGCAGCAGGCGACAGATCGCGCAGCGTCACGCCGCTCTGCTCCGGACGGAAGGCTTCCCACGCAACCTCAGCATCCACGTAGGCTTTCTGCTCAGCCGACAACTGGTCGTAGGCGGCTTGCTCCTCGGCGGTCCGCATGGTTGCAGTCTGTGCCGCACGCTGTGCGTAAGCTGCCTCGACCTCCGCTGCGCGGGCGCCCTCGGCCAGTTGTGCTTGACGCGCCGCCTCGGCGGCGGCTCGCTGTTCCGCTGCCTGCTGCGCTGCAGCAGCCTCACGTGCCGCCATGGCAGCACGCAGTTGGTTACCCATCGCAGTGTCAGTGGTCTGGCCAGTCAGGAGCGGCGTGGGGGCAGGCGCACCAACGCGCAAGCGCGCAGCCGGCGTGACCGGAGCAGCAGCAGGAGCAGGCGCACCCGTGGGTGCCACACCCTCAGGGCCAGCAGTGAAGTCGGCAGCAGCCGCGCCGGGCGGCGGCAGCGCAGCAGCGGGAGCAGGACCGGGGAGACCACGGCGCAGGCGGGCAGCCGGAGCAGGAGGCAGCACTTCCCCTTCCAGCGTGATGTTACGCTCGCCGCCGGGGACGACGACGTTACCGGTCTGACGTTCGTCAGGGCGCAGACCACCGGTCGCACCGCGCATGAGCCCAACTTGCTGGAGGGTCATCGGACGGTTGATATCGGCGACTTGTTCCGGCCCAGTAGGAGCCACAGGCACTGCACCGATGGTCTCAGCACCCGGGGTGTACCCGAGCTGCAGGCGAAGGGGCGAGGTCTGGCCGTAGAGTTCCGGCGCGGCCTCGGCCGGTGCTTCTTTCTCCACGGCCTGTTTCGTGGCCACAGTGTTCAGGTCTTCCGGGTTGGCAGTCAGCTGACCAGTGGAGCGGAAGTTGGCAGCACCACCAAGGCCACCGCCGAGGATGGCACCAGCACCAGCAGCCACGAGGATGTCGTCGCCATAGGTCTGCGCGATGTAGGGTCCGAGTGTGGACCAGTCAGACGCGGTCAGGCTGCCACGGACAGTGGGGTCAAACAGCACAGACTCAAGGAACGTCTGCGAGGCTTCGGTCACAGCTTCCGCGAAGCCGGTGCGGACACCGCCAGTCAGGGCGTTGCGCAGCGCACCACGTGCCGCCTGTTTACCAGCAGTCTCAGCTGCATCACGCGCCGCACGAGACAGAACTTTGCCGGCAACTGCGTTGATACCGAACATGTCCAGCGCGGTGTTGGTGATGGCGCCACCAAGAATTTCGGTCTTGACCTCCGGATCATTGGGGTCGAACCCATTGCGCACGGCCGCTTCGTAGAAGCTGTTGACGTGCATCGGGAAGTTAACCGCAGCACCACCAGCCGTGGCACCTGCTTGGACACCCATGGCTCCAGCGCCTGCAGCGCGTACACCCAGACCAACGGCACCAGCACCGGTCAGCGAAGCCGCAACCGTGGGCACAGCCTGCCACGCGCCATCAATGATGCGCTCCATAAGCGTGCTGTTCTGCGCGATCAGCGCGGAGCGCAGCTGCTCGTTCTCGTCTTGGCCGAAGATGTCCCGCGCGAACCCACGGATAGCAGGACCGGCTTCTGTAGCGCCAGCAAACTCAGCAAGCGCACCGGCACCACCAATAATCCCCTCGGCCGTCTGTCGCGCGCCCAGACCAAGAAGCTCGCCTACACCCCGGCGCTCGGACAGTGACGTCAAGTAGCTGCGATACGACGACTCGGGCAGCGGGACCCAGCCCTCGCCCTGCGGAGCAATGGTCGTGGGAGCCTGTGCCGTCTCAAGCGCGGAGCGCACGTCAGTGGCTGCAAAGGCGCGGTCGCCCGCGAACATCTCGTTCGTGGCTTGGTTGAAGTAGGCCGGAGCAGTCCGCGTCTGCGGCGCCTTGATCCGCTTGGCAGACTCCACGGCGTATTGGCCCGGGACGTACTCGGTGCCGCCAACAAGGGCGTCAGCCTGCGTGCTCTGCAGATTGCCAAGTCCCATGCGGGTGGCAGGATCACCAGCTAGAGGGGCCCCGGGAACACGAAGTCCCACCCCCATCGACCGGTTTGTCGGACTTCCGGGGAACCCATCAGCCATGTGTGCCTCCCTTAATAGACTTGCTCGTAGCGCGTGATCTCATTGCCAGTAGCGTCAACTTCGGTGACGGGCCTGTACTGGGCAGTTGGTTCGCCGTTACGGAACACCAAGATCATACCGGTGTTCTCGTCCTTTTGGAAGTCGATCTGATCTTGGTCGCCGAACCCAAGATCGCGTTTCATAGCCATCAGGTCGATCTCGGTCAGGCCAACACTTAGCGCCTTATCAACGTCGATCGCAGCTTTCCCACCGTATTCGTAGATGTTGGCCTCGGCTTGGCCCATACCCTTGGCTTCGGCCTCGGCACGCATCATGTCTAGCGCGGACTGCTGCTGCGCATAGTTGGCGTCAGCCAACATCAGGGTCTCCTCAGCGAGTACGTTCATGTCCACACCCTGCTGGTACAGGTCGCCGTTGACGTACATGTCATAGACACCGGCCGCGGTGGGCACGAATTCGTATTGCATCCCAGTGATGTCAGACCAGATGGCGTTGAGGCGCTGCGGTGCGTTGCTATACCGTGCTTCGCTGATGGCCATGCGGGCCACGCCTGCTTCCAACGCGATGTCCAGCTCCATGATCTTGGAGGCTGCAGCTTGGTAGGTCTGCATGTCGTTGAACTCAAGCGCGGCTTGGGCCAGCTGGACCTGACGATCACGCTCGGCCATGAGCCGAGTGACGGCACGGTTCGGAGCACCGGGCTCGCCCATAGGCGGCGGCGCAGGCGGACGCTGGTCAGCGCCGGTGCGCATCATCAGCTCATCAACGAAGATGTCTTCTTGCGTGCGGTCGGGCGAGCCCAGCTTGGGGCCGAAGGTCAGCTGCGTCGGTTGCGTCGGTGCCACCGTGCCAGTGGACAGTACCAGTTGCTGCCCGTCGGGCAGCGTGACAGACACTTCGGGCGGAACGCCAGCGGTCGGTGCTGGGGCTGTGGTAGTGACAGCCGGGGCAGGAGCGGCTGCAGTGGCAGCCATACCTGTGGCCTCAGGGCCTTCCGCAGCAAGGATGCCACGATCAGTATACGAACCTTGGGTCGCCGCGGTGTACCCCTGCACCAAAGGAGTAAGGCGGCGCAGTTCAGCCTGCGCCTCTGCTAGGCGGGCCATGGAGGCACCGTCTTGAAAAGTGTCAAACATTTCCTGCGCAGCGCGCACGTTCGCCTCTGCCTGCAGCAACTGCAGCTCAGGCGTATTGGTGACATTTTCCGGCGCTACGGATGGCGCAGCTGCGACGGCCCCAAGTCGTTCGGCAGTGGCGCGTGCAGCAAAATCGCCCGGACGGGCAGAAAGGTCACCGGTACCCGGCGTGTAAAAAGTCTTCGCCGCGGGAGCGCCAAGACGATCAGTGCCGGTACCGCCACCAACAGAACTCGACCCGGCGCCACCAGTAATGGCGTCGCCGCCAAACGAAAGCGGTGTGTAAGCCGGGCGGACACCGGCAGCCGCCGATGCAGCGGGCGCAGCCGCAGGAGCTGCAGCAGGGCCTTGCCGATCCCTTGCCATACCGGGGGCAGCAGGAGCAGCAGGCAAAGTCAACCCAGCAACTGCAGGAGCTGCACCGGGAACGCCCATGATGTCACGGTAGCGGGCGGCCATAGCGGCGTTACGAGTTTTTGCTGCAGCTGCAGCAGCGTCTGCCGCAGCGCGGCGACGCTTGGCTTCCTCACGGTCCTCGATCTTGAACTGCAGGTCGATGTCCCGAAGGCGCATCCCTTGCCGCGCCTCGCGCTGCCCGAGCGCGGTAGTGACACCTGCACCGAAGGCTTCCGACATGCCGCCACCCGGGGCGCCGATGCCACCGAGAATACGGTTACCGAATGTTTGGACTACCATGAGTGCCTCCTATTAGGCGAGATTACCGTACATCTGACCGAAGCCACCTGCCAAGTCCTTAGCATAGTCCGACCGGCGCTGCTGGAGGTCCCTGTAAATCGCCATGTTAAGTTCTTCACCAGTCGTAGGCACGCTGGTTGGCAGCGCTGAAAGTCCTGCAGCCGTGGTCTGCGCAGCGCGAGCTTGCTCGCCAGTAACAGCAGCGGTGCCAATTCGTGCACCCTCAATCGAAGCGCGACGGCGCTCCGACTCCTGCAGGCCCGGGCGACCAGAGACAGCAGCGGTGCGCTCGACGTCACGCAGACCACGCTGGGTACCCATCTGAGCCTCAGCAAACGCACGCTCGGGGTTGGCTTCGCCAGCTTGGAGCAACGCACGAGCAGCGCCAAGGCGCTCGTCGAACACGCCACGCTCAATGGCGGCAGTCTCCATGTTGCGCTTGAGGAGTTCACGCTCTTGCGCTGTCAGGTCTTGCGGGGCCTTGCCGAACATGGCTGCGGCGATCGGTGCGATATTGCCGAGGTTAAGGCCGGAGAAGAATCCGCCTGCGGCAGGGGCAGCGGCGGCAGCCGCACCACCAACTCCAGCAGCTGCAGGAGCAGCGGCGGCACCAGCGGCCTGACCACCGCCAAACAGTCCACCAAACAGTCCACCTCCGCCACCGGCACCCGCAGCGCGGGCAGCACCAAAGCCGCCCAAGCCCCCAAGCGCAGCACCAATCATGGGATTCATCCCAGCTGCAGCTGCCCCAAGTCCGCCGATAGCTGCGCCCGTCAGAGCGGTGCCGATGGTGCCAGAGATGCCGATCATGCCTGCGATAGGAGCAGCAATGAAGGGCGCGGCGATCATAGCCACAGCCCCGACGACCTTTTTAAGTCCGCGCCAGACTTTTGACAGGAAGCCCATCACATCTCTCCTTCTTCGTAGTCGTCGTTTTCGTCGTCGCTCTCGGCTTTCTTGCCATCCATCCCGCGCGTCTTGGCGATCAGCTTGTCCAGATGGTCCGTGCCGACCTTCCGAACGACGTCGGCCGGGATGACGTACTCGCCCTCATGGGCGTTGATCGGGATCGACCCATCGGGGTTCTTGCTCTTGGCCGGCAACGCGCCGCCCTTCTTCATCGACATCTGTGGTGCCTGTCCTGCGGACATCGGCGCGGGCGTGGTCATCTGTCCACCACCCATGGTCTTGCCGATGATGTAGAGGATGATGAGGAACCCTTGGTCGTACTCGGCGGCGACGTCCTCAGCATCCAGCATACCCTGCTGGATCAGGACTTGGCGCAGCTGCGGCCACATCTCCGGATTCTGCAACGCGGTCGTGGCGACCTGAACAAACATGTTGAGGCTTTGCGCGTCGATCTCGCCAGCGGCCATGGCCTGCTGGACCTGCGCCCTGATCTGTTCGACCTGCTGCGGGTTTTGCTGCATGAACTGCTGTGCTTGCTGGTCGATGGCAGCGAAGTTGAGCGGACGACCTTGGCCACCCTGCGGAGCAAGACCAACCACAGGGGCGCCGCCCTGCTGAGCCACGTTCATGGCCATGGGGGAAGTCATCGGGCGCTGCGGCATACCGCCGGGTCCAACCATTCCGCCCTCAGCGTAAGACTGCGTAGGCATGTTGAGCATACGAGCCAGCGCCGGAGGCAGGTCAAGCGACGCAGTTGACGGGCGGATCGGCATACCACCCTTACCGACGTAGCCACCGGCCTCGTAGGTCGGAACGCGCGAACGCTCAGCGTTCAGTCGGCTCACTTCTTCGCCAGTCATGAGGTCATCCTGCGCGCCGCTCGGCGGAGTGGTCGGTGGAATTACAGGTGGCAGTACGGGGGCTTCCACAACAGGAGCATCGCGCTCACCACGCATCGGTGCGGGGGCCGGTGCATTGCCCGGCGAACGCGCAAGCCCAGTGATGCGACCTGACATCGGATCAGGTAGACCGAAAGAACCAGTGCCGCCACGATCCCCACGAGCGGCAGCTGCTTGCCCGACTGGGGCGACACCCATAGCATTACTCGCACGAGACAGCGCACCGCCACCCGAGAACGCAGCACCAGATCGACCCGGGCCGCCACCGTCAAACATGTCACGAAGGCCAGTGTAACCACCGCCGCCGCGGTTTCCGCCGTAGTCTGCTCTGTTTTGCGATGGCATGGTCAGCTCCTCAGCTGAGAGATCAGAGTATTTACTGCTGCCCGCAGTTGGGCGACGTCGTTTACCAATAGCTGCACATCACGAACCAGTGATTGATAGTCAGCAAGTGATGGCACTTGTGCACCACTGATTGATAGTCCGGACCCTACAGCAGAAACAGCGCGGATGGAAGGCTCTGGTGCACTGGTGATAGCCACTGATGATTTAAGCAGCGCCCGGCTTGTGAGGTCTTGTTCACCTCGTGTGCCGATCAACAACTCGATGTTCTGCTTCATCGCACCAAGCACACGGAACTGCCACTCCTCGACACCGACCTGCGGCAAAGATGGGATGCCTGTGAACCGCGCCATTACGACCTCATAAGCGATGAGGGCGTTTCGCCCAGATGGATAGCCCGCACACGCACAGTGCCGTCAACTTCTACCTCATAGGTGTCCGTCTTGTAACCGGCCGGGAGTCGGAACACATCGCTGTTGCTGCGAGAGGTGGTGAAGATTAGACTCTTGTTGGCGTAGAGCTTGAACGTAATTGGCTCTGACACGTACCAGTCTATGTCGGCGCTGCCCCACGCAACGTCGTAGTCGCCCCAGATCGGCGACATAGCAATGCCAGTATAGTCCGCAACGACCCGGGCTGCGCCCATGTTAAATGGCACCTGCGAGATAAAGACCTTGGACTTCCACACAAAGTCAGCGTTGGGCTGCGCCGGATCGTCCCACCGGACAATGTCACCGTCGTCACCGGTCACGTAGTAAAGCGCTCCAGTCTGCGGGTCGAACCATGTGGCCGTAAAGGTTAGCTCGTGGTCGACGAAGTCCCCCGGTGTCTGACCATCCTGCGAACGGCGGTAGAAGAACGCACCGGTGCTGTGCGAGCCAAAGTACATGCTGTCGTAGAACGTGCCGACAATCGTCGATGGATCGAGCGCAGCGTTCCAAGTGTCGGGGCTATGGGCTGGTGCCGTGGCGATCTGTACCCCACCAACGAAAGAGGCGATCGCCAGTCCCTCATGAGTCGAGTACATCACGCCCGCATCCGTCTGCACGATGCTGCGCTTGCTCAGGCATGGGTAGTTGGTGGAGTACCGCGTAACGGACAAGACTGCAGGGTCCGAGCCTGAGATCACGTAGGGGAAGCCTTCTGTCAGAACCAGAAGGTCAGTCCCGAGTGCAACCATGCCGACGATGTTGTACTCCAGCGAAATCTTGTACTTCACGGGCCACGCATGAAACTGGTTGGGCTCTGTAAAGTAAATGTCGTTACCGACAAAGCCAGCCATGATGTTGTTCTGGATGACCGTCACACCCTGCAAATCCTCCGGCGGGGCGTCGTAATCATTTGAGGTCAGGATGTTGAGCAGACTGCGGTAGTTGAAATCGTCAGTGAAGTCGTACGACGCGTCGCCCCAATACCGCGCCGGGTCAGTCGGCGGGTTCTCTGCAATGTCGTAGTAGACCGTGCCCGTCGCCGCAGTGGTGGCCGTGTCCGCGCCCGCCTGCGCGTAGGTGATGGTGAACCGGTCAGGGACTGTCGTTACGACAGCACCGGTAATGTCAAAGCCTGCAACGCTGCACCCCGCCAGCTTGAGGCGGTCGTCCTTGATGAACTTGTGCTGCTCCGCAAACTTAAGAGTGACGACGCCGCCGGTCCGGGCGACAGAGGAAATGGCCTGCGGGAACCACAAGGTGGCGAGCCGGAAGTAATCCGCGTCCAGAGACTGCGTAGTAGAAGCCACAGTGCGATAGAGGCGGATGCCACGGATGAAGTTGTCACCGGCCGGTGGCGCAGTTGGAAGACCACTGACAGTAACGATCTGACCTTCCTTGATAAAAATCGCCGTCGATGGCTCAGAGCCGATCGACTCCTCATCCCATGGAGTGTACCACGTGTAGAGGTAGTTGCGAGACTGGACTAGCCCGCCGAGATCGACCTTACCATCTGAGCTGGTGGTCGTGGCCACCTGCGCTCCGGGGGAGTAGTAAGTCAGCGTGGTAGAGTTGATGACCGTCGCCGTTGTGGTGATGTTAAGGTCGCGGACGTCCCAACGGCAGTCGCCAGATGTAGCGCCGGACACGGTGTCAACCACCGTGAAGGTGTTGGTGCCGGTCACTGTGACTGTGTAGGAGTTGGTTGTCGCGCCGCCGGTGGTGAACTCAATGTAGATGCGAGTGCCGGTCACGAGTCCGTGATTGGTAATGGTGACAGTGATTGTCGTACCAACTCGGGCGTAAGTCCCTGTCCGGTAGGAAAACCCCGACACGGTGATGAGGGCGCCATCTTTGAGGTTATGCGCAGCGGCCGTCACCAGAGTAACGTTGCCGCCCCCGTCGCGGGCGAAGCTCGCAGAGGTGACCGTGGAGAACGATGTGGGCGTGGCTGTGGTGGTCGTCGTGGGCAGCGGCAGCCCAAGCTCGTAGTATCCACCGGTGGCGGGATAAGGCTCTAGCCCAGCTGTGGCCAGAGCGTAAGTGCTAACCTTGGGTTTGCCGTCGCCCGTAAAGTAGAACCGCTGCTCGGCAAGTTCGTCCGCGGCAGGCGTGACAATGTCGACCTCATTGGCCCACGTCAGCCACTTGAGTTCGTCCGTGTCCGGATCACGCAGTGCGTAGAGCGTGCGCAGCACACCGGTGCGCTCAGCATTTGCGTAGACCACGGGTTCGGGGATGGGGATAAGATCGCCGGAGTAGAGCTTCATGTCGCGCGCAGCCTGAGCTGCAGTCCCCGGAAGAAGCTCCGGGGAGATGCGTGGCAGCGTCCCTTTGAACTCGGCGATCTTAGTTGTCGTCACTTCTTAGCGGCCTTCTTCATGCACTTGCCCATGGCAGCGCATTTCTTGGGGTTGGGGCAGCCCGGACAGGGCTTGAACTTAGGCATCGGTGCTTTCATCTGCAGTACTCCGTTTGCGTTGCAGTTACCTTACATCACCCGAGCAGTTTAGCCAATGTTTTAGGGCCGGCTACACCGTCAGCAGTAAGTCCATTTGCGGCCTGCCACTTCTTGAGCGCGGCCTCAGTGCCGGGGCCGAAGTCGCCGTCAGCTGCAAGGCCAAGCTTGGCCTGCATTTTCTTGACGTCTTCGCCCTTGGAGCCACGGCGCAACGTACCGCCCGAGGGGGCAGCGGCAGCCGGTGCAGGTGCAGTGATCTTGCCGCCCAGCGCAGCCATGGCACGGGTGTAGCGGGCCTGACGGTCTGCGAGACCGATGTCGCCGCCGTTGATGATCTTGGTCAGGCGCACTTGGTCGCCAGTATCTGCAACCGCGTTCAGGTTCTTAGTGTTCCAGAACCAGAGAGCCGAGGCCAACGCACCTTCCTTGGTTTCCAGCCACTCGGCGGCCTGCTCAGCCGTCATGTCGTAGTCTTTGGCGAAACGGGTGTAGTTATCCCGGCCAGTCAACTGCTTGAGGCCACGTCCACGGAAGCGCCAGCCATCGCCCGGCTGGGTGTTGCCCAGCTTCGAGGTGCGGAACTCGTCCATATAGACATAGTTGGCAATCTTCTCAGGGTTCCGAGCATATTCGGCAGCGTTGCGCTTGCCGGGGCCGAAGTAGCGCGAGAAGATTTTGTTCAGCGTTTCTTCGCGGTAGTTCAGGTTCTCGGACAGGGCGTTGAAGTCCATCGACTCGTGAGCGCACTGCGAGATGAACCCGGCAATGCGCTGCGGCGTAGTGATGTCATACTTCGGCAGCGCCTTGTTCAGCTCCTCGCACCAAGCCTCGACCTCTTTGTTGGTCGGGATCATGACACGCAGTTGGTCTACAGTCAGCAGGGTCATCTATGTTCTCCTATTCGCACCAAGACTGCTTGGCGTCACCTTTGTAGTGCCGGGCCAGCCCGGCGGAGACGAGGCTTTCGGCAAGGCTCTGGTGGTCCAGATAGACCTCACCCAGCACCC
>Ga0129333_10005931_pt1 | contig 11520 bp, 7 predicted proteins | sample CPB6_08_DNA_FD_94474 | JGI IMG/M metagenome (GOLD analysis project Ga0129333, IMG submission 94474) | Freshwater to marine salinity gradient microbial communities from Chesapeake Bay, USA - CPBay_Sum_0.6_0.8_DNA | ecosystem: Environmental > Aquatic > Marine > Coastal | place: USA: Chesapeake Bay...
CTTCCTGCTTCACGCTGTCACCCTATGGCCGACGAGCCCATGCGCATCCAAAAGTACCTCGCCCAGGCGGGGGCATGCTCACGGCGCGAGGCCGAGCGACTCGTCGCCGAGGGCAAGGTGACGGTCAATGGGCGCCAGGCGGAGATCGGCCAGCCCGTCACCCCCGGCAAGGACGTGGTCAAGGTCGGCCGTAAGGTCATCGGCGGGCTCGTGCGCACGACCGTGCTCATGATGAACAAGCCCCGCGGCTATCTCTGCACCAACCTCGACGAGTTCGGGGGCCAGACCGTCTTTGAGCTCGTTCCCCCACCCTTCAACACCCAACGCATGTTCTGCGTCGGACGACTTGATAAAGACTCCGAAGGACTTCTGCTGATTACCAACGACGGCGCTCTCGCCAATAAGGTGATGCACCCCTCGGGCGGCATCACCAAGCGCTACGAGGTCACGCTCAACCGCGCCTACGACCCCGCCCTGACGCCCAAGCTGCTCAAGGGCGCGAAGCACGAGGACGAGTTCCTCCGCTTCGCCAAGGTCATCCAAGACCCGTCGGTGCCCGAGCGGATCGAGATTCATCTCAACCAAGGACGGAAGCGGGAGATCCGCCGCCTGCTCGAGATCTTCGGCTTCCACGTCAAGGTGCTCCGCCGCTTCCAGATCGGCGGGCTCGTCCTGCGCAAGATGCCTCCGGGCGACTGCCGTCAGCTCTCGCAGAAGGAGATAGCGACGATTTTCGAAGGAGCCTGAGACGACCGACAACTTCCGGTGACCGGTGACGGGTGACCGGTGGCAGAGGGTCTTCGACCCGACATCTATGGCTCATACGGAGCTAAGGGGTCAACGAGCGCAGCGAGTTCATCCACCGGTCACCCGTCACTGGTCACCAGATATTTCCAGTCCTTAGTCTGTTTCAGCGGCTCGTGCGCCCATCCACCACCTGCGTGAAGGTCGCGAGGTCGTGGAAGGCGCGGTTGTCCCGGCGGAAGAGCGGCAGGTGGAAGTTGACCAACGCGAGGAGGCTGATGACCGGGCTGGGGAACCAGAGGAACATCGCCTTCCAGGCCGACCGCAGCAGGCAGCCGGCAAGCGTCGGCGGCTCGCCCGTACGTACGTCGATCACATGCAGGTTGACCATCATCTTGCCGAGCGTGCGCCCACCGAGGAAGACCTCCTGCAGGCCGAGCACGAGGGTGAAGGTGAGCATCGCGACCACACCGGTGTGCGCGAACCAATCGCCCATCGACTCGGGAGCGGCGGCGAGGACGGCGGCGAAGGCGTCGGACTTGCCCGTCTGCGCGATCTTGAGGTAGGCCTCGCCGAGCTGGTGCAGCCAGGTGTCGAACGCCGCCTTGCCCGCCAGGGCATCGGCGCCGGCGGTGCGGTCGGCCAGCACCTGGGCGAGGACGCCGAGTGGCACCGCGTCGGCAAGAAAGGCGAGCGAGCGCCACCAGAAACCGGCGGGGCGCGCGGGCAGCGGGGGCGGATTCTCAGCCACGGGAGCGGGCGCGCAGGCAGGCGTCGAGCGTGTTGCGCATGAGCATGGCGACGGTCATCGGACCGACGCCGCCCGGGACGGGCGTGATGGCCGCGGTGAGCGGGGCGACGGCGTCGAAGTCAACATCGCCGACGATGCGGTAGCCGGCCTTCTTCGTGGCGTCGGGCACGCGGTTGATGCCGACATCGATCACGACCGCGCCAGGCTTGACCATGTCGGCGGTGATGAAGCGAGGCTTGCCGATGGCGGCGACAAGGATGTCGGCCTGACGCGTGATCGCGGGCAGGTCGGCGGTGCGCGAGTGCGCAACCGTCACCGTACAATCGCAACCCTTCGCGAGGAGCAGCGCAGCGGCGGGTTTGCCCACGATGAGGGATCGGCCGACCACGACGGCGTGCTTGCCCGCGGTCTCCACGCCGGAACGACGCAGCAATTCGATGACGCCGCGGGGGGTGCAGGCGGCGAAGGCGCCGGGGAGCTCCTGGACGAGGCGGCCGATGGACTGCGTGCCGAAGCCGTCGACGTCCTTGGCGGGGCTGACGCGGTTGAAGACCTCCGTCTCCGGCAGGTGCTTGGGCAGCGGCGCCTGGATGAGGATGCCGTGCACGTCCGGATCGGCGTTGAGCGCATCGAGATGCGCGTAAAGTTCGGCGAGCGTCACCGACTCAGGGAAGACGCGCAGCGAGGCGCGCATGCCGACCTCGTCGGCCGTCTTCTGCTTCTTGGTCACATACGAGACCGAGGCGGGATCCTCGCCCACGCGCACGAAGGCCACATGGGGGACGACCGGGGCGAGCTTGGCGACCTCGGCCTTGACCTCAGCCAAGACCTGTTGGGCGACCGCGTTGCCATCAATGAGACGCATGACTGGCAATTAGGGCATAGGCAGGACCGAGCGCAAGGCGCTTAGCGACTCGGTCGATCCGGGAGTCAGCACACCAAACAAAAGGCCCCGGCTTGCGCCGGGGCCTTGGTGGTCAGATCAACCGGGCCTTAGGCCTGGTCGCCTTCGGGGGAAGGACCGCGATCGCGGCTGTGGCGGCGCTCACCGCGCTCGGGACGGTCGCCACGGGGGCGGTCGCCGAACGAGGGCTTGGGGGCGGGCACGTATTCACGGCCTTCCTTCTCGGCGATGGCGGCGCGGCGCGAGAGGCGGACGCGGCCCTTGTCGTCGATGCCGACGCACTTGACGATGATCTCGTCGCCCAGCTTGCAGACGTCCTCGACGCGGTTGACGCGGAAGTCGGCGAGCTCGGAGACGTGCACGAGGCCTTCCTGGCCGGGGAGGCACTCGACGAAGACGCCGAATTCCTTCACGGAGCGGACGATGCCCTTGTAAGTCTTGTCCATCTCGATCTGGGCCGAGATGAGGTTCACCTCGTTGACCGCGCGGGCGAGCTTCTCGCCGTCGGTCGCGAAGATGGTGACCCAGCCGGAGTCGTCCTGGTCGATGTCGATCTGGCAGCCGGTGTACTCGGTGATGCGCTTGATGTTCTTGCCGCCCGGGCCGATGAGCGCGCCGATCTTGTCGGACGGAATCTTCAGGCGGTGGGTGCGCGGGGTGTGCTCCTTGAGCTCGGCGCGCGGCGTCGACATCGTCTTCTCCATGATCCCGAGTATGGCCTCGCGGGCCACCTTGTTCTGGGCGATGGATTCCTTGGCGATCTCGATGGGCAGGCCGTGGATCTTGAGGTCGAGCTGGAAGGCGGTGATGCCCTCGCGCGTCCCGCAGATCTTGAAGTCCATGTCGCCGAAGTGGTCCTCGGCGCCGATGATGTCGGTCAGGACCTTGTGGCGGACAATCTTGCCGCCCTGCTCGTCGGTGACGAGGCCGCAGGAGATGCCCGCGACGGGGAGCTTGATCGGGACGCCGGCGTCCATCAGGGCGAGCGTGCCGCCGCAGACCGAGGCCATCGAGGTGGAGCCGTTGGACTCCATGATCTCGGAGACCAGGCGGATCGAGTAGGGGAAGTCCTGCTCGGAGGGCAGCACGGAGAGGAGGGCGCGCTCGGCGAGGTTGCCGTGGCCCGTCTCGCGACGGCTGGTCATCCCGAAGCGGCCAGTCTCACCGACCGAGAAGGGCGGGAAGTTGTAGTGCAACAGGAACGAGCGGGTCTTGGGACCGCCGGTGATGGCGTCGACCTCCTGGGCATCCTTGGAGGTGCCGAGGGTGGCGAGGACGAGACCCTGGGTCTCGCCGCGCTGGAAGAGCGCCGAGCCGTGGACGCGGGGGAGGACGTCGATCGCGCAGCTGATCTTGCGCAGGTCGGCGGGCGTGCGGCCGTCGGCGCGCTTGCCCGAGGTGATGATCGCGTTGCGGTAGACCTTCTCCTGGAGCTTCTCGAACGCCATCTTGACGTGGCGGGTGTCGAAGGTCTCGCCGAGCTCCGCCTTGCAGGCGGCCTTGGACTCGAGGAAGATGGCCTTCTGGAGCTGGTCGCCCTCGGCCGAGACGCGCTCGCAGATGGCGAGGGCCTTGGGCTCGACGGTGACGAGGGGGAAGGTGCGCTTGGCCTTGCCGATCTTGGCCGCGAGCTCGCGCTGGGCGCGGATGAGGGGCTGGATGGCCTTGTGGGCGTACTCGAGGGCGCTGACGAAGTCGGCATCGCTGATCTGGTCAGCGGAGCCCTCGATCATCATCATGTCCTTCTCGTTGCCGACGTAGATGAGGTCCAGGTCGGACTCGTACATCTGCTCGTGCGTGGGGTTGACCACGAACTGGCCGCCGACGCGACCGAGGCGGATGCCGGCGATGGGGCCGTTCCAGGGGATGTCCGAGCAGAGCAGCGCCGCGGAGGCCGCGGTCACCATCAGGGCGTCGGGGTCATTGGACTGGTCGGCCGAGAGCACGAGGCCAATGACCTGCACCTCGTTGAGGAAGCCCTCGGGGAAGAGGGGACGCAGGGGACGGTCGCAGAGACGGGAGGTGATGATCTCCTTGTCGCTGGGCTTGCCCTCGCGGCGGAAGTAGCTGCCAGGGAAGCGGCCGGCAGCGGCGAACTTCTCGCGGTAGTCGACCGTCAGGGGGAAGAAGTCCTGGTCAGGGGAGCGAAGCTCCTCGGCGGCGGTGGCGGAGACGAAGAGCGTGGTGTCGCCCTTGCGGATGGTGACGGAGCCGTTGGCCAGTCGGCCGATGCTCCCGGTGCTGATCGTGATACCGAGTTCGTCGATGGTCACGGAGTGTTGCTGGTTCATGTGTGTTTTGGGTGCGGCGTGAGCCGCGTTGTGCCAGGCGGGATGCCCGGCGGGTTGTTTTGGGTTGGGGAAAGCGAACCGCGCGACCCACCCCGCGCCGATGGGCGGGGACGGGTCGCGGCGGCCAGGCTGGCTTACTTGCGCAGACCGAGCTTCGTGATCACCGCGTTGTAGCGGTCGAGCTCGGTGGCCTTGAGATAGTTGAGCAGCTTGCGGCGGCGGTTGGTCATCTGGATGAGGCCGCGGCGGCTGTGGAAGTCCTTGCGGTTGTCGCGCAGGTGCTCCGTGAGGTGGTTGATGCGGGCGGTCAGGAGGGCGACCTGGACCTCGGATGAACCGGTGTCCTTGCTGTCCTTCTGGAACTGCTTGATGAGGTCTGACTTGTCGATCGACATGGTGTGTGGTGTGTTTGTTTGGAGTTGAGGCCGCCCTGGGGTGTTTCCCGCGGGCCAGCTACACGCCGACCTCGCCGTGTGGGAGCGGTTTGACCCGCCGGCCCTTGCGAGAGGGGCGCCGCCCCGCTCGCTCACGAAGGTAAGCCTTTGGAATGAGGGTTCAGGGGGCGGGATGCAAGGGGAAAGGAGGGTCTGAAATGGAGTAAAAAGTAATAAGTAATGAGTAAAAAGGGTGAACTTTTGCATTAAAACGCGGAGTGCATGGGCCAAGCCCCTTCGCCCGAGACCTCGCCCTTTTTACTTTTAACTAATTACTTTTTACTCCCCTCAACCGTCCGCAGGTGCTCCCAGATAGCCTGGAACTGGTCCTTGGCCTCGCCGTCGAGCGTGTCGGTGATCTGGGTGCGACCCTCCTCGTCGGCGAACTTGGGCATCTTCGTGCCGGGTGTCACGCGGGTGGGCGCGATCATCCAACGGTCATAGAAAGAGGGGCGGAGCCGCTGGGTCGTGCTGGCCAAGTTGGTCGAGGGTGCCTCGAAGGGCGAGGTGGCGGGACGAAGCCCCACCGGGTGGCACTGGATGCAGTTGAATCCGCCGCTCGCGCCGAGGAGCGTCGCGCCGATCTCGGCCTGCTCCGCGTCGACCGGCTTTGTCGGCGCGTCCGCGCAGGCGAAGCCGTGCTGGTGGCTCATGCCGGTGGCGAGTCCCGAGGCGTGGAAGGCGAACCCGGGCATGCGCGCGATCATCCAATAGCGGGGCTTGGGCTGGGGTTGTCCGGCGATGAAGGCTGACGACCACTCGGGGCGGAGCTTTTCACCCAACCAGGTAAGCGGAGGCACGGGCGCGTCGAAGACGGGATCGCCCTCCTTGTGCTCCACCTTGGGGGCGGCGGCGCGCAGCGCCTTGCAGTCAGCGTCGAGCGTCGACCAGGTGCTGGGACGTCCATCGGACTCATGGCAGGCCGCGCAGCGCAGCTCCCGCATCTGCCGGGTCGCATACTCCGCGGGCACATCCTGCTTGAGCGAGGAAAGGTCGGTGGCGGCGAAGGCACGGAGGGCGGCGACCTGCGCCGGCGTCAGCGCGAAGTCGGGCGCGGTGCCGCGGGCGGCGGGCGCGTCCGCGACGCATCCCTTGGTCCAGCCAGACTTCAGCGTGTCCGCCAAGGTGGTCCGACCGGGCAACGCGGCTCCGGCGTGGCAGTTGAGGCAACCCGCGCTGACCAAGACCGCGCCACCCTTGGCGACATCGCCGGCGGGCGCCGGGGGAAGCGTCTGCTTGGCGTTGGCGAGCAGGTAGGCGGCAAGCTGCGACGCCTCTGAGTCCGAGAGGCGGAAGTTCGGCATGCGCGTCGCGCGATAGGTCTTGGCGGGATCCTGCAGGTAGGCGGCGAGCGCGCCGGGCTGCCACTTCGCGGCGACGTGCGCGAGGGGCGTACGACCGCCGGCCTCGGACGCCGCCACGCCGGGCTGCGTGTGGCAGGCGATGCAACCGAGGTTGGCGAAGAGCGCGCCACCGGTGAGCGTGGCGGCGGGGTCGACGCGCGGGGCCGGCGCGGGCGTGCCCTGGGAGGCAAGGTAGGCGGCAAGGTCCGCCGAGCGCACATCGGGATGCGCGAGATCACCGGGGAAGACCTTGGGCATCAGCGAGCCGGGGCGGAAGGCGTGCGGGTCCTGGATCCAGGCGAAGAGGAAGGCCTGGGTGTAACGCTCGCCGAGGTTGGCGAGCAGCGGCGCATCCTGCGCGAGCTCGGGCATACCCTGCCCCGCCGGCGGCAACTTGTCGGCACCGAGGTGGCACTGTGCGCAGCGCAGCTCGGCGAAGAGACGACGTCCCTCGCGTAGTGACTCGCCCTTGGCGGTGAGCGCGGGGTCATGGCGCAGGACGAGCGGCGAGAGCGGCTCGCGCGGGAAGGCGCGGGCGGACCAATCGAGGCGCAACGTGGCGTCCCCGCTGGCCGGCGGAGTGTACTCGACCACGATGGGGTTGTCGCCCTGGTTCAGGGTGACCGCGACCGACTTGCCCGCCTCGATCACGGGCTTCCCGTTGACCGTGCAGGTGAAGGTGCCGGTGACGGTCGCGTGGAAACGCACCTCCGTGCGAAGGGCGGAGGTGATGACTCCCTCCCAGCGAGCCTTGAACGGACCCACGGGCAGAAAAGGCGAGACGGGCTGCCCGGCGGGAACGTGAAGGGCGACGAGGCGCTCGACCCGCGCATCGGTCTTGCCGCCTGCCTCCAGCGTGAGCGCGAGCCCGGGCTGCGTGGGCGCAGCCCCTGCGACTGCGGCGAGCAGGCAAAGGAGGGATGAGGCGAGACCGCGCATCTCAGAATAGACTCACTTGGAGCACTTGCCGCAGCCGCAACAGCCGAAGCGACGGCGGAAGGCGAGCCAGGCGGCGAGGACCAATCCGCCGACGATCACCGCGACAAGCGAGCCCTCGGAGCGGGCCGGGGCAATCGAGCGGTAGTCGGTGCCGGGGGCGGACGCCGGGGGGACGACGTTGATGGTGTGGCAGATCTCATCGGGCACGCGCGAACCATCCTCGGCCTTCAGGTTCATCTTGATGCGCGACTGCATGACGGGCTTGAGACCCGGCACCTCGAGGAAGACGGTGCGGCGATCGGCGGAGAGCTTGACCGAGCGGATGGCGACCTTCTCGGTGCCCTGGTCCTTCTCGGCGCGCGAGGTGCCGGCGCTCGGCTTGATCTCGGGCGAGCCGTAGTCGCCCGACCAGATGTAATTGTTCTGCTCCAGCGCGTAGCTCTGCAGGTCGGAGGCGGTCGCGGCATCCAGGGGCCCGGTGAAGCCGATGGTGATGCCCGCGTCCGTGACGTGAAGCGACTCGGGCAGGGTCGCGGACTTGCCGGTGAAGCGCACGCGCTGCACGGCACCGTCCTTGACCGCGTTGGTCTGCCAACCCTTCAGGCCGGCGACGTAGAGCTGGCCGTCGGCGGGACTGAAGCGGCCGCGCATCAGGCCGGTGGCGAAGCGCAGCGGGAACTTGGCCACGCCACCCTGGGGCACGCCATTGACGCGCTCCTGGAGCACGACGAAGAGCGAGGACTTGCCGTAGGAGAGGTAAAGCATCCGGCCGAGCAGCGGGCCCCACTGCTTGCTCGTCACCCAGGTCTGGCCGCCGTTCGAGTTGTCGATGTCGTAGGGAATCCAGCAGAGGTGTGTGCCGTGGGTGGTCGGCGGCGGGTCGCGGTGCGAGAGATCGGGCACCTCGACGAAGTCGCCCGGCTTGGCGAGGATGTGGATGTAGTCGACCGGCACCCAGGTTCCCTGGTTGTCGCCGTTGGAGATCTCGCCGTTGGGACCGACGCCCATGCCGTTGGGTGCGCGCAGCCCGGTGGCAACGACCTCGAACTTGGCGCCGTCGGGCGACACCTTGAACATGCAGCCGTGGTGGTCGCTGAGCGGACCCCAGCCGCGGCCTCCCGGGTTCACCGGGCCGCCCTTGACGAAGTAGAAGTTGCCCTGCGGGTCGGTCTGGAGGTCGAAGGCGAACTCGTGGAAATTGGGCGTGACCTGCACGTCATTGTTGAGGCACTCATACGCGTCGGCCTCGCCGTCGCCGTTGAGATCGCGCAGGCGGGTGATTTGGTCGCGACCGAGCACATAGATGACATCATCGATGATGCGCAGGCCGAGGGCATGGAAAAGTCCGCTCGCATGGCGCTTCCAGGTGATCTTGCCGGTCTTGGCGGACACACCGCGCGCGATCCAGACGTCGCCACTCCAGGTCGAGATGGCGAAGTCGCCGTTGGCGAAGAAGTCCAGCCCGGCGACGCGCATCCAGGCGCCGTAGGGGTTCTTGTCCGGCAGCGGCAGCGTGTCGACGATGTAGGGCGAGGCCTCGATTTCGCGGATGCGAGCCTCGTCAGGTGTCTCGGCGGCGCGCAGACGCTTGAGCTGCTTCTGGAGGTCGTCCTCTCCGAGCACGACGCTTGTCTCAACCGTCTGGGTCCAGCGGACGGGACCGCCCTTGGTGAGGGCGGAGAGGTCGGTCAGTCCCTTGGCGAGCGCGGGCTTGTCCTTGGCATAGGTGACGGTGAAACGGGTGCCGGGTTTTGCGTCGCTGACCTTGAGGGAGAGTGTCTTGCCATTGGCAGTGAGTCCGGAGGAGGGCACGCCCCAGACAGTGACGATGGTGTCGGCGCCGGGCTGACCAGCCTGACCGAAGCGCGCGAGACCGTGGGCGGCCTCGACCGTGCCTGCTCCCTGCAGATCGGCGAGCTTGACGTGGGCATCAAGCGTGCCGGCGATGACCTCGAAGCTGCGCTGCATCACCTGGCGTCCATCGATCGTCTCAAGGGAACCGCTCTCAAGCACGGTGGACTTGCCGACAGTGTAGGCGAAGATGACTCGGTCGCCATGGACGTAGAGTCCGCGATACTTCGCCTCGGTGGCGGGAATCGGACCGAGCGGGACCTTGGCATAGGCGGCACCCTTGCCACCGTTCGGCAGGGTCCGGTTGTCCTTGAAGGAGCCGTCGGCGCTCCAACCCGGACCCGGGTTGGTCTCGTAGAAGAGGGTCGCGCCCTTGGCGGGACCGGGATTGGGACCGTGGTCACCCTCGAAGACCACGCCTTGCAGGCGGAGCCAGCCACCGGTCCAGCCACCGGCCATGCGCACGGTCTCGGTGTCGAAGAGCGAGCAGGCGGCACGGTCGCCATGGCGGACGGCGATGCCCTTGTTCGCGACGGAGCCTTGGCCGTTGAGCGTGGTCTGTCCGGCCGCGTTCTCCAGCGAGGCGGAGAGGAAGGGACCGTAGTCCATCGCCTCCCAGGGCTTGGGTTTGGCGGATTCCTGCGCGGGCAAAGCTGCGAAGCCGAGGCAGCAGGTAAGAAGACGCAGGTTCATGGCTCGCATGAGTTTTTGAGTTAAGGGGAAAAGGAGGGTCTGTCCACCGAGATGGACAGCCCTCGGCGTCCGAGGTTTCGGGACACTTTAGGCGAAATACGCCACGCCGCCCTCGAAGATTGGCTGCACCTTCTCGCCCGGGATGTTGCGCGCGACGTTGTCACCGCGGCGTTCGCTGTGACCCATCTTGCCAAGGACACGTCCGCAGGGACTGCTGATACCCTCAATCGCGGCAACCGATCCATTCGGATTGAACTCGATGGCATGCGAGGGACGTCCTTCGCGATCGGCGTACTGGAAGGCGACCTGGCCGTTGCGGATAAGCTCGGCCACGACCGCGGGCGATGCGGTGAAGCGACCCTCGCCGTGCGAGAACGGGATGGCGTGGGTCTGACCCACCTCGAGCTTCGCGAGCCACGGCGAGAGCACCGAGGTCACGCGGGTCGTCGCGTAGCGCGAGATGTGGCGTCCGATGCGGTTGTGGAAGAGCGTGGGTGCCTCGGGCCCGAGGTCGCGGATCTCGCCGTAGGGCACCAGCCCGAGCTTGATCAGCGCCTGGAAGCCGTTGCAGATGCCGAGCACGAGACCGTCGCGCGACTTGAGCAGGTCCATGGTCGCGTCGCGCACGATGGGTGAGCGGAAGACGGCGGCGATGAACTTGCCCGAGCCATCGGGCTCGTCACCGGCGCTGAAACCGCCGGGAATCATCAGGATCTGCGAGCGACGCAGTCCGTCGGCGAGCGCTGCAAGCGACTCGGAGAGGCTGGCGGCGTCGAGGTTGCGCAGCACGAGTATCTCGGGCTCGGCACCGGCCTGGCGGAAGGCGCGCGCGGTGTCGTATTCGCAATTCGTGCCGGGGAAGACCGGGATGAGCACGCGCGGCCTGGCCACGCGCACCCTGGGACGCGCCCCGGAGCGCGCGGTGTGCGCGATGACCGGCGGGGCACCCTCGGGCTCGCCGGCGAGCGTCGGGAAGATGGCCTCGAGCGTGCCCTCGTGGGCGGCGCGCAGGCGGTCGACGGAGACGGAGGCGCCAGGCCAGCGGACTTCAGGCTCGGCGATGACTTGTCCGAGCACGGTGTGCGGTAACCCGCCGAGGTCGGCGACCGATGCGACCTCGAGCACGAGCGAGCCATGGGCGGGCACGAGGAAATCGACCGAGGGCGCGGTCTGGAGCGAGACACCGAGCCGGTTGCCGAAGGTCATGCGGGCGAGCGCGTGCCCCACCCCACCCGCGCGGACGGCGGCGGCGGCGCGGACCTTGCCCGCGGACATCAGCGAATGCACGGACGCAAGGCGGTCGCGGAGGACGGCGAGATCGGGCAGAAGGGCGGCGGTGCGGGGGACGGAGACCAGCACGAGTGTCGATCCGGCCTGCTTGAGCTCAGCGGAGACGACCTTCGAGGCCTTGCCCGGCACGATGGCGAACGAGACGAGGGTCGGGGGGACATCGAGGTCCTTGAAGGAACCAGACATCGAGTCCTTGCCGCCGATGGCGGCGGTACCCAGCTCGAGCTGCGCCTCGAAGGCGCCAAGCAGCGCGGCGAGAGGCTTGCCCCAGCGAGTGGCA
>Ga0129333_10005933_pt1 | contig 11519 bp, 10 predicted proteins | sample CPB6_08_DNA_FD_94474 | JGI IMG/M metagenome (GOLD analysis project Ga0129333, IMG submission 94474) | Freshwater to marine salinity gradient microbial communities from Chesapeake Bay, USA - CPBay_Sum_0.6_0.8_DNA | ecosystem: Environmental > Aquatic > Marine > Coastal | place: USA: Chesapeake...
CGTACCTCGGGGAGGGTTCGTTCGGGGCCGTAGAAGAAACAGGGCACCCCGAGCGTCGATGCGGCCCACTCCCCGAACGCATTGCGGGCGGCCAGGGCATCGCTCATGGTCGCCCCCGCAAGCGGTACGAACGGCACGACGTCGACCACGCCGAGCCTCGGGTGCACACCTTGGTGCTCACGCAGATCGAGGCGTGCGACGGCGGCCTCGGTGAGGTGTCGTATCGAGGCGGTGCCGACCAACGAGAACACGCTGCGGTGATGGTGCGGATCACGGTGTACATCGAGCAAGGTGTCACCGGTGGTGGCAGCAAGGCCGTTGAGCACGTCGAGGTTGCGCCCCTCGCTCACATTCACGACGCACTCGAGCACAGGTCCCCCCACTGCCTGACCAACCGCTCCGGCCAGAACTTTTCGCTTCCCGGACTACCACAGCAGCAGAGTTGGTGGCAGACTGGTCCCGTGCAAGCGCTTCTGGATTCTCCCTCCGACTGGGCAATCATCCTCATCGTCGTCGTTGTGCTCTTCGGCGGATCGCAGCTTCCCAAGCTCGCCCGCAACCTCGGCCAGGCCCAGAAGGAGTTCAAGAAGGGTCTGAAGGAAGGCGAGAAGGGCAAGTCGGACGCCGCCAAGTCCGAGTCGGCTGACGCCTCGGCCTCCTCCGACGAGAAGTAATCGTCACCTTCGAAAACCTCGCAAAATAAGCGAAAGAGCGCCGTTAGGCGCTCTTTCTGCTTTTCTGGTTCGTGGTGGTGTGGGGCGCCACCCGCCCCCGTAGATCAGGCCGGTGTGCCGATGTCGATCCGGCGACGCTTGAGGATGCGACGCCGCTCTCGCTCGGAGGCACCGCCCCACACGCCGTGATCGATGCGGTTCTCGAGGGCGTACTCGAGGCAGGTCTCGGCGACCGGGCAGTTGCGGCAGATCTTGCGGGCGCGCTCGACGCCGACGCCGTCGCTCGGGAAGAAGACGGCCGGGGCGTAGGCGCGGCAGTTGCCGTGGGCCATCCACGCCGTGACCTCACTGGCCGGCGGGAGATTCTCGACATCATCGAGGTGGTCGTGCTTGAGGTTCTGGTTCATGGGGGTGTCGTTCTCCTTGCTCTGCGGCTCCGCCCAGAGCCTGGTGGGCACCGTCGCTGGGCCACCTCGAGCAGGTATGACGCTGCAGGTAGTGGTCCAGTTCCGCTCCTGACAGTGAAGCACGTCCCAAATTACAATGCAATGATTCCGTAACACTTTTGCGTCACTTCCGTCATCATTCGGGGGCGCTCAGCGGACCCGAACCAAATTTAGGAAGGTGGTCGGGCGGAAGCCACGGCCTGCGGTGCTCGCCATTGGCCTCGCCCCGTAGCATGCAGTGTCCAACTTGGCCCAAGGAGTCCCGATGAGCGACACCAGCAACGAAGCACCCCGAGCACACGTCCGCATTGTGTTCCTCGGGCCGGTGTCGCCCCACTGGGAGGTCTACGGCGACTACGGCGACCGGGCACTGGTCGACGAGTTCCGCACCCGCATCCTCGCCCGCCTGGTCCTGCTTCCCCGTGACGACCCGCAGTTCCGGCGCAATCGTGAGCGCATCATGCGAGACGCTGAGCGAGAGAACATCACCGTCGAGTGGGACCTCGGACTTGTCGAGGCTGAGGGCTGATTCATCGCCCGGGGCATCAGTGCCCTGCGAAGCGGTAGGTGACGTCTGCGTGGCGTCCGGCTGAAGCCCGGGTGAATGGCGATGCCCGCCGATGCGTGCGCTACCGCTGCTGGGTACCCTCGGCGCATGGCGCACGAACGAGCGGACCTGCTGCTCAATCGTGAGTTGTCGTGGCTCGACTTCAACGGCCGCGTGCTGGCGCAGGCCACCGATGAGCAAGTCCCATTGCTCGAGCGCGTCAAGTTCGTGGCGATCTTCTCGTCGAACCTCGATGAGTTCTTCCAGGTGCGGGTTGCGGCGCTGAAGAACCAGGTGGTGGCGGGCATGACGAGGCCGGCTCCCGATGGTCGCACCCCGGCCCAGACACTCCTCGAGGTCGGCGACGTGGTGGCCGACCTCGTGATCGAACAGGAACGCATCGTGGTCGACGACCTCCTGCCGCGTCTTCGGGCCGAGGGCATCGAGATTGTCGACTGGGACCGCCTCACCGATGAGGAACTCGCCGCTGCGTCGGCACTCTTCCACGAGCGACTGCTTCCGGTGCTCACGCCGCTTGCGGTCGATCCCGCTCATCCCTTCCCGTACATCTCCAACCTCTCGCTGAACCTTGCGGTGATGGTGCGTGACCCCGACACCGACGAGCAGCGCTTCGCCCGTGTGAAGGTGCCGTCGCTCCTGAAGCGACTCATCACGCTTGGCGACAACGGTCGATTCGTGCCGGTGGAGCAGATCATTGCCGCACACCTCGGCGAACTCTTCCCTGGCATGGAGATCGAGGAGCACTGGGTGTTCCGCGTCACGCGCAACACCGACTTCACCGTCGCCGAGGACGAAGCCGAGGACCTCCTCGAAGCACTCGAGATGGAGTTGCGCCGGCGCCGGTTCGGCCGGGCGGTGCGACTGGAGATCCAGCACGGGATGACCGAGGAGATCCTCGAACTGCTGCTCGACGAACTCGACCTCGATCAGGACGATGTCACCCGTCATCGAACGCTCGTCGATCTCGCTGCACTGTTCCAACTCGCTGCACTCGACCGTCCGGCGCTACGCGACGAACCGTGGAAGACCATCACCCCTGCACGGGTTCAGGCGGTTGCGCGCGGTGAGCAGAACTGGTTTGCGATGCTGCGCGAACGAGACCTGCTGGTGCATCACCCGTACGAGTCGTTCACGTCGACGGTCGAGGCGTTCATCGACGCAGCGGCCGACGACCCAATGGTTCAGTCGATCAAGATGACGCTCTACCGCATGTCCGACGACAGCGCCATCGCACGCAGCCTCGCCCGAGCAGCGGAGCGCGGTGTACAGGTCGCCGTGCTCGTAGAACTGAAGGCACGGTTCGACGAGCAGTCGAACATTGCCTGGGCACGCACGCTGGAACGCAGCGGTGTTCACGTGATGTTCGGGCTGGTCGGCCTGAAAACGCACTCGAAGTGCGTGCTCGTGGTGCGCGATGAGCCATCGGGAATCCGGCGGTATGCGCACATCGGCACGGGTAACTACAACCCGCGAACCGCTCGCACCTACGAGGACCTCGGTCTGTTCACGGCCGACCCGGACATCTGCGCCGACCTCGGCGAGTTGTTCAATCACCTCACCGGGTACTCGAAGAAGGAGCAGTACCGGCGGCTCATCGTTGCGCCGAGTCGTTTGCGTACCCAGCTCACCGAGCTGATCGAGTCCGAGATGCACTACGGCACGAAGGGCGAGATCACCATCAAGGTGAACGGCGTAGTGGACCCCGACATGATCCAGGTGCTCTACCGGGCGAGCCAGGCCGGTGTGCGGATCAACCTCATCGTGCGCGGTATCTGTTGTCTCGTCCCGGGTGTCGAGGGAATCTCGGAGAACATCCGCGTGCGATCGGTCATCGGCCGCTACCTCGAGCACTCGCGGATTTTTCGCTTTGCGAACGGCAGCGGTGAGGGTCGGCCACTGCACCTGATCGGCTCCGCCGACCTCATGGAGCGCAACCTGAACCGCCGTGTGGAGGTGCTCGTGCCGGTACGCGATCGCGGCCACCGCGTGCGACTCGACACCGTCCTCGAGGAATTGCTCGCCGATGACGCTCCAAGTTGGAGCCTCACTGCAGACGGCACGTGGACGCTCAACACGAGTGGTGATCTCGTGCATCCGCAATCCCGACTTCACCGGCTCAACGTTCGGCGCTGACGGTAGTTCTGTACGGACGACGGCCCCGAAATGGGGGGATTCCAAAGGTTCCGTGCTCGTTCACCTGTCGTTCACCTGTTGAGCACGTTCGCGCAAACCCCCCTACCTAACGTGAACATCGCTTACCCACCCCCATCGAGGAGAACAGCACACGTGAACAAGTCCAAGCGTCTGTTTCTGGTGGGCACCGCAGCTCTTATTGCGCTGACGGCCGCCTGCTCAGATGACAAGAAGGCCGAGGAGACCACGACGACGGCCGCTGCAGCGACGTCGGCGCCGGAAACCACCGCCGCCCCGGAAACCACCGCCGCCCCGGAGACGACCGCCGCCGCCGAATTGAGCGGATCAATCTTCATCTCCGGTTCGTCGACGGTCGAGCCGATCAGCACCGCGGTTGCCAAGGCGTTCGGCGCCGCCAACCCGAAGGTCGCCATCCAGGTGGAGGGACCTGGTACTGGTGACGGTTTCGCCAAGTTCTGCGCCGGCGAGACCGACATCTCGAATGCCTCCCGCCCGATCAAGAAGGCCGAGGCGGAGGAGTGCGCCAAGAACGGCGTCGACTTCATCGAACTCGAGGTGGCTATCGACGGTCTGTCGGTGGTGACCTCCGCCCAGAACACGGCGGTCGAGTGCCTGAGCTACAGCGACCTCTGGGTGCTGCTGGGCCCGGATGCCACCGGTCGCAATAACTGGAAGGATGCCAACGCCGCCGCCGACGAACTGAAGGCCAAGGTGGCGGAGGAGTTCGGCAAGTTCCACTCGCCGTACCCGGATGCGTCGCTTGCCATCACCGCCCCTGGTGAGGAGTCCGGTACCTTCGATTCGTTCGTCGAGATCGTGCTCGGCAAGGTGGCGAAGAAGCTCGAGGTGGAGGACTTCGCTCCCCGCCCGGACTACACCGCCAGCCCGAATGACAACGTGATCATCGAGGGCATCTCTGCCAACCCGACCTCGCTCGGATGGGTGGGCTTCGCCTTCGTCGAGGAGAACCTCGCCAAGATCAAGCCTCTCCAGGTCGATGCTGGTAAGGGCTGCGTCGAGCCGACCCCGGCCTCGATCGCGGCCGGCGAGTACCCGATTGCTCGATCCCTCTACATCTACGTGTCGGCGAAGAAGCTTGCGGAGAACCCCACGCTGGGGGCCTTCGTGGACTACTACCTCACGGATGAGGGCCTGTCGGTGATTGGCGTTGGTGAGGGCAAGGTCCCGTATGTGGCACTTGCTGCGGCCGACGTCGACGCCACCCGCAAGGTGTGGGAAGCCAAGGAGACTGGCTCCCGCGACGGCGCAAAGTGACCTATCGGATCAAGATGTGAACCGCATGCTGGCGGGGCCAATCGGCCCCGCCAGCAGTGTGTTCGGGCAACACGCGACCAGCGCCGGGTGGCACGTAATGTTCTGGGCAAGGCCCGTCCAGATGGTTCTCATCACACGCGAACGGAAAAGTAGGAAACATGACCCTGCCGAGCGCTCCACAGCAAGCAAGTGCGCCCGTGCGGCTGCAACTTGCGCCGAAGCGTCGCAGATCCGACCGAACGATGCGGGTGGTGTTCGCGCTTGCAGCGATTACCACCTTCGCCATTACCGCCCTCATCCTCTACGTCCTCGTTGCGGACGCCTGGCGGTTCTTCTGGCACGTCGAGAAGGCCAAGTTGTGGGACATCGGGTGGTTCCCGCGGCGTGGCAAGTTCGACATCAAGACGCTGTTTGTCGGGACGCTCGTGGTGACCGGGATCGCCATGTTGATCGCCATTCCCCTGGGTCTCGGCTCGGCGCTCTACCTTGCCGAGTTTGCGCGGCCGAGGGTCCGCAAACTCCTCAAGCCGATTATCGAGATCCTCGCTGGCATCCCCAGTGTGGTGCTCGGCTACTTCGCTATCTCCTTCATCAACCCGGAACTCGTCACGAAGATCGTTGGTGGGGCCAACAAGGCGTTCAACCTTGCAGCGGCCGGTATCGCCGTCGGGATCCTCACCGTGCCGATCGTGGTGTCCGTCGCCGAGGACGCGTTGCGGGCGGTTCCCCAATCGCTCCGGGAGGCATCGTTTGGCCTCGGTGCGCGTCGGGTGACCACCACCTTCCGCGTGGTGCTGCCTGCTGGCATTTCGGGTGTCACGGCGTCGCTCATTCTCGGCATTTCGAGGGCGATCGGTGAGACGATGGTGGTTGCCATTGCGGCCGGCGCGGTGGGCGGAGGTTTGTTCTCGTTCGACCCCTTCAAGCCGGGCCAGACGATGACCGCAGCAATGGCTGCCCTCGGGTTCGGCAGTGATCAGGTGGCAGGAAGCGGCCTCGCGTTCCAGAGCCTCTTCTTCATCGGGTTCCTGCTCTTCGTCCTTACGCTGATGCTCAATGTGCTGGGCGACCGACTCGTCCGCCGTGTGCGGGAGGAGTACTGAGATGGCGCTTGCCACACCTGCACGCTTCGGCGCTGCGAGTGCCTCGGCACTCACGACGACGCGCACGAGCCGCCGCCAGTCGATCACCGGACGGGTGGTCGAAGCACTGCTCCTGCTCGCACTTCTTGCCTCGTTGGTCATCCTGACCGCGCTCATCGTCCACCTGTTCCAGAGGTCCTGGTCGGTCCTCGGGAACCGATTCGGCGACTTCGTCACCGGCACACTGGACGCATCCGACGCGTCGGCTGCAGGAATTGGTCAGGCCATTCGCGGCACCATCATCCTCTCGGTCATTGTTGCCGTCGTGGCGTTCCCGCTCGGGATCGCCTGCGCGATTTTCCTCGAGGAGTACGCCGGTAAGTCGCGACTCGCACGGATGCTGCGGTTGAACGTACGCAACCTTGCGGGTGTGCCGTCCATCGTTTACGGCATCCTCGGTCTGACCATCTTCGTGAAGTTCGCGAAGGGCGTGACCGGCGGTCGAACTGTGATTGCAGGTGGACTGACGCTTGCGGTGCTCGTCCTACCGATCGTCATCATTACGGCGTCCGAGGCGCTACGGGCGGTGCCGAAGTCGATCCGCGAGGGGGCCTACGGCGTGGGTGCCACTCAGTGGGAGACGATTCGCTCGCACGTGCTGCCGTCGGCCGGGCCGGGAATCCTCACCGGCACCATCTTGTCGCTCTCACGCGCCGCGGGAGAGGCCGCACCACTCCTGCTCGTCGGCGGGTTGACGGGGCTCCTGCGGACCGGCGACCAGAGTTTCTGGGAGCAGATCACCCAAGGCGGGTTCACCTCGCTCCCGGTGGCGATCTTCTCGTACGCCCGTCAGACAGGGTCCGATTTTCAGGCGGTCACGGGTGCGGCCTCGCTCATGTTGTTGGTCGTCGTGGTGGTACTCAACGGCATAGCAATCACCCTGCGAAACCGATTCGAGAGGCGCTGGTAAGGATGACTGGACAGAACACCACGGTGTATCGGGCGATACCCACGCAGACAGGACAGAATGTGGACGTGCAGGCAGAGGAACAACTAACAGCGCCCGAGGTGCCGGTCTTCCGTGCGGAGGCACTGGCGGTCTACTACGGCGAGTTCCGAGCGGTTCGGGACGTTAATCTCACCATTCGTCCCCGGGAGATCACTGCGTTCATCGGGCCGTCCGGGTGCGGTAAGTCGACCGTGCTTCGCTGTTTCGACCGCATGAACGACCTCATCCCGGGCGCACGGGTGGAAGGACTCGTCGAGTACCACGGGATCAACCTGTACAGCAAGGACGTCGATGCGGTCGAGGTGCGGCGTCGGGTGGGCATGGTGTTCCAGAAGCCCAATCCCTTCCCCAAGAGCATCTACGACAACCTTGCGTTCGGCCCGCGGCTCAACGGCGTCCGCAAGCGCTCGGAACTCGACACGATTGTGGAGTCCTCCCTCCGGCGGGCGGCCCTCTGGGACGAGGTAAAGGATCGCCTGAAGTCGTCGGCGATGAGCCTCTCCGGCGGTCAGCAGCAGCGCCTGTGTATCGCTCGCTGTATCGCTGTGGAACCCGACGTCATCCTGATGGACGAACCGTGTTCGGCGCTCGACCCTATTGCGACGGCACGCATCGAGGATCTCATGCAGGAGATCAAGCAGCAATTCACGATCATCATCGTGACGCACAACATGCAGCAGGCCGCGCGCGTGAGCGACCGGACTGCCTTCTTCACCACGGAGGTCAATCCGGAGAGCGATCGCCGCACCGGCATCCTCGTGGAGTTCGATGAAACACGCAAGATGTTCTCGATGCCCTCCGACGAGCGCACCGAGGCCTACGTCACAGGGAGATTCGGATGAACGAACTACGAAAGTCGTTTCACAGCGAACTCTCGGAGGTACACGGCGAACTGATGCGGATCGGCGCCCAGGTCATCGAGGCGATTCCGCGGGCTACGCGCGTGCTGCTCGACTCCGATCTGGAGGGTGCCGATTACCTCATTCAGGGTGACGACGAGATCGATGCCCGTTGCCTCGAGGTAGAGGAGCACTGCTACCGAATTCTGGCGCTCCAGGCACCGGTTGCGAGTGACCTGCGCGCAGTAATCGTTGCACTGAAGATGACCGCAGAGATCGAGCGTTCGGGCGACCTTGCGGTGAACGTCTGCAAGGCAGCGCGTCGCATCTACGGCCACTCCATGAATCCGAAGCTGCGCGGTCTCATCGCCAAGATGAGCGATCAGGCACAACAACTGTTCGCTGCGGCGATGGAGGCCTACGACGAGACCGACGCCGCAAAAGCGGCTGCTGTTGACGACATGGACAACTACCTCGATGCCCTGCAGAAGCAGTTCATCCAGACCATTTTCGAGAGCCATGCTGCCGGCACGATCGATCTCCAGGTTGCCGTGCAGCTCGGCGTGGTATCACGCTTCTACGAGCGCATCGGCGATCACGCCGTCAACATCGGCGAGAAGGTGCGCTTCCTCGTGACCGGCTGGGTGCCGGAGCACATCGGTGCGGCGCGTCACCGCATGCGCACTGATGCGACGCCGATCGGCGGTATCCCGATCACGGGTAACGGCGGCGACGGGGACAGCGTCTAGACCGACTGTGGGCGCTGTCTACTTCCTCCTCGGGCTGATCCTCGGGGTGGGCCTGTTCTGGTTGACGTGGAGACGGTCTGCGCGGAGCGAACGCCCCGAGGCCCGCGCCACCGTTGCGGCGGAGGTCGGCACGCCCGACGACGTTGCGTTCGATCGTGGTCGGGTTCAGGCAACGCTCGACAGCCTGAGTGTTGGTGTCGTGGTGGCGGACGCAGAGGGAGCGACAGTGCTCCGCAACCGTGCCGCCGAGTCGGCTGGGGGAGCGCATCATGGCGATGTCCTCGTTGCAGAAGCACTCGAGCCTCTGCTGCGCGCGGCAGTGCGAGGTGAGGAAGGCCGTCGAACGCTCGAACTGTTCGGCCCGCCGGGTCGGGTCCTCGTGATCGAGGCACGGCCGACCGTCGGCGGCGGGGCGGTGGCCACCATCCTCGACATCACCGAGCGGGCACGCGTCGATGCCGTGCGGACCGACTTCGTGGCGAACATCAGTCATGAACTGCGCACGCCGATCGGGGCGCTCTCGCTGCTTGCCGAGACCTTGGTCGATGCCGACGACCCGACGGTTGTTGCACGCTTGTCCGGGAAGATTGTCAAGGAAGCGGAGCGTCTGGCCCGGACGATTGATGACCTTCTTGAACTGTCCCGGATTGAACTTGGTGGCGACGCGCTTTGTGAGCCAGTTCGCGCCTGCCTCGTGGTGCACGATGCGATCGAGCGCGTGCGCGGCGTCGCGGAGGGTCGACAGATCCAGATTGGCGTCACGTGCGACGACGACACTATTCGTGCGGTGGGCGACCGGCGGCAGTTGGTATCGGCGCTCGGAAATCTCATCGACAACGCGATCAAATACTCCGAAGATGGCAGCACTGTTGAGGTGTCTGCCCGGCAGGACGCAGACCGTGTCCTGTTCGAGGTGTCCGATCACGGGATGGGGATCGGTCCCCAGCATCTGGAGCGCATTTTCGAGCGCTTTTACCGTGTGGACCGGGCACGTTCGCGCGAGACGGGCGGGACCGGACTGGGTCTCGCCATCGTGAGGCACGTTGCGGTGAACCACGGTGGCGATGTCAGTGTCTTTTCCCAAGAGGGCGAGGGGTCGACCTTCACCTTGAGCATCCCAGCGGCAACGGAGTAGGACGAGCAGATGGCAATTCCGACCGTGTTCATCGTCGAGGACGAGGAGTCGTTCGTCGACGCACTCACCGTGGGCCTGAAGAAGGAGGGCTTCCGTGTGGCGACGGCGAGCGACGGAGCCGAGGCACTTGCGCGTTTCGACGAGGTTCGCCCCGACATCGTGCTGCTCGACGTGATGCTGCCGCGGATCTCGGGGATCGACGTGTGTCGCGAACTCCGCAAGAAGAGCCAGGTGCCCATCATCATGCTCACTGCAAAGACCTCGGAGATCGACACGGTGGTTGGTCTCGAGGTGGGCGCCGACGACTACATCACCAAGCCGTACCGGATGCGGGAGTTGTTGGCACGCATCCGGGCAGTACTGCGCCGGGCACCGGCAGACCGTAGCGACGACATCCCTGCGGGAAGCCTGGAAGTCGGTGACGTTGCCCTCGACCCCGAGGAACATGTGGTGTTCATCCGGGGGGACGCTGCGAGTCTCCCGCTCAAGGAGTTCGAGTTGCTCCACTTGTTGCTGGCGAACGCTGGCCGAGTGTTGTCACGGGACATCCTCATCGATCGGGTGTGGGGGAGCGATTACGTCGGCGACACCAAGACCCTCGATGTCCACATCAAGCGCCTGCGGGCGAGGGTGGAAACCGATCCGTCGCACCCGACGCGGATCGTCACCATCCGGGGGCTCGGGTACAAGTACGAGAAGCCCCGCTGAGCCACTGATGGCAGTGGCGACCACAACCTAGAGTGATCCCGTGGCAGGCGATCGTTGGGCGAACGCTCGACATGGGCGGGCCGAACGCAACCGTGGTCTGACCCGGCACCAGCGTCAGGTCATCGGTGGGTTCGAGACGATCGCCTCGACGCATGCGTTGATGGTGGCGGCCGACGCGGTGATGCTCGTTGCGCTTGCGAGCACCGTGCTGAGCCTCGATGCCGATGCGGCGCGCACCCGAGTGCTGCTCTATCAGGTCACGACGCTCGCCCCGTTTACTGTCGTCGCCCCGTTCATCGGGCCACTCATCGACCGTATGCGCGGTGGTCGTCGCTTCATGGTGGAGCTTGCCGCGTTCGGCCGCATCCTCGTCTCGATCGCGCTGATCCTTGCGCTCGACAGCCTCTGGCTCTACCCCGTGGCACTTGCGGCGCTGATCCTGAAGCAGACCTACTCGGTCTCGAAGTCGGCCCTCGTGCCCCTCGTCGCAAGCTCCGACGCCGACCTCATGGAGGCCAATGCCAAACTCGGCGTGATCGCCGGTGTGACGGCCGTGGTTGCCGCCGCCCCGGCTGCGGTGCTGCAGTTGGTGAGCCCAAAGGCCACGTTGGTGCTCTCGGCATTCGGCTTCCTCGTTGCCTTTGCGTCCGCAACGCGGCTGCCGCGGGAGGTGGTGGCGCGGCGTCGGGAGACGGAGGAAGAGAAACACGAGTTGCGGTCACCGACCGTCGTCGTGGGTGCCAGTGCCATCGTGCTGTTGCGTGCCTCGGTGGGATTCCTGCAGTTCCTCCTCTTCTTCTGGCTCCGCGATCAGGGAGCGGGAAAGTGGTTCGGTGCTGCGATTGCCGTTGGCGCGCTTGCGACGATGCTCGGCAACATC
>Ga0129333_10005934_pt1 | contig 11517 bp, 13 predicted proteins | sample CPB6_08_DNA_FD_94474 | JGI IMG/M metagenome (GOLD analysis project Ga0129333, IMG submission 94474) | Freshwater to marine salinity gradient microbial communities from Chesapeake Bay, USA - CPBay_Sum_0.6_0.8_DNA | ecosystem: Environmental > Aquatic > Marine > Coastal | place: USA: Chesapeake...
ACTCTTGATGACTTACCTCGAGCCAGTTCCGCGAAGTCGGGATTTCTCTTTTGAGGCATCAACGATGATCCGGTTGAGAACTCATCCGGCAAAGTCACAAAACCAAACTCGCGTGTTGACCAGAGAATGATTTCTTCAGCAAACCTAGAGATATCCAGAGCTATTTGACTGCAAATAAAAAGGAATTCACTCACGAAGTCTCGAGAACTTGTTGCATCAAGACTATTGAAAGCTACTTCTTGAAATCCTAGTTCTTGAGCAATCTGCTTGAAGTTAATCGAAACTGAACTTCCGGTACCTGCACCTGAACCTAGTGGAAGTGAGTTATGCCGATTAAACCAGTCACGTAAACGAGTTAAGTTGCGACCAAGAGCAAAACCGTGCTTGAGTAACTCGTGACTCGCAATAATAGGTTGAGCTCGCTGCGTATGTGTATATGATGTTGAAAATACGTCGACTAATTCTTCGCTACGTTCAGCAATCGTATGTATAAGTTCACGGATTTGAAGTTGAAGTTTTTCAGACTCGGCAAAAAGCAAAAGTTTTAGATCAGTAACCACTTGATCATTGCGACTTCTACCAATTCGAATCAGGCTTGCTTCACTGCCAACCCGCTCAACCAGCAATCGTTCGAGAAAGCCGTGCACATCTTCATCCGTAGCCGCAAACTTCAAAATCCCGCTTTGAAACTCTACTGCAATCTCAGTCAATGTCTCTGCTATCCGCTGCTGTAAGCCTTTGGCTATCAGACTTGATTCACCAAGCGCATTTACATAAGCCATAGATTGTTGAATGTCATAGGGCAACAGTCTGATGTCAAGGTAGATTGACTGGCCAAGTTGAAACGCACTCGCATCAAGGGGCTTTTCAAAGCGACCACCCCACAATTGATGGTTATCCATTTCGCTTTCTTTTCGAACGTGCTGAACTTAATTTCGATGACAATCCCCAAATTTGTATGAAACCTCGGGCTGCACTTTGATCGAACGTATCACCTGTGTCGTAAGTTGCAAGATTAAAGTCATAAAGGCTTTCACTAGACTTTCGCCCAGTTGCCACTGCTCTACCATTGTAAAGTTCCATTCGAATCTCTCCGGAGACCGTACTGTTCACTTCATCAATGAAAACATCCAGTGCTTGTTTCAAAGGTGAAAACCATAAGCCGTCATACACCAATTCGCTCCATCGTTGTGAAACTTGACGATAAAACCGAGCCAATTCACGCTCAACGGTGACGGACACAAGTTCTTGATGTGCTGCAATCAACGTCATCGCACCTGGTGCTTCATAAATTTCTCGGCTCTTGATTCCAACAAGTCGATCTTCAACCATATCAATTCGACCGACACCATGGTTGCCTGCTTGAAGATTAAGTTCAGTGATAGCCTCAAGCATCGAAACTTTTTTCCCGTCGATAGCTGTTGGTATGCCACGTTCGAATGTGATAACAACTTCATCTTTTGGTCGTGACACTGATGGGTCTTTTGTGTAGGAATAGATATCCTCAATCGGCGCATTCCAGATATCTTCTAAAAATCCTGTTTCGACTGTTCTCCCCCACACATTTGCATCGATTGAATATGGACTCTTCTTGGTAGTGTCGATTGGGATGTTGTTCTCGTTTGCAAAATCGATAGCCACGTCTCGTGTAAGCGAAAGATCTCTCACCGGAGCTAAACATTCAAGTTCAGGAGCAAGTGAAGCAATTCCGACTTCAAATCTCACTTGGTCATTTCCTTTGCCAGTGCAACCATGTGCCACGATATTTGCATTATGTTGAGCTGCTGCCTTCACCAAATGAGTGACAATTACAGGACGACTTAGTGCGGAAATCAAAGGATAGCGATTCATATAGAGCGCTTCGGCCTTTAATGCTTTTGTCAGGTAGTCGTTTGCAAATTCCTCTTTGGCATCTGCGATATAAGCATCACTCGCACCACATGCAAGGGCTCTTGCGCGGATAACATCCATATCCTCGCCACCTTGTCCAACATCAACTGCCACCGCAATCACATCTGCGCCGGTTTTCTCTTTGATAAATGAGATTCCAACAGATGTATCAAGACCTCCGGAATAAGCTAGAACAACTTTCTTGCTCACTAGTTCACATCCCTCATGTATGCACCGAACTTCTCTTCGGCCAGTTTCACAATCTTTGTCCTGAGGTCAACTGCCTCTGATTCACGTAAGGTGCGTTCCATACTGCGCAGTAGTAAGTTGATGGTTACAGATTTTTTACCTTCTTCAATTGGTTTGCCTCTGTACACATCAGAGAGATTCACAGATTCGATGATGTCTAAGTCAGAAGACCATGCAGTTTCGATCAAGTCTTGGACAGTAACTTTTTCGTCGACAATAAGTGAAACATCAATCTCAATAAAGGGTAGATTGCTCTGACGCTTCACCTGCACCACGCTTGAGCGTTCAATCAACGCATCAAAATCAATTTCAAATCCAACAATCCGTTGTGATATTGAAAGAGTCTTACTCAACTCGGGATGCATCTCGCCAACAAACCCAATCACGTTACCGTTCGTAATCACTGCTGCCGATCTTCCAGGATGCCAGGGTTCCCATTGGGTTTGACGAAACTCTAGGTAAACTCCTAGCACTTTTGCCAAATTCCGGACAAGTGAAAGAATAGAAATCCAGTCCCAATCAAGTTCAGTCTTTCCTGAACTGAAACGGCGACCTGTTGCTAGTGCAGCAAGATATCGAGGCTGCATTCCGACCGAGGCAAACAACAGTTTGATGTCATCTTCTGCAGGTTTTTTATTAGTTTCGAAAATTGGTGCTGATGATGGTTTATCGAGAAACACTGTTCCAAATTCGTAGACTGGTATAGAAACTGCTCCACGCCCAAAATTCCGTTCCATCACACTAAGCAGTCCCGGTAGCAGTGTGGTACGAAGACCTGCCTGCTCAGCATTCAGGGGATTTGCAACCTGAACAAGTAGACGCCTTGGATCGTCTGCTGATATACCTAGTCGATCAAAGTCAGCATCGCCGACGAATGGATAATTTAACACTTCCACAAGGCCTTGTTGGGCAAGAAAATTGAGAGCGCGGCGACGCTGTTCGAGTGCCAGATTTCTGCCACCAAAGGCGGCAGGGGGCTGATTAATTCCAATTCTTTCATATCCGAAAAATCGGGCTACCTCTTCAGCGAAATCATTTTCATTCAATAAGTCGGAGCGCCAACTTGGAGAAACTATGTTGAAGCGCTCACCATTCTTCGAAACAATACATCCAACACTTTGTAAAGCAAGCATGATTTCGGCATCGCTGTAGTCACTTCCAATAATTCTTTTAGCAAAATCTGCACGAACCACTATTTGTTCTGGTTTCGAATAATTGTTGACTTCAACTGCACCGATTTCCTGAGCACCAGCGATATCTCTTAATAATTGGCTTGCTCGAGCAGATGCAATTGGCGCAAGAAGGGGGTCTACCCCTCGTTCGAAGCGTCGGGATGCTTCGGATCCGAGTTTGTGACGGCGAGAGGTTAGTGCAACGCGGGTTTGGAAAAAGTGCGCTGCCTCCAGGGCAATTCTTCTTGTTTGCTCGCTTATCTCCGTACTGGCCCCACCCATCGTGCCTGCAAGTCCAATGACACCGGAATCATCCGCAATAACAATATCGTCGGCATATAGTCTTCGCTCAACACCATCAAGTGTGGTGATCTGGGTGTCTTTTCCTGCAGAGCGAACTTGAATATCACCTTGAAGCTTATCTGCATCAAATGCATGTAAAGGCTGACCCAACTCAAGCATTACATAATTCGTAACATCAACTGCAAGTGAAATGGGGCGCATTCCACACAATTGGATTCTGCGTTGCATCCAGTACGGCGTCACCGTCTCTGGCTGGTAGTTTTCAATAGTCCGAATCACAATTCGGTCTGCAGCATTTCGATCTTCAATCCTCACACCAACCGCTTTTGCATTTTTCGCTCCTGCTGTATCGATGAGATTCGCTCTGTCGCTCCATTTCCACGACGTCTTTGCGGCAATTTCTCTCGAGATACCGCGTATAGACATTGCATAACCGCGATCGGGCAACACCGAAACATCTATTACATCATCAATGATTTGTAAAAGCTCTATTGCATCGGCACCAAGATCTGCCGTGAGATTGAATGTGCCCAATCGGATAATTCCGTTGTGATCATCTCCCAGACCAAGTTCACGTGCACTACAAATCATTCCATCTGAAGTGTGACCATACGTTTCTCGCGCGGCAATCACAAAATTGCCAGGCAATACTGCTCCGGGCAAAGCAACTACAACGAGATCGTCAACCAAAAAATTGCTCGCACCACAAACGATTCCTCGCACAGTGGTGCCATCATCAACTTGACACCAGCGAATAGTTTTTCCATTTTTCTGCGGTTCCTCAACAAAACTCAAAACTTTTCCAACAATTACCGGACCAGATATATCTAAACCAAGGTGTTCAATACTTTCTACTTCAAACCCTAAGTCCGTCAGAATTTGGCCAATATCTTCTGCGGTAGTGCCAGCAGGAATATCAATTTCATCTTTAAGCCACGACAATGGGAATTTCATAGCGGATCAACTCCGAACTGTCGTGAAAATCTGATATCGCCCTCAACTAAATCACGCATATCAGTGATGGTGTGTCGAAACATTGCAGTGCGTTCAAGACCCACACCGAAAGCAAATCCTGAATACTCTTCTGGATCTATTCCGCATGCTCTAAGAACAGCAGGATTTACCATCCCACATCCACCCCACTCAATCCAACGAGCCCCACCCTTGGCATCTTCAAACCATAAATCTAGTTCTGCACTTGGTTCTGTAAACGGAAAGTAAGAGGGCCGCAAACGTGTTTTTGCGTGTGAACCAAAGAGTGCACGTGCAAAATGATCAAGCGTTCCACGTAAATCTGCCATCGTTAAATTCTTGTCGACAGCTAAGGCTTCTACTTGATGAAATACAGGCGTGTGGGTTGCGTCTAACTCGTCTGTCCGAAAAACACGACCGGGAACTCCCACATAGATTGGTGGCGATTGTGACAACATAACTCGTGCTTGAACTGGAGACGTATGTGTTCGTAGTACGAGGTGTGAATTCTCATCGCCGACATAAAAAGTGTCTTGCATCGAACGTGCAGGGTGATTTTCTGGGATATTTAAGGCATCAAAATTGAGCCACTCGGCTTCAAGTTCGGGACCTTCCTTAATCTCCCATCCCATTGCAGTGAATACATCAATCACACGTTCAGTAATCATGCTGATGGGATGGCGAGCACCTGGAAGTGATGTGAAGAGCGCTTCAGTAACGTCTACGCGTTCAGCTTCAAGTGCTTGATCTAAAGCTTCTCTTTCAAGGGCTACCTCACGATTTGCAAATGCTGAATTTATGGCCTGACGAGCATTGCCAACTCGTGCGCCTACCTCGGCTTTATGCTCAGAAGTCAAGCCTGCGATTTGGCGATTAGCAAGTGCGATTGGAGATTTTTCCCCTACATGCAACTGTTTTACTTCTTTTAGTTCCTGAAGGTTCTTAGCATTTTCAATTGCATTGAGAGCACTTGAAACCAGCGCCTCGATTGCTGAGGCTTCTAAATCTGTTGGCAGCATGCTCACAATTTCCTCCTTCGCCAATCCTAGGCGTTCATCCTGCTCGCATAGCTTTGATAGGCACAAATACTTGCGACGACTCCTGCATTGAGACTTTCAGCAACAGCACTCATCTCAACGCGTATCTGATGATGAGCAACTTTGAGCAACTCATCTGAGATTCCATGGCTTTCATTTCCAATAATCCATGCATGCGGGCTAGATAACGTTGAAGTTGCAATCGCTTCTTGCAAACCTACATTTCCTTCCATAACTGTTGCAAGTAACTGGAGATTTGGAAGGTCATCTGTCGAAGCAAGTTCGATAATCGGAACGCTGAAAGCATAACCAGCACAGCTTCGAAGCACTTTGCCAGACCATGGATCTACACAATTGCCAAATAGATAGATAGCGTCAAATTCAAATGCGTGTGCGCTTCGGATAATTGTTCCGAGATTTCCAGGATCCGACAGCGAATCAAGAATGAGCGCGCGTTCGAGGACTTTGGGCTCATGATTCGGGATACGACACACTGCATAGATTCCAGGTGGTGTCTTTGTATCGGAAATCTTGTTTGAAGCTTTTGAGTTAATTAGGTGTACTTTGGTTGATCCATAGTCTGAAGACTCAAACTCCTCGGTGCAGAGAATATGTATCACTACACCAGCGGCAAGAGCCGCCTGAACGTTGCTCAATCCTTCAACGAGACATTGCTGTCGAATTTTTCGTTCAGACTTTTGGAGTAATGCAAAAGCGCCCCGGACAAGATCCGAGTCTGGACCAAGTGCAGGGCGCGATTGCATAGGAACTCTTAAGCAGCAATATTGGATTTAGAAATTTTCACCAATTCTGCAAAAGCTTTTTCATCGTTAACAGCGAGTTCCGCAAGCATTCTGCGGTCAACTTCAATTCCGGCAGCCTTCAATCCCTGAATGAATCGGTTGTAGGTCATGCCGTGATTTCGGGCCGCAGCATTGATACGAGTGATCCACAGCTGTCGGAATTCACCTTTTCTGCTTCGACGATCTGCGTAGGCATAAACCAATGAATGAGTAACCTGCTCTTTCGCCTTGCGATAGAGGCGAGACCGCTGACCGCGATAGCCGCTTGCCTGCTCAAGTACTGAGCGACGTTTTTTCTGAGCGTTTACTGCTCTTTTTACACGTGCCATGTCGAACTCCTAACGATTTCCAAGTAGACGTTGTGCTTTTTGTGCGTCACCTTTAGGAAGTTCGGAAACGCCTGTGAGTCGACGCGTACGTCGGGACGACTTACCTTCGAGCAGGTGTCGCTTATTTGTTCGCTCGTGAACAATCTTTCCTGTGCCTGTTACTTTGAAGCGCTTTTTCGCTCCAGAGTGTGTTTTCATTTTCGGCATATTAACCTTCCTGCTCGTCACTCGAAGTAGTTTTCTTCGAAGTTTTCTTCTTCATAGGAGCAACCACCATCACCATATCGCGACCATCTAACAATGGACTTGATTCAACAAATCCAATCTCTGCCAAATCTTCAATCAGGCGTTCGAGTAATTTGCGTCCCATTTCTGGTCGGCTTTGTTCGCGTCCACGAAACATGATGCGAACTTTTACTTTATCTCCCGCATTGAGAAATCGAGCAATGTGGCCTTTTTTGGTTTCATAGTCGTGATCATCAATTTTCGGTCGGAATTTCATTTCCTTGACTTGCGCGTTTACTTGATTCTTTTTTGCTTCTCGCGCTTTTTGTGCGGCTTCGTACTTGAACTTTCCATAATCCATCAGTTTGCACACTGGCGGTTGGGAATCAGGGGCAACTTCAACTAGGTCTAAGTCAAGTTGTTCTGCTAGTTCTAAAGCTTTCTCCACACTGATGATGCCAATCTGTTCACCTTCAGCGCCGATGAGCCGTACTTGCGCAACGCGGATCCGATCATTGATTCGCAGTTCGACTGTGATAACTCCTCCTTCTTTCAACAAAAAAGCCCGCATGCAAGCACGCGGGAATCCCTTTGACCTGAGCACCTGAGGCACTGAGGTGGGAGTTTCCTCCGCTTGCTTGATGGCTAAGCCATTTGTATGGGTACAGTGTAGCCCTATGGCCGACGATACTTCAAAACTTCCATCCCTTGATGCCGCACGGGACCTCGCCCAACTCACTTCAATTGAGGTTATTGTGCTCCATGCGAGTGACTTGATGACTGCGGCGGCAATTAAGCTCGGATTATTCGAAAATACCCAACGTGACCTTGCCGAGGCAAGAATTCTGATTCACACACTCGCAGGATTACTCGATGCGGCCGTTCCATATTTGGGACATCACCATGCGGCACCGCTACGAGACGGATTGAAAACATTGCAACTGGCATTTCGTGAATATTCCAATGTCCAAGATGAACCAGGTTCTGGACCTGGAGAGAAATACACGGGATTTGTCTGTTAGGTGGTTGCGATTGATGCAATGTCGCTCAGTGTCAAAGCGATTTTATGTTCATCATTGATGTCAAGGAGTATTCCGTCATAATTTTGCTCGAGCGCTTCCAGCGCAAGATCCTTAGATGTTTTTACTAGCGGTCGAGCAAGAGGATCAAACTTTGTAAGGCTCTCTAACGAAGTGAAGGCAAGTATCGCTCTTCGACCATCCCTTGACGTAAAAGTAACTTGCACCATCTCCTTATCGGCAGTTGTTTTTTGTTCTCTCAGTGGAAGAAGTAGACGGGATTGCGAAATAGCAACTACAAGCCCCTGACGAGTGAGTTCATTTGGATGTTCCAGCCAAACTGCATACGCAGATTGAATTGCCTCAGGAATCTGACCAAAATCTTCACCGACCAATGAGTCCTACTTTGGGGTTTGAGGTAGACCACACGATGGCGTTGAACCAGGTAAACGGCCACGATTCTTTGCTATCACTTGATAGATTGCCCAAGCAATCCAAGAAAAGGGAGGAATAAAAGTAAGCAGACCAATCGGTAATTGCCAACCCCCGTTTCGAATAAGTAGTGCGCCGAAATTTTGAGCACCTGGATACACCCGAATCTTGTTGTCCACTACTTCAACCCACCACGCTGCACGTTCGATGTCTTTCTGGGTGAGTCCAAATTGAGTCACGTCGATGGTGTTGTTGCGAACGTTTTGCCAGTCACCGGGAAAAAATCTTTCAAACTGGCCGATACTTTTTTGGCAAAAGCCACAATCCGCTTCAGTAAGCACGATTGGGCTTGAGAATCCCGCTGGTGCATCCCCACGACCTGGTAACTTCATAACTCTCACTTAAGTTTTAATAATTGTGCAAGGCTCAAGAGTACCGCTTCAGCACTTTCTTTGCCTTTGTTGTTGTTTTTCTGGCATCGATCCCAGGCTTGCTGCTCATTCTCTACCATCAAAACTCCGAACCCAACTGGCTTCTCCACGTCAATTGAAATTTGCGTTAAACCTTGAGTTACTGACTGACATATATAGTCAAAATGTGGAGTATCTCCGCGAATCACAACTCCTAGTGCAATTGCAGCATCAAATTCTTTCAAGCAATTCTTAATCATTAGCGACAACTCAAATGCGCCAGCAACGCGAACTACCTCAAACGATGCGGAGGCCTCATCAAGTGCTTCGGACGCACCAACTATCAGTTCGTCAACAATTTCGCTATTCCAAAGAGACGCAACAATGGCTATTCGTGTGTTTGGTAGTTGTACTTTGATGCTGGGACTGTCGCTACTCATAGTTTCCCATTTTCAACTTCAGTCAGTTCATGTCCAAGCTTGTCGCGCTTCGTTCTCAGATATGTAATATTGTCTTTACCGGGAGTAATTTCCAGGGGTACTCGCTCAAATATGGAAAGCCCGTAGCCCTCTAAGCCCGCACGTTTTGCTGGATTATTCGTCAACAACCTCATTGATTTCACACCTAGATCAACCAAGATTTGTGCACCAATTCCATAATCTCGACTATCGGCAGGCATACCTAATTTCAAATTCGCTTCAACGGTGTCGAGCCCTTGCTCCTGAAGTTCATACGCTTGCAATTTGCGTAGCAATCCGATACCCCTACCCTCATGACCACGCATATAGAGCACAACACCTCGCCCTTCTTCTGCAACTTTTTCAAGTGCAGCTTCGAGTTGTGGCCCGCAATCACATCGAAGTGATCCAAGTGCATCCCCAGTTAAACATTCCGAATGAACCCGAACCAGTACTTTCTCACCATTGCCAATCTCACCCATCACTAATGCAATATGTTCAACTCCATCAACGAGACTCTTAAATCCAATAGCAAAGAATTCGCCGAACTTCGTTGGCAACTTGGATTGAGCAACACGCTTTACTTGTTTTTCAGTTTTCCGTATGTAATGAATAAGTTCAGCGATTGAAATCATTTTCAATTCATTTTGATCTGCGAATCTCCGACAAGCCTCTGCTCGCATCACAGATCCATCATCGTGTACGAGTTCACAGATTACTCCGACGGGATGTAGTCCCGCTAACCTCGCTAAATCAACTGCGGCCTCAGTGTGCCCAGATCTTCTCAGCACTCCACCATCAACGGCTCGGAGAGGGAAAATGTGTCCTGGTCGCTTCAAGTCAGTCGCTTCAGTTAATGGATCAGCAAGCGTTCGTACAGTGTGAGCACGATCAGCTGCCGAAATTCCGGTTGTTACACCTTGAGCACTATCCACCGATACTGTGTATGCAGTTTTATGAGTCTCCTCATTGATATGTGTCATCATCGGAATGTTAAGTCTGTCAAGCCAATCACCCATCATTGGCACACAAATCACACCACTTGTGTGACGCACCATAAATCCCATTAGCTCGTTCGTGGCAAGTTGGGCGGCGAATATCAAGTCGCCTTCATTTTCTCGCTCTTCATCATCAACAACTACTACGGCTTTGCCTAGCCGAATATCTTGAATGGCGTCCTGAATCGAATCAAGCTTTATATTGTCCATATCTATGAATTCACCAATTTCTCTAGATGACGCGCAACAATGTCAGATTCTAGGTTTACTTCATTTCCCACATCTTTCGAACCAAGAATTGTGTGTTCAAGAGTCGCAGGAATGAGTGAAACTTCAAACCAAGATTCTCCAAGATCGGAGACCGTCAGTGAAACTCCATCAACTGCGATTGAGCCTCGTCTCACTACATACTTTTGCAACGCGCTTGAGGCAGAAATTCTCAACCGCCTCCAATTTGTCAATTGCTCAATCTCAAGAATGGTTCCCACCTCGTCAATGTGTCCTTGAACGAGATGTCCACCAACGAAATCTGTTAGCGTCATAGGAAATTCGATATTTACAACATTCCTCACACGCAAGCCACCGAGATTTGTTTTACTTAGAGTAATTCCCATAACATCAAAACTGACAACATCCCCGTTGATGGTAGTGGCGGTTAGGCACACCCCATTAACGCTGATGCTGTCCCCTATCTTTACGCTCGTTGGGAGACTTGTAAGTTCAATTTCTATGACACCAAAGTCGTGAGTTGTTTGGATATTTGTCACAACCCCAATTTGCTGAATGATGCCTGTAAACACAGCCAAAGGTTAGTGTGAACAGCGGTTCATCCGCAGGACGGTAACGGCGTCCTCACCAACTGCGAATTGTTCAATAATTTGTCCCTTAAGTGCGTCTTTCAGGGATGAAATCCCAAGCCCCTTCACCGCAGACACACCATCGCCAAGCATCATCGGAGCACTGATCCAAATTAATCGATTTACAAGATTGGCTTTCAAGAATGCGCCAGCAACCAACCCTCCAGCTTCAATCAGAAGATGCTTTTTCCCATCAGTGGATGCTGTATTAAGTAGGTCCTTGGGATTATGGGAATTAACTGATGTGAAGCGCCCATCAATATTTGAGAAATTCTCTAAAGCACTCTTTCCCAATACATACACGTGTGGTTGAACATCCACAGCATAGTCACGTACTGTGTAATGAGGATTATCATGTTTTAC
>Ga0129333_10005935_pt1 | contig 11516 bp, 3 predicted proteins | sample CPB6_08_DNA_FD_94474 | JGI IMG/M metagenome (GOLD analysis project Ga0129333, IMG submission 94474) | Freshwater to marine salinity gradient microbial communities from Chesapeake Bay, USA - CPBay_Sum_0.6_0.8_DNA | ecosystem: Environmental > Aquatic > Marine > Coastal | place: USA: Chesapeake Bay...
ATCAATAGTTTTGAAAAAGGCGGTATGATGTATTTTGATACCAATCGCGTTCCTTTTAGTGGTGTCTATCAAGTAATTGATGTAAAAAGTTATTTGAAAGATGGGGTATTCACGCAAAAATTAAATGTTACACGGGTCCCAGGACAGATTATAGATCAAAATATTGTTCCTCAAGACCCTAGAGATTTTATTATAGATTCCCCAGATCCTAAAGATAGAGTAAAAGAAGGAACTACACAGGCTCTTGACTTTGGTCAAAGAGTTGATAGTGAAACATTGCAAGAGCAATTTGACAGAGGAATACCAACTTCTGGCCTTCCTGGAGAACCAAGCAATTTTTCTGGTCTTCCTGGCGGCCTTGGCGGTAATAATGACAGTTTAAAACCTCAAGGGTTTGGTGCTTTAGGTAATTTAGGAATTTTACAGTCAGTTAGTGCTCAAGTAGGTTTGCCTTTACCTGGAGATTTTTCTAGAAACATAAGAATAAGTCAAGCAGGTCTAGCAGCCCTAAGTCAAGTAGGTGTTGAGAATGCTTCAAAAGTAAAATCTACAGTAGACACACTATTTGCATCTAAGCAACTATCTAATTATAAATCTCTTGCTTCTGACTTAATCACGGCAGACCTTAATAAGAATTTGAATCTTCCATTTCAAGGCAGTGGTATAGGAGAAGGTGTAACCAATCCTATTTCTAAAGAAGAACTTTCTTTAGGTTTAGAATCATTGTCATACACTGATGGAATTCCAAAAAATATTAATAATTTTAACATTAGTAGTGTAGCTAGATTATCTAATAAAAGTAATGCAGATGTGTTAGGGAATTTAAATGACAGAGTTAGTTCTTTGTTAGGTAGTCCTGCAGATCCTAATGCTTTAGGAGCTAGAGTAAATGCTGACCTAAGTAAGATTTCAGGATTAGGTAATAAATTTCCAAGTCAGATGTCAAATAAAATTTCTGAATTCAAAAGTCTGCCAGATAATGTTAATTTGTCTGAAGAAGTTAAACGAGGTTTGCGTTTAGAATACATTTCTCCATCTAACCTTAAAAATCTGCCTCCAACACAACCACTTACGTCAGCTCCGCTGCCTGATGTTAATATGGATTATGTTAATTCAGTAGCAGCTACTGGGGGCCCTCAGGCGGTAGCTAATTTATTTGGGGCTACTAGTGTAAAAAATATTAGCGGCAATTTAATCTCTAAACAAAATTTAAATGATGCCTTAGAAAGCACACCTGCTGGAATATATAATCCTTTAAAGGATTTTAGAAAGAATACAAATATAACTGACGTAGCTTTTAATTCTGCTAGAGCATTAATTGGTAAGACACAGATCAACCCTTTAGTAGGCAGTAATTATATTGCTGATCAAAGTAAAACCGGAAGTGTTACGACTCGTTTCGGAAGTAAGACTGAAGGCAAGAATCCTTTGGATAAATTAGTAAACAGAGTTGGAACTACACAAGTTTCTTATAACGGAAATGATTCAGTGATAAGGGACAATTTAGGATTACCACCGTTGTAATATGTCACAGAATTTTGAAACTAGAAGAAGATCACCACCGCCATCTGCAGGACCATTTCTAGCAGAAGTAACTAGTCACCTTGATCCTATGTATATGGGTAGGCTAGAGGTAGCTTTAATAAAAACTATTCCAAGCAGCACTGAGTTTCAAGCTGAAACTTATGTTGCTAATTATTGTTCTCCTTTTATGGGTAGCACCTCGGTAAGGTTTGAAGGTAATAATCCTGGAGATTTTAATGATGTAATGAAAAGTTACGGATTTTGGTTTGTCCCTCCAGATATTGGAACTACCGTAATGGTTATCTTTATTGGGGGAGATCCTAATCAATGCTATTGGTTTGGTTGCATTCAAACACCGTTTCAAAATCATATGGTTCCGGGCATTGCTGCAAGCAGCGAAGTTCTAATGACAGATGCTCAGGCTAGAGATTTTCAAACATCTTATCTACCAGTAGCTGAAAGACATAAAACTAGCCTTAAAGAAGGCGCATCTACAGCAGGCAAACCTAAGCCAGTTCATCCATTTGCACTAAGATTAAAAACACAAGGGTTATTAAAGGATGATGTGAGGGGTGTTACATCAAGTGGTGCTAGGAGAGAAGTCCCTAGTTCTGTGTTTGGAATAAGCACACCTGGTCCTATCGACTCAAGTGAAGGTGCAAAAACTGGAAAGATTGGTTACAAAACTAGAAATAGAGATGGTATAGATGCTTATGTTAGTAGACTAGGCGGCACTACCTTTGTAATGGATGACGGTGATAGAGACGGAAAGAACGAACTTGTTAGACTAAGGACTAGAACTGGTCATCAGATATTAATGCACAATAGTAGTGATTTAATCTACATTGCTAATAGTAAAGGCACGGCATGGATAGAATTAACTAGCAACGGAAAAATAGATATCTACGCATATGATAGTGTTAGTATTCATTCTGAACATGACTTTAATTTTAGAGCAGATAGGGATATAAACTTTGAAGCAGGACGTAACATACATGTTAGGTCAGGTAAAAATATGGAAGTAAACATTGGAGGCTTTCATAATTTTACAGTAGAAGAGAACAGCAAAGTTAGCATTAGAGGTAATCAAGATTACACTATTGGGGGGACTGCTAAATCTACAGTTGTAGGTGATTTTCAAATTTTAACAGGTCAAAATTTTGTTGCAAGTGCTGATGGTGGTATTGATCTAAGCGGTGAAAGTCATGTTAAAATTGGTAGTGCTGAATCATTACACGTTGGGGCAAATGGTAGAATATACCTAACAGGATCACAAATTGATCTTAACGGCCCTGCCGCCGATGCACCGGCTATCGCAACTCAAGCTGAAACTCCGCCTATATTACCGCTCTTTAACCTTCCTAATAGAAAGAAAAAAGAAGGATGGGAAAATAATGTTTTCTTTAGGGCTGATCCTATTAAGAGTATTATGCAACGTGTTCCTACACACGAACCTTATGATCAGCATGAGAACGTAAACCCAGAACAATTCAGTCCTCAGGCTACTGATGTTACATTAAGTGATAGGACGAAAGATGGAATAGCACCTAATCCTGCATCTGCTGCCGGCGGAGCGAGCGAACCTCAACAACCTGCAAATCAACCAGAAGTAGTTTCCGGGACTTGTAGTCCTCAATATGCTAAAGATATAAACAATTCTGCAGGACAAGCCGGAATAGCTGCTATAAAAGATGCCTGCAAAAAACTTAATTTCACAAGTCCATTTGCTGTAGCTTCGTTATTAGGTATTGCAGGAGGTGAATGCGCATGGAGATTAGTTGAAGAAAACTTTAATTACAGTGCTCCTAGATTGTTACAGGTATTTCCAAGTGTGTTTAAAGGCGATCAAGCATTAGCACAAAAGTATGCAGGCAATCCTAATAACAGTTTACCTGAATTTTTATACGGTTATCAAACTGATAAAGGAAAAGGTTTAGGAAATACGCAGCCTGGCGACGGTGCAAAATTTATTGGACGTGGGTATATTCAATTAACAGGTAGAGCTAACTATTCTAGATACAGTAAACTTTTATATGACAGAAGACTCGTAGACACACCTACTGCATTAGTAGATAATCCTGCACTTCTTAATACTCCGCAGATTGCAGCTCTTGTTAGTATTGTTTATCTGCAAGATAGGTGTAAAGCATCTGTAAATGATAGTGGATATTTCGAAGCAGCTTGTAGATCAGTTGGTTTTAACACACCAGATATCAAAGCCAAGAAAAAAGGGTATTATGAATGCTTCTTGTCACAGCTTCAAGGCACTTCATTAAGTTCTGGGCAAAGCGGGATAGTAATTGATAGTAGCGGAAACCCTATTAGGACTGGTTCTGCAGGACCATAAATACTGGTATGCCTTACAAAAATTTAGAAATCAACATTCCTAACTATTCACCTACTCTAAATGTAGGTAGAAAGCATCTATACAAAGGGTTTAGCACAGTTGATTTCTCTAATACATCTGCTAAGTTGTTTGACTTTGATTTAATTAAACAAAATATTTTAAATCATTTTAACACTAAAAAAGGTGAAAGAGTTATGAATCCCGAGTTTGGCACCATAATTTGGGATCTTATATTTGAACCGTTAACAGAACAAGTAAGAGAGTTGTTAACAAATGACATTAATACCATTTGTAACTTTGACCCTAGAGTAGCTCCTATAGAAATAAAAATTAATGAATATGATCAAGGTTATCTTGTTGAAGTTACTTTGCTAATGAAATCAACAGATGAAACCTCTAATTTGAGGATAGCATTTGATCAAAATATTGGGTTACGAGTTCAATAAACACCACTTTTATCATAGCATAAATATGCTTTATTACACAAAAAGACGGAAATGATCCCTAATTCTACAAGAAAATTGTTAATCAGCGAAGATTGGACTAAAATTTATCAGTCTTTTAAAAATGCTGATTTTAAAAGTTATGATTTTGAAACTATAAGAAGGGTGATGATTTCTTATCTTCAGGAGAACTATCCCGAAGATTTTAATGATTTTATCGAGTCTAGCGAATATATTGCATTAATTGATCTAATCGCATTTCTAGGACAAAATCTTAGCTTTAGAATTGATCTAAACGCTAGAGAAAACTTCATTGAAACTGCGCAACGTAGAGATAGCATTTTAAGGTTAGCGCAACTTATTAGCTATAATCCGTCTAGAAATATTCCTTCAAGTGGTCTATTAAAGGTTGTTGGGATTTCAACAACTGACAGTGTAATTGATGCTAATGGGATAAACCTAGCCGATGTAACAATTAATTGGAATGATCCTAATAATAGCGATTGGTATCAGCAGTTTATAAACATTTTTAATTCAGCTGTAAGCACATCTTTTGGTAAATCTGAATTATTGAAAGTCATAGATGGAGTATCTACAGAACTTTATAGATTAAACACTAACAACCCAGATGTTCCTTTATATAATTTTTCAAAGGCTATTAATGGAACAAACATGTCATTTGAGGTTGTTTCATGTTCCTTCCAAGATGAAAATTTTATATACGAAGAAGCACCAAAACCTGCAAATCTTTTTAATATTGTATATAGAAATGATAATCAAGGATCTGGCAGCGTAAACACAGGATTTTTTTGCTTATTCAAACAGGGCACACTAAGTCTTACGAATTTCAATATTAATAATCCTGTTCCAAATGAAATTATAGGAATTAATACACCAAATATCAATAATACTGACGTTTGGTTATGGCAATTAAACAAAGCCGGCAATTATGACACATTATGGACTAAAGTAGTTTCTAACCAAGGGAATAATGTTATATACAACAGTGTGTCAAACTCACAGCGAAACTTCTATTCTGTAAGTTCTAGAGTAGATGATCAAATTGATTTAAATTTTGCTGACGGTGTGTTTGGTAATCTGCCAAGAGGTGAATTTAGATTATTTTATAGACAAAGCAACGGATTAAGTTATGTCATTAAACCTGAGCAATTAAGCGGCATTGTAATCAGTGTTCCTTATCTTAACGCTAATGGTCAAGAACATACATTACAGTTAACATTAAGTCTTCAATACACAGTTTCTAATAGTGTTGGATCAGAAACCAACGAAAGCATTCAATTAAAAGCACCTCAAAATTATTATCTTCAAAACAGAATGATTACTGCTGAGGATTATAATATTGCTCCATTAAATGCAGGTTCAGATATTTTAAAGGTAAAAAGTGTTAATAGAGTATCAAGCGGAATTAGTCGCTTTTTTGATTTAAAAGATGTGACAGGCAAATATAGTTCTACAAATATTTTTGGCAGTGACGGAATTTTATATAAAAACTATTCTGAAAATATATTTGATTTTACCTTTGTATCGAGAAACCAAATTTTCTCAGTTTTGAAGAACAATATTTCTAAGATTGTAGATGATATTAGAGTTAGATCTTTTTTCTACGACAAATATGTCAGACCTGATCTGACATCATTAGGGCTTTCTTGGTTGGAAGTTAATAAAACACCCGGACAAAGTAGAGGATATTTCTACAATGTAAATGGAAACTACAAAGTCGGTGAAGAATACACTGATAACAATTTAAGATATGTTACTGTTGGTGCAAAAATTAAATTTGCTGCTCCTGAAGGAAAATATTTTGATAAGGACAATAACCTTGTTCAAATAGATCAAGCAAATGATTTAGGATTTGACCTTATTGCATTTGTTAATACAGCTAGAGCAAATTACTCTTTTAAGGAGTATTATGTAAAGACTGTTAATATACTGCCAATTTATGTTAGCAATCAAAATTATTCTACTAGTTCAGGAACAAAGTATGGATTATATAGAGATCCAGACTATACGGGTTTAAAGTTTTGGGTCGATTATTGCCTTGTTAATAACCTAAACATAAATTCTCTAACATTTGTAGATTCATTTTTTGCTGCTGTTACAGGAGCCGATTCAAACCGCGGTGATGTTCAAAATAAGACATACTTGACTGTGGGTCAAATATCGGGAGGATTTTCTCCTTTAGAAAAACCAATGCCTAAAGATGGTAAGGCTTTTGTATGGGCTACAGTTAAACAGGTAATACTTGACGGTGCTGGAGTGTTAGAAGATGGAACAGGACCAATTATTTTATCTGAAAGAGTTCCTACCGATTCTATTCCAGTAGAAATTCTTACAAAATATCCAAATATCTTATCATTTGCTATTGAAAATGAAATTGTAAATTTCTGTAGTAACTACAAAAATTTTGGTTTAACAGTTAACTCTATTACTAGAGAATGGGAGTTTATTTTAAATTCTAATTTGAATATAAAGGACCCCTTTAATATTAACACTCAAGAAGACACTCAGGATCAAAATCTTGATTCAAGTTGGCTCATAGCTTTTATTTGGAACGGAAAAAATTATAGAGTGTATTCTCGAATTTTGAATTATGTGTTTGAAAGTGAAAAAGAGACTGCTTTCTATATAGATAATTCTACGATCAATTATGATTATACATCAAATACAATAGTAAAAGATAAAATTGAAGTCCTGCCAATAAATTTAAATGAAGCTCAAAATTCTATTGGCGAAAATAATTTATGGCAGATTGATTCTGCTGCTATAGAACAAGATGGATTTGTAGATAATTCAAAAGTTTATGTAAGTTTTTATGATTACAATAATCTAGGAGAAATTCAAAATCCTGATTCTTTTAATGATATTGTAGAAAGTAATTTCATTTATTTCAAACTTAGTGTTGATAAAACTAGATACACATTGGCATCTGTTGATGTTATTGAATTGGATAATGAAGATCTAGTAACAGACAGTATGAAAGTTAACGGACAACTTTTTTATTTTACCAATCCTAATATAAATGTAATTAAATATTGGTCTTCAGCTTTAAGTTTGTTAGTCTTTACAAATGAGTATATTGCTAGAGAGGGACGAGCTGGATTAAAATTCCATTATATTCATAATAGCGGAGATCAAAGAAGAATAGATCCTTCTAAGTCAAACATGATTGATGTTTATGTATTAACAGCTACATACGATACTGAGTATCGTGCATATGCTACTGGATTAATATCAATTGAACCTTTATCACCTACGAGTAGTGCGCTTCAACAAAATTATGGTGCATATCTAGATAATATCAAATCAGTCAGTGACGAAATTATTTTTCATCCTGTTAAGTATAAAAATCTTTTTGGTCCTAAGGCTAATCTTCAATTACAAGCAACATTTAAGGCTGTAAGAAATTCAAATGTAATAACAAACGACAATAATTTAAAAAATCGTATTTTAAATTTAATCAATACATTTTTTAGCATTGAAAATTGGGAGTTTGGACAATCGTTTTATTTTAGTGAGCTAGCAACTTATATCATGAATGAGCTTACGCCAAGTATAACAAACTTTATTATTGTTCCAAAAATTGAATCGCCGTTTGGAAGTCTGTTTGAAATAAGTTGCCTTCCTGATGAAATTTTAATTAGTGTTGCTACTATTGATGATATAGAAATTATAGATGCAATAACTAACGTCCAATTGCAGAATTTAAGTAATGTAACTACTGTATAATATGTCTAAAAAGTCATCGTCATTTTTACCAAGTTATCTTCAGACAGAAAAAAATAAGAAATTTTTGTCTAGCACATTAGATGGTTTTTTACAGACTCCTGACCTTCAACGTATTGATGGTTATGTAGGATCTAAATTAATTTCTAATTATGATTCTACAAAAGATGTCTATATTGATGAAAATACAGCAGACAGAGCAAATTATCAATTAGAACCTGCGTTAGTTATAAAAGATAATCAACTTGACATAGACAAAGTTGTTTTTTATGATGATGTAATTAAACAAATAAAAGTAGAAGGTGGATTTAATGATAATTTAGATAAACTTTTTAAATCTAAAGTATATACTTTTTCTCCCCCTATTGATTGGGACAAGCTAGTAAATTATGATCAATATTATTGGCTACCCAAAGGTCCTGACCCTATTTTTATTACCACGTCGACAATTAATAATTTAATAGGACAGACAAGTTATACAATGCCAAACTCTTACCCTGTAAGTAATGGCATGAAATTAATTTTTAGTTCTCAGCTATCTACCGGCACCACAGTTATTTTTTCAAACACTGAATATATTGTAGAAGGTGTTGGGAAAAGCATTGAACTTGTTGAATTTTCTAAACTTGAACCTAATCTCAATTTATGCTCTGTAACAAACGAGGCATTTGATAATTCACCATTTGACTATTTTGGATTTGACTCCGATGGTGCTACTCCTATAATACCAGATTATATCACAATTAATAAAGCTAGTAAGGATTTAAACCCTTGGTCTAGGTATAATAGATGGTTTCATAGATCAGTTTTAACTACTACTGCTGTTATTAACAATATTGACCTAAGTCTTGATAATACCTTCAAAGCTAAAAGACCTATTGTAGAATTTCAACCAAATATCCAACTTTATAATTTTGGTAAAATTGGTCTAAAGAATGTTGACCTAATTGATTTTGAAACTCAAGTGCCAAGTTCCGTTAATGGTATTACTGGTTTTTATATCGATGAGGTTTTATTAGAATCAGGTTACAAGGTTATATTTGCTGGCGATTTAAATCAAGTTAACAGGAAAAAAGTTTATACAGTTACCTTTTCTACAGTTACAAATTTAATTAACCTTGTAGAAGATAGTTCATATATTATAGATGATAGAGATAGTATTGCAGTAAATTTAGGTAGAAACAATCAAGGAGAAAGTTTTTATTACAAAGAAGAAACTTTTGAATGGATCAAATCTCAGAGCCATAACAAACACAACGAATTTCCACATTTTGATGTATTTGATGAATATGGCATCAGTTTAAATGAAAAATTTATAGATAACGATTTTAGTGGAACAAAAATATTTGGTTATGATGTTGGTAATGGAATTAACGATGTTGTTCTCGGATTTCCTATTAGCTACAATCAAAATTTAATAGGAATCAGCAGTTTTAATTTTAAGAATTATTTTTCTACAGAAACTTTTAATTATGTTGAAAATAATGTTTCAATTAAATCAGATGTAGATTCTTATTTTATTAAAATCTATAACACAGGAACTTATACATTAAAAAATGTATATTCTCAAGGCGTTATTTCTAATATCCCTATAATTCAAAATTATGATATAACTGAAACTACATCTTCCTTGTTATTAACTTCGATAAATCTACCTTACAGCACCAATAACATAACCTTAAGTGCTAAGGTGAATAATCAGACAAGGGATGTTGGATATACTGTTACTACCGGAACCTTTAAGATTGATTTCTTAGAACAATTACAACCAAATGACTATGTTAGTGTTAAAATAGAAACTACTCAAACAGCAAACACAAATGGTTATTATGAGGTAGCGCCTAGTTTAACAAATAATCCGTTTAATGAAAAAATATCAACTATAACTTATAGTCAGTTATTGGATTATGTAGGATCAATGATTCCTAGTATTGGATTATTTTCTGGAGATTTTCCTGGCGAATCTAATTTACGAAACTTTAACAACATCAATGAGTACGGTAAGACATTAATTTCAAATGAGTGTTTAGTTTCTTATGTTCAATTATTTTTAGGAAATACAGATAATAGTCTGCTTGAATCATTTAGGTGGACAGCGGAACAATATAATGGATTTAAACAAAATTTTCTAAGATATCTTATTAATTACAATAATGTCTTAGATCCTGTTTCGGCAGTAGACACAATACTTGCTGAAATGTTTAAAAACAAACTAATAAACGAATCTTTCTATAGGTCAGATATGGTTGCCTATGGAACAGGTAAAGTAATTAAAAGTTTTACCATTGTTAACACAGCTAATATTGAATTACCTCTAGCTAACAATTTTGATTTATCAAGGTTAAGTTTTGAATCAATTTTAATTTACAAAAATCAAGTCCAATTAATTCACGAAATTGATTATATTTTCAATTATACCAATGCAACTGTAACAATTATTGCCGAGTTGGCAGTAAATGATGTAATTGATATTCATTATTATTCTTCAACTTTAGGTAGTTTCATTCCGCCTACACCAACAAAACATGGACTGTATTTTAAGTTTGTTCCAGAAATTTTTACTGATACTAGATATGTAAGCGGTCCTGTAAAAATGATCCGAGGACACGATGGATCACTTATGAAAGCATATGATGACTATCGTGATGATATCATTTTAGAATTAGAAAAAAGAATCTACAATAATCTTAAAAATGATTATAATAAGGATGTTTTCAACATATATGAAAAATTACCTGGTGGTTTTAGACAAACTAATTTTGATTTAAATCAGTTTAATCAATTGCTTCAGAAAGATTTTTCAACTTGGGTAACAAAAAATAACATTAATTTTACAAAAAACACTTCGTCAGATTATGACGATGAAATTACCTGGAATTTAATTAATGTAGTTGATAAGGTAAGAGGCCATACGCTGAATGGATCCTATAGAAATATTCTTAAATTTTTATATGATACCGATAGACCACACACCCATCCCTGGGAATGTTTAGGATTTACTAGTAAGCCAAACTGGTGGGATGATAGATACGGAACTCAATATAACTTTTTTAATAATTTATTATGGGATGAAGTTCTAAGTGGTATCATAGCAGATCCAAATAATACTCGATTAGAATCTACATTTCAACGATCAAATGCTGTTAGACCAGTTACTCCAAATGGAACCCTAAGACAAATACAAGATTTTGTCTATTCTTTTGACACAAGCCTTAACAGACAATCTGATTGGGAATTTGGAGACTTTGGGCCAGCTGAAACAGCATGGCGCTATTCAAGTTACTATCCGTATAGTCTCCAAATAGCCTTGTGTTTAACTTATCCTATTGAATATCTTTCTAAATTGTTTGATATTAGCAGAGTAGAAAAAAATATTGCTAATCAAATTATTTGGAAAGAAGATAAAAAATTCTTAAGCCCTAAAAAGTTGCTAGTCGAGGGATATAATGTTGATCAGA
>Ga0129333_10005936_pt1 | contig 11515 bp, 9 predicted proteins | sample CPB6_08_DNA_FD_94474 | JGI IMG/M metagenome (GOLD analysis project Ga0129333, IMG submission 94474) | Freshwater to marine salinity gradient microbial communities from Chesapeake Bay, USA - CPBay_Sum_0.6_0.8_DNA | ecosystem: Environmental > Aquatic > Marine > Coastal | place: USA: Chesapeake Bay...
ACGGATTGTGGACAAGTTGAGTAAGCTCATTTCTTAATGCCGTCACAACCACAAGCTGAATCCGACAACAGCTATATTGGCTTTGCCAGTAGGCTTGATCCTGCCAATTTACCACAGGGTATTTTGCAGGAAGCCGTCAATGTCCGGCTTCAGCGTGGAATTGCACAGCCCAGAAGAGGGTGCCAAAGATTAACCAACAACGATCTCGATCCTCTTGTGATGGTAGGGTCAGACCCGTGGGTAGACAGTCTTGGACGAGACAACATTGCGCTGATCTTTACGGATCGGATGTATTTGTTTCGGCCAGAACAAGGTGGTTATGCTCAAGATTATCTTGGGCCGTACATGTTTCCTACTGGAAGAACCATTGCAATTAATGGTGTTGCTAACGCTGTTCAAGCACTTAACAAACTGTACATCTTTCGCGGGCAGGCAGATTCCACTGTCTTTACAGCAAGCGTGACTAATCCCATTATTGGGGTTGGCGCTACAGGAACAGTCACTGTCACAACTACAACGCCACACGGTTATTCTACTGGCAACGAGGTTACGGTTAGATCGACTACTTTTAGAACTCAGTCTGCGCTGGACGGCAATTACGTCATCACGGTTACCGGGGCAAGTACGTTTACTTACCAGTTCACAAACACGACTGGTGTCTCGTTTGCGGCCAACACGGCACTTACTGGGTTCACAACGGTTCGTGGCAAGCCACCGCTAATTTGGGACTCAAACACGCTGACGTTTACAGCGGCAAATCAAAAGTACACAAATCCAACTCCGCCAAATACTGCCTTAACGCAAATTACTGAATCTGTTCCACCAGCAGACTTTGGTTTGTATTTTCAGAACAGACTGGTCGTAAAGGGTGGAAACCAACAAATATTTGTCAGCGATATTTTGTCTGAACAGTTTGATCTTCAGCTAAACAACTTTCTTATCAACCAAGGCGGGAATGATTCCATCGTTGGCTTTTTGCCTTGGATCGAAAACCAGTTTTTGGTGTTTATGCAAAACTCAGTGTACTTAGCGTACATTGATCCAAGGTTCGACATCACAAAACCAAGCAATAGTCAGGTTACAATTATCACCAATGAGCTTGGATGTCTGGCTAGACGCACCATTGTAAACGCTGGCCAGTATGTTTTGTTCCTTTCGGCAAAAGGAGTTTACCTGCTTACTCCGCAACTAGACCTTAAGGTTATCGGCAATACAATGCCGTTGTCTGAACCGATTGCAGACGTTTTTGATTATCTTGACTACAGTAAAGCGCAGGATGCAGTAGCAAATTATTACGACAACAGGTTTTACATTGCTATTCCTGTTTACGAAGAAGTAGATCCGTTTAATCCGCCAGTTAGAAACAACAGGATTTTAATTTACAACCTGCTAAACAAAAACTGGGAAAGCATAGATCGTTATCCAATTGGATTAAACGCAGATAATTTAATTGTTTGTAGGTATTTGACTCAAAAAAGGTTGTTTATACTTACTGATTTTAACGGCACAGATCCTCTTCAGGCTGGAGGCGTTTTTCTTGAAGGAGAACGTGAAAGCGGTGATGCATATCAACCTGGAAATGGTGCGCTGCTACCGTTTGTGTTGCCTGAGGAATTGCTTGCAAATGGCGTTCTTAATTCTATTGAGTCCTATGTAAGAACTAGGGAATTTACTTTTGGATCTTTGGCCGAAAAAAGATACAGCCGAGCAGAGTTTCAGTTTAACAATGTTTTATCTGATTACGTTGCTATATACGCAACAACTCACGATCCAGATAATGAACAGTTTATTTTAACTTACAATTTTACTGGAAACTCAGACGGCACATTAAGACCAAGAGTAGCAATGCGTGGGTCTTCAATAGATTTTTATGTAATATTTTCTTACGGAAGACCAGCCTTGAAAGGCATTACAGTACATGCTATTACTGCAAGCAGACCGATGATTAGTCAGGAGTAATTTATGCCATTGCAAATACAAAAAGGCACTACATACGAAGTAGGTAACTCAACAGTTACAATTGACAACTTAAACGCTCACGTCGATAACGCTACTTTGTTGCCGGGATCTATCACGCAACAAGCTGCTATTACCACTGCGCAAGTTAATTCACTTTCATCTGCACAGATTGCTGTTGTAGTTGGTGGAGCTTTAAGAAGTGCAACACTTAGTCAAGTGGTCAACGGTACACTGTCGCCCGCCACGAACGGACAGCTCTTAATCGGCAACACGACTACCAGCCAGTTTTCAAAGGCAACGCTGACTGCTGGATCCAACTTGACTGTCACTAACGCTGCTGGAGCAATCACTATTGCTGCTGCGCCACTAGCCTCGTTTGCTACGGCATCACTGTCTGGAACCGCTACGCAGACATTAACGACTACATCTACATTCTCGCAGTTCTACAAGTACACTCTAGCTGCCTCTGCTGTGCAGACAATCAAGTTGCCGGGCACTTGTAAGAACGGGGCTACGTTTAACTTTAAAGTGGCATTTTCTGGCAGCGCCACGATCAACTTTCAACCAAGCGCAGTTGCCACAAACATAGTAACAGCTACAGCCACGAGCGGCACCCAAGAGTTTGTTTTTGTTGCTCTTCAAGATAACCCAACCCAAGTTGCACACTGGGGATCATTTAACTAATTAATCGTATGGTAAAATCTAAGGGAAACCCTAAAGAAGGGCAAACATCGGGCGGCTACACATACAATGGGACTGCATGGGTTTCAACAAAAACATATAAAGCCCAACAGGATGCTATCAAGTTGTCTGAAAAAGAAAGTGGATTGCTTGATCGGATTAAAGAATACACAGTTCCTAAACTTAATTCCGTTGATGCAAGAAATGGTGAGCTTCTTACAAATTGGAATAATTCATATTTAGACTCCAAGAATCAGCTTAATGAAATAATTTCAAATTCTGGCGCTTATTCTTTAGCGGCTAGAACTGCCGCTAAAAAACAGCTTGCAGCACTTGAGGCAACCTACAACACAGGCAGCAAAACTGCTTACGCTGCCTTGGGCAAAAAGCCCGGAAACAAAGACACGCCCACCATCGGACAGCTAGCTATATACGCCAAGTCTCTTCAGCCTCCAGACACAAAGGCTATTCTACAAGAGAACGTAGATGCCATGAAGGCCGTTTTAGGGGAGGCGGCAAACCTTGAACTGCAATACGCACCGCAGCTAGCTCAGGTCACAGGTCAGGCTCAACGCGAGCAAATGATCAGGAACATTCAGGCTGCAACTGACACGCCTGAAGTTAGCGCACTTCGCAGTAAGAAAACACTTACGGCAGCCGAGCAGCAGACGCTTGCTCAATACGACGCTCAGTTTGCCAACATTCCTACTGCCGAACTAGCTGCGAGAGCAGACACACTCTTTAATCAAGCGGTGCAGCGTGGCAAGCTTGAGCAGTACCAAGAGTTGATGCCGCAGTATCAGAAGCAGTATCTGGAGCAAATGCCCGGCGCAGAGCAGGCCCTCCAGTCGCTTGGACAGCTTGGCTCGCAGATGGCACAAAAAGCCACGCAGGCACCACAGCTTACTGCGTTTGAGCAACAGGTGGCAGGGCCAACTTACGGACAAGAATTAGGGCAAATTCAGGGGCCAACAGCCGGACAAGAACTTGCACAAGTTCAAGGCCCAGTTTACGGGCAAGAGTTAGGTAAAGTGCAAGGTCCAGTCTCTGGTCAATACTTGTCTCAAGTTGCAGGTCCAACCGCAGACATGTCCCTTGGCGGGATGCAGGCATACAGGCCCGGCGAATACACTTCAAGTGTTGCTGGCCCTGAGCTTCAATCTGCTCTTGGTAATATTGACCAAAACCTTGTATCTCAATACATGGGGGCAATACCCGGCGTTGCGGAGGCATCTCAGAGGCTTGGCCAACAGATTAACTTGGATTTATCCCTTGGAAGACAACTTACGCAAGAGCAGGAAAGAATGGCTACGCAAGCCGCCCGTGAAGCCTATGCTGCACGAGGAATGTCTCTTGGCCCGCAGGCAATCGGAGCAGAAATATTAGGGCGTGAAGAGCTGGCAAATCAACGATATCGTGAGCGTCAGGCTGCCGCCCAACAAGCAATGGGGACAATCTCCAATTTGTATCAGCCAGCTTTGGCTCAAACATACGCTAGACAGGCAGGGGCGGAACAGTACGGCCTTGGAGCACAAGCACAGGCTTTTGGTCAGGCCATGTCGCAAGAAGACTTACAGAGAACTGCTCAAGCTCAAGAGTATCAGCAGCGCCTCGGGCTACAACAGTTTGGGCTTGGCCTTCAAGCGCAACAATATCAACAAGCTCTGGGTCAGGAGCAGCTTGGGTTGTCAACTCAGGCACAGAAGTTTGGTCAGGCAGCAACCAAAGAGCAGCAACAGGCCGCTGTTCAGTCACAACAGTACCAGCAAGCCCTTGGAAGAGAGCAGCTCGGACTCAGCACGCAGGCTCAACAATTTGGACAGGCTGCAACAAGAGAACAACAAGCTGCCGCAATTCAAGGTCAGCAGTTCAATCAAGCTCTTGCTAGAGGAGAAGCTGAGAGTGGCAGGATTCAGGCTGCAAATACACTGCAAGCAAATCAAGCGCAGATTGCCGCAAGTATACTTGGAACACAGCAACAGGCAATGGCCCCAGCAATGGGTGCGTACTTTAGCGTGCCTCCAACTCAAGGAACTTACGGTACATCCGCTAACCAAGCGCAAAACCAGTACGCTCAAGCTGGACTCAATATTGCCAACCCGACTAATCCTGTGATTACCGGGCTAAACATGATGCCTTATCAAAACGTGATGAGTCAGTACAGCAACCAAGCCAACCTTGCTGCCTCATACCTACAAGGAAGAGCAAACCAACCTTCAGGAGGAGGAGGAGGAATGTGCTGCTTCATCATGTTAGAAGCTCGCTACGGGAATGGCGTGATGGATGAAGTTGTCCGCCGCTACAGAGACGAGCATGTGACGCCGCGCAATCGTCGTGGCTACTACAAGCTGGCAGAAGTGTTTGTGCCCTTGATGCGCAAGTCTAAATTGTTTAAGTTTGCGGTGTCTAAACTGTTTGCAGATCCGCTAGTGTCATTTGCCAAGTGGTACTACGGCCAGAACAAACACGGCTGGGTGTTTAAGCCAGTTGAAGGATTTTGGATGAATGTCTTTGATTTGCTTGGCGAGGATGTGCCGTTCATCCGCGAAAACGGTGAAGTTGTTTAACCTATCACTTATATGCAAGGATTTTCACAAGTTAACGCTGGAGATTATTTCCCGCAAGAAATTGCCAGTCAAATTGCCGGTGCGTACTCAAGAATGGGAGCGGGGCAGGCTGGCATTGAAAATAGAGAAGATGCTGAAGCCGAACAAAAGCGGCAGAAAAAAAAGGCGTTGCAAAATATGGGACTTTTAGTTGGAGCAACGGCACTTACAGGTGGAGCTGCTGCTTTAGCTGCTCCTGGGGCAATGGCTGGTGGCCTCGGCGCTGGGTTATCTACTTTTGGCAAAGGTGCGCTTGGGGCTTTTACAGGTGCAGGGTCGGTTGCTCCGAACGTTAAAGGGCTTGCTGGTGGATTGAGCACTGCGGCTGGCGCTTTAGGAAGAGGAGTTACAGGCTCTTTGATTACCAGTGCCGTTATGGGAGCAATGGGTGGAGGAGCTGGAGGCGGAGGCGGAGGCGGTGGTAGTGCTATGCCACAACAGGCAATCGCTGGTGCAATTGGGTCTTACTTTCAGGACGTACAGTCGGCAAACAAAAGCAATCGCATTTTAGAAGGAACACTTAAAGATCCTGCTGTTCGTGAGGCATTGTATCCCGGAGTAAAACAAGAGCAGGTTGATGCCTTGATGAAGTACAAGGACACGCTTGGCACAATTGAAGGCGCACAATACCTGCAACAAACACTGCCAATGCTATCGCGAGCTGCTGCTGGCAATGTAGAGTTTGATAGGCAGCTACAGTTGCAGCGGCTAAGAAATGCTCCTGCAATGCAGCGTGTTGGCGCGGGAGGAACATTTAATCCGGCCTCCATGTTTGATTCAATTTTTAAAGAATAGTTTAATAAGATGCCATTCTCCGACTACATTTCAGAAGATATTCCTAGAATACCTGCTCGGCCATTGGCTACAGTGGTTGATAATTATTTTGCAAGGGCACAGCAACCTGTTTTGCCGCCTTCAGAAGATCTTTCCGACCCAAACATGGGTTATCCACTAACTCCTCAACAGGAGGCTTTGTACGCATACGCCTCTCCCAAGCGGGTAGTGCAACTAACTCCAGAAGAGCTTGCTCAATATAATATACCAAATGCTCCCGTCGCCGCGCCACAGCAAGCACAGCAGTTAACTCCACAAGAAATGGCTAAGTATAACTTGCCAAATGCTCCGATGGACACCAGTTATAGCGGATCTGGTGGAGACTTTGGACCGGAACAGGCAGTTATGCCGCTTACTGCCCAGCCGGCTATCCAGGCGCAGGCAGCTGCACCACAGGAGATGGCACAGCCAGAGCAGGCTCCGTTATATCCAGAAGAAGAACATCGCCGTAAAGCGCAAATTGCGCGTGCTAAAATTTCAAAAGCTACGCAATTGGCTATGGCAATGATGCAACAAAATCGCGGCGTCCCAGGTGTAGCAGATGCAATTAAATTTTCTTTAGAAAAAAGCATTGATGCAAATATTGACAAAGAAGTTCTTAAGCCATTTTCTGAACTTCCTGAAGGAAAGGCTGTTTTTGAACGTGCTAAAGAGTTGAACACCGCAGCGTCAAAATCAGCAAAACTTTTAAGCAATCAGCTTAAGACGTTTGATAAGTACATTGCAGATGGAGATATTGAGGGCGCAAGACAGTACGCTGTTTCGTCTATTACAAAAACACTTCAGTCATTGACCGGGCAAGATGCTGAACAGATGTCTGAATTTTTAAGAAGAAATGCGGCGTTGTTAAGTGTTCCAGAAATTTTAAGGCAGACAAACAGCAACTCTTGGACAAAGGATTCCATTGGAATACTTTTGGATCGACTTCAAAAAGGAGACGCTGAGTTAATTGCTGCAAACCCAGAAAGATGGGCACAGTTTGCAAAATCGGCAGTCAACGATTATGCCAAAACGTACAACGAGGCAATTCAAAGTGACGTTATAAACAAGACAAGCCCAGAATTTGCAAAGCGAATTCCGGGAGTAGATCTTATGCAGACATTTGACATGTCAAGATATGGGTCTACGCCAATTCAACAGTCTAATGATAAGATTTCTTTAGCGCAAAAAGCACTTAACGATCCAAATGCATCTGCGGCACACAAGGCAGCTGCAAGAAAAATTTTAGGAAAATAATATGGCAAGTGAATACGATGCTTTGTTAAGTGAGCCATCACAGCCATCTGAATACGATGCACTTTTAGAAGCTCCCTCACAAGGAATGGCTGAAAGCGCACTTCAGGCCGCTGCGCCTACCATTCGAGGTGCTGCGCCATACATTCTTGGCGGACTTACCACCTTAGCTTTAGCCCCAGAAGCCGCAGCGGCGGGAACCGCTTTTGCTGGAGGCATGGGGTTGATGGCATTAACTAAGTTTGTTGGAGATCCTGCTGTTATTGGGGTGAATAGGCTTCTTGGCGCAAACTTAACAACGCCATCAGAAGCTTGGGAAAAGTTTTTTGATTATGCAGGCCTTCCAAAGAATGAGTCAGAGTTTGGGAGGATTATTCAGTCCGCAACAGAAAGCGGAATGGAAACATTTGGAACATTTGGAATTGCAAATGCATTAAAAATGTTTGGTGGCCCAACTCAAAAGGCTGTTGCGGATCAATTGTTGGCCGCTCCCACTCAACAATTAGTTGGTGATATTGCAGCAGGAGGAGCATCAGAAGCTGGAAGATATGCTGCAGAACAACTTGGTGGCGGAGAAATGGCGCAAGCCGCAACCGGCATCGCCGGCGGCATTGGTGCGTCCTTGGCTGCATCAGTAATCCCAAGTCTGCCGCAAGTCTTTAACCGCAAGGCAAGGCTTGAAGAAGCCGCCAGAATAGCAAGAGACGCTACTGTCAGGAATCTTGCGCAAGACCCAGAAACAGCAAGAGCAAAGCTTACTCAAGAAGCGACTGCTCTTCAAACGCCAGGGATAAGCCCTTTATCTGCTGATATATCTGCTGACGAAGGGTTGCTTGGACTACAGCAGGCTCGCAGAAATGCATCTAACGCCATCCGGGCTCGCGATACGGCAAACGCAGAAAGAATAGCTGAAAACATTGGGGCATCACTTAAGCCATCAGCAATTGCTCCAGAAGATGCGCAAGAGTTCTTTAAACAACAAAATCAAAAACTTATAGATTCAGCGGATTTAGTTTATGAATCTTTAGTCAGCGAAGGCCGCAAACAAGAAGCTTCTATTATCAATAAGGCTATTGCGGAAATGGCCAAAAATGAAAGCGCACAAAAACAAAATTTAATTGATGCAGAAACAGCAGCTTTTAGCTCGCAAAAACTTCTTGCGGAAGCACAAAGCAAAATAGCGGAAGCTGGCTCTTCGAGAGCCCAACAATCAGAAATTGTTTTTGATATTCTTAAAGCAAACGAAAAAGAAGTAAGTCAAAAAGCAAAAGAGCTTTACGCTCCATTAAACGTTTCTAATATAGAGTCGAACATACCAAACCTTGCTTTAAAACTTGAAGAAGCTAAAGGGTTGTTTTCAAAAGCAGAAGGATTGCCAAATTTACTAAATAACATTGAAAGAGAGTATTTTGATGTTGATAAAAATGTAATTCCTCAAAAGTTAAACGAAATAAAAACACTTGATTCTAATTTATCTAGTGCCATTCGTACATTAAAAGCAGCTGGCGCAAATCCGGTAACACAAAAAGCGTTTAAACTTATTAGAGATGGTATAAAGCAAGATTTACAAGACCTTGAAATTTATCCTGCCGTTGCAAAAGCACAGGCGGCATGGAGGGATTATTCAGATATGTTTTCAAACGGCACTTCTAAAGAGGTGCTTAAACAGGCTGGCGCAGTTGATAAGCCAAGGGTTATTGAAAAATATCTTAACAAAGGAGTAGCTGAATCACAGCGCCTCAGGCGAGCCCTGATGGGTAATGAGGCTGGACTAAATGCCGTCAACGCTTGGATTGTAAACAAGTTAGACCAAGACTTTTTAGTCAAGCAGGCAACCCCTGAGGCGTTGAATGCGTGGATGAATAAGGATGCGCACAAAGAGTGGTTTAGCGTTTTCCCTGAGGCAAAAGAACAAGTTCAAAAGCTCATCAACAACATTACGTCAGCCTCAAGTGAGTTGGATTCAAAGCTGCTAGACATCAAGACGCTTAAGGCATCGTCTAGTCAAGAGGCGCTGCTTGCCGCTGCAAAGCAACAAGCCAAGCAAACTGCTACTCCATTGCTTGAAAAGGCAAAGACAAACTACGCTATCAGGCAAAAAGAAATAGCGGATAACGCTGCCAGTGCCTTCCTTGGCGGCAGACCAAGCGAGACAATTGAAGCCATCATTCAGAATAAAGACAAGATGGCAGAGTTGCTTGCGGGAGCTAAGGGAAACCCGCTTGTTATCGAGGGAATCAAAAATGCAGTTAAGGATTATCTGAACCCAAAAATCAGAAATCAAGGCAAGGTGGTTTCTTCTGGGAATGTTCCCGGCAAAATTAAGTACGCCGACCTTGAAGCGTCTCTGTTTAAGATGAATAAGCTCTTGGTGGACAAGTCTGACAGTCGAGCCGTCATAGAAATGCTTTTTTCTCCAGCAGAAATTACGGCACTTGATACGGCCAGAAGGCAAATTGAAGTTACTGCTCGCAGACAACGTGGTGCCGGCGGCGTTTCTCCTACAAGCTTAAACCAAGCACAAGAGGCTGCTTATGACATTGGGTTAGCAAACAATACGCTGGGCGTCATACAGCGATTGGCGCGAGGCATTACACCGTCAGATCTGCGGCTGTCTGGAGCGCCTGGGCTTGTGTCTGGAGTTGCAGATTCGATTGACCGTTTGTGGCGAGGCGATGTGAAGAAAAGGGCGCTTGAGCTTTTAGACCAAGCACTGCTTGATCCACAGATTGCTGCGGAGGCACTTCGCCCAATTAACCCTAACAACATCTCTCGCGTTAAAAGCTTTTTGAATGTCTACACATCAGCAACAGCACCGGGTGTGTTCAGGCGAGCATTGATGCCATTTGCTTTAGGCAACACCAACTCAGAACAGCTTGGTGAAGGTGACGTTATTCGAGACTTGAACTACGGATACACGGCTATCTCTAAAGACGGGAAAAAGTATAGGCTGTATGCGCCAAATCAAAACAAACCAATTGCAATTGGAAGCTTTAATGAAGTTCAATCTGTTGCATCTAGAAAAGTAGCCAAAGATATTGCCAAATAACCATATGCCACTCAAGCACTCCGCCTCCGACAAAGCCTTCACTGAAAACCTCCGGCGCGAGATCGGCGCTGGCAAGCCACAGAAGCAGGCTGTGGCAATCGCTTATCGCGTACAGAAGGACGCTGCCCGTCAGCAGGCCGCTGCTAAGCGCAAGAAATAGCCTATGGCTAACATAACACGGAAGTGGAAACGCTTCCTTGCGGTAAGTTGCAGCCACGGCTTCATGGCCGACCAGGCTGTACTCAAGGAAGTCCTTCGCTTTCGTGATCGATGGAGGCCGGACACGGTGCTGCATCTGGGCGATGCCATCGACATGACGTGCCTGCGCAGTGGCGCTATCACTAACGATAGTCACGACGCTACCGTCGATCCTGAGGCTGACCTGAACGACGGTCTGGCGTTTATCTCCGCACTGCGTCCCCAGCACTATCTGCTTGGCAACCACGAGGCCCGGCTAGTCACGCTGATGAGCCACCCTAAGGCGATCATCTCGGCACTTGCGACTCGTGTGTACCACCAGATCCACGACCGAGCTAAAGCCATCAAGTGTAAGGTATACGACTACAAGCTCAAGATCGGCTTTGTTGGTTTAGGTGATGCCTTATTTCAACACGGCTATCTTCACAGCGAGAATGCGCTGCGGGATTCCGCCGAGCGGATGTGCCACGGCAAGTACACCAAGCTTGTTATGGGCCACATTCACCGTGTACAAATCGCTGAAGGTCGGCGCATTAAAGGGGTGACTGGCTACTCTGTAGGGTGGCTAGGAGATCCCGAAATGGCTGGCTATGCGGAGAATAGGATCGCAACCACCGCATGGAGTCGAGGTTGGGCGTGGGGTGAATATACTGACAATGAGACAATTGTATGGCTGACAAAAGAAACAAAGGACGGAAGCTTCCGGCTCCCCGTGTAAAGGGAGACTGGCTCGCGCAGCTTGCCGAAACCCTGCACGCAAAGTGTGCTCCTCCAGGGTGGTACACGCTCACTGAAATCGCTCAACGCCTAAACATGGGCAGAACTGCGGCGCGTAATGTCCTTAAGCGAAACAAGGCTGCCGCACAGACATTTTTGCACAAAACGTGTGACGGCAGGATTATCCCCACGGTACATTACAAGCTATGAGCCCGCAAGAATCTGAACGCCAAGCCAT